>JADMIO010849064.1_pt1 | contig 14355 bp, 11 predicted proteins | sample 8958161 | NCBI WGS metagenome assembly JADMIO01 (sample SAMN16585339, study PRJNA669376) | soil metagenome | isolation source: Crop rotation soil | place: USA: Cullars Rotation, Alabama | collected 2011 | reverse complement strand
CTTTCCCTGCGCTCCAACTCCTCACCTTCGCTTTCTTCCGCGGGGAGCGGCTGGCCAAGGTGGGCCGCGACGAGCTCGACCAGAGCCTGACTGACGAGACTGGATTTGCCGGAACCAGAGATTCCCGTCACCGTCGTAAAGACTCCGAGGGGAAACGCGGCGTCGAGCTGGTGAAGATTATTGCGCGTGACGCCCGAGAGCCGGAGCCATTGAGTCGGTGTCCGCGGAGTCCTTTGCGAGGGCGCCTTCCCGCCAAAGAGATGGCGACGAGTTTCGGAGGCGGCAATGTGGCGAAGTCCTTCTGGCGGGCCGCTGTAGAGGATCTGGCCTCCTTTCTCCCCAGCAGCGGGGCCGACGTCGACGATCCAATCGGCGCGCCGGATGACGTCCAGTTCGTGTTCGACGACAAAGAGCGAATTTCCGGAGGCCCGGAGCTTTTCAAGGGCAACAAGTAGAGCCTCGGTGTCGGCGGGGTGCAGACCAGCCGATGGCTCATCCAGGACGTAAACGACGCCGAAGAGATTGGACCGCACCTGGGTGGCGAGGCGGAGGCGTTGGAGCTCCCCTGGCGAGAGCGTGGGAGTGCTGCGATCCAGTTCAAGGTAGCCGAGGCCCAAGTCGAGGATGACCGCGAGGCGCGCCATGACATCCTGAGCGATGCGCTGGGTCACGGCGGCTTTCTCCGGATGATCGGCAGCCATGCGCAACCAACCCGGAGCAGTCGCTTCCGCATACGGGCGGAGCAGGCTGGCCACACGCTTCATGGGCAGTGCCGACAAGTCGGCGATGTTGAGGCCGGCGAAGGTCACGGAGAGGGCTTCGCGACGGAGGCGCGCCCCGTGGCAATCCGGGCAATCGGTGCTCACCATGTAACGCGCGACTCGCTTCTTCATGGAGGCGCTCTCGGTTTTGGCAAACGTCTCCAGGACATACCGTCGCGCGCCCGTGAAAGTTCCCATGTAGCTGGGCGACTCCTTGCGCTTCAGTGCGGCGCGGACTTCAGCAAGGTCCCACCCAGCATAGACGGGCACGGACGGCTGCTCGTCGGTGAAGAGGAGCCAATCGCGATCCTTGCGCGAGAGGGAGCGCCACGGCTTGTCGATGTCGTAGCCGAGGGTGGTGATGATATCGCGCAGATTCTGGCCGTGCCAGGCGGGCGGCCACGCGGCAATGGCGCGCTCGCGGATGGTGAGGGTGTCATCGGGCACCATGGAAGCTTCCGTGGCGTCGTAGATACGGCCCAAACCATGGCAGCGCGGACAGGCACCCTCCGGGGTATTGGGAGAGAAGGATTCCGCGTAGAGGAGCGGCTGGCCCCGTGGGTAATTGCCGGCGCGCGAGTAAAGCATGCGGAACAGATTGGAGAGAGTGGTGACGCTGCCGACCGAGGAGCGTGTGGTCGGAGAGCCGCGCTGCTGCTGGAGAGCGACCGCGGGCGGCAATCCGTCGATCTCATCCACCTGCGGAATGCTCATCTGGTGGAAGAGACGGCGCGCGTAAGGCGCCACCGATTCCAGATACCTGCGCTGGGCTTCGGCGTAGAGCGTGCCGAAGGCGAGGGACGATTTACCTGACCCGGACACCCCGGTGAAGACGACCAGCGAATCTCGGGGAAGATCCACGTCGATGTTCTTGAGGTTGTGCTCGCGTGCGCCACGAACGCGGACAAGGGGAGAGGGGGAGGAATGCATCTGCGGAATGGATTCGCAGCGCCCCCGGTGGATGGACGCTGGATCGCGGCCCGGAGGTTCACCCAGAGCGAAACAGAAGCGAGCGCGATCAAGAGTCCCAGTTGGCGGCGAGCGAGGCAGTTGGACTACGCCCGTCCACCATGCAGCCGTCCTTCGCCCGGTGGCCGATGATTCTGAAGAAAGGATATCTATGTCACTTCTCGCACTGGTTCTCGTGGTGTTCTTGCTCGTCGCGGTTTTGCCCATGTGGCCGCATAGCTCTCGGTGGGGCTACTACCCTTCAAGCGGGCTGGGATTGGTTCTCCTCCTCGTGGTGTTTCTGATCGCATCGGGTCGTTGGTGATGGCCGGAGAGCCCCCGACGATCCCGCGCGCCGGCCCGTCGACTCCGAGCAGCAATGCCACTAGTGACACCGGTGACTGCCCTTAGCCATGCCCTTAGTTGGCACCCTCTTCCTCTGTAAAGGCTTGGCAATCAACGCCGCGGATGGGGGGGATTCGAACCCCCGTTACCTTCGGGACTTTTTGTATGCGCGTGGTGGGATCTAAGGTCGTCGCTTGTCGAACCAAATCACTGCCAATTACTGCCAATTGGAGACGCAAAAACACGTCGGAATACGTCGCTATGAGGTCGTACAGGCGGAGACGTTGAATCGCCCGGGAACCTTGCATTTAAGCCACTTCCAGAGTGATTTAAGTGGAGCGGGTGACGAGACTCGAACTCGCGACATCTTCCTTGGCAAGGAAGTGCTCTACCAACTGAGCTACACCCGCGTGGCAGGACGCGCAAAATAGAAGAGGTCCGACGCGATGCAAGAAGTTTTTGGGGGGCGGCTGCGACTCAGTAGGGACCTGAGCCGCGAAATCCTCCTCTTCATCCTTATTTACAGAGAAAGATTAAGGGGAAGAGGAAGGGCCCGGCCAGCTTACTTTCCGCCCGTCATCTGGTCGTAGATCCAGGCGTAGGTCTTTTCCAGGCCGTCCCGGAGCCGGATGCGGGGTTCCCAGCCCATGAGCTCGAGAATGCGGGTGTTGTCGCTGTTTCGGCCGTTGACGCCCTTCGGCGCACTCAGGTTGTAGCGGCGCTCCACTTTGATCCCAGCGATGCTTTCGACGATGTCGACGAGCTGATTGATGGAGACGAGTTCGCTGCTGCCGATGTTGAGGACTTCGGTGATGTCACTGTGCAGAAGGTCGATGGTGCCTTTCAGGCAATCGTCGATGTACATGAAGCTGCGGGTCTGGTGGCCGTCGCCCCAGATTTCGATCTCGTGTTTCCCGCTGAGCTTGGCCTCGATCAGCTTGCGGCAGATGGCGGCGGGCGCTTTTTCGCGGCCGCCGGTGTAGGTGCCGTGCGGGCCATAGACATTATGATAACGCGCCGCGCGCGTGGCCAGGCCGAAGTCTTCGCGGAAATGGCGGCACATGCGTTCGCTGAAGAGTTTCTCCCAGCCGTAGCCGTCCTCGGGCATGGCGGGATAGGCATCCTCTTCCTTGAGCGCAGTGACATTCGGGTCGCGCTGTTTGTCGGCATTGTAGACGCAGGCTGACGACGCGTAAAAGTAACGCTCGGCGCCGACATCACGCGCGGCCACGAGCAGGTGCGTATTGATGAGGACGCTGAGCATGCAGAGGGCCTTGTTGTGCTCGATGAAGCCCATCCCGCCCATGTCCGCTGCGAGGTTGTAAACGGTGCGGGCGCCCTGAAGCGCGGTGCGGCAACTGGCGAGGTCCTGGAGGTCGAGCACCAGGTTGTCGACGCGATCGTCCACCTGGTACCACTGGCTCATCGGCTTGATGTCGACCGACCGCACATTGGTATGGTTGCGCCGGAGAAGCTCGGCCACGAGATGACCGCCGATAAAGCCGCCGCCGCCGCAGACGACGATTTTCTGATTTTTCATGAGTAATTCTACAGGGGAGGAAAGGGGATGTCACCCGCGGTCGGGCCGCGGGGACGGGGACGATAAGCAATCCCACGACAAAATAAAGGGGGGAAGATGGCTGCTGGGTGTGATTGAAACTCGTCCTCCAAACGCTCCAGATCGAGGACGAGGGACGAGCCGCCCCTCCGCTCAGAACTTTTCCTGCCTCGGGGTGGACATTTCATCGGGCTTTGCGAATCTACCCGTTCCCGCCGTCTGCGGTCTCCCATGGATGACCCCGGCGCTGCGGGCGATTTTACTTATGAGCCAACCCATTTGGATTCTCGGAGCCAGCGGCTACGTCGGCAACGCCTATCAGCGTCTGCTCGATCGCAAGGGTATCGCCTACCGGGCCCTTCCGCGCCGTGACCTCGATTACTATAACGTCGACACCCTGACCAACGCCCTGCGCGAGGCCCGGCCCGCGTTTCTCGTGAATTGCGCCGGCTACACCGGCAAGCCAAACGTGGACGCCTGCGAATTGCACAAGACCGAGACACTGCTCGGCAACGCCGTGCTCCCCGGCATCCTGCGTCAGGCCTGCGAAGCCGCGGGCACGCCGTGGGGACATGTCTCCTCCGGTTGTATCTTCACCGGCCGGCGCACGGACGGAGGGGGCTTTCGCGAGACAGATCCCGCGAATTTCTCCTTTCGCACGAACAACTGCTCGTTTTACAGCGGCACGAAGGCGCTGGGCGAGGAGGTCCTGGAGGGTGCGGTCAATTGTTTCATCTGGCGCCTGCGCATCCCGTTCAACGAGGTCGATTCGCCGCGCAACTATCTCACCAAGCTCATGCGTTACGATCGCCTGCTCGAGGCCGAGAATTCGCTCTCGCAGCTCGACGAGTTCGTGCAGTCCACCTGGGATTGCTGGGAAAAACGCGTGCCCTTCGGCATCTACAACGTGACCAACCCCGGCTTCGTAACTACGCGCGAGGTCGTGGACCTCATTCTGAAGAGCGGCGTCTCGAAGAAGAATTTCGAGTTCTTCGCCAATGAATCGGACTTCATGCAAAAAGCCGCCAAGACGCCGCGGTCGAATTGCATCCTCGACAGCTCGAAGCTGCTCGCTTCGGGGATTGTCATGCGGGAAGTGCACGACGCCATTGCCCGGGCGCTCAAGAACTGGAAAGCCTAGCGCACTGTTTATGCGATTGCTCGTCACCGGCGGCGCCGGCTTCATCGGGGCCAACTTCGTTCTTCAGCAGCTCACCGAACGTGCGGACGTGGAGCGGCTCGTCAACCTCGACAAGCTCACCTACGCGGGCAACCTCGCCAGCCTGCGCCCGGTGGAGAAGGAATCGCGGTACGTTTTCGTGGAGGGCGACATCGGCGATGGCGATCTCGTCGCGCGGCTCCTCACCGAGCATGCCATCGATGCCGTGGTAAACTTCGCCGCGGAATCGCACGTCGACCGTTCCATCGACGGACCCGAGGCCTTTATCCAGACCAATGTCGTCGGCACGCTGCGCCTGCTCCAGGCCGCGCGCACCTACTGGAGCCAGCTCCCGCCTGGGAAGAAAGACGCCTTCCGTTTCCTGCACGTCTCCACCGATGAAGTGTACGGCTCGCTGCGCCCGCAGGACCCAGCCTTTACCGAGGAGACGCCCTTCGCGCCAAACAGTCCCTACGCCGCGAGCAAGGCGGGCAGCGATCATCTCGTTCGCGCGTTTCATCACACCTACGGGCTGCCGGTGCTTACCACCAATTGCTCGAACAACTACGGTCCGCTGCAGTTCCCGGAAAAGCTCATCCCCTTGATGATCCAAAAGGCGCTCGAGGGTCGTGCGCTGCCGATCTACGGCGACGGCATGAACATTCGCGACTGGCTCTACGTGCGCGACCACACCACGGCCATTCGGCTGGTGCTCGATCGCGGGCGCGTGGGCGAGACCTACAATGTGGGCGGCCTCAACGAGCAGCCGAATCTCGCCGTGGTCGACACGCTCTGCGCGCTGCTCGACGAATTCCAGTCGCGCCCCGACGGCACGTCCTACACCACGCTCAAGTCCTTCGTCCCCGACCGGCCCGGCCACGACCGGCGTTACGCGATCGATTGCGCGAAGATCACCGGCGAGCTCGGCTGGAAACCCGCCGAGTCCTTCGCCACCGGCCTGCGCAAGACCGTGGAATGGTACCTCGCCAACCAGGGCTGGTGCGCGGATATCACCTCGGGCAAGTATCGCCAGGAACGGCTCGGGGTGATTTCATGAGATGACATGAAACGCAAAGGCATCATCCTCGCCGGAGGCTCCGGCACGCGGCTCTACCCGGTCACCCGCGCGGTGAGCAAGCAGCTCATGCCGGTCTACGACAAGCCGATGATTTATTACCCGCTGTCGGTCCTCATGATGGCCGACATCCGGGAGATCCTCATTATCTCCACGCCGTACGATCTGCCGCAATTCAAGCGGCTCTTCGGCGATGGGAAACAATTTGGGCTCGAGATTGCCTACGCGGAGCAGCCCAAGCCCGAGGGCCTCGCGCAGGCTTTCCTCATCGGTGCGGAGTTCCTTGCCGGCGCGCCCGCGTGCCTCGTCCTGGGCGACAACCTTTTCTACGGACACGACTTCTCGAAGACCCTGCAATCCGCGACCACGCGGATGAAAGGCGCGACCATCTTCGGCTACTACGTTTCGAATCCCGAAGCCTACGGCGTCGTGGAGTTCAACTCCGCGGGTGTCGCCGTGTCGCTCGAGGAAAAGCCCAAGGAACCCAAATCCAAGTACGCCGTGCCCGGCTTGTACTTTTACGACGAACACGTGGTGGATATGGCACGCAGCCTCAAGCCCTCCGCGCGCGGCGAGTTGGAAATCACTGATCTCAACCGCCTGTATCTCGAGCGCGGCACGCTGCACGTCGAAACCCTCGGCCGCGGACTCGCCTGGCTCGATACCGGCACCCACGATTCCCTCCTCGAAGCCGCCGATTTCGTGCGCGCCATTCAAAACCGCCAGGGGCTGAAGATTGCGTGTATCGAAGAGATCGCGCTGCTCAAGGGGTGGATTACGAAGGAGCAGTTGGCGGGCTTGATCAAGGATCTGGGGAAGACGTCCTACGCGGACTACTTGCGAGGGATGTTGGAGTAGGGCGGTGTGGGAGGGAGTGATGGAGTATTGGAGCGGTGGAGAGTGCAGTTCCGGCAGCGACGCTGTAATGCCGATGGTCCAGGAAAGTGGCTTGAGCTTTAGCTCAAATCGGAAAAACCATCAGCGAAGCTCACTTAACAAGCCCCCCGCTATGAATGAACGTCTCACCATACTCAGCATCCTGATCGTGCTCATCGTCAGCCTCGGGCAAGCCGCTCCCGAGGCTCCGCTGCCCCATCAGCTTCCGGTCATTCCTGAAATCAAAAAAGCCTTCCATGCCGATGATGCGCTCGAGATTCGCGCGATCACCGGCACCGCCCCCAAGTTCCAGGTCGGCGGCACGTATCGCGTTGTTGGGACCTGCCGCCAGCAAACCCTCAAGAACGCGGCGCTCTATCTCGGCAACACCGCGGAACCCGGTTCCGAGGCCATTGTCGCCAGTGAAGGGTCATCCCTCTCCAGACCGCTTCCGAACGGAGTGTCTCAATTCGACATCACATTCACCGTGCTTCGTCCCGGGTTGCTCCATATCACAATCTATAACATGGATAGCCACGATCAGGATAATAACGCCTACGCGGGCCTCTATCTGGGAGACGTCGTCTTTCCACGCTGAGCCACGGAATTCGAATGATCGCAACGGCTAAACAAAAGCTGTGGCGAACCGCCGCGTTGGCCATCGCGGCGGTCAGCCCCCCAAGGTGGTCGTCCTTCTCATCGCACTTCTGGCCGGCGTGGCGTGCAAACCCGCTCCGAGTGCTTCATCTGCGGCTCCTGTGCCGATTTATCCCGCGGTGCGTTTCCAGGCATACGATGGTGCGCCTCCCAATTTCACGGGGATGACGTTTCAGGTGAGTTCCGATGGAAACAGCGAATTCCTCAAGCTGGGCGACACCATCCCCAAAACGAACATCAAGCTCAGCGAGTTCGATCCCGTCACCCGGGAACTCATCGTCACAAACACCGCCACCAATCAGCGCGCACGTTTGGCGCTTCCGAAACCCGTCGATTCGCCGCCGCCCTTTTGAACATGCGCGGACCGCAGTACTTCTGGGCGTTCTTCCTGGTCGCTCTCCTCTGGACGTTCGGCGCCCTGGCGTGGCGCCTGTATCGCCGGCGGAAGACTGGGCTGGTCTTTCCTCCATCGAGCGTGCGCTACGTCTTTCACGAGAACATGGCCTCCGGGAATTCTCACAAGAATTGGTGGACCGGCTTGGCGGCGCCCGCAACTGCCTGCGTGTCACCGTGACCGATTCGCAGTTGTGGATTCGGCCATTCTTTCCGTTCAACTTGCTGGCCGCGGACTTCGATCTGGAGCACCACATTCTTCGCAGCCACTTTCCTGGCGCCTCGTCGACTGGGTGCAAGTTGCGAGCCTACACCGGCGAGAGTTTTGTGGCGAGCGCGGCGGCGAGTTGGGTGAGCAGCCCCGCCTCCTCCTTCGACCAATCGTACGCCCCCGCCTTGGCAATCCCCAACACCCCGCGCAATTCCTCACCCGCCAGCATCGGCACCGCGAGCGAGCCTTCCATCCCCGTGGCTTTCGCGCCGGGGCGTACCTGGCCGCTCGTGTCGGTTTGAATGTTGCAGATCGTCACCGGCTCCCGGCGCTCGGCCGCCAGGCCGGCGATTCCTTTACCAATGGGCACAGTCTCGACGATCTGGACCACCGGCGGCGGAATGTTTTTGTGCGCGGCCAGCTTGAGCACGCCACCGCGCAGCAGGTGCACAGTGCCGGCCTGGCAACCGAAATGCGCTAGCGCCGCGCCGAGCACGGCGTCGGCGTCGCCAGTTTCGGCGGCGGCCTGGAGGTCGGTGGGCAAGGACGAGGGCGGATTGCTCATGGGGCGGTGCGGATCGGGTAGGCGGGTTTTTTCGGCGCTTTCGGTGGGTTGGTTTCGAGATCTTTGAGCACGGTGGCGATGGCCTTCTCGAGCTGCGGGTCGCGGCCCTGCGCGAGTTCCGCGGGGTCGTCGAGGACGGCGATGTCGGGGTCGACTCCCCGGCCCTCGATGATCCATTTCCCGCTCGTGTCGTAGATGCTGAAGGTCGGCACAGTGACGCTGCCGCCATCGATCAAGCCGGGCGCACCGGTCATGCCGATAAGCCCGCCCCACGTGCGCTGACCGATGATCGGGCCAAGCTTTTTCTCGCGGAACAGGAACGGGAAGCAATCGCCGCCCGAGCCGCTCCAGCCGTTGGCCAGCATCGCTTTCGAGCCCTGGTGTCCGACAAATGGCGTCGTCCAATCCGGGCCGTCGCGCACGCCGTAGTAGTTGAGCGCGTTGCGCCCGAGCAACTCCACGAAACGGTCGGGAATCTGCCCGCCGGAATTCCAGCGTTCGTCGATGATCAAGCCCGGCTTCGTGTACTGCGCGCGGAACTGCTTGTAGAGTTCGCTCTGGCCGTCCTGGCCGGTGTTCTTCACGTAGATGTAACCGATTTTGCCGCCGCTCGCCGCGTCCACGCGCTTGCGGTTCGACTCGATCCACGCGAGGTGCCGCAGCGCCGTCTCGCTCCCGATCGTCTGCACGAGCACATCGCGTGCGCCGTCGCGATTCGGCTTGTCGTTGACGGTGATGACCACCGGCCGATCGGCCATGCCTTGGAAAGCGGCCCACGGATCTTCCTGCACATCGATGGCGTGCCCATTGACCGCGATCAACCAGTCGCCTTCTCTCACGTTCACCGCCGGCTGGCGCAACGGGGAGCGCACGCTGTCCCACGGCGCAGTCTGGATGATACGCTTGATGCGGTAGGCCCCGTCCTCCAGCGCGTAATCGCAGCCGAGGTATCCCACGCCGCGCGTGATCGCCTCGTCGAGGTCGCCGCCGCTCCGATAGGCGTGGGACGTGTTCAATTCGCCGAGCAGTTCGCCGATGAGATAGTTCACATCGCTGCGCGTCACGGCGTCATCGAGCATTTTGCTGTAGTACTCGCGTTGCGCCTTCCAATCCACGCCGTGCATGCCTGGGTCGTAGAAGTAGTCGCGCTCGATGCGCCAGGCGTCGTTGAAAATCTGGCGCCATTCCGCCAGCGGATCGATCCGCATCTCGAGGTTGCCGACCGGGAGCGGCTTGTCGATCTTCTGGCCGTCGAGCACGTTGATGATCCCCCACTGCTCGCCTTTCTTTACGAGCAGCTTGCGTCCATCGGCGGAAAGCTCCACCGCTCCGCAGTCGTCGAGAATCATGCCTTCCGAGCGCTTCTCGATGTCCCAGTAGGAGAGCGGCGCCGGTCCGCGCTTTGCGCCCACGCGCGGCGGCCAGCGAAACAGCACCCGGCCGGGCACGGCCATCAGGTTGTCGAAACGTCCGCCGCCGACCGGCAACTCCACCGCGCGTGCCTCGAAGCCATCGTAGTCGATCGTCACCGGGCGCGGACGCATCGGTGCAGGGCGGCCCTGGATGCCGGGCGGCGGCGTCACCGGTGCCGGCGTCGCCGGCTTGTCTTCCTTCAGCGCGGCTTCGCCCTGCGGCGGATCCTTCTTCGGGTCGGTGGATTTCGCGGGGTCCTTCTCATCCTTCTTCGGCTCTTCCTTTTTCTCCGCGGGAGGGGTGGGTGGCGCGGGTGGTGGTGGCGAGACCCTTACCGGCTCCTCGTCGTTGCGTGGGGCCAGCGGTGACGGAATATCCTTACGAAGCGGCACGGCCAGCAGGGTCTGGCCGTTGGCATAGATCCACGTGTTGTCCGAGTCGCTATACATCGGCTGAAAGGCGCGCTTCGAACGGTAGTAGAGGTAGCGCCCGTCCGGATCGAAGACCGGCAGATCGTCATCAAAGAATCCCTGCGTCACCTTCCGGCTTTTGTGGTCCTGGGTATCCACGATCACGATCGCGGACTGGCGATTGGGCAGGTCCCCGGCATAGGCGAAGAACCGGCTGTCCGCTGACCAACTCACGGTAAAGCGCGAGAGATCGCCTTCGTAGGCCCACAGCTGTTTGCCCACGACACTCCACTTCTTCGCCTCCAGGTCACAGAGATAAATCTTCATCGATTTGTCGATGAACACGATCTTCTTCGAGTCCGGCGACCACTGCGGTTGATAGCGGAAACCTGCCCCGAGGTGCGTGATCTGTTGCTCCTCTCCCTTCCCATCCGCGGACCGCACGGTGAGCTCGTACTCGCCGGAGCGATCGGAGAAATACGCGATCAAGCGGCCATCCGGCGACCACGCCGGGAAACGCTCGGCCACGCCGCTGGATTCCGTGAGGTTGCGAATCACACCGTTCTCCGCGGGCACGCTGAAGATGTCACCGCGCGCTTCGAAGAGCACACGTTTGCCGGTGGGTGAGATCGTGGCGTTGCGCACGAGATTGGCCACGCGCTCCACGCGAGGGCGTAGCGTCGCGCGATCGGTCACGACATTGATCTTCACCTCGCGGGTCTTGTCCGTGGCCAGGTCGAGCAGGTGCAGCCGGCCGCCGTTTTCAAAGATCAGCTCATCGGGCCCCATGCTCGGGAAATGCACATCGGCGTCGGTGAACTTCGTCACCTGCCGGGTTTCCTTCGTCATCGTGTCGTAGGCCCAGAGATTGTCGCGCTGTTTGCCGTCGCGATCGGAGAGGAAATAGACGGTGTTCCCGTGCCACATGGGCTGCGAGTCCTTGGCCTCGTTTTTCGTGATGTTCTCCGCCGTCTTGTTCGCCAGGTCGAACAGCCACACGTCCGGCGCCATGCCGCCGCGGTAGCGCTTCCACGTCGCGAAATCCGTCGAGATCGGGGTGAACGCGAGCTGGTGGCCATCCGGCGAGATTGCGCCAAACTCGCCGTAGGCCACCGGCAGTTTCTCTGGCAGCCCGCCCTTCACCGGCACGGTGAAGAGCTGTGAGACACGGTCTGTGAAGCCCATCATGTGCGAAGAAAAGAGCAGGCCCTGGCCATCGGGCGTCCAGCCGAGGAGCCGGTCGCTCGCCCCGTGATGCGTGACCCGCCGCGGCTCGCCGCCCGTGGACGGCATGACGTACAGGTCCACGTTGCCGTCGTAATTGCCGCTGAAGGCCAGCTGCGATCCATCGGGTGAAAACCGCGGGAACTGCTCCGTGCCGCGCGGCGAACTGAGCCGGATCGCCGTCCCTCCCGACTTCGGCGCGATCCAGATATCGCCCGCGTAGACAAACGCGATCTGGGTCTTCGACACCGCCGGCATTTGCATGAGCCGGGCATCGATCGGCGCCGGCCCGGTTGCGGCGGGGGCAGGCGCGGAGTTGGGATCGTTGGTCGTCGTCGTTTCCTGCGCCACGGCCGGAAGGGCCGCGAGGAGGAGCAAGGCGAGGAGGGAGGGGGATTTCATGAGAGCTATGGATATCGCGGGTTTAGGTCAGGGGAAAGCGCGCAGTGAATTAGGGAGAGGGCACGGCTCGCGCCCTGTATGATCACACCCGGGTCAGCGGCCAGGGATCCTGATAGGATCTCACGTGGCACCGGATGTCCCATTCCCACTGGATCATTCCATCTTGTTCCCTCGTCCCTCGGGTCGCGAGGCGCACGGCGAGGGTCGCCGGGTCGGGGTCGATGGCGAGTTCCTGAACGCTCTCCCGGGGAATATTCATGTATTGTCGGCCTCTCGGGCCGTGAAAGGCATCCCGCCGGCAAAGGGTCACGCTTTGTCCGGCGGCATTCAGCGGCCTCTGCCCCCAAGCCCAATCGCCAAAGCCCAGTGAAACAAGTGAGTTGTTCCAGGTTGAGGTCCAGCGGCCGGCCAGAAGTTGATCGCGCTGTTCCGGGGTGAAAGCCAGGTCGGCCAACGTGATCGTCAGCGAGTATCTTCGCCACTCCAGCGGTTCGTACCCAATGTGCAGATAGCAGTCGACGAAACGCAGGATCTCATCACGGTCGCGGAAGTAACCGCTCACCTGACCGACGACGCAAGGGGAGTTTGTGGGAAAACCGTGCGCGGCGGTGGCGCCTCCGAGGACGGCCAGAAATCTGCGGCGATTCATGGGGAGAATGAGGTGAAGATCTACTGCTCAGGATCCAAAGCCAGCCCAAATCCAGAGGGGCGTCTGCATCTTGCAGTCTCAACTACACTTCCTCCCCCATGCCTGACTCCTCCAATCTGATTCCTGACCCAGACTCTCCGGCGGCGGCATACTACTCGCTTGAGCGCTACTTCCGTTGCCGGCAATCCAACGCCAGATATTGGCTGTTTGAAGCCTCGATCGTGGTGTGGCCTGAGCCACATGAACCGAAGAGTGAATGGCGCGTCTTCCGGCGCTGGTGTTTGCGACCCAGTGAATCCGAGTTGCAGCAGGCCCGCCGGGATGCGCTGCAAGATTTGCGCTTCTACCGCGTCTGCTCCCACTGCCACGAAATCAACAATCTCGGGCACATGTGGCGCACGGTGGAACACGCCGTCGAAGGAGAGGAAGTACCAAGAGCGAACGTCTGTCAGGGCTGCGCCGAGCGCCATTTCGGAGTGCAGTTCTAGCAGCACGATTACACGACTTTCACTGACGAGGACGGAACTCCGGGGCCACCCAGATTCTTTCGAGCACTTCCGGCAACGGCTTCACCGAATCGACGCTCGCGGTCACGCGGCAATCCTTCTTGGCGCTGAATTTTGTTTCGGGAGGCTGCGCGCCGGCGGGGAGTTCGATCACCTCGCCGGTTTCGTGAACGTAATAGCGCACGCGGGCGGTGGGATCCTTCAGCACCGCGCCGAGATGGTAGGTGAGACCCTTGGTGAGATTGATGGTGTGCGAGCGCCAGGCCTTGCTCGTGGCTTTGAATCCCAGGCCGGTGCCGGTCGACATCCAGCGGTCGGGAAATCCTTCCGCGAGATAGCTCAGCGCGCCCGTGGGATTCAACAGGACGTTTCCAGGGGGCTCGGTGGCCGGCAAGAGGAGGTCCACTTTAGCGACGCCGCCGGCGTGGAGTGCGATGGGCTCTGAGACGAGCCACTGCGCGCCGAGGCGGATGCCCAGCACGCGATAGGTGCCCGCGGGAAGATGGTGCCAGAGCCACTCACCGCGCCACGCGGTCTTCGCGGGCTGGTCGGTGGAGGCGAGCGCTTCGGTGGCGTAGTCGGTCATGCATCCGGCAAAGTCTCCCTTCTGCCTGGCGGCAGAGGATAGGGCGTCGTAGGCCTTTGCTTCGAGAAGAATGACGCGCGCCCCGACTCGCTCGTAGCCGGCCACTGCGGCCCCGGTGATAGTGCCATCGATGCGCCCTCCCTCGGCCACGGCCTGCTCCGGCAAGGTCAGCGAAAACAAGGTGTAGAGCAGGTCTGCGGATGCTCGCGCGCTCTCAAGGGAGAGTTCGAGGATGAGGGCGTCAATCTCCGGGGAAACCTCGTCTGGAAAGGCCGGGAGCGCGGCGCCCTTTTGGTAATCCCGGTTGGCTTGCGCCCAGAGATCGTCCATGCGCTGTCGTAATCCGCGCTCGGCCTCGTCGTCCGTCCGTCCGAGCAGGCGCGGCCGATAGCCCGGAATATGGATGCGGTTGACTCCGCCCGGAAACATCTCGCGGTTGCTGAACAGCGTGACGGCATCGGAGACCTGGCGGCTGGGCCCGCAGTGATTGGGCGCACCCGTGTCCTGCACGTAATGCAGCAACGGGCTGATCTGCCGGATGGCATTCCTGGGTGACTCCGTGCCTTTCCAGCACAGTGGGATCCGAAGCTTGGAATTCACGTGACTTGAAGTCGCGG
>JADMIO012791493.1_pt1 | contig 14356 bp, 13 predicted proteins | sample 8958161 | NCBI WGS metagenome assembly JADMIO01 (sample SAMN16585339, study PRJNA669376) | soil metagenome | isolation source: Crop rotation soil | place: USA: Cullars Rotation, Alabama | collected 2011 | reverse complement strand
CCCGCCTCACCGCCGACCTGCAGCCGCCCGGCACCGCCGCGTCGCGGCGCACGAGCTCCAACGAGCCGGCCCGCCGCCGCGACGCCGCCCGCAAGGCCGTCGAGGCCGCCAACGAGCTCGCCGCCGAGATCGGCTGGGATCCGCAGAGCTAGCGCCGCCTCGTTCCAGTCCTATCTTTCCCGCTAGTTGAAGTTGTCTCGGCGCGATGTCGAGAAACGACGCTCGGCTCCGACTACCCAGCGAAACCTCAGAGGAGATGAACCCATGTCGGCCAAGCACAAGCTCGTGACCTGTCTCTGGTTCGATGGCAACGGCGAGGAAGCCGCCAGGTACTACACGTCGATCTTCAAGGACTCCAAGCTCGGCCCCATCACCCGTCACGGCGACGCGGGCCCCGGCCCGAAGGGCTCGGTGTTGACGGTCGAGTTCCAGCTCGAAGGCCGCGATTTCGTCGCGCTGAATGGCGGGCCCAACTTCAAGTTCAACGAGGCCATCTCGCACCAGATCCTCTGCGACACGCAGGACGACATCGACTACTTCTGGCGCAAGCTCAGCACCGGCGGCGAAGAGGGTCCCTGCGGCTGGCTCAAGGACAAGTTCGGCGTCTCGTGGCAAGTGGTGCCGACGATCCTGCTGAAGCTCCTCCAGGATCCCGACGCCGCCAAGGCCAACCGCGCCATGCAGGCGATGATGAAGATGGGCAAGCTCGACATCGCCAAGCTCGAGGCCGCCGCGCGCGGCTAGGCGCCCGCGGCCAGGCCCGCGGCTAGCGGGGCGTGCGTGCGCAGCGGAAGCCGCCGCCGGCGAAGCGATAGTGGGGCTCGAAGCTCGTCCTCGACGTGGTCCTGAGCGAGCGCGGGCCGTACATCCACGAGCCGCCGCGCATGACGTACACCGGGCGCGCTGGAAGGCGGTCGTTCAGCGGATTGCGGCTCGGGCCTTTCCCTCGGGCCGTCCTCGTAGAACTCGGCGTCGTCGACGTCGGCGCACCATTCCCAGACGTTCCCCGCCATGTCGAGCGCACCGTAGGGCGACGCGCCGTCGGGGAACGCGCCCACCGGGCTCGTGCCGCCGCGCTGCCGTCCGAAGATCGCCAGCCTTCGGCTCGGGTCCTCCTTGCCCCATGGATAGCGCCGCCCGTCGGTGCCGCGGGCCGCCTTCTCCCATTCGGCCTCCGTCGGCAGGCGCTTTCCCGCCCAGGCCGCGTAGGCGCGCGCGTCGTCCCACGAGACGTAGGTCACCGGATGCGCTTCGAGGCCGCGCGGGATCTTGCCGGCGTTCCACTGCGCGAGGAACCGGTGCTCGCCGGCGTCCGCCGGCCGGTAGCCGGTCACCTCGAGGAAGGCATTGAACTGTCCATTGGTGACCGGGCAGCGATCGATGTAGAAGGCGTCGAGCTCGACGTCGCGCCGCTTCTCGCCCATCTTGAAGGGCCCCGCGGGCACGAGCAGCATCTCGGCGCCGTCGGGCTCGGCGACGACCGCCGGCGGTGGCGCCGCCGGGACCTCGCCGCCCTCGAGGACCGCGGGCCCGAAGTCCGCCAGGCTCTCGTCGAGGCGGCGCTTGAGCTCGGCGCAGCTCGCCGGCCGCGCCGCCGGATCCTTGGCCATCGCGTCGAGGATGAGCTTCTCGAGCGCGGGCGGCAGGTCGGCCCGCAAGAGCGACGGGCGCGGCGGCGGCACGCTGACGTGCGCCATCATCAGGGCAAAATGGCTCTCGGCGTCGAACGGCGTCTCGCCGGTGCACAGCTGGAAGAGCGTGACGCCGAGCGAGTAGATGTCGGTGCGGTGATCGATGGTCTGCGGCCGCTGCACCTGCTCGGGCGACATGTACTTGCAGGTGCCGAGCAGCGCGCCGCTCACCGTGTACGAGGTGCCCTCGACGATCTTGGCGATGCCGAGGTCGACGATCACCGTCGCCAGTCGACCGCAGCTCTGCCTGACGAGGATGTTGTCGGGCTTGAGGTCGCGGTGGATGACGCCGTGCCGGTGCGCGTGGTCGACGGCGTCGAGGATGCCGCCGAAGAGCTCGCGCACCTCGGCGAGCGGCAGGCGGCCGCGCCAGCGGCGCAGGTGCTCGACGAGGGTCACGCCCTCGACGAGCTCCATGACGATGCCGAGGAGATGCTCGTGCTCGAAGGTGTCGTGAATGGCGACCACGCCCGGGTGCGTCCACGCTCGCAACGCCCGCGCTTCGCGCGCGAAGCGCTTGCGCACCTCGGGATCGCCGACGAAGTTGGTGTGCAGGCACTTGATGGCCACGGTGCGCTGCCGCGCCTTGTCGTGGGCGCGATAGACCACACCCATGCCGCCCTCGCCGAGCACCGACTCGATGGTGTAGTTTCCGGCGAGGAGCGTCCCCGGCTGCAGGCGCATCGGCGGCAGCGGCGGCGGCTGCGCCGCCGGCATGCGCGCCCCTTGGCCGACCCGCCGCGAATCGCTGACGGTGCGGTCGACCTCGAGCCCCGGTTCGGAGGCGACGTCGAGCCCGCAGCGATGGCAGAACCTCGCCCCCTCCGCCAAGACCGCGGCACACCGCCCGCACGATGTCGGCAGCCTCGTCATTGGCGATCTTGGTCGCCAAAGATACTCCACTCCCCGCCAGCTTCAACGAGGCTTCAACGAGCGATGGTGCCGGCGCCGGACTGGCTGAGCTCGACGGCCCTGAGCAGGACTTCTTTGAGCTGCGCCGGCACCCAGGGCTTGCCGACCACCTCGAAGATGACGCCTTCGGTGAAGGCGCGGGTCACGTCGGGGGCGTCCTCGTAGCCGGTGAGGAGCAGCGCGACCGTGCGCGGCGAGCGGCGACGCACCTCGCGGGCCAGATCGGTCCCCGAGCGGCCGGGCATCACCTGGTCGCAGAGGATGACGTCGACCGCCGCCTCGCCGATGATGCGCAGCGCCCCGTCGGCGTCGCAGGCCTCGAGGACCCGGTAGTCGCGATAGAGGACCCGCCGCAGCAGGTCCCGGTTGAGCGGCTCGTCGTCGACGACGAGGACCACCGGCGCGCCGGCGCTGGGCCCAGGCTTCACGGTTCGTCTTCCTCGCCGGGCTGGCGTACCGGCAGGGTCACGGTGAAGGTCGCACCTTTCCCCGGCTCGCTCTCGCAGCGAATGTTGCCCCCGTGGGCGCGCACGATGCTCTCGCTTATTGCCAGACCCAAACCCGTGCCCTCGCCAACATCCTTGGTAGTGAAGAACGGATCGAAGATCTGATCCTTGATATCCGCCGCGACCCCGCGGCCCGAATCGCGGATGGCGATCTCGATCGCCTGGCCGTCTTGGGTGGCGTTCACCGACACCGCGATGACCCCGTCCCCGTCGATCGCCTGCGAGGCATTGGTGAGGATGTTCATCATCACCTGGTTGATGTGGCCGGCGTGGCAGATGATGCGCGGGATCGACTTGGCGAAGTTGCGCTCGATGGTGATTCGGTTCTTGAGGAGCGGCGCCAGGAGATTGAGCGTGGTCTCGATGCCGGCGACCACGTCGGTGTCGCGCATGGGCCCGGTCGAGGTGCGCGAGAAGGTCTTCAGGTCCCTGACGATGCTCGCGGTCCGCTCGGCGCCCGAGCGGATCGAGCGAATGAGCTTCCGCGAATCCTCGATCAGGTACTCGAGCTCGATGCTCTCCTTGCGCGCCTCAATTTCTTTTCGGAGCTCCGCGGGCAATGACGTGGCGCCGGTGTCGTACAGCGCGACCAGCGCCAGCAGGTCCTCCATGTAACGGCCGAGGAAATCGACATTGCCGTACACGAAGTTGATGGGGTTATTGAGCTCGTGGGCGATGCCGGCCACCAGACGCCCCAGGCTCGACATCTTCTCCTGGTGGATGAGCTGGGCGTGCGTGCGCTTGAGCTCCTCGCCGGCGGCGACGAGCTCGCTCTTGCTCATCCGCACCTCGGCCTCGAGGAGCTCCTTGGCGCGCCGCTCGTGACCGAGGAGCGTCGTGTACTTCCTCTGGATGCGCACGTCGGCGGTGATGTCGCGGTAGCTCTCGACGATGATGGTGCCACCCTGGGTCTCGATGGGCGCGGCGTTGACCACCAGGTTCAGCTGCTCGCCGTCGCCGCGCACGGCGCCGACCATCTCGACGCGCAGCGGCCGGTTGAGCTCGGCGGCGCGGCAGCCGACGCAGGCGGTCTCGCAGACGTCGAGCGGGAAGACCTCGTAGCAGCGGCGGCCCTCGGCGACCGCGAGGGCCAGGGCGCGGCCGCGCGTGCCGCTCGCGGTCTCGTAGGCGCGGTTGTAGTAGAGGATGCGACGATCGCGATCGATGGCCACGGCGGCGTCCATTTGCGCCTCGAGGAGGGCCTTGACCGCCTCGGGCACCTCGGCCACCGGCGGGCCGCCGGGCGGCGCCGCCGTGACCAGCGGTTCGCTCACCCGTCCAGAAATGACAGATACCTCACCGGCACGTCGTCGAGCTCCATGGGCGCCGAGCAGCGATCGCAGCCGAACTCGGGTGGCTTGCGCGAGCGGCCGGGGAAATGCGTGGCGACCAGGAGGAGCTTTTCCTCCTCGCGACCGCAGCGGGTGCAGCGATAGGGCGCGAAGAACGAGCGCACCTTGGCCGGACCGCGGAAGTTGTAGATGGTGTTGAGCTGGGCCACGAACGCCGTCGAGCAGGCGACGAAGGTCACCGAATCGAGGCCGCGCACGAATTCGATCCATTCGCGCACGCCGCAGGAGTTCACGCGGCGGACGCCGGCGAGGACGAAGACCACCGGGCCGCGCAGCCGTCGCCGCAGACCGGCAAAGTCGGCGGTCTCGTCGATTTCACCGGAGAGCTCGACGGTGGTCGCGCTCGGCGATTCGTCGATGTGCCACGACAGCGCCGCCGGCTCGAGCTTGGCGTACGTGTCGACCACGGTGGCGTCTCGCGTCGTCGTCGTCATCATCATCAATCGGCGGCGGCGGCGGCGCCGCCGCCCGCGGCCGGCTCCCAGAAGTGCTGCTTCACCGTCGCCTGCTCCCAGCGCCATTGCGGCAGGACCATGACGTCTTGGTCGTCCAAACGGACGACGTCGGGAGTGGCGAAGACCGGCCGCTTGATTCGAGCCGCCATGCGACCGCCGAGCCCGGTATACGACGTCTGTGCTGCGGCACGCCACCCGTCGATGCCTCCGCCACCGCCGTATCCTAGCACGGCGTCTCGCACCGCTTCCATCGTCGCGTTCGGGAAGGCCCGCAGCGCGACGAAGCCGGCGTTCGGCACCTGGCCGGCGTCGTACACCTTGCTCAGGCCGCGCGCCTGCGCCGTCGGAGCGAACACCGCCTCGGCGGCCTTGTAGTCGCGGACGGTCGCCAGGGCGCCGCCGAGATCCGGCTTCTCGATCACCGCGCCGAAGTAGCTCTGGGTCTTGAGCTCGCCGTCGAGCATGGCGTTGTCGAGGAACTCGGCGTCGCGGCAGCCGGTGTGCACGTAGACGAGCTTCTTGCCTTTCAATGAAGCGAGCGATTCGTTGCCGCGCGCGAAGAGCGCCCAGGGCTGATTGACGTCGCCGCCCGAGACCGCGGCGGCGAGGATCGGGCCCGGCGAGCGCGCCGCCAGGCACTGCCCGTCGATGATCGCGAAGTCGGGCTTCGACGCCATGAGGTCGGCGAGGCGGACGTAGATCTTGCCGCTCGTCGGCACGTTGAGCTTCTGCTGGATGGCCTTGGCCAGCCCCTGCATGTACGCCAGACGCGCCGACGAATCGGCGAACGGCGCCGCCGGCGCGTACATGGCCACGGTGAGCTGCTGCTCGCCTTGCTGGGCGCGCGCCGCCGTGCTGAGGGCCAAGAGGGCAACGATGAGCGTGAGCTTCTTCATGGTCAGTACCCGAACAGCCGTTTCTTGGAGTCGATCCACTCGTCGAGCCGCGGGGTGCGAGCGCCGCGCGCCCGCGCCGTGACCCAGGCGTCGTAAGCGCCCTTGTTGTCGCCCTCGCGATCGGCGAGGATGCCGACGTTGACCAGGGCCTCGGGCACCCGGTCGCCGAAGCGCATCAAGGCCGCGCGCGCCCCGGTGCCGCCGCGCTCGAGATCGAGGACCGTCTGGTTGTGCTCGATCTGCACGCGCTTGTCCTGCGTCGCCAGCGCCGATGCGCGCCGCAGCGCCGCCTCGGCCTCGCGCGGCTGGCCGCGCTGGTAGGCGTCGAGGGCCGCGTACTCCCACGTCGAGCGCAGCAGCTCGCGGATCTTGGCGGCCAAAACCGGGTTCACGTTCCGCTGCGCCGCCAGCTTCTCGAACATGCCGGTGGCGCGCGCGCGCGACGCCGGCGCGTTGTCGCGATACAGCGTGTAGGCGGTGAAGAAGTCGGCGCCGACGGTGTCGAAGGGCGCCTTGAGGAACGGCACGGCGCCGCGGCGCGCGCTCTGGGCGAAGAGGCCGGTGGCGCGGTTCGCCTGCCCCGAGTCGAGATAGGCGAGACCGAGCGCGAAGTTCATGAGATCGACTTCGCCCGGCTGCAGGACCGAGGTGTCCTTGAGCGCGTTCTCGAGGTCGGTCACGGCCTCGGCGGCGCGGCGCGCCCGCAACCGTTCGTAGCCGCGGCGGAAGGTCGCGAGCGCGAGGTTGCGACGGGCGGCCTTCTCGAACGGCTGGCCGCGCGCGTACTGCCCGGCCTGCTCCAGGCGATCGACGGCCTCGTCGACCTTGCCGGCCTTGATGAGCAGCGGCGCCCACTCGATGGCGATCTCGGCGAGCACCGAGAGGCTGCGCCGCGCCGTCGCTTCCTGGGCGGCCTTGGCGTAGTGCTCTTGGGCCTTGGCTTCGTTGCCGAGGCCGAGGTAGGCCTTGCCGAGGAGCCGGTTCGTCAGGAGATCGCTCGGCGTGCGCTGCAGGCGCACGTTCAAGTAACGGATGCCTTCCTGGAAGTCGCCCTTCTGCACGGCGACCAGGCCCAGGTTGAAGTTGGTGCGCGTCGAGTCGGCGTCGAGGTCGCGGGCCTCGTGGAGGAGCTTCTCGGCCCCCTGGAGGTCGTCGGCCTCGAAGCGCGCCGCCGCCTGGCGGTTGATGGTGTCGACGAGGAGCGAGCGGATGCGCGTATCGTTGCGCGTGCTCGCCAGGGCCCGCTCGAGCATGGCGCGCGCCTTGTCGAGCTGCCCGGCGCCGTAATAGCCCTCGCCGGCGAGCGCCATGAGGCGCGTGTTCCGCTCCTGCCCGTTCAGGCGCAGGCCGCGCTCGGCTTGGGTGGCGGCGTTGGCCCCTTGTCCGTCGGCGAGATAGGCCTCCGTGAGCACGGCGATGCTCTCGACGTCGTTCGGCCGCGACTGCGTGGTGCGGGACAACTTCTCGATGGCCTTTTGCGGCCGCTTCTGCTTCAAGTACACGCGGCCCAGCGCGCGGGCCACGTCGCCGTCGGCGGGCGCGAGATCCGAGGCCTGATTGAGCTGCGCCTCGGCGTCGGAGAGCCGGTTGCGCCTCTCGAACACCTGGCCGCGCAAGAGGTAGCCCTTGGCCTCCCGAGGACGCACGGCGATGAAGGCGTCGGCCGAGCGCATGGCCTCGTCGAGGCGGTCGCGGTTGAGGTAGGCGAGGCCGGCGTTGTACTGCGGGGACGGATCGCCGCGCAGCGCCCGCTTCTCGTCGAGGACGCGCTCGCACAAGGTGATGGCGCGGTCCCAGTTCGAGGCGCCGACGTAGGCGGCGCACAGGCCCTTGCGGGCGTTGGCGGCCAGGTTGGCGTCGCTGGAGCGGCTGGCCTCGTCGAGCTGCTTCTCGGCGTCGGTGAAGCGGTTGAGGTTGAGGAGCGAGAAGCCGAGCTTGACGCGGATGAGCGCGTCCTGCGCGGCGAGGTCGCTGGGCCGGCTGCGCAGGTAGGCCTCGTAGTGGGCCACGGTCTTGTCGGCGCTGCCGGCGCCGAGCTGGTAGTAGTAGTCGCCGAGGAGGCTTTGCAGCGTGTAGGACGCCGGCCGCCGAGCCGTCACTTTTTCCGCGAGGGCCACCGCGTCCTTCTTCTTGCCGTCGACGCGCCACTCGATGACCGCCTTCTGCTCGAGGACCAGATCGTCGTCGGGCCAGCTCTTGCGGGCCACGTCGTCGATCCAGCGCAGACCCTCGTCGTAGCTCTTCGAGAAGAGGAAGATCGAAGCGCGCTTGGCGTAGGCCGCGGCCGGCACGTCTTTGGGCTGGGCGCGAATGGCGCGGTCGAAGTTCGAGGCGGCGCGCTGGTAGTCGCCCGCCTCGTAGGCGCGATCGGCTTCCTGGAGGAGCTGCTGCGTGGCAGCGTCCTGCGCGTGGGCGCGCCCCGAGTCGAAGGCGACCAAGAGGACGGCCAAGGCGAGGCTGGCGCGCCTCATCCGTAGACCCGTGCGAAGACCATCGTGATGTCGTCTTTCCGCGGCCGCTCGCCGAAGAACTGCAGCGAGGCGCCAACCACCGTCTCGCGCATCTCGGCCGGATCGAGGACCGCCGCTTTGCGTATCGCCGAACGGAATCGTTTCTCGCCGAACTCCTCGCCGGCCTCGTTCTCGCACTCGACGATGCCGTCGGTGTACCAGACCAGGACGTCGCCCGGCAGGAGCTCGGTGGTCTTGGAGGTGTAGCGCGAGTCGGCCAGGTCGCCGAGGCGATTGCCGCGCGTCATGAGCGAGCCGAACTCGCCTTTGCCGTCGGGCCCGATGCGATACAGGTACGGGAAGTTGTGCCCGGCGTTGGCGTAGGTGATGGTGCGCGAGCGCGGATCGAGGATCGACGCGAAGCAGGTCATGACGAACTTGCGCTTGGCGCTCTCGAAGATGGCGCGGTTCATGATCTCGAGGAGCTGCGTGCACGAGACGTCGTCGCCGGTGACGGCGCGGGCCACGTCGCAGGCGGCCTTGGCCGCGGCGGTGATCATCGCCGAGGGCACGCCGTGGCCGGTGACGTCGCCGATGACCACCAGGACCTTGCCGTTGGCGAGGTCGTGGTAGGTCCACCAATCGCCGCCGCACTGCGAAGCCGGCTGGAAGTAGCCGGAGATCTGCACGAAGCCGCGATCGATGGTGTCGTTGGGCGGCACCAGCGTCTCCTGGATGGTGCGCGCCACCTCGAGCTCCTTCTCGAGCGTGGCCTTCTCGGCGGTCTGGCGGAGCAGGACCACGAGCTGGTCGGCCATGTAGTTGAAGTTCTCGCCGAGGAGCCCGATCTCGTCGGCGGAGGTGACCTCGACGCGCGAATCCAGATCGCCGCGCGCGATCTGGTCGGCGCGCCAGGCGAGCATCTTGAGCGGCTTCGAGATGCGCAAGCCCTGGAGGATGGCGAGCAGCGTCCCGATGAGGACGAAGATGAGGCCCACGCCCGCGGTGCGCGTGTAGACGTCGCGGTAGGCGGCCTCCTTCTGCTGCTTGGCGATGGCGATGGCGCGGTCGAGCTCGCCGTAGCCGTACTCGACGATGACGAAGCCGAGGGGTTTGTTGGCCTCGTTCTGGTCGTAGATGCCGGTGGCCGTCGCCGGCGCGCCCGCCGGAAACACCGGCAGCGCGAAGAGCGCGCGCCTGACCTGGTTGACCTGGAGGTCGGTGGAGATCAGCGGATCGAGCTCCTTGGCGTCGGAGCGCTGTTTCCACATCTTGGAGGCGAGGATCCAGCCGTCCTCGGTGACCTTGGGATGACCTTCCTGGTTCTTGCTTTCGTCCGAATGGGCGATGAGGCCGCCATTGGCGTCGACTACATAAACGGCGGCGATCGCCGAATCGCGCTTGGCCAGATCGGCCACGTAATGTTTCAGATCCGGGTCGTTGTTGGTTTCGAGGAAGGTTCGGCTCGACGACGCCAGCGCCGCCACGGTGGCGGTGCCGACCTTGTGCATCTGCTCGGCAATGAGGCGCTCTTTGTCGGCCACATTGTTGTCGAATACCCGTCCAATCGACCAGATATCGAGGGCCGCAAAGCCCGCAATAATGATGCTGATGAGGACGATCGTCGTGAGGATCATCTTCACGCTGATCGAGAAGCCGCGACGCTTGTCGAGGTTCGACATGCGAGTGGCAAAATTTTACGCCTTTGGCAGCACCGGGTCAACGGACGGTATGCACGCGTACCTGTGTTTCGGTAGGAGCGTTGCGCATGCCCGCTGGCGTTCCGGCAAAACTGGATTTTCCCGGCAAGATTCGCTTGGTAACATCCGCCCATGGCGAACCCACAAGGCCCTTCCCCACCCCCCAGTGCACCGGAAGGGAATGGCCCGAACCCGGTTCTGGCTGCCTTCATCGCCCAGTTCAAGCAGGTCTCCGATGCGGTGATCGACTCGTGGTTCGTGGTCGACAACGATCGAAACATCGTGGACTTCAATCGCGCCTTCTTCAGCATGCTGCCGCGAAACGTCGCGCGCGGATTGAAGGGCAAGAAGTGCTACGAAGTGCTCGAGCTCAACATCTGCAAGGACAGCTGCATCGCCGAGCAGTGCTGGCGCGACCGGCGCCAGGTGCGGCTCGACGAGATCAAGGGCAGCGTCGCGGGCGCCGGCGGCGACGAGATGCGCTTCATCTTGTCGGCGCTGCCCATCTACGACGGCAACGGCAACAAGGTGGGCGCGCTCGAGATCCAGCGCAACGTGACCGACGAGGCCACGGTGCAGGTGAAGTACCAGGAGATGCTCGAGAGCGAGGCGCGCGAGCGCGAGCGCCTGGCGCAACAGATCCGCGCGAGGACCAAAGAGCTCCTCGAGACCAACCAGAGCCTGTTGAAGATCCAGAAAGAGCTCCTCGGCTACAAAAAAGGCCTCATGCTCTAGCCTGGAGAAATGATCGGGGAGATTCGCGGCAAGACCGTGCCCGTGAAGCTGTGGGCGCGCGTCGAGGAAGTAGAATCGCAGGCGCTCGACCAGCTTCGCCGGGCCGCGTCTCTGCCGTGGGTCGCGCACCATGTCGCGGCGATGCCCGACGTGCACCACGGCATCGGCGCCACCGTCGGCTCGGTGATCGCCATGCGCGGCGCCGTGGCGCCCGCCGCCGTGGGCGTCGACATCGGCTGCGGCATGGCGGCGATGAAGACGTCGCTGCGTGCCGACCACCTTCCGTCGAAGCTCGGACCGCTGCGCGCCGAGCTCGAAAAGGCCATCCCGGTCGGCTTCGCGTCGCACCGCCGGCTCGGCACCTCGGATCTTGCCGGCGAGGAAGGCGACACCATCCGCGAGAGCGCCGCCGCGTTGATGGGCCGCTTCGACGACCTCACGCCCGAGGTGAAGGATCTCGAGGCCAAAGCCGGCCAGCAGCTCGGCAGCCTCGGCGGCGGCAATCACTTCATCGAGCTCTGCGTCGATACGGCGGGCGGCGTGTGGCTCATGCTGCACTCGGGAAGCCGCAACATCGGCAAGACCCTCGCCGATGTCCACATCGCCAAGGCGCGCAAGCTCGAGCACAACCAGGCCCTCGTCGATCGCGACCTGGCGGTGTTCCTCGCCGGCACCAGCGAGATGGCGGCGTATCGAAGGGATCTCTTCTGGGCCCAAGACTATGCGCGGCACAACCGGCTGGTCATGCTGCAGCTCGCGCGGCAGGTGCTGGCGGCGCGGTTCCGCGGCATCACGTTCCAGGAACCCATCTCGTGCCACCACAACTACGTCGCCGAAGAAACGCACTTCGGCGAAGACCTGCTGGTGACGCGCAAGGGCGCCATCCGCGCGGGCGCCGGCGAGCTCGGCATCATCCCCGGCTCGATGGGCACCAAGAGCTACATCGTGCGCGGCCTCGGGAACCCGGAGTCCTTCATGAGCGCCTCGCACGGCGCCGGCCGGCGGATGAGCCGCAGCAAGGCCAAGCAGAAGTTCACCGTCGAGGATTTGCGGGAGCAGACGAAGGGTGTGGAATGCAGGAAAGACGGCGGCGTCCTCGACGAGATCCCGACGGCCTACAAGGACATCGACAAGGTGATGGCCGAGCAGGCGGATCTCGTCGAGGTGGTGGCGGAGCTGAAGCAGGTCCTCTGCGTCAAGGGGTGATCGCCGGGCCGGGCCCGGCCGGGCCTAGTCGGCGAGCGTGCCGAACTTGCCGCCTTCGAAATCGGCGAACGCCTGAAGGATCTCCGCGCGGCTGTTCATGACGAAGGGGCCGTACTGGACCACCGGTTCGGCGATGGGCTCGCCGGCCATGAAAAGGAGCTGGGCGCCGCCGGAGGCGGCGGCCTCGATGACCACGCGGTCGCCTTCGTTGGCGAAGACGAGGAAGTCGTTCTTGCGGGCGGACTCGCCGTTCACGGTGACGTTGCCATCCATGACGAGGAGGGCGCCGTTCCACGTCGCGGGGAAGCCGAGCTCGAGGCGGCCGCCAGCGGCGAGGAGCGCATCTTGCAGCGCGATGGGCGTGAAGGTCTTGGCCGGGCCGCGCACGCCCTGGAATTCGCCGGCGATGACGCGCACCGAGCCGGCGCCGTCGGGCAAGGCGACGCGCGGGATGGCGCTGTTGACGATCGGCTGGTAGCGCGGGGCGTCCATCTTGTGGGCGCGCGGCAGGTTCACCCAGAGCTGCGCCATCTGGAAGGGGCCGCCGCGGCGGGCGTAGGAGGCCTCGTGGTATTCCTTGTGGAGGATTCCCGAGGCGGCGGTCATCCATTGCACGTCGCCGGGGCCAATCACGCCGCCGGCGCCGGTGCTGTCGTGATGGGCGACGCTGCCGTGCCAGGCGATGGTGACGGTCTCGAAGCCGCGGTGCGGATGCACGCCGACGCCGCGCGGATGCTGGGTCGCGGAGTACTCGTACGTCGGGTGGTAATCCAGGAGAAGAAAGGGGCTGAGCTTTCGGACGGCTTCGGGAATCGCGGAGAAATAACCGGAGACGCGGAATCCGTCGCCGACCATGTGGAGGGGCGGGGCTGCGTAGATGCCTTCGATTCGTTTCATGGTCACTGGCGTTTACCTCGAACCGGAAAGCTAATCATTGCTTGGGGGGCGCGGAAGGGGCGCTCGGCGCGGCCGCGCCAAACGTGTACACCGAGCCGACGAGGATCTGAATGGTCTGCAAGCTCCAGGGTTTGACGTCGATGGCGGCGGCCGCGGGGGCGACGTCGTTCAGGCCCAGCGAGAAGCGCACGTCGAGCGCGACGGAGATGCTGGGCGCGAGCCGGTAGGCGATGCCGGCGCCGATGTCGGCGGTGACCTCGACGGCGGTGAGGGCGCCCTTCACGTCGGTGTCCTCCCCGGTGGCGCGCGTCTGGCTGCCGCCGATCAAGACGCCGAGCGTGGCGCCGCCGAAGAGATAGGCCTCGGTCGCGCCGGCGCCGAGCTCGTAGCGAAGGTTCACCGGCAGCGCGAGATACGACAAGGTGTAGACGACCGTCGGGCTGCCGGCGACGTTGGTGCTGACGCGAAGCTGCTTGCGGCTGAAGTCGAGCCCGGCGCGCAGCATGAGCGGTTCGGTGAAGCCGATCTGCAGCTCGGCGCCGCCCACCGGCTGCGGGCTGAACTCGACGTTCACCGCAGCGTCGCCCGACGCCTTGGCGAGGTTCACGCCCGCGTGGGCGCCGACGCCGAGGGTCTGCGCGGCCGCCGGAGCGGCGCCGAGGAGAACGAGGACCACGAGAAGGCGCAAAAGCCATCGCATCCGCGTCGTATACGTCGAGACCCGACGGCAACGCAATCGTGTACGTCGAGTCGCTGCCTTCTCCTAGCCCTTCGGCCGCGACAGGGAGCCCAGCCGCGCGCCGGTGGCGCGCACGTAGTCGGCCGGAGCCAGGACGATCTGCGTGCCGCGCACGCCGGCGGAGATGCTGATCTTCTCGAAGAGCTCCACGACCTCGTCGCAATACACTGGGAAGTCCTTCTTGGCGCCGAGGGCGGTGACGCCGCCGCGGATGTAGCCCGTCAGCGGCTGCACCTCCTTGAGCGGGACGGTGTCGACCTTGCGGTCGCCCGTCAGCTTCGCCAGCGCCTTGAGGTCGAGCTCGTGGTCGCCGGGGAGCACGGCGAAGGCGACGCCGTTCCGGTCGCCGCGCACGACCAGCGTCTTCCACACCTGGTCCGCCGGCAGGCCCACCTTGGCGGCCACCGATTCGGCGGCGAGGTCGTCGGGGTCGACCGGGTACTCGCGGAGCTCGTAGGCGATGCCGAGCCCGTCGAGGATCCGGGCGGCATTGGTCTTCATCGCCGGGTACGGACTATTTGGTGCCGCTGGTGGTCACGGTGACCGGCGCCGGGGCGGCGGTCGGCGGCATGTCGAGGCTGCCCTTGCGGTGGCTGGTTCCACCGGTTGGACCGCCGCCCGAGAACAGAAGGATGGCCAGGACGCAGATCGCGCCGATGAGCACGGCGACGAGGACGTAGACCATCTTGCCGCTCTTGGGCGCGGTCACCTGCGCGCCGAAGTGGTGGTGATGATCGGGCGCGCGCAGGCCGGCTTCGAGCGGCGGCACCGCGAGCGAGCCGGGACGCGAGCCGGGGCGCGTCGCGCCGCCGGCGCT
>JADMIO010839006.1_pt1 | contig 14356 bp, 11 predicted proteins | sample 8958161 | NCBI WGS metagenome assembly JADMIO01 (sample SAMN16585339, study PRJNA669376) | soil metagenome | isolation source: Crop rotation soil | place: USA: Cullars Rotation, Alabama | collected 2011 | reverse complement strand
CTTTCCCAAAGCATGCAGCCGTTATCCTGCGCCATCTTTACCATTCTTTCATCAAGATCGATACCGATTGTTTTTACACCAGCGGCATTTAACTCCTGGATAGTGAGCTGTCCGAGCAAGCCAAGACCGATGACAACACAGTTTTCGCCCAGACGAACATCAGCCTGGCGAATTCCCTGCATCGCAATGGCTCCAAGCGTAGTAAAGGCGGCATGCTGAGGCAATACCGTTTCATCAAACTTCACACAAAGATTTACAGGAACAGCGACTACTTCAGCATGATTCGCTGTTCCTCCTCCGCATGCAACTCGGTCACCTACATGAAAATCAATTACGTCATCAGCGACAGCGATTACTTCTCCGGCGCAGCAATAGCCAAGCGCTGCGGGGGCGTCCAGCTTGTTCATCACCATTTTGTAGGTGTTCATCAAGCCAAATGTTTTCGCGGCTTCAACAACTTTTTTCACTTCATCCTTTCTCGCGCGCGCCTTTCCGATATAGCCGAGACGGGCATCCTTCACCGTTTTCCCTTCCGTTCCCGCGCTGATAAGTGAAAAATAATTTCTAACAAGAACACAGCCCTTCGATAATGCCGGGTATGGCACTTCGAGCAATTGCATTTCGCCATTCTTCAATGACTGTGTGAGCTGTTCCAATTTATTTTTGTTTGTCAAAAACCATCATCGTGAGATTACCCGAATATTTTTCCCCGAACAATCCCGACATTCTTGAAATGAATGAGCGATCGCTGAAATAAGAATACTCGCGCAACCTGAAACCGTATTTGCTGAAAATATTTTCCGCTTCCTGCTTTTCCCAGATATTTTTTACAAACCTGAAATATCCCGGCTTACGGAATATGCTGAACATCATCACCTCCAGCTTACGGTAAACTGCACTTTTATTAGGAAATGATACGATTAATTTGCCGTTAGGTTTTAAGAGCGAGTGAAACATTTCAATTGTTGAAGGAATATCCTCAATATACTCAATTACGCTGGAACTAATGATTAAATCGACCTTTTCGAGGGAAGAATAATCTGCCATCGGAAGCATAGCCAGCTTAAAATTTACATTGCTTAATCCCAATTCCTCCTTCTTCCTGTTGCATAGCTCAAGCATCCCTTCAGCGCCATCAAAGCCTGTAGTTTGAATTCCTTTTGAAGCGAGGTACATTGAAAAAACTCCGGGGCCACAACCCATATCATAAGCCGTCTTTACATCTTCTGACCAATGATCAATTACCGAAGTCCACACCTCATAACGCTGAATAAAATTCGGCTTATGCGAATATCTGTCAGCAAACGTTCCTGCATTTTTTGATAAGCTTTCTACGACCGTATTTTCCATCATGCTTTGTTATTGATTACGGCTGTAAATATTTTTTTGAGATTGCTCACCATTTTTTCCTCTGTAAATTTTTCCTTGTAAAAACGAAGAGATGATTCGGACATTCCTTCTCTTAACGCATTATCGGTGATTAAAGATTCGAGCTTCTCAGCAATTACAGCGGGTGAATTCAAAGGAACAATAAATCCATTTTCACCATCAATAACTGATTCCACTATCGCGCCGCGATCTGTCGCGATGATTGGAAGCGCTGCTGCCATTGCTTCTACGATAACCCATGGATGACCCTCAGGATCCCGTGGCGCAAAGACAAAGATATCTGCGGCTCCGAACAGCTTCATTTTCGTCTCTCCTGATGCGGGAGGGTAAAAAGAAACAGGCAAAGAGCTTTCACGCACAAGCTGCTCGCAAGTCCGCTTCAGCTCATCAGACAGCCAATCGCCTGCAACATTCACTTCAAATCCTTCTACTTTCCGTTCCCTAAGAATTTTTACCGCCAGTAATAAATCTTCAATTCCTTTTGCCCGGTTGAGGTTTGCGAGATAAAGTATCTGCCGTTTTTTGTTGTTAACGTTTATTTTTTTTATGGAGTAATTTCCACCGTTGGGACAAACAAAAATTTTTCTCTCCTTTAAAATGCCATGAAAGAGATATTTTAAGTTATTCCCCAATACAATCACACCATTTGTCTGCCGAATGATAAGCCTGATATACATTCTCAGGAAAGCACCTCTCGAATCATACCATCTCCTGAAATCGCTTCCCCTTAGATGAAGAACAACCTTCCGGAATGTAATCAATGCGATTGCGATAAAAACAGAATCCTTCAGAAAGCCCGTTGTAGTCTGGCTTATCGGGATCAATACAAGCTTCGGGCGCTTAAAAATACATTTGCCAAGGAGCTCAAAATAAATCGCAATGTTCCTGAATATTTTTTTCACACTCCATCTTCCCAGCTCGCTTAATGATCCGAATGTTTTTGTATCGACGTGAGAAAGACGGAAATTATTCCGCAAAGAAGATTGTAATAAAATCTGCGTAGCCACAGACGGACCCATGTAAGGCGGAGGAAGCTTTCCTAATATCAGCAGCAGCGGTTTCGTCATACTTCAGGCAGCGCTCGCATTTATCGCCAATTGCTCATTCGAATATACCTTTTGCTTTGGCAGGAGAGCAAACGCGAAAATCGGCAATATCAGCTGCATAAAGCCAATGTAATTCAACGGCAGCACGCTCACAGAATATAGGAGAATGCAGGTAGCTGAGGCGATAATTAAAAATCGTTCAGGCGGCCTGAAATTTTTTCGCTTCGTAAGAACGGAGAACAGAAAAACAAGATAGATGAGCAATCCGAACATACCCGATAAAAATAAAACACGGACATAATCACTGTGCATTCCTCCGCCGATCATAATCGGCACTTCTTCAAAATCGGAAAATGAAACGCCGAAGAAATGCGCGTAGACCGGCATCTGATCCCATATTTCAAAATATTTTTCCCACCGAGAAAAACGTCCGTTGAAAGAAGTTTCTATTTCAGCGTCACCATTCACAACGCTTATTTCTTTTTGAAGCAATGGCTCAATCTGCTTGTGGTAAATGCTTTTGGCGAAAAAAGGAGCGATGACCAATCCGAAGAAAACAGCCACCAGCAAGCCTTTCAGCTTCCTGGAATTAAAAAGGAATAACCAGCAAATGATAGAAATGAAAACAGCCCATGAAGAAACGTGACGGATGGCAGCGATCCCTCCAAGACAAACAATAAATATTCCTATCATTTTTAATGTCGGCGGCTTTATCTTCAGAGCTTTCGCGGCATACACCTTATCAAGGAAGAAATAGCAATACACAAGGAATGCACCGACAAAATAGACAGCGTAATTCATGCAATCACTATATGTACCGTGAACCCTGTACCCTCCGCCTCTTCCTTCCGAAACAAGCTCCGGTCTTATCGGATGAACAAATGTTTCGAATCCAAGAATCGCGAACGGAAACATACATGAGTAAAGAAATGTAGTCAGAAGGAAAACAATATCCTCCTTGGACTGAACAAATTTCCTGGCATAAAAGAACAGCAATGGCGGAGTAGCATATTTGATAATGCTTCCAAGATTTTCGATGCTGAAAGCAAACATGATGAAGAAAACACAGTTGACAAAAACCACGAGTCCCCATATGCGCATAAAACCATCTGTAACTGAAGAAGTGTTTTTCGGAAAACCTTTTGAACGTATTGTTGCGAAGATGAGCAAAGGAGTAAGCACTCCAAGGATATAAAGAGGTGAAATAAGCGGTGAAACTTCCTTGAGGAAATAAAAATTATCCGCAAGCGGGCGAAGTAAAATGAAGATGGCAAACCATTTACGGTTCCACTCCATTTTCTTCCAATAAGCTTTCCACTCCTGGTACGTCATTCTTGTCTTACTCCTGCAAAGTTACGCTACTGATGCTTTCCTTCAAACCTCACTTAACGTAATTGGCGAAAAGAAGTTTAATATGCCGTGAAAAAATTTCGAATTAGCGTAAAGACTGAACAGCCGTCACAAAACCGGCGGCAGCATTGGGAATACTTGCATTTTGAGAAAGAAAATTCCTGGCATTTTCTCCGATACGCTTTGCTTCCAGGGGATGATCAACCATCCAGCTCATCCGCTCCGCCACCTTCGCCGGTTCGGAGAAATCGATGGCAAAACCGGTTTCACCATTTTTTATAAGATCAACCGTAACGCCCGATTTTGGAGAAGAAATACATGGTAATCCTGCAGCCATGGCTTCATTCACCACCAAACCCCAGATGTCATATTCAGACGGAAACACAAAACAAGAGCTTCTTGCGAGATAAACAGGAATTTGATCCTTCTGAACAAAGCCGATGAAATTAACCTTGTCTTCAAGGTGATGATTCTTTACAAAAGAATCGAACAGCGCCTGATCAGGACCTTCTCCAACCAGATCAACGGCAAAGTCTGAGCGCTTTTCTGCCAATAGCTTTATCGCATCCATGAGCTTCATCAGGTTTTTTCTCAGGGAAATAAAACCGACATAAGTGAAATGAAATTTCTTTTCCGGATATAATGCTACCCTAAGCTTATCCGTTTGCTGAGAAAAGAATGTTGTATCGACTGTATTCCGCGCGATAAATATTTTTTCAGATTTTGCTCCGAGATCTTCCAGGTATTCCTTCGCCTTGCTTCCATAAGCGATGTATGCTGAAGCGCGTTTTGTAACAAGCTTCCTGATGAACTTCCTTATCCATGAATCATAATATCCTTCACGGTGAACAGATCCTGACCAGATCACATACGTAGTTTTTCTGAACAATGACCGAAGCCAAAGACGGATAGTTACGATTGAATATCCTCCGACAATAATTACATCCGGAGCTTCGCGCTTTATGGCTTCTGATAAACCTTTGTAGGTGAAATAAGTTTTTTCATTGTCACCGAAATCAAATTTTGCTGAGTTCAGGACATCGTACTCAAACCTGCAATCATTCATATCGATCTTGTATTGTCGTCTCGAATATCCAAGCGAGCCGAAAAGCACTTTCAGCTTTATGCCTGCTTCAGAAAACTGCTTATTCACTTCGTTGAAAAGCGGGATCCTGTATGGGTTTGGAATATTTGTGACAATTACAACTTTCATCATTATAAAAAATCAGGGTAACCATTTTTCAAACCATGACATCAGGAAATATATCGTCCACAATTGATTGGTGGTATTTTCATTTCCCTGCTTCAATCTTTGGAGATGCTGCTTCAGCTGCTCTTCATTAAATAATTGATTTCGTTCGCAAAAGCGATGGAGATTTTTCTCTACGTAATCAATCATCACTTCTCCCGCCCATTCTCTCAGCGGAACATTGAATCCTCTTTTCTTACGATAAAGAATTTCCGGTGACAAAATTTTTTCCATTGATTTTTTGAAAATATATTTCGGCTCACCGTTTTTTATTTTGAATTTTCCCGGGACAGATAAAGCCAGGTTCACAAACTCATAATCAAGGAACGGAGTTCTTATCTCAATGGAATGAGCCATGCCGAGATGATCCATCCTATACTCGTAATAGTTCGGTATTATAAATTTAAACCCGAGATAGCACATCCAGTCAATATCAGAAAAATCAGTCCGGCCCTTTTTGTTTTTCTCATACATTGATTTGTATTCTTCGATGACTTCATAAGAATTCAAATTTCCGATCCGGTCAATATAATTTTTATTAAGAAATTTTCGCTTTGTGCCTTCCTTAAAGCTGTTTGCTCCTCCCCAGAAAAACTCCTGGTCGTTGGCAGCGCGGAAAAGAATTTCGCTAACAGGAGAAGTGCTGTTAAATTTTTCATATGCTCCCGAAACAAGCTTTCTTAAAGGCTTAGGAAGCTTCCTGTAAGCGCGATAATTAGGATACTGCTTTACGTATGGCAACCAGCTTCTGTATCCTGCGAACAATTCATCGCTTCCATCACCTGTGAGAACAACGATGGTTCCGTTCTCACGTGCTTTTTCTGAAAGGAAATAAATTGGGATACATGTCGCGTCTGCCAGCGGCTCGTCAAAAGTGTCTACCACTTTCGGAAGAAATTGAATGATATCATCCGGAGAAACAATTCGCTCGTAATGATCCGTATTGAATCGCTTCGCTATAGTTCCTGCAAATTTCAGCTCATCATAGTCCGGCTGATCTTTGAATCCAATGGAATAAGTTTTCACAGGATATTTTGCACGGGCGCTCATCATTGCAACGATAGCGCTTGAATCAACTCCCCCGCTTAAAAAAGCTCCGACAGGAACATCGCTCACCATTCGGTAATCAACCGATTTGCTTAAGCCATCATAAATTAATTTTTCAAGGTCCTGCTCTGAAGATTGGCTCAAATCAGAATAGCTTGCTTCCCAATACTCAGAATAATTTTTTATTCCGCTTCCATCAACTGTCATCCGGTGAGCCGGATGAAACTTGAAAATGTTTTTAAACATTGTGAGTGGCGGAGGAAGATAGCTGTAGGTGAGAAAATGATACAGCGCTTTTTCATCAAGCTCTTTTTTGACCCAGGGCAATTCGAACAATGATTTTACCTCCGATGAAAACGCGAACACTCCGTTCTGAATCGTATAATACAAAGGTTTCTTCCCCATCCTGTCACGCGCCAGAAAAACTTCCCGCTTTTGCGCATCCCATAAAGCAAAGGCAAACATACCGTTGAGATACTTCAAGCAATCGGTTCCGAATTTTTCATAAAGCAATAGCAATACTTCAGTATCGCTTGAAGAATCAAACTGATGGTCCTTGAAAAAACGCTCTTTGATTTCCTTATAATTGTAAATTTCCCCGTTGTAAACAATCACATTGCCATTACGCGCTCTCATCGGCTGATGACCGGTCGGGGAAAGATCAATAATGCTAAGACGGAGGTGGCCAAAGAAAACTCTGCTTTCATCGCTCCACATCCCGGAATCATCAGGACCGCGATGATGAATGCATTTGTTCATCTTCGCGATCATTTCTCTTCCGTTACATGTTTCTGCTCCGGAAAAATTTATAAACCCATTAATGCCGCACATCAGGATATCTCCTTATAAATTTCAAAAAACTTCTCTTCCATTATTCTGATGTCAAATTTAGCAGCGAATGCCATCCGTTGCTCCTTTGCATTTTCAATTTCATCACGATGATTAAAATAATAATTTAATCTCGTAACAAGCGCATCTTCATTATCGATCACATCGGCAGGTGATATTTTCGAAACAGTTTCGGCTATTCCGCCTCCATCGCTGAAAACGATTACTGGCTTTCCCAAAGCAAGAGCTTCAATTGCGACCAATCCGAATGGCTCGTTCTCAGACGGGAAAACACAAACATCCATTGCATCCTGTAATGATCTTACTTCTTTACGATAACCGGTGAAGATTGTTTTGTCGGCAACCTTCAGCTTAAAACAAAGCTGCTCCAGTTCTTTTCTCATCACACCTTCCCCGACTAAAAGCAAGAGGGCGTTTTTATCTTTATGAAATTCAGCAAACGCACTTATAAGGCGATCAATTCGCTTAAAGCCGGCAAAACGGGAAGAAGTCCCGACAATAAATTTCCCTTCTAACTTATTTTTCAATTGCGGATCAACTTCTTTGCTTGAATTTTTTTTAGAAATTTCAATCCCGTTGTAAACCACTTTGCTTTTTGTATTCGTCAATCCGTATCGTTTCCGGGCAATCTTAGCGGTGAATTCGGAGTTGAATGAAACATAGCTAACATGCTTATTGAGAAATTTCTTCAGAAAAAAATAATTGAAACGGTCTGACATTTTTTTCTTCCGGCCAAAACCAAAATTTCCATGCTCAGTGTATACAATTTTTTTCCCGGACGCGACTGCAGCATATGCAATAACAGGATTAAAAAAATGAAGATGGATGATGTCAAATTTTTTAAAAATATTTTTCAGCATCTTAAACTTTGAGAAAGAAAAATCAAAGCCGCTTTTCAGATCAGCAAAATGAAATGGAATCTTTAACGCTGAAACCTTATCAATATAAGGGCCTTCTCTTTTACCGATTATCAATTCAGCTTCGATCGCGGAATTTCTTTTCTGCGCAGCGCACAAATCAAAAGCGAGCTTTTCAATGCCGCCGAAATTTCCCGACCAAATAACCTGCGCGACACGAATCATTTTATAGCTGTTAATCCGTATCCTTTCGGAGTGTAACTTAATTTTGAAAATATCTTCTTTAGAAATCTTCTACGGTATAAAAACAAAATCATTTTTTGCGGAAGCCAGACGCAAAGTAAAACCAACGGATTCCAGATACTGCATATCGCGGGAACATGAAGCTTTTTAGCGATCACGTTCCAGAATTTCAAATGAATGGCGACCGCGAGTGAAATCATCACACCGAAATACTCACCGAATGGTTTGATCGCATGCGATGAATATCCTGATTGCTCCAGCAAATGCTTCAGCCCATATTTTGTATAACGATAAAAATCATACGGATCTTCATGCAGGGGAACCATGAACGGAATTGTCATAATCAAAACACCTCCGGGCTTCAGGACACGATGAATCTCATTCAAAAAATCTTTGGGCTCAGGAACGTGCTCCATTACTTCCGTGCAAAAAACATAATCGAATTCTCCGTCAGGAAAAGGAATTTTTTTTCCGTCATAAATCACATCAACCATTGATGTTCCGTGAGGAGTTTGCGCAACGTCAATTCCTACAGAGGATTCAGAATATTTTCCATAAACCGGCAGGAAAGGTTTTATACCACAGCCGAGATCAAGCAATCGCTTCCTCTTTCCAAAAGCCGCGAACGACTCTTCCACAAAATCTTTGCGAAGCGAGTCTTGTATTATAGCGCCGAGGTTCCTGATCTTCATTTCTCTTTGCGGTTAAAAATATTCAAGCCATAAGCGGTCGGAATAAAATGAGGGAGATATTCCTTTTGATAGTCGAGCATCGAGGCGATAAACTGATGTCGCCTTTCAACCACCTCCGGCAAAGAATTTTGCTGAGCGGGCAAATGAAAAGAAAACCTGTTCATCCTGTTAAGAATTTTCGGAACTTTCTGATGCAATTTTACGATCATCCGGGGAACCTTCAACCCTTTTCGTTCAACAGAAAATTTTGCTGACGCTTCAAGAGAAATATTTCTGCTGATGTCAAGGCTTGACTTTTTATCAAGATAGAATTTTTCTTTCGTCAATATATCAGAAATGAAAACATACAATGCCAAATGATACTGACGTGCCAGATCTCTCAATTCTTCGCGACTGATGCTGTGCTCAAACCAACGGTTTCTCGCTTTCATAATTTCATGTATAGCATCATTCATCTTTCCTGAAGAGATTCCAAGGAATGAAAGATCTATCAGCAATGCTTTCGCATGAAGAAATAAATTTCTCAATTTAACTGTATGATAAGAATGTTCGATTGAAGAAGTAATCATTGCTTTCACAAGATACTCCAAAGCAATCTGCTTCTTAATTATTTTTTCTTCGGAAGAAGCAAGTGATTGCCGGCTGATGTCCAGGTCCTTACCGTATAGCAGATTATATTTTCCGAAACAGGTATATTGTTCAACCTCGCTGACAAATGATTCAGATGTTCCGAACAGGTTATGCGTAAACAGATAATTTCCATTTGCAGATAAATTCTCAATAGGATTGCTCTCAACTTTAACTTTATCTCCAAAAACAACAAACAAATCAATATCTGATATTCCCGGCGTGCTCACTCCCCCGACCTGGTAAATGGAAATCAATCCGGGCAACGCTTTAAGACGATCAATCACTTCATCGATAGAACGCTGATATTCTTCCACGGGAACAAAACGAGGTATGTCGGTAAATAAAAAGCTCATTTTATCTTTTTCCGGATTTGTCGCGTGAAGTCTAACATTGATTTATAAAAAGAATCATTCAATTTCATCTCATCAGGAATGCCGGGAGAAAAATGAGCCGGAGAAAAAAATCTCCCGGAAGCAATCATCTGCTTCTTTTTCTCAGGAATATTTACATTCCAATTTTTCCTGATCAAAGACACTTCATCCATGATCTTCCAACTGTCGGAAGAAAAATCCTTTTTAGCTTCTTCAAAGCTGAACTTTTTATAAATGCCTTTTTTATCTCTTGCCTGGACATACAATGCCGGCAACAGCATGAATTCGCTCAACAGGTTTTTCAGCTGGTAAAGATTTTCTGGAAGATTTGTTTTCAATTTCCGTTCAACGCTGTTACAAAGTGAAATTAGCGGAGCACTAAAATCTTCTGATAACTGAACATTTAATGTTAATCGCAATCCTTTATCCTTCAATAAAGATTTTGCATACCTGAATAATTCAGAAGGAAAATATGTTTCCGAATAATTACTCAAATCAGATTCTGCCATTACGAACCATCCGTGATGCTGTAAAGGATCCATCTGAAACATAAACGTCCGCGCCTTATTCAAAAGAAAAGCTGTTTCCGCCAATCGATCTTTATCATTTATTATTTCATCCTTCAAAATTACCAACGCGTCAAAATCACTGTATGCAATTTCTTCATTTGTTCCAAGACTTCCATGAACGTATGCGCCTGCAAGCTGATCTTTCAAATTGCTTTCAAGAAAATTAATAAGATTAATCACGAAGCCGCTTTTTCCATCGTATACTTTTACATCAACTTCCTTCAGGGAACCAACATCACCACTTACTTTTTTAAAACCCGACTGTATTGCTCCTGCGTTCTTTTTAAATAGGATTTTTGGTGAAACAAAATAAATCAGCCTGTCGGTGCGTGTCAAGCAACCACCGTTTATGTATTTCTGCAGGTTATATTTAAAATCGTCCCGGTTCAAGCTGTCCTATATTAAGTTAAAAAATTTTATGAGATGCGCTGTGCTTTTCTCAACAGAGAATTGCTGCACATCATTGAATGCTTTTTCAGCCAGCAGCTTTGAAGCCGCCCTTTCTTCAATTGACCTTCTTATCCCTTCAACAAATGATAAAACATTATCAGACTGAACAATAATCGCATTGCTCGAATTAATGACATCATGTGTTGCCGGAAAATCCGGGGTAACAATCGGGTTTTTCGTATGCATATATTCTACAAGCTTCTGGGGGAAATTATATTCCACCACATGATCCTGTATTGAATAATATGAAATCAACGCATCCGCGGCAATCTGGTAATAGCTGATGAATGTTGAGTCATTAATAAATCCTGAAAACGAAATATTCGGAATCGAGCGCTGCCTGCAAATATCCTTCAGGTAATCAAGCACTTCAGATTTTCCTCCTGTAAGAATAAAATTATACTGCGGTAAGGAGACAGCGGCATCAAAAATATATTCAAGCTCTTTTATGCCTTTTCCCAGCTTACCTGTGTAAACAATGAGCGGCTTTGAATCATTGTAATTAATTTTCTTTCTCGCTTCCTCCCTGGTGATCTTATAATTTAATTGAGAAACGGGAGCGACCAGGCGTTCGATCTTTGATCCGGGAATACCATATGTCTCCATTAATTTTTTCTTTGCTGATGAAGTTGTAACGAGCAATCCGTTATAATTTCTGTACATCCAGCTATTAAGCTTTCCCTTCTTTACTTCATGAACAGTATTGATTATTTTCACCTTACAGAATTTTCCCAGGAGCTTTTTCAGGATCATCATCGGGAGAGATGATTTATTATCACGGGAAATAATTACAACATCCTTAAGATTCCTCCTGTTTGAAAAAATTATTCCGACAGAAACAAAAAAGTAAGATGTCAGGAGCACTAACAGCTGGAACCATCGAGAGCTGTTATTATCCAACGGTGTATTCAGCATCCGGAATTTCAATGGAGAAGAAACACCATAATTTTTCGCGATATCCTGCTCCGCGATGTTTTCCTTCATGAAATAATACGGATGAATCAATGTAACTTCAGATCCTGTTGCAGCAATGATCTCACAAAACCGGACGTCAAAAATCCTGTTGGTGGTAGGACGCAACAAACAAAAGGGCGATATGAAGTAAAATTTCATTCCTGTTTTTTCTGATTTCAGCTCAAAGTGTTATTTGGTGATTCGTCCATTTTCCTGAACGCCTTGAAAATAAAAATAAAGTTTATAATAAGATTCATACAAAGCAATGCCAGGGCAGCTCCGGAGGCAAGCATGTGAGGAATGGCGAAATAAGCGATTGTAAGTCCGGCAACGATTGCAATCATGTAAACCTGTATTCTCAGCTTCACCATTCCAAGGCTCGTAATCAAAGGAAGCGACCAGAATGTTATCGCGCTGAAAACCGCGCTCAGCAACAGATAGAAAAACGGTTCCGCGGATCCGAGAAATTCTTTTCCGAAGACTGTTACAAATATCCATTCCTTCATCGATAACGTTACGATCACATATATGATGCATGGATAAGTGGCCATCAATGTAATTTTCCTTAACATCCTTCTTGTCTCAGGGAATTTCTTTTCAGCAAGCAATTTTGAAAACTGCGGGAAGATTGATTGCACCAGAGGATCCGTCAATGCAAGAATAGCATAGCCGATTTTTTTCGCGACTGAATAGAAGGCGACCTGTGCAGGTCCCGCAAGCGCTCCTAATACAAGCACATCTCCCTGCGCCATCACAGACTTCAGCGAATTACCGAGTGAGTTCCCGATTACAAATGTCTTTACACTTTTTATATCTTCTCTAATCAAATCGTATTTAGCCTTCAGAAAAGACCCGAGCTCATGCCGAAGCTCCCAATAAGCCATGAGATTACAAATAATTCCGTTTAAAAACGTTGCGATGATAACTGTTATGAAAAACGCGTCAAGATTTCTCGGGCATACCAGCACGACTGTTACAATTGTTCCCGTCTCAACAATATCCATTATTATCTGGATGATGGAATTCATCCTGAACTTATAATACAATCGCAATACTCCGCTGCTTACAGAATTAAAATATTTTGTGCTTGCCGCAACACCGTAGAGAATAATATAGAGCTCAAGTCCCGCTTTGTCCGCGAAGGTCGCGTAAGAAATAAATGTGCAAAGCGCAACCACAGCAATTGAAACAAGGACCATGATCCCGCTAACCTTTAAGCTGAGACGGATTAATGCCGAGAGCTTGTCTGTTCGCTCCTCCTTACGATACAGAGCTCCGAATTTTACAATCGCTGTTCCCAAATTCAGATTTAAAAATTCCTGGATGATTCCTACGAAAGCGACTACGATAGCATATGTACCGAATGTTTTAGCGCCAAGTCCGCGTGCAATTATAATCGACCTGAGAACATTCAACGCAATGCCCGTAAAATTGGAAAAGAAAACCCATGAGCTGTTTTTAAACAGCTGCTTGCTTTCTACATCCAGATTTTTTTTAATAAACTTCATTTATCGCTTTACTCCTCTGATTTTTTGTAAACGATGATTCTGCTAACATAATCTTTCCTGAGCCCCGGGTAATGCCACGTTGACGGAAACAATTCCGGATCAGGAACTCTGTTGCCAACATAATAACTTGTTCCTATTTGCCGCAATAGTTTCCAATGATCGGCAATTTCATTTATCATTGAATCGGTCCATGATACGCCACGATCCAAAAAGCTTCTCGCTATAAATGCATCGTCAACAATAATGTATTTTACATTTAAAGCTTCCGCTGCTTCTCTAAATGACTGCTTTGAATATCCGGATGCGGGGTTGAACCATGAGATTGAATAGTAGGACTGATTCTTAAACGCCATATAATAAAGCGCGGAACCCATTACAGCATCAGCGGAGGAAATGGCTCCTCTCAGTTGCTGATTGATTTTTTTGTACTCCTGAGTCTGATTGTAACTTGCTTTCATACCAAAAACATTTGAAGCAAAGCAAATCAAAAGAAGCAGAAAAGGAAACGCAAACGAGTCAGATTTTTTTTCACGAGCTTTCTCAATTAAGCAGGTAAGTATGATTGCAATAAGCGGAGCAATAATAATATTGTATTGACCGTAGCTGCCCGAGAACAGAAGTAAAAATACGATCGGTAGTATGCAGGAGATAACCAGGAATAATTTTGATTCGGCAAAAGCCGGTAATACAATTTTTGACTTCGGGATAAATAATAAAAGGATCGCTCCCGCAAAAAGCAGAAACGACAATGATCCGGTGATTGCGTTGAATGAATTGAAATTATTATAGAAGAGTAACGGCATTCTCAGTAATTGTTTCAGTCCGTACACAAATATTGGCGGTCCGCGATGCGCGAAAAAATCTCCACCGCCGGCTTGTATCGCGTACTCGCTCATCGAATGCACAATGTAATAGAAGAACAAACATCCACCCATCAAGCCAATTCCGATCATGACAGTATTTAAAGAAAAAATATTTTTCCATTGCGAGACAAGGAAAAGTATCCCGATTGTTACAGGAATTTCAGTTGCTGACGGATGTATCAGTAATGCAGGAAGCCATGAATAAGCTCCGCAAAGCAACAGCCAAATTTTTTGCCGGGACGGATTTGATTTTTCAGTCGCGCTTCTGAAAAGAATCAGTGCGGGAAAG
>JADMIO011283479.1_pt1 | contig 14358 bp, 12 predicted proteins | sample 8958161 | NCBI WGS metagenome assembly JADMIO01 (sample SAMN16585339, study PRJNA669376) | soil metagenome | isolation source: Crop rotation soil | place: USA: Cullars Rotation, Alabama | collected 2011 | reverse complement strand
TCCGCCACAGCCGTTCGAGCGCCAGGCCGAGGATGAGCGCCCCGAGGAAGATCAGGGGTGGCGGAGCGAGGACGTTCGGGGATTCGTTCACAACGCAGAATTCTCGAATGTCTTGTCGACTTGGTGCCGCTGGTCCGCATTCAAGGTCGAATAGAAGCGGTCGAACGATGGGCGCACGCGGCGCAGCGCATCGAGTGAGGACGCGAGCACGACCTCGAGCCGCGCCGCCTGCGCGGGGGCCTCGGCCCCGGTCGGCAGAGCCTGAAGCTTGCCGCAACCGGTTTCGACAGGCTTGCGCGCGTCGGCCAGCGCGCTCTCGACATTCTTCCACGAGCCAATCTGGCGATTGTCGAGCTTGAGCAGCAGCGGTACCGTCACCTTCAGGCTGTCGTAGAAGTTCAGGTTCTTGCACACGTCCGCGACGTTCATGCGATAGGGGCCGCTGTTCTGCTGTGCGGGACGCGCGGTCTGTGCCTGGGCGAGGCCCCAGGTGGCCGTCGCGGCAAACGCGGCCGCGAGCACTGCGGAATAAATGGTCTTCATATCGTACTCCCCTTGTACCGGTACGCCGTAAGTCCGGCAGGTCATCGGGGCGACAATATGGCGCGGCTTGGGCGCCGCGTCAGGATCGGGAAAGAGCTTAGGCCGTAAGGCCGAGATGGTCGGCGGCGAGCGGCGGCGCCACGAAGGCGCCCGTCCATTGGAAGCCTATCGTCCCAGCCAGGCTCGCGATGTCGCGGGCCTCGTGGTGGATAGCGGCCAGTTTTTCGCGTAGCCCAAGCGGCAGCTCCGCATGACTCCGTACGATGAGGTCGAAGCGATGGGGCCGAACCAGGGCGTCGATTTGCAGACGGCCCAGCCGCGGATGCTCTATCTCCACCATCAGCCGGATACCGGCATCGTCCGCGGGGCCGCCATCACGACGACCGCCGCGCGCGAACAGCAGCGCCTGGTCGAGCTTGTCCCCGAACAGAAGGGGAATTGGCACAAAGCGCCACGTCGCGGGATCGATATCGGCAAGCCGGGCCATGCGCGCGAAATCCTCACTGAGGTGCTGCCCCAGTGGGGAAGGGAGGGTACGCAGCTCGTTCTGGCCAAGCCAATCCGCGAGCGCGCCGCGCTTCAGCGCGGCGATCAGCGCGAGCGCGCCAGCCGCCAATTCGGGCCCGGGCCGGGGCATCAGCCGCGCGAGAGCGGGATCGGCGCGCAGCGCTTCGGCCAACGCGTCCCAATGTCCGGTCAGCATGCGTACGGTCTCGCCAGACGATGGCGTCGCGAGCTCGGGCGACGGCGATGGGGGCGTAGCGGTCGACGCGTGCGCGTCGCGAGGCGCGGCATTGCCTCCATTCACTGAAAGTATGACGACCTGGACCTGAGTGCCGGTTTGCTGAAGCTGAAGCGTCACCGTGCCGCCCATGGGAAGCGCGGAACCCTTCAAGGCGAGCGTGCCATACTGCGTGCGGATCACTGTGAGATTACCGGGTTCACGACCGATCACCGTCCCGGTCAGGATCATGCCGGCCGCCATGCCGCCGAGCTCGGCTGGCATGCGCACCACCGCGACCGTGCTGACCGATGCCGCAACGGCAACCGGGCTCACGATCGTCAGAGGCGCGATCTCGTTCATCCGAGGAATCCGCGCGCGATCGTTTCCACGTCGGTTGCCGCGGCGCAGTTCGGGTAGCGCGTCAGCAGCGGCGCCTGGTTGCGGATCGCCTCGCGCACGTGGTTGTCGCGCCGGACGATGCCCGCGAGCGCTGGCGTCATGCCGAGGAAGTTCTGGCACGCCTTCGAAAGCGTCGTGTAGGTGTGGCGTCCGTCGGTTTCGCTCGCCGCCATGTTGACGACGATGCGCGTAGTCGCCGGGTTGCCGCGCATCGTGGTGAGCTTGATGAAGGCATAGGCGTCGGTCAGCGCGGTCGGCTCGTCCGTGGTGACCACCAGCCGCACCGCGGCGGCCCCGGAAAGGATCCGCACCGCTTGCTCGACGCCGGCGGCGAGATCGACGATGGCCGTATCGTAGCCGCCGGCGAGCTCGACGAGCGAGTCGCGCAGACCCGTGAGGTGGGAGACCGGCAGGGCCGCAAGCGCGCCGGAGCCCGAACGACCGGCGACGATGTCGAATCCACCAGGCTCGTAATGCGTGACCGCGTCGCCGATCTCGATCCGGTTGGCCAGCACGGAATCGAGGTCGCCCTTCGGTGCGAGGCCGAGTTGAAGATCGACGTTTGCAAGCCCCAGGTCGCCGTCAAACAAGAGCACGCGCCGCCCGGCGCGAGCGAGAGCATGCGCCAGCGTCACCGAGAACCAGGTCTTGCCGACGCCCCCCTTGCCCGAAGCGACCGTGACGATGTTGTGGCCGAGCGCGGGACTCGCGGGATGGCGCAGGATGGACGATGACACGGTGTTCATGGTGCGGCCTCGGCAAGGGGCAAATCCTTTTGGGTGGAAAGTGGATCGCGCAGCAGGAGGCGCGCAACGCCGACGGGGTTGAGCGCGCTTAGACCGTGCGCGATCTGGGCCGTGGTACCCGCCTCGGTGAAAGCCAGCTTGCCGCTTTCAGCGGCGGCGATCAGCCCGCCGAAGCGATGCGCGCAGTCGAGCCGCGTCGCGATGATGCGTGTCGGGCGCAGGGCGGTAAACGCGAGGGCAGCCTCCGCCGCGTCGCGCGCGTCGCCGCCGGCGGGCAGCACGAGAACTGTTTCCGCATCTGCGGCGCGGATCAGCCCGGCCAGCCGGTCAAGCTCCGTTCGATCGAAAGGGTTGACTCCGGGCGTATCGAGCACGGTCAGGGTGCGCGCCTCGAATTCGCCCAGCACGTCATTGAGCCGGGCGGCCGTATCGGCAGTTGCCGTCTTGATCCCGAGAACGCTTCCGAGGGAGGAAAGCTGCTGCACCGCGCCGGCACGAACGGTGTCGAGCGTGACAAGGTTCACCGTGCCGCCCTTGAGCGCCACGCGGGTCGCGATCTTGGCAGCGGTCACGGTCTTGCCCGCGCCGGGCGGGCCGACGAGTGCGAGCGGCCGGCCCGCATCGAGGGCATGCAGTGGCGCGAAGCGGAAGTGGGCGTCGACGGCGGCGGCGAGCGCCAAGGTCGGCTCTTCGAGCTCGTGTGCCCGAACGTGGTCGAGGAGCTTGATCGCGATCTTGGTCGGAACGCCATGGTAATCGAGTGCGCGGCGCAGGAATTCGGTGCTTTCCTCCACCGGGTGGCCGGCCTGCGCGTCCGCCGCCTGTTCGGCGGCGGGACGCGCATCGACCGCCGCGGTGACGCGCACCGCGCCGCTGTCCGACTTGCGCGTGGCGACGATGATGGCGTCGTCACCCATCTCGGCGCGAACCTGCCGCATCACCTCGGCCATCGACTTGGCGCTGAATGTTTTCAGCCGCATGCCAGCCTCTTAAATCGTACCCAAGGTTTTGATCCGCGCCTTGGGGTGGACCTCGTTTTGCGATAACACCATGGTCTGCGGCCGGAAGCGTTCCACGATGGAACGCACGTAGGGTCGCGTGATCGGGCTGGTGAGAAGCGCCGGCGACGCTCCCATCAGCGCGTGGCGGTCGAAGGTTTCGCGCACCTTGGCGATGAACTCCTGCAGCTTGGACGGCGCCATGGCGAGCGCCTTGTCCTCGCCCTGACCGGCCAGCGAGTCGATGAACGCGTGCTCCCACTCCGGCGAGAGGGTGACGAGCGGCATGTAGCCTTCGGGCCCGGTCGCGGCGTCGGAGATCTGGCGTGCAAGACGTGCCCGCACATGCTCGGTGATCGCCTGGGTATTCTGGGTGAAGCCGCAGGCCTCGGAGATGCCTTCGAGGATGGTGGAGAGGTCGCGGATGGAGACGCGCTCCGAGAGGAGGTTCTTGAGCACGCGCTGGACCCCACCGACGCTGGTCTGCGCTGGGATGAGATCGGAGACCAGCTTCTGATGTTCGCGCGACACCTCGTCGAGCAGCTTCTGCGTTTCGGAATGGGACAACAGCTCCGCCATGTTGTCCTTCATGATCTCGGTCAGGTGGGTCGTGATCACGGTCGGCGGATCGACGACCGTGTAGCCGCGGAACGACGCCTCTTCGCGATTGTTTTCTCCGATCCATTTGGCGGGCAGGCCGAAGGTCGGCTCGACGGTGTCGTCGCCGGGCAGGGTGATGGCTTCGCCGCGCGGATCCATGACCAGAAGCTTCGCGGGGTAGAGATCGCCGCGCCCGGCCTCGATCTCCTTCACGCGCAACACATAGGTGTTGGAGGGCAGCTGCATGTTGTCCTGGATGCGCACCGCCGGCATGACAAAGCCCATCTCGTTGGCGAGCTGGCGACGTAGTCCTTTGATTTGGTCGGTCAGCATGGGGCCTTCGCCCGGTGTGACGAGTCCGAGCAGCGCGTAGCCGAGTTCGAGACGGATGTCGTCGACCCGCAGCGCGGCGGAGACCGGCTCTTCGGCGGCGGCGGGTACGGCCTTGGCGGATTCCGCCGCGCGCGTCGCCTCAGCTGCGGCCTTGCGGCCGCGCATCTGCCATGCCGCCGTGCCCGAGATCGCCGCCATCGCGAGGAACGGCAGCATCGGCACGCCGGGAAGGAGCGACAGCGCGGCGGTCAGCCCCGCCGCCATGGCGAGTGCGTTCGGATACCCGCCGAGCTGCGAGAACACCGCCTTGTCGGCCGAGCCGACGACACCCGCCTTGGAGACGAGCATGCCGGCCGCGGTCGAGACGATCAGCGCCGGGACCTGGGTGACCAGGCCGTCGCCGATGGTCAGGATGGTGTAGGTCTTGGAGGCCTGCAGCAGCGACAAGTTTTCCTGCGCCGTGCCGATGATGATGCCGGCGACGATGTTGATGAAGGTGATCAGCAGCCCGGCGATCGCGTCGCCGCGGACGAACTTGGCCGCGCCGTCCATGGCGCCGAAGAAGCTCGACTCTTCTTCGATCTGCTTGCGCCGGGTACGCGCCTCCGTCTCGTCGATCAACCCAGCGGAAAGATCCGCGTCGATCGCCATCTGCTTGCCGGGCATGGCATCCAAGGAGAACCGCGCTGCGACTTCCGCGATGCGGCCCGAACCCTTGGTAATCACGACGAAATTCACGATCACCAGGATGGCGAAGACGATCGCGCCGATGATGAAATTGCCGCCGGTAACGAAAGAGCCGAACGCCTCGATGACGTGGCCCGCGGCGCCGGTACCCTCGTGTCCGTGGCTTAGGATGAGCCGCGTCGAGGCCAAGTTGAGCGCGAGGCGCAACATGGTCGCGATCAGCAGCACCGTTGGGAAGGAAGAGAAGTCGAGCGGGCGCGAAATGAACAGCGCCGTCATCAGGATCAGCACCGAGAGCGTGATCGACATGGCGAGCGACATGTCGAGCAGCCATTTCGGCATCGGCAGGATCAGCACCATCAGGATGCAGACCACGCCGAGCGCGAGTGCGATATCCGAATAGCGCCGGAGGTAGCTCACCATCCCGTCGAGGGAAAGCGCCGCTCCCGCCGCGCCCTTGCCGGGCGCGGGTTGGGTCGGTGGTGTCGAGGCGGCGAGGCGTGCCATTAGGCACCCCCCTCCCTAGCCCTCCCCCACAAGGGGGGAGGGAACGCTCGGTGAGCACCCTTCCCCTCGATGGGGGAGGGTCGGGGTGGGGGTGAAGCCACGTAACGGCTCATGGGCCGGCCTCGCTACAGCGCGGCCCGTTCGGCCTCGCCGGGCGGCGGCACGCTGACGCCCTCGGAGTTGTACTGCTTGAGCTTGTTGCGCAGCGTACGGATCGAAATGCCGAGGATATTGGCGGCGTGGGTGCGATTGCCGAGGCAGTGGTAGAGCGTGCCAATGATCAGGTCGCGCTCGACCTCGGCGACGGTGGAGCCGACGAGCGCGCGTGCGGCGGTCTCGGTCGGCAGCGCGGCGGCGCGCGCGGCTTGGGCGGGAGCGGTCGTGGCTGCCGGTTGCGGCCCCGGGGTCAGGGTGATCGCCTCGGGCTCGATCTCCTCCTGCTTGGCGAGGAGTACGGCGCGGTGCAGCGTGTTCTCGAGCTCGCGCACGTTGCCGCGCCAGGTATGGGCGAGCAGCTTCTGCCGCGCCGCCGACGACAGTCGCTTCACGGGCATCCCATTTGAATCGGCGTATTTGCGGATGAAATGCTCGGCGAGTGCCTCGAGGTCGGCAGGGCGCTCGCGCAGCGGCGGCAAGAGAAGAGTGACGACGTTGAGGCGGAACAGCAGATCCTCGCGGAACAACCCCTTCGCAACCGCCTCATCGAGGTTGCGGTTCGATGTCGCGATGATGCGGATATCGACCTTCACCGGCTGGTTGCCGCCGACGCGGTCGATCACGCGCTCCTGGATCGCGCGCAGCAACTTCGCCTGCAGGCGAAGATCCATCTCGCTGATTTCGTCAAGCAGCAACGTGCCGCTGTTCGCTTCCTCGAACTTGCCGATGCGTCGGGCGATGGCGCCCGTGAACGCACCCTTCTCGTGTCCGAACAGCTCGCTTTCAAGCAAGTTCTCGGGAATGGCGGCGCAGTTGACGGAAATGAACTTCTCGTTCGCGCGCTTCGACTTCTGATGGATGAAACGGGCGAGCAGCTCCTTGCCGGTGCCGCTCTCCCCGGTGATCAGGACCGAGGCGTCGGAAGGGGCGATCTGCTCGGCGGTCGCAAGGATCGAAGCCACCTGGGGATCGCGATAGACGATGGCGTTGTTCTCTTCGGTCACCGCTTCGAGCACCGCCGCGATCAATGTCGCGTCGGGCGGCAACGGGATGTACTCTTTCGCACCCGCACGGATGGCGCGCACGGCGCCGTCCGAATCGTTGCCCAGGCCGCAGCCGACCACCGGCACGCTGATGCGCTCCGACGCCAGCCGCTCGATCAGCTTGCCGATATCGAGCCGGACGTCCGCCATCACCAAATCCGCGCCCTTGCCCGAGCGCAGCGTGTTGAGAGCGCCGTCGATGTCGTCGACATGCGCGACCTTGGCGCCGCGCGACAACGCGATCTGGCTCGCCGCGCCGATCTGGCCGCTCAGGGGCCCGATGATGAGAAGACGCATGACTGGTTACTCCCGGTAGAAAGTTGCCGCGGCGGTCTTGTTATGCTCAGGAGACCTGCTCATGGCCCTTGATGATTTCCGTCATGGTGATGCCGAGGCGCTCCTCAACCACCACCACCTCGCCGCGGGCGACCAAGCGATTGTTGACATAGATGTCGATCGCCTCGCCCACCTTGCGATCGAGCTCGACGACCGCGCCGCGGCCGAGCTTCAGGAGCTGGCTCACCTGCATCGTCGTCTTGCCGAGCACGGCGGAGAGCTGCACCGGGATGTTGTAGATCGCGTCGAGCTCCTGCGCTGTCGGCGGCCGATCCGGCTCGTCGATCTGTTGCAACAGCGCGGCGCCGTCGCCGGCACCACCGGCGAGATCGCCGAGGTTGAGTCCGCCGGTGCCTTTGGGCGGTGCCTGGGTGTTGGGGTCCTGGTCGGCCATCTGGCGCTCCTTAGGTCAGGATTCTGCGACGTAGCGGGCGACGAGCCGATCGATCTCGGCCGCAATTCGCGGCGCGAGACGTTCGGTGCCACCGTCGGCCCATTCGATGCGGCAGTCGGGCGCCTGAAGCCCGTCCTCCGCGAGTAGGATGAATTTGCCGGCAAAGCCGGCGGCCTGGGCGAGCTCGTCGAGCCGCGCCTTGATCGGCTGAAGCTGCGTGTCCGCGATGCGCACGACCACGCGCGGCTCCTCGATCAGGTCGGGCAGTCGTTCGCTCACGAAGGCGACGATCGACTCAACCGCGGAAACTCGTGCGATCTCGGGCGCAATCTTGGCGGCAATCGCGGCGGCGATGGCGGCGGCGTCGCGACGCGCGGCGTCCAGCGCCTCGTCTTGTGCCGTCTTCAACGTGGCGAGCTGTTGTCCAATGGCATCGAGTGCTTCTGCGGCCAAGCGGTCGGACGCTGTCGCAGCCTCGGTGAGACCTTTCTTGCGCCCTTCGGCGAGGGCCGCGGCCCTGGTCGCGTCGAGCTCCGCCTGCGAATACGTCGGCTCTGGCGGCGGCGCGGGCTCGGCGTCTTCGACGGCAGCATCGCCGTCGAACTCCGTATCGAACATGAATTTCTTGATCGCGGCCATCGATCAGTACACCAGCTCGTCTTCGCCCTTGGCGTCGGCAATGATGATTTCGCCCTTCGCGGCAAGATCCTTCGCGGTGTTGACGAGATGCGATTGAGCTTCGTCGACGTCGCGCAAGCGGACGGGGCCCATCGCTTCCATGTCTTCGCGCAGGATCTTGCCGGCACGTTCCGACATATTGGAGAAGAACAGGTCCTTGAGCTGGTCCGATGCGCCCTTGAGGGCCATCCCCATCTTGGTTTTGTCGGCTGTCCTGATCAGTGTCTGGACGCCCGACGGATCGAGCTTCGTCAGGTCCTCGAAGGTGAACATGAGGGCCTTGATCTTCTCGGCCGAGGTGCGGTTGCGGTCCTCGAGGGCCGTCATGAACCTGCCCTCGTTGGCGCGATCGAGGTTGTTGAAGATCTCCGCCATCATCTCGTGCGGATCTCGACGATTGGTGCGCGCGAGGTTGGACATGAATTCGGTGCGCAGCGTCTTTTCGACGCCGTCCAGGATGTCCTTCTGGACCATCTCCATGCGCAGCATGCGCATGACGACCTCGACGGCAAAATCCTCCGGCAGCATCTCCAGCACGCGCGCGGCGTGGTCCGCCTTCACTTTGGAAAGGACGAGAGCGACCGTCTGCGGGTACTCGTTCTTGAGATAGTTGGCGAGGACCTCTTCATTCACGTTGCCGAGCTTGTCCCACATGGTGCGCCCGGCCGGACCGCGGATTTCTTCCAGAATGTTCTCGACCTGCTCGCGCGGAAGCGCCTTGGATAGAAGCCGCTCGGTCGACTCAAGCGTCCCGTGCAGCGAACCGGTTGCGGAAATCTTCTCGGTGAACTCCACAAACAGCCGCTCGACCATCTCGGAATCGACGCTGCCGAGATTGGCCATCGCCTGGCTGAGTTCCTTGATCTCGTCCTCGTCCAGCATCTGGAACACGCGCATCGCGTGCTCCTCGCCGAGCGACAGCATGAGCATTGCGGCCTTCTGGGACCCGCTGACGGAACGAAAATCGGTTTTCTGCAGCATGGATCAGGCGTCCTGGTACAGCCACTCGCGGAGGATCGAGACCGTCTCTTCCGGATGATGTTCGACGATCTCGCCGATCTTCTTGATGGTGGACGCGCGCACACGACCCTCGACCTGTGCGACGTCGATCATCTCGTCTTCCTGGCTCTGGTCGGTGCCGGTGCCCGCGGGTCCGGTCAGCGCGGGTGCCCCGACGGATTGATCGGCGAGGAGGGCGCGCTCGTGTTCGCGCGACAGCGCGCTCGGCAAGGCTTCCAGGGTGCGCTGTACGATCGGCCGGATGACCAGCAGCAGGACGAGAATGGCGACCACGGCGAGCACCAGAAGCTCGGCAATGCGGAAGTAGTCCGCCTTGGTGAGGCCGAACAGCGGCGCTTCGATCTTTTCGTCTTCGCGCGGTCCGGCCGCGAACTGCATATTGATGAGCTCGACCTTGTCGCCGCGCTTGTCGTCGTAGCCGACCGCTGAACGCACCAACTTGGCGAGATTCTCGATCTCCTCGGGCGAGCGCGGCTGATAAACCGGCTTGCCGTTCTGCATGGAATAGGTGCCGTCGACGAGGACCGCAACGGATACTCGTTTCAATGTGCCGACCTCGCGCACATGACTCTTCACCGTCTTGGAAATCTCGTAGTTGACCGTCTCCTCGGTGCGCGAAGTGGCGGACTCGCTCTTATTGTTTCCCGAGCCGCCCTGCTGGGCGTTCGCATCGGGCAGGTTGTTGCGGACCGTGACCGCGGGCTTCGACTTCGAATCGGAGTCGTTCGATGTCTCCTCGACCGACTGCGTGGAGCGCACGACCTGGCCGTTCGGATCGTAGCTCTCGCTATTGGTCGTGATGCGGTCGAAGTCCATGTCGGCCGTGACTTCGGCGCGCACCTTGCCGGCGCCGACGGAATTCTCGAGCAGCTCCTCGATGATGCGCGTCATACGGTCTTCATAGGCGCGCCGCGCGTCGTCCGCGGACTCGCCGCCGGCGGCGGCGCCCTGGCCGTCGCTGCCGGAGCCGCGCGCAAGAAGTTCACCGCGCGAATCGATGACCGAGATACGGGTGGGCGAAAGGCCCGGCACCGCAGCGGCGACCAAATGCTGGATCGCGCGCACCTGCGCCTTGTTCAGCCGCTCCGTGCCGCGGGCCCGAATCAAGACCGAAGCGGTCGGCTCGCGCTCGGTGCGGCTGAACAGCTCACGCTTCGGCATGACGAGGTGGACGCGCGCTTCTGCGATCGCGCCGATGGAGCGGATGGTGCGCCCGAGCTCTCCCTCGAGGGCCCGGATCAGGTTGACGTTCTGGACGAAGTTGGTGGAGCCGAGCGTGTCGGCTCGGTCGAACAGCTCATAGCCCATCGAGCCGCCCGAGGGCAGACCCTCCTCGGCCATGTTCATCCGCAGACGCAGGACCTTGTCGGAGGGTACCCAGATCTGGCGTCCCTCGGCCTTCATCTCGTAAGGGACACCCATCGTCTCCAGCTTGCCGACGATTTTCGACGAATCCGCCGGATCGAGGTTGCCGAACAGGATGGCGTTGTCGGTCGCGGACAGCCGCGACGACATGAAAACGAAGAAGAGAACCAAGGCGAGACCGACAGCGCCCATCGCCGCGAGGCGGATGGCGCCGAGACCGCGCAATGTTTGGATGAGACCCTGCAAGCTTGTGCCCTGTTTTTTCGTGACGCTCTGGAAGCGACACTAGGCGGGCAGCGTGAACAAGCTCTTAACAGGGGGGCAAATTTTGCCGCACCCTGGGGAAAAAATTTCCCAGCGTTACATGCGGCGTTGGGCGCGCCGATATTTCTGCAACTGTGTCGCGCGCAGGCCGCGCACGCCGTGTTGGTCGACGAGCTTCTGCCAGGACAGGAATTCCTCGACGGACAGGGTGTAACGTTCGCACGCCTCCTCGAGGGACAGCAAACCAGCGCGCACGCCGGCGACGACTTCGGCCTTGCGCCGCATCACCCAGCGCTTGGTCGAAGGCGGCGGAAGGTCGGTGAAAGCGATAGGCTTCCCCGAGGGGCCAAGCACCATGGCTACGCCTCGCATCATCTCGTCGGTCGGCATGGAGATCGTCTCCGCTGCATCGCAGTGTCGAAAACTAGCGCCGACCCCTTTAAAAAACCTCTAACGCCAATGGTAAAAAAGGCCAGTAATTCCGCGCATTTGAGAGATGTTTCGGCAAGCCGTAAGCGCCTTCGGAGCTCGCGTGACCAAGGGTACGTCTTAACGTCTGATCTGCATGAGTTGGGTCAGCATATCGTCAGCGGTGGTGATCACCTTCGCCGCGGCCGAATAGGCCTGCTGCGTGATGATCATGGTCGTGAACTCGCTGGCGAGATCGGTAGTCGAGGCTTCGAGCGCCGAGGGGACCAGCTTGCCTGCGTTCGCGGTGCCGGCATCGCGCAATACCACGCCGCCGGATTCCGACGATTCCATGTAGAGCGTGCCGGTGCGTCCCGTAAGTCCGTCGGGATTGGAGAAGGTGGCGATTGGCACCTTGTAGATCTTGAGCGACTGCCCGTTATCGAACAGCGCCGTGATGATGCCGTCCTCATCGACGCTGACGCCGAAGAAGTTGCCGAACTGAGCGCCGTCCTGGTTGATGAAGGTGGTCGAGTAGGCGCTGGAGAACTGGGTCACGCCGTTGGCGGTGTCCTGCGTGCCGAGATCGAGGGAGATGACGCTGTCGTTAGCGCCGGAAGTCCAGCCGCTGATCGCGAGATCGGGAGGCGTCGCCGCGCCATCGAAGCTTGCCGGCGTACCGTCGCCGTTGAACAGTATGTTGACGCTCCACGGCGTGCCGGAACCGACGGTGCCTTCCTCCACTGCGGTCGAGCCCGCCGCGGCTGCCGTCACTGTCCAATCGTTGGCGGCATTCTTGGTCCAGGTGAACGTCACGTTGTGCGCCACGCCGAGCGAGTCGTAGATGTCCATCTGGGTGGTCGGCGATGACGCCGTCGAAACGTCCTCGCCCAGGAGACCGGAGCCGAGATCGATCGAAATCGATCCCGAGCCGGCGCCCGTGGACGCGAGCGAGGTGAAGTTCAGGGTGGCGACGTTGACGTTGCCGCTGCCGTCGTTGACGTAGATGTCGATCGCGTGCGCAGCGCCGTCGTCGAGGTCGGTGCCCGAGATGTCAGCCGCTACCGGTCCGCCATCGACGCTGAACAGCATGCCGGCGGCGGGGTTGATATGTTCGTTGCCCGCACCGGAGCTGACGACCGGCAGGGTCAGAAGGCCCGTGGTTGGATTGAAGGCGCCGGCCGCGACGAGCGCATCCACCGTTGCTGCGGTCATGCCGGATGACGGCAAAGTCACGGAACCGCCGACCATCGTGGAGCCTGCGGCAAGACCGCCGGTATTCAATGCGCCCGTGGTGAGGTTGGTGCCGCGGGTGAAGCCGAGCGTTCCGGACAGAGTCAACGTGACGTCGAGCGTGGCGAAGTTGACGTCGAGCGTTTGGCCGGACGCCAGATTGCTGCCGACGCCAGCGACGCCGTCGAGGGCAGCGGTAATGTCGATCGCCTGGCTCGAGCCGGTGGTCAGGTCGGTCAGTGTCAGAACCTCGGTGGCCGCGTTGTAGCTGTAACGGAAGGCGTCGCCGGCGGCGACGGTCGAGCCGTAGCGCACGACGCTGATCCCGTCGGATGCCAAGGCGCCGGTCTGTGCCGACGTTGTCGCGAAGCCGGTGCTGGCCGAGGCCGGCAGGTTGAGGCCGAGGTCGATGGAGGTCGTCGGTCGCGCGCTGCCCGATGCGGTGTTGGTACGGATTGGGTCGAGGATGGTGATCGCCATCGGGTTCGGCGACGTGGGTACGCCGTTCGAGTCCGTGGCCCAGCCCTGCAAATAAAAGCCGGTCGGAGTGCGCAGATATCCCTGTGCGTCGGGTTGGAACGAGCCCGCGCGGGTGAAGTAGCGCACGTCGTCGGCGGCGGGATTCGGGGTCTGGGTCACGACGAAGAAGCCCTGACCCGAAATGGCCATATCGGTCTGGTTGGCGGACGACTGCACCAAGCCCTGACGATCAACGGCGTAGAGCGGTGTCGAGCGCACGCCGCCGGCGGAGTAGCTGTTTTGCGTCTGGCCTGTGACCAAGTCGGAGAAATAGGCCTTCGACGTCTTGTAGCCGATCGTGTTCACATTCGAGATGTTGTCGGAGACCATTGCGAGCGACTGGCTCTGCGCATTCAGTCCCGACACGCCCGAAAACATCGCACCATAAATACTCATGATCTACTCCTTATCGAGCGATGCACTAGCGCTTGATCTGCATCAGCTGGGTCAGCATGTCGTCGGCGGTGGTGATCACCTTCGCCGCGGCGGAGTAGGCCTGCTGCGTGATGATCATGGTGGTGAACTCGCCGGCGAGATCGGTGGTCGACGCTTCGAGGGCCGAGGGAACGATCTTGCCCGCGTTGGCGGTGCCGGCATCGCGCAGCACCACACCGCCGGATTCGGACGATTCCATGAACATCGTCCCCGTCCGGCCGGTCAGCCCGTCGGGATTGGAGAAGGTGGCAACCGGCACCTTGTAGACTTTCAGCGATTGACCGTTGTCGAACAGCGCCGTGATGATGCCGTCCTCATCGACGCTGACGCCGAAGAAGTTCCCGAACTGCGCGCCGTCCTGATTGATGAAGGTGGTCGAGTAGGCACTGGAGAACTGGGTCACGCCGTTGGCGGTATCTTGCGTGCCGAGATCGACGGTGACGACGGAATCGTTGGCGCCCGAGGTCCAGCCGCTGATCGCGAGATCCGGCGGGGTCGCCGCGCCGTCGAACGAGGCGGGCGTGCCGTCGCCGTTGAACACGATATTGACGCTCCACGGCGTGCCGGAGCCGACCGTGCCTTCCTCCACGGCGGTCGAGCCCGCCGCGGCAGCCGTGACGGTCCAGGCGTTGGCGGCCGTCTTCGTCCAGGTGAATGTAATGTCGTGCACCACGCCGAGCGAGTCGTAGGCCTGCATCTGCGTCGTTTCGGTATCGGCGGCCGCGGCCGATGCCGGCAGGTTGAGACCGAGCTGGATCGAGGTGGTGGAACGCGCGCTGCCCGAGACGGTGTTGATGCGCACCGGGTTGAGCGTGGTGATGTCGGTCGGGTTCGTTGATGTCGGAACGCCGTTCAGGTCGGTCGCCCAGCCTTGCAAATAGAAGCCGGTCGGGGTGCGCAGATAGCCTTGCGCGTCCGGTTGGAACGAGCCCGCGCGGGTGTAGTAGCGCACGTCATTGGCGGTCGGCGT
>JADMIO010604181.1_pt1 | contig 14358 bp, 14 predicted proteins | sample 8958161 | NCBI WGS metagenome assembly JADMIO01 (sample SAMN16585339, study PRJNA669376) | soil metagenome | isolation source: Crop rotation soil | place: USA: Cullars Rotation, Alabama | collected 2011 | reverse complement strand
TTCGATAAGTTGAAAGTGCTGCACATCGACTCATGGACCCGCCGCAATAAGACTCATGCTTTCTCAGGGCCGTTGTTCGAGGCATTCCATCGCAACCTCATCCAGCGCACATTTTCCGCAGGGCGAATTCAAATGTTACGCATTGATGCGGATGGTCGCCCGATCGGCTATTTGTATAACTTCCGGGACGGTCCGCGTACCTATGCCTACCAAAGCGGATTTTCAGACAAGGACAGCCGGCTGCGGCCAGGCGCGGTGAGCCACGCGCTTGCAGTAGAGCATAATTTCCGTCTCGGCGTCGGTGTCTATGACTTCATGGCAGGGAGCAATCGACTCAAAACAAGTTTTGCCACCGATCATCGGGATATGCATTGGACCACGGTGCAACTGCCCCATTTGCGGTTTCGGCTGGAAAACATGGCGCGAAGGGCCAAACACCACCTCTGGAGGCACTCCAGCTAGCTGGCAATGTCATCCGACCCAATCGGCCATGTACGCAAACCAGACATGTCGGTGACCGCCAATTTACGCACGCCCGTTATTGCGTGGTAACTAAGCCGGCCCATAATCCCCGTTCTCGCGGACACGGCCAATTCAACCATAACAAAAGTATCGGCACGTGGCGATCAGCTTCGGCCGGGCAATCGAAGATTATACCCGAAATCGGCATGGCGAATCGAACGCGCCTTCAAGGGCAACCGACGAAATGCTATAAACGGATTGGTTAAGAAGAGCAGGGTCTTATGGTAGAAGTGGTGATTACCGTCGACACGGAATTGTCTTCGGGCCGGCAGGCGCAAGGATTGCCAGTCGAAGACAATTTTCGTCATTCCATTTTGGGAACAACCAGCGGCGGTGATTTCGGCATAATTTGGCAAATGGACTGGCTGCGCGCGCGCGGTCTGCGAGGCGTCTATTTTGTCGATCCTATGCCCGCGCTCGTACACGGTCCCGAGATCATCGAACGTTTGGTCAGCCTGATCCTGGAGCGTGGCCATGAGGTGCAGATCCATGTTCATACGGAATGGCTAGATTGGGCCAAAGACTCGCCGGTGGATGGACGTAGAGGACAGAACGTTGGCGACTTTTCCGTTGAGGACCAGACACGGCTGATTGGATGGGCACGGGACACATTGATTGCCGCTGGAGCGCCGCCGCCCACTGCTTTTCGCGCCGGAAATTTTGGCGCAAATGACGACACGCTGCGCGCTCTTGCGATCCTGGGCATCGCCTGGGACACAAGCTACAACGCCGCCTATAGAAATTCAGCGTGTGGGATAAGCGCCCTGCCCCAGATCGTGGACCCGGTATCTATTTGCGGCGTTACGGAGATCCCCGTGGCGGGCATCTGGGATCTGCCGGGGCGTTTCAGACCGGCACAAATATGCGCTTTATCGGCATGGGAAATGCGCGATGCCATGAATCATGCAGCGGACAGCGGAGCCCATAGCTTTGTCATCGTGACCCACAGCTTTGAGATGCTCTCGCGTGACCGTCTTCGTCCCAACAATACTGTCATTGCGCGATTTAAATCCATGTGCGATGCGATTTCGAAGGACAGCCGTCTCGTATCCACAGGGTTTGCGGCTCTTTCGCAGCCTTCACAACCCCCAACCCTTCGTGATCGGCTCCCTCCTAGCCGTCTGCGTACCGCCGCCCGGATTGCCGAGCAAACTTATTGTACATTGCGATACGAACACCTGGGAAATCCTAGGTGAGAAGTGAACTACCGCCCGCAATAGTATTGGGTGTGGACAGCCCCATCGGTTTGACGGTGGTCCGTGAACTTGGGCGCAATGATGTGCCCGTATTCGCGGTCGGCAAAATTCCCTTTTCATTAGGGCGCTTTTCACGCTTTACGAAGCACTTCACGCTTTACAGAGGGAAGCAGCCGCTTTCTGATTGGCTACCCCGCATTATCTCACAAACAGACGCCAAGGCGCTGCTGGCTGTCAGCGAGAGTGACTTGCTGGAATTGGCAAATCTGCCCGATCAAATTGAAGGATGCAAAATACTAACGCCCAGGAAGCAGCAGCTGGAGTTGGTATTAGACAAGAGAAAAACGATTGCAGCAGCTCGCGAGGTCGATATTGACGTGCCAGAAAGCTGGCAGCCGGCGCCCGGCCAAGATTTTTTGGAGCACGCCCGAAACGCATCGTATCCGGTCGTATTGAAATGGAGCGATCCTCCTGCCATCTGGGCGCGCCTGAAATCGGCCGGCATTGCTTTTGAAAAAGTTGCGTATGCTTACAATGCTGCCGAGTTGATCACTGCGCTCGGTCGTTACGACAAACTGGGTTGCTGGCCCATGGTGCAGACCTGGTGTGGGGGATATGGCCTGGGTCAAATGCTGATGATGCGCGGTGGCCAGTCTCGTCTTCGATTTCAGCACCGGCGGCTTCGCGAATTTCCTGCGACAGGCGGCGTTTCGACCCTGTGTGCTTCGGTTCCGCTGAAAGAGCATGCTGAACAATTCCGCAAGTCCGAAGCCTTACTGGCCAGCATGGGTTGGGATGGTCCCGCAATGGTGGAATATCGGCACGATCCGGCAAGAAAACGGTATTGGCTGATGGAAGTTAACGGCCGCTTTTGGGGCAGTCTGCCATTGGCAAGCCAATCGGGCGTCCATTTTGCGTGGGAACATTATCGCAGCGCGATTTTTCCGGATGCCAAGGCAGCCCAGCCGGTCTATGGCTCAAAGCGAGCCCGTTACGCCGGACCGGACGCCAAACGCCTCTATCAAGTTCTGCGTTCAAAGATGCCGTCTATGCCTGGTCCACGGCCGCAAACGCGCTTTTCTGAAATTCTCGTGTTTGTTGGGGATTTTTTCAAGCCTTGCACTGGCTATTATGTATGGAATTGGGGCGACCCCTTCCCCCTTCTCGGCGATCTCCTAGGTATCGTGATCAGACGCCTGCGTCTGGGAAAGCAGTCTTGAGATTTCCGATCGAGCTTGCGATGCGATTGAGGCAAGTTTCCATATAATTAGGATCCAGTTCGTACGGATCGTGAAGATGGGGATACGAAGGATCAGTATACAAACCGAGCAAGGTGCGCGGCATTTTCGCCAGTTTTGGGTGAGCAGATATCCTTCTCAATTGACGCGTCTCCATCGCCAGCAAAAGATCGCCAGGTTGGGCTGAATAGTCCTCGACTGTTGTCGTTCGATGATGCGTAAGATCGACCCCAAGAGCGGCCGCGGCCTTGATTGCTGGCCCGTGAGCGGATTCCCCGCTTGATGTGGAAAGCCCGAACGAGGAAGCGTTAATCCCGGCTGAATGGGCAATCGCCGCCGCAAATGCGCTCCGGCATATATTCCCATGGCAAACGAACACGAGCCGGCGGATCGGGAACTGGCTTTTCAGGTTCACAGAACCCAGTCCCACAAGCAGCTCGAGGCGGGTGAGGCAAAGTCGGATCAAGCCGCGCCACGTTCCAAATTGGCGATTAATCATATGATTTTCCACAAAAAAGGCGGTCGTCTTCATTGGCACGCCGAACAGTGAATTGAAAACCCACTCGCTAGGCACCACTGATCGTTTGGACGCGGCGATAACCGGGCAGCCACCTTGTCAAGCGCACGACCGTTTTTTCAAAGTAAGGAAGCAGTTTGTGCCGCTGCCCTTCGGTAAAATGAGCAACTAAAAGAACAATCAGGATCGTCGCCGAGAATATTGCCCATACGCGGGCCGGGCCAAGATTCAGACCATATAGAATTGCTCCGCAGAAAAGCATGGCGGGCTGGTGCAACAGATAAAGCGTAAAGGACTGCCCGGCCCCAAAACGGATTGGCCGTTCAATGGGTTTGAGGACGGAATGAAGCATTCCGCCAAGGCGCTTTGCTGCAATGAAGTGTAGCGCCAGGGAAAACCCCAAAAGCGTGTCGCTCAAAACGAACCGCGACCAACTCAGCCCATTACGCCATCCCTCATAGCCCAAAACCGCGATGAGTGCATCAGTGCCAAGACCCGACACATGAAACCGTTGATATGCCCAAAAAATGGCGACGGGTTGAAAAAATAGTGTGCAAGCGAGAATGAACGGCAATGTCTTTCGCTTGTTAAATTCATAGGCCAGCCAGCCCATAACCCAGATTGGAAAGAGCAGCAAGATTTTGTAGCCGGCAATGAGGCAAAAGAGAGTTGCGAGGACAAAGCGACGCGTTCTGCAAAAGAAGAACACGGAGGCGAAAATGAAATAGTACCAAAATTCATAGGCAATCGACCAATAGGGCGTGTTCGAGAGCATCTGAACAGATTGCGTCCAGCTTTCGTTTAAAAATAAACCTCCTAGAAGAAGCCGTAGCAGATCCGATTGGGTGATTAGTCCGTCATAAATCTGCGGTGCAAGCCAAATTCCGATCTTGTCGAAAAGAAATGTCAGAAACAGCGCCGGCAACGCGACCGAATAGATGCGCGTCAAACGGCTCGCTGCAAATATATCAAAATTACGCTCTCGCTTTTCGGCTGCGTGACGAATTACGTAACCCGATAGTACAAAAAAAATGACAACGGCCTCATGGCCGAACGCATTCCATGCTGCCCCATGACCGCCGAGGCCGGTTCGGCTATTGAGATGGAATAGCAGGACTTCCATAGCAGCGATCAATCGCAGCAAATCAAGATATATGGAAAGGCCTGCGTTCATTCCGCTACGATCCCCGAGCCATTCCCCAAGCAACCTATAGTCTGCTATTCAGGCTAATAAACCGCGAATTGCAACATGGTCAAAACAGAACCCGCGATGAGAATGGTCGCCAACGCGGCCGTTGAACTTATGTCGGCAGTCGCATATTGTTAACCATTCTGCCCCAGTCTTGCTTTGGGAGAGGTGCCCCAGCAGAATGGGCGCTTCATTTGCGGGTTTTTGGCGAGTAACGGCAAAGGAATGAGCAATCGCGGCCTGCTGCTCGACCTGATCTTTTTCAGTCTCATACTCTTCATCTTTCGGTGGCCGTTCCTCGGGATCCTGATGTGGTTCTGGGTCTCGTTTATGAACCCACAGGACTACATATATTCGTCTTCGCCACTGCCTTATGCCCTTATGGTCGCAGTGGTCACTCTGCTAGCATGGTTTTTCTCCCGGGAACCAAAACTTCCACCAAAAAATGCCACGGTCATTCTTCTTTGCCTTTTAATGGCATGGATTACGATGACCTCGGCATTTGCATTGGCGCCTGCTTCCTATGTTTGGGACAGATGGCTGCTGAGCGAAAAGATGTTTTTATTCACGGTTCTCGCCTGCGCCATGACCAATACGCGCGAGCGCCTTGATCAGCTAATCGCAGTGTCTATCATATCCATTGGGTTCATTGGGTTTGTTGGCGGAATTTTCACGATCATCCATGGCGGGGCTTACCGCGTTTACGGCCCAGCTTCATCCACGATCGGCGACAACAATGATTTCGGTGTCGCGCTCGTTACAATGCTGCCGTTGTTCTTTTTTCTCTTCCAACGGTATCAGCAATGGTATTTGAGAGCCGCGCTTTCGGTTACGATTGCTTTAAATTGTATTGCAGCGCTGTTTACGTACTCACGCGGCGCTCTCGTTGCCATCGTCCTAATGGGTGCTACACTTTGGTTTCGTGTACGGCTAGCCCACAAGGCCGTGCTAGCGGTTCTCTTCGCCGTGGCCGTCGTCGGCGTGCTCGAATACGCCCCCCCCGAATGGCTGGGCCGCATGAACACGATTCAAACGTACAAAGCGGACGAATCCGCTGAATCAAGATTATACGTTTGGCAGCTTTCATGGGCCATGGCGCAACATCACCCGTTTTTGGGCGGAGGCTATCGCTGGATGTATTTCCCCGGGATCGTCAATTCAGAATTGGCTGACGCTGGGTTACCCCAACTGACCAAGCCACGAGCGTCACATAGCATTTGGTTTCAGATGCTTAGTGACCACGGCTTCGTAGGGCTCGGTTTGTTTGTCGGCTTGTTTTCGGTGGGCTTGCTAAATGCGATTTGGATCGTCCGACGCACCAAGACTATCCCGTCGCTCCGATGGGCAAGTGATCTTGGCCGCGCCCTTCAAGCTTCGATCATCGGGTTTGCAGCAGGCGGGACCTTTGGTTCTCTAGAGATGTGGGATGGCTATTACTTTGTCCTGGTTGTGGCTGCCGCGGCCCGCACGGTTGTCGCCAAAGAACTCGCAAGTACAGCCGTATCCAGCAGGGCGCAGGCTGCACGAAACAAGCCAAGCGCTACGACCGTGGCAACGCCCGCGGTTACATAGCTGTGGTCGGGGAAATCTGCCGGTGACAGATACAAATCTGCGTTGTGACTTTTGGGGCGCATGTACGCGATGGTGAAAGGGCAAAAGGCCGCGAACGCTCAAAGCGATCGCTGCCCTGGCGCTTGGCCCGATTACTCATGGCTGCGCAGGACAATAAAAGTATGACAGTCAAGGAAACCATCCTGAAATTCGCAAAGGTCTCCGGCGGATTCGCACTTTCAAATTTTGTGGCGCGCGACAAGCTCAGAATATTAGCTTATCACGGGTTATGGATCACGCCCGGGTTCCAATTTGGTGACCGGCTTTTTATAGAGCCGCAGCAGTTCGAAAAGCGCATGACATGGCTGAAGAGGAGCAGATACAATGTTCTCCCTCTGCAAGAAGCCTTTGATGCACTCATGACCCGCTCCCTGCCACGCGACTGCGTGGTGATCACCATCGATGACGGCTGGAAATCAACGCACACGCATATGCTCCCGATTCTGGAATCTCTGCGATTGCCTGCGACTGTCTATGTAACGACTTGGTATGTCGAGAACCAAGCTCCAATCATCAACGTGGCCCTGCGCTATGTCCTGCAGCGGACAACCGTGACGGAATTTACCTGGCCGGATTCGGAAAGGCCGATCGTGCTTGGCGACGTGCAGGCCCGAGAGCAGGTAGTTGATGCGTTAAACAGGCAACTCCAAATATTGCCTTCTCTTGCCGAACGCCTTCGCGCGTTGCGCGACCTATGTAACTTGTTGGACGTTCCGACCGAGCCATGGTGGACCAATGGTCAATTTCATCTGATGGAAAGCACGGAAATTCAAGACGCTGTCAAGCGCGGGTTCGATATTCAGCTCCATACGCATCGGCACAACTCCCAGGCTGATGGCCTGGCGAAAGAAATCAAGGACAATCGCGAGGCGCTGATAAAAGCTTGCGGCGGTTTGAATTTGGACCATTTCTGCTATCCCAGCGGCGTGTACGATAATGACGCGATGAAGGTCCTAGCGGACGTCGGGATACGTTCGGCAACGACCTGCGAAGAAGGGTTGACTTCAATCCGTACCAATCCTCTTCGCATCCCCCGATTCCTCGACGGCCGTTCCGTCACACAAACCAAATTCGAAGCTTATCTAAGCGGCGCGCTCGAGCTTTATACCACATTCGGAGGTTTGAGGGCGGCCTAGATCGCCACTCAATAGATCAGTATACCAGATCGTCAGGTCAAAGGTATTTTCCGTTAGCCAAGCCATCCATTGGCCGTCACATCCCGCCATTTCCGCACATCCATCACAGCCAAACCAATAATATCCGGACCGGAATAGCCAGGCACAAAGCTAGCCCGCTCTTCAGCGGACGCAGTTGTGGCTCGTGCCCGACATTGAAGGACCTGCCGCACGCGCATGCGCCCTTCGCGCAACTGGCGCTGCAAAGCCGGGCAATGTCTGATGCTCAACCGGGCGCATTCGACATGCAGCAGCGGCTCAACCTGGGAAAGCAGGTATCCGTCCGGATAATCCGCCCCAAAATTGCTCAGCGAAATCTTAGTCGAAGTCTTCAGCGGCTTGTTGCATAAATCGCAAAGTTCCAGGGCCATCGCCCGGCGCTGACGCACCACGTGAGGCCGGCCGAATTGTGGCATACCTTCGCCCCGCGCCTGTTTTTGACAAATCGCTGGTTGCTTGAACCATGTGCACTGATCGACAAAATACTCGTTTTCGGCGGACCACATAACTGGATACGGAACTGGAATTTCTCCGTAACGCAGGATCACTCATCTTCTCCAGGAAACACGCAATAAATATATCCGGGCGCGTTTTCATATGCATCACGGAACGCAGCAGCCTCGCGTTCCGACATGGCATCGAGATAAGGCCCCATCCATTCAGGTACAGACTGCCCAAGATAGGTGAATTCATGCCACTCACGCCCCCTGACCAACAGATGATGAGGAGCTTCAATAATCTCGTCCAAAACAGGGGGGGCGTTGCCCCACTCAAGGCGACCGTCAAAATCCTCCTTTGCCCTTTTCACAATTCTCCAGCGGCCGTTGCTGAAGACGGCGGTGTGATCATTCAAGTGAAAGTGAGCTGGAATAGTGTGTCCCTTGGGAAATCCTCGTCCAGCATTGGGAGAACGTGTTTTCATCGTCATTTAAGTTCCACTGAACCCCCATTTCATCTCGAACTGAACATAAATCAGGCGGGCTGGATAACTGTCATCGATAAGGGCATTCAACCAGTCAAACGCCGCCGCCGCATCGGAAACACCACGTGATTTCGCTGCACCGGCGGCGGCAACCATGATCGAGATGTTCTGCATACTGCTGCCAGATTGCTGACATCGCGGTTCGGGGTCATGTGCGTATTCCCCTATTTGATAGGCCGTTGCGCCCCGGGCCGCCCATACCTCACCCCAATTCCGATAGTGACCGCTTGGATTACGAATACTGCTGAACCTCAGGACCCCCGTATTCGGGTCTTCATTCGTGATTTGTGGACACTGGCGGTTCCATCCGCTTTTCCCGTTGGTCAATTGCGTAATCTGGTCAAAGAAATATGTGAGCGGCTTTTTCCATGAGGGTCCTGAACCGTGCGGTAAACCCACCTGGTCCGCCAGAGCGATGGACAGAAGGAAATACGAGGTCTCAAATACCTGCACGAAGTCGTTATTGCATGGATTTCTGAAAACTGTCTGGAGGGTATCAGTGCTCGTGGTGAGCTTCATATCGATTAGCTTGGCCTCATCCTGCCCAATCGTAGCGAAATAACCCTGCGGCTGGAGCCATGAGGGCGGCGCGGAAGGCGCCGACTTCCACGCGACGGCCGTGTTACGTACGCCCCATCCAATGTTGCGTGGTTCAGCCTGATAGGACCACAGACCTCTGGGACCGACAATGCAGGAATTGCCGGTACGATCGGACGCCAAACGGCCAACGGCGTTTTCTTTGTTGTAGATATCGTAACCTTTATCCCACTGAACTGCGAATTGCATGGCCTCAGCAAAATAGGCATCATCTGTAACGGCATAGGGGACATAGAAATAGTTCGCCATGTGCTCGGTGGCGCTGTTGTTCCATAGCGTATTGATCGCGCCGCCCCGGATCAAATAGTAGGAGCCATACGGTCCTATACCGATGGAATTACGCGTGTAGCTGCCGTAGTGCGCCGCGTCCTGTTTGTAGTTGACCGGAGCGCCCGTCACGCTGTCCGGCAAAAACATACTGTTCCATTGGGATGCGCACATTTCGGCCTGCGCCATCATCGTGTTAAATGCACCGGCCTGTCGGTCTCCCGTTGTCAATAAGTACTCCGCTTGAGAGTCTGTTATCAGACCCTCTTCGGGCCGGCCCGGACCACCACCCCCGCCATCATTGTTGCACAGCAGATTCATATCATAGGTGATGACCTTAGCGATTGCGCCAGCCCCAGCCGCGAATGAAAAAGGTTTGTCCACTTTAAACGTCGTCGCTCCATCGAGACCAGCGGACATGAAAGTCTGCCAGTGATTGTTGCCTAATTTTACAGCAACCCGGTCGCCACGATCCACAGTTCCCCCGGACACTGCGACCGATGTGGCTCCCGCGGCCACGCCGGATGCGAGTGTGAGGTTTTTATAAATCTTTCCGTTTGGAGGATCGAATGGAGTCCAGGGTGGATTCCCCGTGCAAGGATTATTCGTCAACGCAGGGATTGCTGGTGGAACAATAATGCCCTTATATCCATCGAGACGTGCAGCTCTGGCCGACATCGGCGGCAGCCAACCCTCAGAAAAGATTTGACTGGGATTTCTAATTGACGACCGCCGCGCAGATTGATACCGCCAGCGGCATCCCCAGTAGTGAAACGGCAAACCCAGCGTATAAATGACCGCGCCCGCCTTTTTAATGACGCAGTCGTAGGCCGGGAGATCGCGGGAATGGCCACTTGCTACCGAGCCGAATACCTCGCCATTCCAGAAAACCACTTCCACACGGTCACTGCCAACATCGGGCCTGAAATCAACAAAAAAATTCGGCAATGCCATATTGTGAACCCGAATACACCGCTGGGTGAACTTTCCGCTTGGAGAGATATAGTTCCCCATATCCTTCCCGTTCCGGATGTCGAAAGTAATAGAAGGAACGGGCGCGCCCCCAGGGAAATTGATTTCGACAACAAGCGCCGGAAGCGAGGAATTGTTCGAAGTATTCCCAGCCCGAGGCAAGGTTTGGCCCTTCACGATGACGTTTGTGGCAAGGAGAGCGGTAAGGCCTTTCCCGATAAATCCACGTCTGCCGATAGAGCTCATGCCTACACTCCTGAGGGGAAATAACAGATTTATCGCAACCCGCGCGCCCGTTGGCCCTCATGTTGTTATATGATTTTGGACGACAATGGAATCGGTTACCGGGCCGGTGCAGTCAGCGGAGTTTTTTTGGTGGCTGTGGGAATGTGTTCCTGTCGTTGGGTCTACGCCCAGCGGCAGCGATTGGCGAATTCATCAAGACTCCACTTGGCGCGATATTTCAGCCAGGCTCCGGTCTTGCCAGCATCGCTGTCTTCGTGACGTTTCAAAATCGGCGTTTTAGCCCTTGGCGATCACCGCTCCTGGCTCGCGAAATGCCCAATAGCGGCATGCCAAGAAATTCGCTCACTGCCAAGCTCGACAACGTAAGTGGGTGGCCCATAGCTTGTGCCTGTTAACTAAAACGGTGGAATCTGTGGGGTTAGACTGCGGAAAGCGGTTATCTGATAGGGTCCGGCAGACTAATAGGTAATGATTTTCAGGGGTAAGCTGTCGGCCGGCACCTTTATCGCTTTCTGGTTATGTTTGCCTGTCGACAGTGTTGCCAGTCAGGATGTGAAAGCATGGATTTATTTGACATACTTTTTGGCGGCCACGAATGGAAATTCCTCCAGCCATTCCTACCGCGCCGCCTGATCGACAGGACCAAAAGCGTCTGGTGTGAAGAACTGAGGCAGCGGCGTGCGCCGGACGGCTCGGTCCATAATCGCTGCGCGACCGAGAGAGACATCGATGACGAATGGGGCTTTGCTAAGCCTTAACCAATGTCAGACACAGGTGAAAAAGAAGCGCCAGTATCGGCCTATGAACGACTTTATGTCGAACATGACCGCTCGTATTACAACCTGGAAGCCAGCCCGTATTTCCCGCTTTTCAAAGCTTCCGTCGCGGCTCTTGTCCATTCCGGTGCGCGTGACGTCTTAGAAGTGGGCTGCGGCAGCGGCACACTGGGCGAAATGGTGATGGCCAAGGGCATCGGCTATCACGGCTTCGACTATGCCAGGACCGGCGTCGAAAAGGCGCTCCGGAGAAATCCAGCCGGAAAGTTCGCCTGGGGCGATGCAACCACCGCTGAGCCCTATGCCGTGCCCTACGATACAATCCTGTGCTGCGAAGTACTGGAGCATATCGACAAAGACCGCGAAGTGATCCAGCACTGGAGGTCCGGCTGCAATGTTGTGTGCTCGGTGCCCAATTTTTTGGATCCAACCCATGTCCGGCTATTCAAGGACGAGAAAGAGATCACCGCCCGTTATGGCGATCTCATCGAGATCAGCAGCTTTCAGCGGCTAAGAAACGTTCCTTGGCGAGGCCTCACACCTCGCCAATATTTCCGCCGCGTCCGATGGGCGCGGGAAGAAGGCTGGCGCAAAGTTTTAGGAATGCTCAACATCAATGGCTTTGATTGGGGCGGCGGCTGGTTTTTGTTCACTGGCACGCGCCGTTAACTACATGCGTCACGGCATCGCCTCACGGAAACTGAGGGAGTTGCTCGACGCGAACCCAGCCGGCCCATACCCGACTAGTACAAAGGCGTCGTTGAACCCCTTGTTGCATAGCTTAATTGGTCAAGCCAATGTATGCTGTAGCTGGCTGAGGGCATCTCATTATTTACCGCTTGGCGAGATCGATAAATTCCTGAACCATTGACCTGCAGAATAGGAAGCAGAAGGACGAGTAAACCAAGACGCCTAACGCAATTAAAAGAGCCATTAGAAGGCCAAGGGGCTCGGGAGGCAGTGTCTTTTGGGCACCAATCAAACAGCAATACATGAGGGCCGCTCCCAAGAACGATCTCGCCAATGGCTGAAAGAAAAACCGCAAATCACTACCCGTACTCATCGCGCAACGCCGCGCCAAAACAAAGAACTGCAACGGATAGGCAAGGGCAGCGGCTACACAAACGCCTTCGACACCCCATCGCGATCCAATGATATAGGCTAGCGGAAAAAGCATCGTACCGAAAACGGTATTGCGAAAGCTCGCACGGAAATGACCCATTCCCATCAGGAAGGAAGACAAAATGGCTCCCACGGGAGTTAGTGTCATGCTGAGCGCCAGCAGACGTAGTGGGTTCACAGCCCCAACCCATCTCGGTCCCAAAACGAGCTCGACGATCTGGGGTGCAATCGCTGAAATACCAAAAAACACGGGAAAGCTGAGAAAGCCGATGAGCCGGATGGCCTTACAGAGGTAATATAGCGCTTCCTTGCGTTCATGCTGCAACATCGCAAAGGCGGGAAACGCCGTAGGCTTTAGAACCATGGCAATCTTGTCAGCCGGAATTGCCGCGATTTGCCTAGCAACCGCATATATTCCCAGTGGAACGGGACCAAGCAATTTCCCGATAATCAATACATCGGAGCTGACGTATAAGTACCAGAGTGTATTTTCGGCTGTCCGGATAAATCCATTTTGAAGCACGTGCATATAGTCGCCAAAGCGAAAAGAGGGTGTTCGCCAAAAGGGCTCGATCCACCACAGCCCGGCCGCACGTAAGCCAGCAGTGGTGAGCATGGCTACCATCAAAGACCATACGCCGTACCCCGCCCAGGCAAAGATAAGGCCAGCAAGTCCGGCAACTACATTGGCAGAAATTTCAATGCGGGAAATTCGCTTCAGATCAAGACGTTTTTGAAGAAGCGCGCTGGGAATGGCCTGCAGTGTAACGAACACAAAAACAAGGCTCGCAACCTGCAACAACGGGATTAACCGCAAATCATGATAGAAATTGGCCAGTGGCCACGCGACGGCGCAAAGCAAGACCAGCAAGGCGCTATTTATTAAAATTACGAAGCCAAAGACACTTCTTAAGCCATCTTCGTCAACGGTTTTGCTCTGTACCACCGCGTCAGACACACCGACATAGCTCATTGACTGGAAAAGCCCAGTTGCCGCCATGGCCAATCCCATCAAGCCGTAGTCATCTGGCCGGAGGAAACGAACCACCAGAAGCGTCATAGCCCAGTTGAGTAGCTGGCCCAAAAAACGCGTGGCGGCCGACCAGCCGACAGCGCTCAAAACATTTCGTCGGAGCGGTACCGGCTCCATCAACTCGCTCTGCCGGTGCCGACCGCCCCGGCCTCGCCACGTGAGCGAGAAACTATATCGTCAAGGAAGTGTCCCAGGCTGCTAAACTGCTCATCGCGCGTCATACCTGCCGAAACGCGATGCCCGAGACTTGGGATGCCTTGTGGCCGCTCCGCAATCCATTCACGAAGCTTTTCAGCTATGCGGGCGGGACTGTTAGATACCAAACCTGCATTTCGCTCTCGAATCATTTCGGCAAGGATGCCATGTTCGTAACCCAACATCAGAATGGGCCGGCCCGCCCCCAAATATTCGAAAAACTTAGCGGGAATATTACCTTCGTCCTTCTTGTTGTCCCACTGCAAGAGCAGCAATATGTCCGCCGAACATTGAAGCGCCAGTGACTCCTTATATGTCACGCGATCATGGACAAAAATACGATCCAGAATATTTTCAGCCGCATCAAAACTTCGGACTTGTTCAAGCGAGGGACCATAAAAATGAACCGCAATTTTGGCTCGCTCCGGCCCTAAAAGATTAATAGCTTCAAATAACGGCGTCGGGTCGCGATAGCTGCCATGAATATTGCCCGTATAAATTACAGAAACAACGTTGCCAGGACCGGGCTGCGGTAAATCTTTGGGGAAATCTTCCCGAACGAACCCATTGAGAATGGAAATTGCCGGTTGAGGGTATTTGCGTCTCAAATCGTCTGTCCAAAGCGACGTCACAGAAACAAAACCGGCGGCACTGCGAAGGGTTTTCCATTCTAGAAAATGGTCCAGCCAGCGGCGCCATGGCGGGTATTCATAATAGGGG
>JADMIO012771149.1_pt1 | contig 14359 bp, 12 predicted proteins | sample 8958161 | NCBI WGS metagenome assembly JADMIO01 (sample SAMN16585339, study PRJNA669376) | soil metagenome | isolation source: Crop rotation soil | place: USA: Cullars Rotation, Alabama | collected 2011 | reverse complement strand
GAGGCTGTGAGCGCCGAGACCGGCGCGTGGTGACCGGGGCAACGAGCCCCATCGCTGGTCATGGTCGCGCCCTGACCATTGTCAGGCCATGGCCCTATCGGGTGGTTTTCCATGGTCCGAGTGGCTCATGAGCTCGTGCACAAACGTCAGCTTGTCGACGACCGCCGGCGGGAGCACAAAGGGGTAGAGGTCGTCGCGCCCCATGCTGCGGTTCACCTCGTTGAGCGCGTAGCTGAGCGGGAGCCATTCCGCGATGAGCGCGTCGAACCGGCCGGCTTCGTGCTCGACCGGCGCGAGGATCCCGAACGCCGTCGCGGTCTGCAGCGTGTCGAGGATGTGCAGGTGGTGGGCGAACGTCTCGGCCCAGTCCTCCCACGGGTGCATCGTGGCGTACGCGCTCACGTGCTCGGTCTCCCAGTCGGGCGCCGGGCCCGACTCGTAGTGACGGGCAAGCGCGTCGGCATAGTCGGCGCGTTCGTCGCCGAACAGCTCGCGGCACCGGGCGAGCCGGTCGGCACTGTCAACTAACACCGGCCAGTAGTAGTGGCCGATCTCGTGACGGAGGTGGCCGAGCACCGTGCGATAGGGCTCGCCGAGCTGGTGGCGCAGCGCCTCGCGGTGCGCGTCGTCGGACTCCGCCAAGTCGATCGTGATGAGCCCGTCGACGTGCCCGGTCGTCACCGGCCCGAACCGGCTGGAGAGCAGATCGAAGCCGAGGTCAGGCCCGATGGGGAGGTGCAGCTCGTCGAGCTGGAACACGAGACGGCGCTTCGCGGCCTCGACTGCGGCAAGCTCGGCGACCGCCTCACCGTCGTCAGGGTTGGGCACCGTGCGCGTCAGACGGCACGAACGGCACCACGGCGAGTCGTCGGTGACGATCCAGTTGCACCCGATGCTCAGCGCTGCCGCGCACGGGCGACCTGAGCTCGCGAGCACGACCTCGCGTGCGATCGGGTCGAAGGCGAGCGCGGCACCGCAGCGGAGGCACTCGCTGTTCTCGAAGAAGACGAGCTGCGCGCAGCGCGGGCATGAGAAGGCGCGCACGTCAGACCCTCGTCACCGCGTTGACGAACTCGCTGGTCGCTTCGCATCGTTCGGTCGACCCGGTGATCGGCGCGGCACCGGCCGGCGTCGGCGCCGCGGCCAGCGGAAGATGTCCCTCGGTCGCGAACAACCCGGACGTCGGATCGAGCCCAACCCAACCCGCACCGGGAACGAACGTGTCCACCCACGCGTGCAGCGCAAGGCTGTCTGCGCCGTCGGGTGGTTCGGCGAGCTCGACGAGGTAGCCCGACACGAACCGAGCCGCTAGTCCGAGGTGGCGAAGCACCTGCACCAGCAGCAGCGCGTTGTCCCGGCACGATCCCGAGGACTTCTCCAATGTCTCGTCCGGCGTCTGCACTCCGGCCTCGAGCCGCGTGGTGTACGTCACCGCATCGCAGACCCTCTGGGTGAGCGCGCTGAGGTGCTGCACCGTCGGCTCCGTCGCGGTCGGCAGGCCCGCGAGGAAGCGCAGGAGGTGCGGGCCCGGCCGGTCGCGGTGGAGGTACGGCGAGAGGTCACGCTCGAGCTCTTCGTCGTACGCGAACGGGAAGTCGCGCGCCCAGTCCTCGACGAAGAAGTCGAACGGGTTGATGGGCACGAGCTCAGCCACGAGCTCGACGTCGACAACCAGCTCGTCGGTGCGCTCGGGGAACACGAGGCGCGCGAGGTGGTTGCCGAACGGGTCCTGCTGCCAGCTGAGGTAGTGGTTCGCAGGGGTGACCACGAGCGCGTAGTGCAGCACCGGCGTACGGCACTGCGGTGCCGGCCGGAGCCGCACGACGTGGGAGGAGAGGTAGACGGGTCGGTCGTACCGATACGTCGTCCGGTGCTCCAGGGCGACCTTCGTCATGTCGAGAGCAGCACCTCGGTTGCCGGCTCGCGCTGGAAGTAGGTCGACGCGAGCAGTCCGTGCAGCGCGCCGAGCCCTCCCTGCAGCTCGTCGACGTAGGCGTGCAGCCCCTCGGCCGTCATCGCATCGAGGTTGGTCCGTTCGAGCAGCTGTTGCACGTCGGCGCACCCCGCCATCGGCGCGTCGTAGCCGGTCAGCTCGAGCAGCGCCTGGGAGATCTCGATCAGGCAGCGCTCGACCGACCGAGGGAATTGCTGGTCGCGCAGGAGGAACCGGAGCGCAGCGGGCCCAGACACCATGACGCCCGCGGTGCGTCGGAACATCTGGTGCGCGCACAACGAGCGCAGCACCGCGGTCCACGTGACGTCGGCGTAGGGCGCGGCGTCGACGCGCTGGCCGACGAGGATGCCGGCCTCCACGTCGAGGACGCGCGTCGTCATGTCGGCGCGCTCGAGGCACCGACCGATGAGGAGGAACGCGTAGGTGTCGTCATGGCTCATCGTTCCTTCGAGCACACCGGACAGCAGCTGGCACTGGCGGATGAGCTGGCTGGTCCACGCGACGCGCGTCCTGCGCTCGACGACGTCGGCCCGCGTGTCGGCCGTCCAGTGGTGGAGCTGGTTCAGCACCTCCCACGACTCGCGCGGGAGGATGGCGCGCGTCTGGCGCAGGTTGGCGTGCGCCTCGGCGATCGATGTCGCGATCGAGCCGGGGTTGTCGGGGTCGGCCGCGAGGAAGCGGATGACGCGCTCCTCGCTCGCTTCCGGGTGGCGGTCGCTGAAGACCTCGCCGCTCCCGGTCACTGCCAGCAGCGGTGTCCAGCCGATGCCGGCCGATCGCGGGAGGTCGAGGAACAGGTTCGTGTGCACCTGGATGAGGCGGGCCGTCGACTCGGCGCGCTCGAGGTAGCGGCCGGCCCAGTAGACCGACTCGGCAACCCGTGAGAGCAACATGCTGGCCTCCTGCCCCATCTCTACGACTGAGACTGCGACTGGGATTGCGATTGTGACTGTGACTGCCTGCGCCGGTGGGAGACGACGGTCGGATCGATCACCCAGGTGTCCTTGCTCCCACCGCCCTGGGAGCTGTTCACCACGAGCGAGCCCTCACGGAGCGCCACGCGCGTGAGCCCCCCTTGCGTGACGTACGGGCGCTCGCCCGAGAGGATGAACGGCCGGAGATCGAGGTGACGGGGTTCGACGCGGCCGTCGCACAAGGTCGGCGCGGTGGACAGCGTCACGATCGGCTGCGCGATGTAGTTGCGCGGATCTCCTTCGACGCGACGGCGGACGTCGTCCTTCTCGCTGGAGGTCGCCATCGAGCCGACGAACACGCCGTAGCCGCCGGACTCGTTCGCCGGCTTCACGACGAGGTCGTCGAGGTTGGCGAGGACGTGACTGCGCTGCTTGTCCTCGTGGCACAGGAACGTCGGCACGTTCGGCAGCAGCGGATCCTCGTCGAGGTAGTAGCGGATGATCTCGGGAACGTACGCGTACACGACCTTGTCGTCGGCGACACCTGCGCCCGGCGCGTTCGCGATGGCGACGTTGCCGGCGCGCCAGGCGCGCATGAGGCCGGGGACGCCGAGCGCGGAGTCGCGGCGGAAGACCTCTGGGTCGAGGAACAGGTCGTCGACTCGTCGGTAGATGACGTCGACGCGCACGAGCCCGCCGACGGTGCGGAGGTAGACGCACTCGTCGTCAGCGACGACGAGGTCGCTGCCCTCGACGAGCTCCGCGCCCATCTGCTGCGCGAGGTACGCGTGCTCGAAGTATGCGGAGTTGAAGACGCCGGGCGTCAGCACGGCGACGACAGGGATCTCGCCGTGCCTCGGCGAGAGCGCCGCCAGCAGCGCAGCCAACCGGTTCGGATACGCGTCGACCGGGTGGATGTCGAGGTCGCGGAACAGGTCGGCGAACACCCGCTTCGTGACCTGACGGTTCTCCAACATGTACGACACGCCCGAAGGCACGCGCAGGTTGTCCTCGAGGACGTAGACCGTGCCGTCGACGTCACGGATCAGGTCGCTTCCGCACACATGGGCCCACACGCCGTGCGCGGGCCGGACGCCGACACATTGCTCCCGGAAGTTCACCGACTTGGCGAGCACCTCTGCGGGGAAGACGCCGTCCTTGACGATCTTCCCGGCGCCGTAGAGATCGTCGATGAAGAGGTTCAGCGCGACGAGACGCTGGGTGAGCCCAGCGGCGATCGCGTTCCACTCCTGCGTGGAGATGACGCGGGGGATGACGTCGAAGGGCCAGGCGCGATCGATGTTGCCGGCCTCCGTGTAGACGGTGAACGTGATGCCCATCGCCTTGATCGCCAGCTCCGCTGCCCGCTGCCGCTCGTGGATGCCGGTGCCCAGGGCGGCCAGGTACGCGACCACGCCGTCGCACGCGTCGCGCGGCTCTCCGTCCACGAGCATCTCGTCCCAACAGCCTGGGCTGGCGTAGCGATCCCACACCATGTTCTGGCTACGACCCCCGTGGATCCACACCGTGTCGGCGTCGTTTCAAGTAGATGAACTCCCCTTTGGGCAGCCTCGGCATACCATCGGGCGATGACGGCGGAGACGAAGCACAGGCGCCGTAGCGCGTCGCTGTTGGTCGTGACGGCTGCGATCGCGGGGCTCGTGGTGCTCGCCTCGGCGCAGCCGATCTCCGCCTATCCCGGCGCCCGGTGGTTCAAGCCAGGCGCGACGTACTCGGACAACTTCCCCGACCCGTCGGTGGTCCGCGACGGCAGCACGTTCTACGCGTTCGGCACGAGCACCGGTGGCGCGTACCTGCCGATCATGACGTCGACGGACCTCGCGACGTGGACCGCGCACCCGGCCTACGGGCAGCCGGCGTGCGTGGGCGGCGCGGTCGACCCGTTCTTCAACGACGGCTTCCCGTGCCCACCGGGCTGGGGCGAGGACCGCGCCGGCGTGGGCGGGCGCCTGAAGAAAGAGGTGTGGGCTCCAGGTGCCGCGCACATCGGCGCCAACTGGGTCGTCTTCTACTCGATGCGCGTGTCGTCGAGCCCGCTCCGCTACTGCATCGGGCTGGCGACGTCGTCGAGCCCGCTCGGCCCGTACGTCGACGGCTCCGCGGGTCCGTTCCAATGCGACTCCGATCCCGTCGGCTCGATCGACCCGCAGCCCTTCGTCGATGACGACGGCACGCCCTACCTGATCTGGAAGAGCGAGGGGAACCCCTGCGCCCCCGACTGCATCCCGCAGCGCATCTGGAGCCGGCGCCTGACGGCCGACGGCACCGCGTTCGCGCCGGGGACCGCGCCGACGCAGATCATGGCGGCGAACTTCCCCGACGGCGCGAGCACGTGGGAGAACACCGTCGCCGAGACCCCGGCCCTGGTCCGCTTCCAAGGCCATTACCTCCTCTTCTACTCGGGCAACATCTGGCACTCGACCGCGTACGGCATCGGCTGGGCCGACTGCGCGTCGCCGAGCGGGCCCTGCACGAAGATGACGGCGAGCTCGCCGTTGCGCACGTCGAACGCGGCAGCTGGAGAGAACGGCCCCGGCGCCGCGATGGGCTTCCTCGACGGGAACGGCCAGCTGCAGCTGGCGTTCCAGTACTGGAACCCGCCGTACTCCGACTACCCGAGCAACCCCGGCTGCGACGGCACCGACCCCGACACGGGCGCGCCGTACTGCGTGAGCCAGGGCCAGCGGCGCATGAAGATCCTCCCCGTGTTCCTCGAGAACGGTGGGCTCCGCATCGGCGGTGCGCCGCCCGTCCGCGCGGTCGCCCGCGCCATCGACGACTCGTGTCCGAGCGGCAAGGTGCCGCCGTCGGGCTTCACCGACGTGCCCGCCGCGAACGTGCACCGCGCCTCGATCGACTGCATGGTGTGGTGGGGGGTCGCCAACGGCACCGGTCCCAAGACCTACAACCCATCCGGTCAGGTGAACCGCGGGCAGATGGCGTCGTTCATCGCGCGGACGATCGACGCGACCACCAAGACGCTGCCGCCTGCGACCAGCGACCACTTCGCGGACGACAACACCAGCGCGCACGAAGCGAACATCAACCGCCTCGCCGAGGCCGGCATCGTGAGCGGTCGGGCCGACGGGACGTACGGACCGAACGACCTGGTGAGCCGGGCACAGATGGCGACGTTCCTGGTGCGGGCCTACGAGTACGTGGGTCCTGCGCTCACGAGCTCTCGCGACTGGTTCCCGGACGACAACGGCACCACGCACGAGGTCAACATCAACAAGGCGGCCGAGGCCGGCTTCGCAGCCGGACGCGCCGACGGCACCTACGGCCCGACGAACGTCGTCACCCGTGACCAGATGGCGTCGTTCCTCGCCCGGGTGCTCGACCTTCTCGTCGAGGGCAGGTTCGCCTCGACGCCATAGCGATCCGGCTCAGCTGGCGAGGCGCTTCTCGATCGCGTCGAGCCGCTCGAGGATCTGTCGCAGCGGGTCAGCGGTCGCAGGCTTCACCTCCGCCTGCCATTGCGCGTGGACGAAGCCGACCAGCGCGGTGGTGATGGCGCGCTTGGTCGTGACCATCTCGACGCCCATCCGCCGCAGCACCTCACTGGCGAGGCCGTCCTCGACGGCGATGAGCCCGAGAAGGATGTGCTCGCAGCCGATGTAGTTGTGACCAAGCGCGATGGCTTCGTTCGAGGTTGCTTCGAGCACCTGCTTCGACTGGGCGCTGAACGGGATGTGGCCCTCGACCGCTTCACCTCCGGGCGCCATCGAGCCGATCAGCTCGGCGCGCAGATCGTCGAGCTCGATGCCGAGCGACTCGAGCACCTTGACGGCAAGGTTCCCGCCCTCGTCGAGCACACCGAGCAGGACGTGCTCAGGGCCCACCGACGCGTGGGCGTGCTCGCGAGCGAAGTGCTCGGCCCGAGTCAGCGCGCTGCGCGCCCGCGACGTGAAGCGCTGGAACATCCCACGGGCCGGCTCGTCCTCGGCCGGCGCCTGGTGCGACGCCCGCAGCGAGGAGACGTCTCGCACCGCCCGCTCGAGCGCCCGCTGGCACACGGCCGAAACGGGGACCTGCGCGTCGCGCACCGCCGCGGCGAGGTCGTCGGGCAGGTACACGTTGATCTTGGGCATGGGGTTATCTTGGGGTTATATGACCATGTCGTCAAGGGCTAACTGGGCCTGCACTAGCCTCGCCGCCCAGGCGCCGGCGGACGCCCGGCGCGTCTCATGGGAGGGACGCATGAAGTGGCGTAGGAAGATCGCGGTCACGGCCTTGGCCGGCACCGCGATGATGGTTCTCCCGATCGCGGTGGCGGGACCGGCAAGCGCCGCGTCCAAGCCCGAGGTCGTCGCGAAGGAGCTCAACGGACCAGGAAAGCTCTCCTTCGGTCCCGACGGTGCGCTGTACGTGTCCGAGGCGGGCATGGGCGGCGAGCCGAACGCGACCCACAGCAACTGCATCCCCGCCGGCGACGAAGGCGCCGAGTCGTGCTACGGCGAGACCGGTTCGGTGACGAAGGTCGACGGCGATGCGCAGACGCGCGTCGTCCAGGGCCTTCCGTCGCTCGCGTCGGAAGAGGGCGCTTCAGGTCCGGCTGATGTCGCGGTCGGCGACGACGGCACCGTCTACGCCGTGATCGGGCTGGGCGCCAACCCGAGCGAGCGCGACAGCTCGGGCGCGCCGTTCACCAACCTGGGCACCGTGTTCAGCAAGGCCCCGAACGCGACGAAGCCGACGCTGTTCGCGGACATCGCTGCGTTCGAGCGCGACAACGATCCCGACAAGGACGCCCCGCGCGATCCGCAGGACACCGACCCGACCACCGACAGCAACCCGTACGCCATCACGATGGCGCCCGACGGTTCGCTGCTCGTGGCCGACGCCGGCGGCAACGATGTCGTCTCCGTCGACAACAAGGGCAAGGTCAGCCTCGTCACGGTGCTGCCGTACAGCCAGTCCGACGCGCCCGAGTTCCTGGGCGCACCGCCAGGCACGAAGATCTCGACGCAGCCGGTTCCGACGTCCGTCGAGATCGACCCGAACGGCGGCAACGGCGTGCTCATCGGTCAGCTGACGGGCTTCCCGTTCCCGGTGGGCGGGGCCAACGTCTTCCGGGTCAACGACAACGCCGACCCGCAGGACAACCTCGACGTCGAGGAGAGCGGCCTGACGAACATCATCGACATCGCCAAGGCGCCCGACGGCACGCTCTACGTGCTCGAGTTCGCGTCGAACGGCCTCCTGTCCGACAACCCCACGCCGGCGCTCATCCAGATCCGGCCCGACGGGTCACGGAAGGCGCTGCTCTCCAGCGACGACCTCTCCGTTCCCGGCGGCGTCGCCGTGGATGGTGACGGCATGGTGTACGTGTCGAACTGCGCGCTGTGCCCGCCCGGAGCCGGCACGGTGATCAAGGTCGACCCGAACGTCGCTCGCGACTCGGCGACCGCATCCGCGTGCAACCCGTTCGTCGTGCCCGGCACGGACTTCGAGGACATCACGCAGGACTTCCACCGCGAGTCCATCGAGTGCCTGAGCTTCTGGGGCCTGCTGCAGGGCGTCACCGCGACGGAGTTCAACCCGCTCGCCCAGGTGACGCGCGGGCAAGCCGCGTCGGTGATCGCCCGGCTCATGGAGACGGCAGGGTTCGACCTTCCGGCGAACCCACCGAACGCGTTCTCGGATGACGACGCCAACGTGCACGCGCACCGAATCGACCAGCTGGCCGCTGTCGGTGTCGTGAACGGCTTCGACGACGGGACGTTCCGTCCGAACGATCCGGTGAGCCGGGGCCAGCTGGCATCGCTCATCACCGGGGCGTACGTCCGGGTGACCAAGACCGGTGCCATCGCCGCGCCCGACGCCTTCAGCGACGACAACGGTTCGGTCCACGAGGACGCCATCAACTTCGCCGCGGCGCAGGGATGGGTCAACGGGATCGGTGACGGGAAGTTCAACCCGAACGGCATCGCGTTGCGTGACCAGCTCGCGTCGATCGTGGCCCGGACGCTGTCGACACTCGTCGACGACGGCCTGGCCACCCCACCCGCAGCCGGCTAGCAGCTCGTTCTGGCGGTGCTGAGTCGGCGTTTCGCCGACTCAGCACCGCACAAACAGCTGGGTCCAGGCTTCGGTGAGGACCTGGTGGAGGATGGCGCGGATCTGCTCGAACTCGTCCGGGCCGGCGATGAGCGGCGGTGAGAGCTGGATCACCGGATCGCCGCGGTCGTCGGCGCAGCAGTGCAGGCCGCACTCGAGCAGCCGCCGGGTGAGGAACGTGCGCACGAGCCACTCGCGCTGCGCGTCGTCGAACTCCTCGCCGTCGCGCGTCAGCTCGACGCCGTAGAAGTAGCCCATGCCGCGCACCTCGGCGACGATCGGCAGCTCGAGCAGCGTCTCGAGCGCGGCCCGGAACTCCGCCTCGTGGGCGCGCACGCGTCCGGGCAGGTCCTCACGCTCCATCACGTCGAGGTTCGCGAGCCCTACCGCGCAGCTCACCGGGTGACCGCCGAACGTGATGCCGTGGACGAACGACGCGCCCGGCTGCAGGAACGGCTCGACGACTCGCTCTGACGCGATGACGCCACCGAGCGGCGCGTAGCCCGACGTCACCCCCTTCGCGAACGTGATCAGGTCGGGCCGGAAGCCGAGGCGGCCACACCCGAACCAGTCACCCAGGCGGCCGAAGCCGCAGATCACCTCGTCGGACACGAGCAGCACGCCGTAGCGGTCGCAGATCTCGCGCACCCGTGCGAAGTAGCCCGGCGCGGGCACGAAGCACCCGCCTGCGTTCTGCACGGGCTCGAGGAACACCGCGGCGACGGTCTCCGGTCCCTCGTCGAGGATCAGACGCTCGATGTCGTCCGCGCAGCCCAGCGTGCACGAGTCCTTCGCCGCGCACATCGAGCAGTGCAGCCGGTTCGTGGTGGCCGCGTGCCGAGTCGCGCCGTTCAGCAGCGGCAGAAACGGCGCCTTGATCGGTTCGAGGCCGGTCACCGACAACGCCCCAAGCGTGGTGCCGTGGTACGCGACCCTGCGCGCGATGACCTTGTAGCGCGACGGTTGGTCGGTGAGGACGAAGTAGGCGCGGGCCAGCTTCCACGCCGACTCGACCGCCTCGCTGCCGCCGGACGTGAAGAACACGCGGTCGAGCCCGTCCGGCGCGAGGCCCGCGATGCGATCGGCGAGCTCGAGGGCGCGCGGGTGCGCGTACGTCCACAGCGGGAAGAACGCGAGCGTCTCCGCCTGCGCGGCGGCGGCCTCGGCCAGCTCGCGGCGACCGTGGCCTGCCTGCACGACGAAGAGCCCGCCGAGCCCGTCGAGGTAGCGGCGGCCCTTTGTGTCGAAGACATACGCACCGTCTCCGCGCTCCATCACGATCAGGTCGTCGTCGCCGCTGTCCGCGAGCTTGCTGAAGTGGAGCCACAGGTGATCGGCGATGCCGCGGGTCGAGGTCGTCAAGGGTCCTCCCCTGTTCACATCATCAGGCTGATGCCGCCGTCGACCACCATGATGTGGCCGGTGACGTAGCGGTTCCGCACGAGGGCGAGCACGGCCTCGGCGCAGTCCTCCGCGGTCGCCGAGCGGTGCAGCGGCGCGATGGCTCCTACCGCGGCGTGGCGGTCATCCCAGTCCGCCGTCCAGGGCGTGGCGACGAGCCCCGGCGCCACCGCGTTGACCCGCACGGGACCGCTCGACTTCGCGAGCAGCAGCGTGAGGTGGTTCAGCGCGGCCTTCGTCATCGCGTACGCGATGGACGAGCCGGTGGGCCGCAGGCCGGCGACCGAGGTGATCATGACGACGTTCGGGTCCTCCGATGCGCGCAGGTGCGGGAGCGCGGCCTTCGTGAGCCACCACGTGCCGAACACGTTCACGTCGAAGGTCCGCTGGAAGATCTCGTCGGTCAGCGCGTCGAGGTCGTCATGGGCGACGACCGTCGTCCAGCCCGCATTGTTCACGAGGATGTCGATGCGGCCGAAGCGCTCCATGGTCGAGTCGACGATGCGCTGGCCTTGCGCCTTGTCGCTGATGTCGGCCTGCACGTACAGCGAGTCGGTGGGCAGCGCGGCGGCGAGCGCCTCCCCCGCGTCCACCGACGTCGAGGAGTTGACGACGACGTTGGCGCCGAGCGCGGCGAGCCGGTGCGCGGTCGCTTCACCGATGCCGCTCGACGACCCCGTCACGATGGCGACCTTTCCCTCGAGCTCCGGGGTCTCGGTCATGCGAGCACCCGCTCCGACGCGAGGTCGGCGCCGGCGCGCAGCGAGCGCAGCTTCTCCCACACCACCGACGGTGCGACGTCACCGATGCCCGCGGAGGTGTCGAAGCCACAGTCGGTACCGGCGATGACGCGGTGTGGATCGCCGACCGAGCGGGAGATCGCCTCGAGCCGGTCGGCGACCACCTCGGGGTGCTCGACGAAGTTGTTGGTCGTGTCGATGACGCCGGCGACCAATGCGATGTGATCGGGTAGCGGCCGGCGTTCGAAGCAGTGGTGCTCGTGTGCGTGGCGTGCGTTCGCCATCGAGAGCACGAGCGCGCCGACCTTCGCCTCGTACAGCAGCGGCTGGATCTCGTCGAACGGGACGTCGTGGGTGTGCGGTCCCTCGTAGTTGCCCCAACACACGTGGAGGCGGACGTCGGCCGGGTCGATGCCGTCGAGCGCGTCGTTGATCGACGAGACGACGAGCTCGACCCACCCGAGGAAGTCGCTCACCGGCTGGTCAGCGAACAGGTTGTGCCGCTCCATCGCGAGGTCAGGCGCGTCGATCTGGAGGAGCAGGCCGCGGGCCACGATGGACTGGTACTCCGTTCGCAACGCGGCCGCGACAGCCTCGACGTACTCCTCGCGGGTTGCGTAGAAGCGGTTCTCCATCGCCGCCGCGACGATGCCGGGCGACGGTGCGGTCATGAACGTCTGCGCGAACGGTGCGCCGGCCACGAGCGCGCATTCCGCGTCGAGCTCGGTCGTGTCCGGGTAGGTCACCTTGTCGATCGCCGCGGGCGCGGCCATGAGGTTGACCTGCATGCGCTTCGTGCGCGGGAAGGCGAGCTCCATGTAGTCGGGGTGCTCGCGCAGGTCGCGGAAAAGCGCGCGGTGGCTCTTGTCACCGAAGCCCGTCATGCGGTGCTGCACGTAGGTGAAGAAGCTCTCCCTCGCCTGTTCGCCGTCGTTGCCGATGTCGATCCCGCAGTCGACCTGGGCCGCGATCACGGCCGCGGTGGCGTCCTCGATGGCCCGTTGCAGGTCACCCTCGTCCACGTCCTCGCCTCGGCTCCGCTGACCGTGCAGCGCGGCGAGGGCCGCTGGGCGGGGCAGGCTCCCGGCGTGGGTCGTGAGGAACCGCGCCTCGCTCGTCAGCATCCCGCTCAGTCTTGCTCGCGAACCGGTCGCGCTTCTCGCTGGAGCACGGCGGCGCTGGGACGGACGTTGCGGTCACCGTCGATGAGGCCGAACGAGACGTCGAAGCCGTGGAGCCACTCGTAGTTGTCGACCCCTGTCCAGTGGAAGAAGCCCCGCACGTCGACGCCACGGGCGATCGCATCGTTGGTCACCTGCAACCCGCGCGACAGGTAGGCAGCGCGGACGTCGTCGTCGTCGGTGCCGATGCCGTACTCGGCGACGAGCAACGGCACGCCCGGAAGCTGCTCGTGCAGCCGGTCGAGCACGAGCCCGACCCCGTCAGCCCAGACGCCGTAGCCGAGCGGTGACACGGGTGCGTCAGCGGGATGCACGGCGAGGCGGCCCTCGCGCACGCCGATCGTCGAGTAGTACGAGAAGCCGATCAGGTCGAACGAGCCGGCGAGATCCGGCCGCTCCACCGGCTCACGACCGCGCACGCGGAGCACGCCGTCGCGGAAGAGGTCGAGGCCCGTGTTCCAGTTCACCTCGTAGATGCGGTCGACGAGGCGGGCGGTGGCCGCGTCCTCGTCACGCGGGACGGCGGTGGACAGCCCGAAGATCGACGACACCGGTGCACCTGTCTGCTTGAGCCTCACCGCAGCCTCCGCGGTGGCGAGCTGGATGGCCTCCGTGGCCATCGCCCACTCGTCCCGATCGTCGTGTCCCGGCGGCCAGCCGCCCGCCCGGTACGCCGCGGACGGGTAGTAGTTCGTCTCGTTCACCGGCTGCCACCCGCGCACCAAGTCACCGAACGTTTCGGCGACGAACTCGACATGGCGCGCCCACACCTCGGTGCGGTTGCTCTCGACCAGGAAGCCGCCCGACTCCGTGAACCAGCGCGGGAGCGTGAAGTGGTGCAGGCAGACCCACGGCTGCACGCCTGCAGCGAGCGCGGCGGCCAGCACGTCGCGGTAGTGCGCGACGGCGACCGCGTCGTGCACCCCTGGCTCGGGCTCGATGCGGGCCCACTCGATGGAGAGACGGTGATGGGTGAGCCCGAGCTCGGCGAAGCGAGCGAAGTCCTCGGCGTACCGCGTGCCGAACCCGTTGCCCTCGCCCGACTGCGGGGCTCGACCGGCTCGCTCCCAGTCCCACCAGTCCGAGGCCGGAGCCGCCCCCTCGCACTGCGTCGATGACGCCCCCGTCCCCCACAGGAACCCCTCTGGCCAGCGCATCGCCGCTGATGCTCGCAGACGTGACCGATGTCTGCGCTGGCCTTGCCTGAGATCTGCAGCAAGGGGGTACGGCGGTGCAATGGCACGATTCGAATCGAGGAACGTCTCCCACGCAGCCGTCCCCGCTCCCCGCGACGACATCTGGGCGATCGTCACCTCGCCGGAGGCGCTGGCCGACCTCACGCCCCTGATCGAGCGGATCACCGCCGACGGGGACCGCTGGTGCTGGCAGCTGAAGCGGATCTCCGCACTGGGCGTGCACGTCGAACCGTCGTTCACCGAACAGATGTCGTTCGAGGACGGCCGGCGGATGACCTTCGAGCACCAACCCCCGCCGGGGAAGTCCGAGGTCGCCGGAGCCAAGGGCGTCTACTCGCTCGCGGAGCGCGCCGACGGCGGCACGGACCTGTCCGTCGACATCACCATCCACGTCGAGCTTCCGCTGCCCGCGATCTCGCGTCGCGCCGTGCAGCGCGTGATGGCGTCGATGATGGCGCGCACCGGCGACAAGTTCGCCGAGAACCTGTACGCGCGCCTCGGCATCACGCCCGGCGATGCAGCCAAGCTGCAGCGGACCAACCCCTGATGGGTGAAGCGTTCGACGCGTACGCAGTCACCACGTCCAACGGACCTCACGTCACCCTCCAGGCGGGTCTCGTGCACATCGGTCGGTACTGGACCACCACGACGCGCGGCTCGGCGAAGGTCGCGGCAGTGCGACATCAGGGCCGCGCCGCGACGACGATCGGCACCGGCCCGTGGCGAGTGCTGGGCGGCCGCGCGTGGGTGCTCGACCCAGCCCGTCCGTGGACCTTCGCCGCGCATCCGGTCTCGAGTGCGCTGGCCGGTGGTGCCGTCGTGCGGCTGGGTCTGGGACGCCTCGACCAGCTGCTCGGCTACGCGGAGGCGGGTACGGCTGTCCCCGGGAAAG
>JADMIO011113627.1_pt1 | contig 14359 bp, 14 predicted proteins | sample 8958161 | NCBI WGS metagenome assembly JADMIO01 (sample SAMN16585339, study PRJNA669376) | soil metagenome | isolation source: Crop rotation soil | place: USA: Cullars Rotation, Alabama | collected 2011 | reverse complement strand
CCGCCACTCGGGTTCAGCGCCTCGGACGTGCGCCGCGCCGACGCCATCCTCATCGGCCACGGCCACCTCGACCACATGTCGGACGCGGCGTCGGTGGGCGCACGCACCGGCGCTTCAGTGGTGGGCGCGCCGGTCACGATCGAGAAGCTCCGCACCCAGGCCATCGACCCGAAGCAGCTGGTGAGCGTCACCGGGCGCGGCGAGCAGGTGCTGCAGCTCGGCCCGTTCCGCGTCGAGCCGATCCTCGGCCGCCACGGCGAGCCGTCGGCCGAGATCACCGCCGCGTTCGACAAGGCGCTCGCGCCGTTCGCCACCCGGCCGACGCCCGAGCAGCAGAAGGAGCAGGCCGAGATTCGCGCGCGCGGCACCAACGACCCGCGCGTGGTGAACGAAGGGACGATCCCCTACCTCATCACGCTCGACAACGGCTTTCGCATCGCCTACCGCGACTCCGGCGGACGCGTCACGCCCGAGGAGCAGGCGGCGTTCGCGCGCATCGGGCCGGTCGACGTGGCGCTGGTCGCGGTCTCCGCGGACATCCTCAGCGCGCGCACCGTCGCGCAGGCGCTCGAGCACGCGCGCACCTACCGGCCGGACGTCTACATCCCCGCGCACCACGACGCGTCGGTCAACAACCTCTGGCGACCGACCGAGCCGATCTTCCAGGCGCTTAAGGAGGCGATGCCGGGAATCGTGACGGTGTCCAAGGCGTACCGCGAGCCGGTGTGCTTCGACACCCGCCATAGCGTCCAGCGCGGACGCTGAATCACCGGAAATAAGAAACGGAGATCCGCGCTTGGCGCGGATCTCCGCATGATTTCGTTCCCTGAAGTTGGATTGCTACTGGCGGTCAGTTGGCCGTGATGTGCGCTTCCTTCACCACCTTCGTCCACTTCTCGATCTCGCCCTTGATGAGGGCGTCGAACTGCTCGGGCGTGTTGCCGGTCGGGATGATGCCGTACTCGCCCATCTTCGCCTTCATCTCGGGCAGCGCCAGGATCTTCATGAAGTCGGCGTGGATACGGTTCACCACGGGCCGCGGCGTGCGCCCCTGCACCACGACGCCGTTGATGCTCTCGACGTTGAAGCCGGGGATGTATTCGCCGAGCGCGGGAATGTCCGGCGCGGCCGCCACGCGCTTCTCGCTCGCCACCGCGATCGCCTTGATCTTGCCCGCCTTGACGTGCGGCATGGACGAGAACATCGGATCGATCAGCAGCTGCACGCGGCCGGCCATCACTTCCGGGTAGGCGGGGCCCGCGCCCTTGAACGCGATGTGTTCGAGCTCCGCGCCGGTCTGCAGCTTCAGGAGCTCGCCGGTGAGGTGCATGCTGCTGCCCGCGCCTGCCGTGGCGTAGTTCATCTTGCTGCCGGGCTTCTTCGCGAGCGCGATCACCTCCGCGATGGTGTTCGCGGGCAGGCTCGGCGTCGCCGTGATGAGGAGCGGCGACACGCCGACGAGCGTGATGCTCGCGAGGTCCTTCAGCGTGTCGTAGGGCAGCTGGCGCACCGCGGGATTGATCACGTGCGGCGTCGCGACCACGAGGATGTTGTGGCCGTCCGGGTCGGACTTCGCCACGTACTCGCTGCCGACCACGTTGTTCGCGCCGGGCTTGTACTCGATCACGATCGGCTGGTTCCACAGGGGCGTGAGGTGCTGGCGGTACAGGTTCGCCAGGATGTCCATCGCGCCGCCGGGCGAGTTCGGCACCACGATGTGCACCGGCTTGCTGGGATAGGCCTGGCCGTAGGCGAACTGCGCCGCCCCGGCCACGCACAGGGCTGCGAGCAACTTTCCGAACGATCGTTTCACTGTGTGCTCCCCCGATGGATCGGCGCGATTCTATTCCGAACTATCGCTTCGCCTTGCGCGCCACGGCAGCGCCCCGCTTGCTCGCCGCGCGCGCCACCGGCCGCCTGGACGAGGCCGGCTTGCGCTTCGGCGGCGCCTTCTTCGCCGGCGCCTTCTTCGCGGAAGGCAGCGAGATCTTCACCGCGCCGCGCGCCGCGACGTGCGTGACGCGCGTCGGGATGCGGTTCAGCGCCTCGCAGCCGTTCTCGGTGATGATGACCGTGCCGCCGATGTTCACGCGGTGGTGGACGTTGCCCTCGGTGAGGCACGCGTTCGGCTCGAATGCGAGCACCATGCCGGGCTTCAGGGTCGCGGCGCGCTGGCGTCCCGTCGGGCTGCCCTGGAAGCGCACGTCGAGCTTCACGCCGTCCATGTTGATGATCGGGCGCCCGAGCAGGAAGTGCGGGCCCACCGAGTGGACCAGCGGCGTATAGCACCAGCAGCCGGCGACCTTGAGCGGCTCGGCCATCGCGTCCACCAGCTCGGCGAACGAGATCCCGGGCTTCGCCGCCTTCAGCCCCGCCTCGTACGATTGCCGCGCCACCTTCTCGCACTTCTGGTTGGTCGCGTCGAGCGGATCGAACGCGACCGTCATCTGCACCTGCACCTCCTGGTTGCCGCACATCGGCATCAGCTCGGCGTGCATCAGGTCGCCCCTCTTCATGACCCGGGGCGGCTCGCCGCGCGTCGTCCAGCGGGGCGGCCCCCACGACAGCGTGTGCGGGCCGGAATTCATGACGATGTTCGGGTAGCGCAGGCCGATGCCGAAGCCGAACATCGCGCGCACCGCTTCGGCATAGAGCGTCGCCTCGTCGACGCCCTCGCGCGACGCTTCCGCCATCGCCTTGCAGCCGGCTTCCGCGGCCTTCGCAGCGTAGCGCACCTGCGCGAGCTCCTCCTTGCTCTTCACCAGCATCAGGTGGCTGAACTCGTCGGAGATGTCCTTGAAGCGAAGATCGTCGAGGCCTTTCGCGAACTGCTCCCACCAGTTGGCGGGCACGCAGCCGAACGGCTCGGTGGGCGCCTCGGAGCGCAGCCCCACCATGCCGACGATGCCGCCGCCGTTCATCTTCTCGCGAACCACCTCGGCCGCCTGCGCGCCGTTGGTGGCGACGCGATAGTCGGGAATCCACAGCGTGTGTCCCTGCTCGACCGAGTACTTCGCGCGCAGCACGCGCAGGTTCGCCCAGGTCAGCACCACCGGGTCGCCCTGCATCGGCAGGATGGTGCACTCCTCGTTGTAATCGTCCGAGATGTAGCTCTCGTACATCTCGCGCGCGCGGAAGCCGCCGACGACGAGGCAGTCGATGCCGTGCTCCTTCATCAGCGCACGCGTGGCCGACCAGCGGCGGTCGCGCTCGGCGAAGGACAGGACGGGTGGGCGCGGAGCTGGCATGGGAGGTCTTTCCGGAGTTGCGTGCGAAGGCGATTTATACCTTAAGAGCCGGAGCCGCGGATGAAAAGGACGCCAGCGTTTCGGGAGGAGCCGGAGCAGAATGAACCGCAGTCCGCGACGTGGACAACTCAACCGATGTCAGCAAGGGAGGCCTCATGATCGTTCGCGTTGCAATGTTCGATGCCGCCCCGGCCGAGTGGACCGGCCCGCAGTTCGACGACTTTCGGAAGTGGATGGCCTCCCAGCCCGGGTTCGTGACGGGACAGCATCTGAAGAATCCGGCGACCGGTGCAGGCATGTCCATCAGCTATTGGCGCACGCAGGAGGAAATGGCCGCGATGAAAAACCGGTCGTTTCCTGGCGGCCCGATGGGCATCCATCCCAGGTCCGTGGATATCTGGGAAACACTGGGCGAATTCGAGACGCGATAGCGCCGGTCGTGCCTGACCCGATCGAGGTCCGCCTGCTGGGCGGCCGGGACGTGCCCATCCTGCGCGACATGCTGGCCATGTTCGGTCGGGCATTCGCAGACGTTGCGACCTACTCGAAGAGCCAGCCTGACGATGCCTATCTCGAGGAGCTGCTGGAAAGCCGCACTTTCATGGCCGTCGCGGCGCTCGCCGGCCGGCAGGTCGTCGGCGGACTGGCCGGCTACGTGCTCCCGAAATTCGAGCAGGCGCGATCGGAGTTCTACATCTACGACATGGCCGTCGACGAAGCTCACCGCCGGCGCGGCGTGGCGACACGGCTGATCGGGGAGCTCAGGAAGCTCGCCGCCGCGCGCGGCATCTACGTGATCTTCGTGCAGGCGGACCGCGGCGACGAGGCCGCGATTGTGCTGTACACGAAGCTCGGCGTTCGCGAGGACGTGCTGCACTTCGACATCGAGCCTGCCAGGTGATGATCCGGGCGCTCACCGACGCCGACATCTCCGCCGCATTCGCCATCGTGAACGACGCGGCGCAGGCGTACCGAGGCGTCATCCCGGCCGACCGCTGGCACGATCCGTACATGCCGATGGACGAGCTGATGGACGAGATCGACCACGGGTGCAGTTCTGGGTGGCGGAGCAGAGCGGCGAGCCGCTGGGCGTCATGGGCATCCAGGACAAGGGCGAGGTGGCGCTGGTGCGCCACGCCTACGTGGCGACGGGCGCGCAGCGCAAAGGCGTCGGCACGAAGCTCCTCGGCCACGTGCTCGCCCTCACCGACAAGCCGGTCCTGATCGGCACGTGGGCGGACGCGACGTGGGCGATCGATTTCTACCGCCGCAACGGCTTCACCGTGGTCTCCCGGGAGGAGAAGAATGTGCTGCTGCGCCGCTTCTGGTCGATCCCCGACCGGCAGGTCGAGACGTCAGTGGTGCTCGCCGACGCGCGCTGGGCCGCCTCGCCGCGCTGACGCCGCCTTCGCCTTCAGACGGCTCGCGCGAGCACTTTCGCCGCGCCGGCCTCGACGGTGGTGCCCTTGAAGAAATCGGGGTTCATGCCGCCGTGCAGCTCGACGCTGTGGGTGAACATGAAATCGCGGAAATCCTCCGTGCTCATCATGTCGCGCTCGACCTGCTCGTACGCCTCGCACACCACCTGCGTCGCGTCGACGACGTCCCAGTGGCCGATGTCGGAGGAGAACAGCGCCTTCAGCCGCGCGCCCATCGAGTGGAGCTTGGGATTGAAGGCCATGGGGTTGAGCCGATCGTCGGCCTCGCAGCCGAAGTAGAAGTTGGGGACGAACAGATCCCTGATGTCCTGCTTGCTGCGCACGCCCGACTGGCGCCACTCGTCCAGCGTCGCGCGGTCCTCATTCGCGCGCGAATTGTCGGTGTGGCGGTAGGCGAGCATGCGCTCGGCCGTGTGATAGGGCTTGCCGTACTGCGCGGCCATGCGCGCCATCAGCTCCACGTCGAGCTTGGCCGGATCGAGGTTCTCGAGCATCGCGTCGAGGCTGCGCTTCTCAAAGTGCTCGACCAGGCTGTTGTACAGGGCCGACGCCCACGCGACGCCGCCCTCGAGGAAAGCGAACTTCAGTGTCGGGAAGCGCTTCGGGACGCCGCCCATGAAGATGGACCGGCAGAAGAAATCGTTGCCCGCTGCGAAGCTTCCGATGTGGTTGAAGCAGAAGTTGGACGGGGAGTTGCGGCGCGTGCCGCGGCCGCGGTCGCCCGTGTGCCCAGCCACGGACACCTTCAGCTCGACGCAGCGCTTCCAGAATGGATCGTAATCGTGCTCGCTGTCCAGGCCGACCGGCTTGACGGTGCAGCTGTAGGCGGCGAGGTGCGGCGCTTCGCGCACGATCTCGGGCTCCGGCGCGCGGACCTCGCCCGAGACCTGAACGGTCTTGAAGCCGAGCGTCTTGACCGCGAACTCGAGCTCCTCAAGCGCCTCGCCCGGCGTATTCATGGGAATCACCGCCGCCGGCGTCATGCAGTCCTTCACGTCGGCGAACAGGTCGGCGTTGAGCATGTTGAACGCGCGGCAGCCACCGCGGCGCAGCTCGTCGTCGCTGTGGTTGATCATCCCCAGCCCGCGCGTCGTGTACACGATCGCGTAATCGATGCCGCACTCCTCGTGGCGCGCCTTGCGCAGCTTCGGGAACATGGCCATGGCGCGATCGATCGTCCACTTGCCCGAGGGCTGGTTCCAGAGCGTGAAGCGCACGTTGCGATGCACCGGGTCGGCGCGCAGCTTCTGCCAGCGCTCGACGAGCGACGGCCCGCCGACTTGCTTGAGGAAATCCGGCAGGGCGAAGTCGGCCTCCTGCACGTGGCCGTCGCCGTCGACAACGGGGTGGTCGAGCCGCGCACGGACGTCGCTGCCTTTACGGCCATTGGATGCGCTCATCGGGATTCCTTCGCCGCGATGCCGGATGGCAGCCGCTACCTTAACCCGTCGCGCGCGACACGGGCAAAATCGCGCGGAAACTCCGGCGCACCCGGCCACTCCAACCGCATGCGAGGAGCTCGTCGTGGCCCAACTCCAGAAGATCACGCCATTCCTGTGGTTCGACAGCCAGGCCGAGGAGGCCGCCAAGCTGTACACCTCGGTATTCAAGAACTCGCGCATCGTCGAGACCACGCGTTACGGAGAGGCCGGCAAGGAGGTTCACGGCCGCACGCCGGGCTCGGTGATGACCGTGGAGTTCGAGCTTGAGGGCCAGCGCTTCATCGCGCTGAACGGCGGCCCGCTGTTCCAGTTCAACGAGTCGGTCTCGTTCCAGGTGCACTGCGACGACCAGGAGGAGGTCGACCACTTCTGGTCGAGGCTGCGCGCACCCGAGTCCGAAGGCCAGTGCGGCTGGATGAAGGACCGATTCGGCGTCTCGTGGCAGATCACGCCGACGGTCATGGACGAGCTCGTGCGCGATCCCGACCGGAACCGGGCCGAGCGCGCGTTCGCGGCGATGATGAAGATGAAGAAGCTCGACATTGCCGAGCTGAAACGGGCTGCTGCCGGGCATTCAAGTCGCTAACATAGCGGCCTCGACAACCGGAGCTCCAAAGATGGCCCGCCAGACCGCACGCAACCTCAAGATCCGCCGCCAGAGACAGCAGCTCGAGAAGCAGCTCAAGAAAGAGCGCAAGCAGACCAAGAAGGCCGGCGCCAAGAAGGCCTGAGCCGGCACCGGCGCTGCGCGGGATGCCGCGCACCGGCTACGCAAACCTGCCGCTGCACGGCGGCGCCGCGCCGCGGTGGCTGTTCGAGCGCATGGTGCCGCTCGCGCGCGAGATCGTCGTGTTCATGGCCGGCGAGTTCGGGCGCGACGAGGTGCTGCGGCGCCTCTCCGATCCGTACTGGTTCCAGGCGTTCGGCTGCGTGCTCGGCTTCGACTGGCATTCGAGCGGCCTCACCACCACGACCTGCGGGGCGTTGAAGGAAGCGCTGCGCGGCGCGGGACGCGAGCTCGGCCTGCACGTCGCCGGCGGCAAGGGCGCCACCTCGCGCAAGACGCCGTCCGAGATCGCCACGGTGTGCGAGCGCACGGGGCTCGACGCCGCGCCGCTGGTGCACGCCAGCCGGCTGTCCGCGAAGGTCGACAACTCCGCGGTGCAGGACGGCTACCAGCTCTACCACCACTCGTTCGTGTTCACCGACGAGGGCCGCTGGTGCATCGTGCAGCAGGGCATGAGCGACGAGACGTCGATGGCGCGCCGCTATCACTGGATGTCTGACGGCCTGGAGAGCTTCGTCAACGAACCCCACGCGGCGGTGTGCTGCGACGCGAGCGCCGAGACGCTCAACCTCGTCGCAGCGGAGAGCGCCGCGGTGCGCACCGCTTCGGCCGCGCTCGCGGCCGAGCGGCCGGAAGTCGCGCTGCAGGCGCTCGGCCATCTGCCGGTGCTCGATCTGCCGCGGCGCCACCACGTCGCGGCCGAGGACGTGAATCCGAAGCACCTCCAGAAGATCCTGCTCAAGACCTACGAGGCAGCGCCGAAGGATTTCGAGACGCTGCTCTCGATCCCCGGCGTCGGCGCGAAGACGCTGCGCGCCCTCGCGCTCACGTCCGAGCTCGTCTACGGGACGCGCGCCAGCCGCACCGATCCGGCGCGCTATTCGTTTGCGCACGGCGGCAAGGACGGCACGCCGTATCCCGTCGACCGGCCGACCTACGACAAGACAATCGAGGTGATGCGCGACGCGCTCAACCGGGCGAAGCTCGACCGGCCCGAGAAAGTGCGCGCGTTCCGGCGGCTCGCCGAGTTCGCCGCCTGGCGCCGGCTCTAGCCGCCGGCGATGAACTCGTGCGTGCTCGGCGGACGCCGCCTGTAAGGCTTACAAACCTCGAGCACGATCTCGGCGATTTCGTCGGTGCTGAGCTCCACCGGCGGCTCGCCCGAGAGAATGCCGGCGTCGGTGATGCTCCGCCAGAGCGCGTAGCGCGTCATCTCATACGGAGCGAGGCCCGCTTCCTCGAGGGCCGCGAGGTACGGCTCGGACGGGATGTCGACGTGCGTTTTCGGGAATGCGCCTGAATCCATGCGCGGCCTAATAGCAGCTTCCATGCCGGACGCCGCACAGGGTCACTCGCGGGTCATTCGACCTGGATCTTCGCCTCGCGCACCACGCGGCTCCAGCGCTCGAAATCGCCTTTCATCAGCTGCGCGAGCGGCTCCGGACCGAGCGGCGTGGGCTCGAGGGAGAACGCGCGGATGCGCTCGCTGACCTCGGGCACCGACACCGCGGCGAGGAGCTCGGGCACGAGGCGCGCCGGCACTTCCCGCGGCACACCGGCCGCCGCCAGCATGCCGAACCACGGGTACGCGTCGTAGCCGGGGAAGCCCGATTCGGCGATGGTCGGCAGGTTCGGATAGGAAGGCAGGCGCTGCAGCGACGCCACCGCGAGCAGGCGCACCTTGCCGGCCTTGGCGAACTGCGCCGCGTTGCCGAGCACGGTGAAGAACACCGGTACCTGCCCCGAGATCGCGTCCAGCATCGCCGGGTTGCAGCCCTTGTACGGCACGTGCGTCAGGTCGATCTTCGCAGCGAGATTGAGGAGCTCGCCGGCAAGGTGCAGCACCGTGCCGGTGCCGCACGACGAGAAAGCGAGCTTTTTGGTGCGCGCAAGCGCCACCAGCTCGGCCACGGTCGTGGCCGGGAAATCCGGATGCACGCCGAGCACCACCGGCCCGCGCGCGACCACGGCAAGCGGCGTGAAGTCGCGCAGGGCGTCGTAAGGAAGCTTCGGGCTCGCCGCGGCGCCGACCACGAGCTGGTCGTTCGTCATCAGCAGCGTGTAGCCGTCGGCACCGTTCTTCGCGACGAAGTCCGCGCCCACGACGCCTCCTCCACCGCCGCGGTTCTCGGGCACGAACGGCTGGCCGAGCCGCTCGGTCAGCCGCTGCACGAGCACGCGCCCGAGCACGTCGGTGCTTCCTCCGGGCGCCGCGGCGATGACGACGCGCACCGGCTTCGCCGGATAGGGCGCCTGCGCAAGCGCGGACGTCGCAACGAAGACGAGGACTGCTGACAGGGCGGTGCGCATGGTCTTGCCTCCGAGTCGTGTCGTTGGATCTCTACAGCAGTGTCGATGCGGCGCGATTTTCCAGCGCCTGCCGGTATTGTGATTGAAAGCCGAATGTCAGGACTTTATGCTCCGCGCATGTCCAGTCCGCTCGAGTCCCGCGCAGCGGGCGAAGAAGCCCGCGCGCTGCCGCAGCCCCCTTGCGACCACCTCGTGCAGTTCTACGAGGACGACACGCAACTGGCGGCCAACGTCAGCGAATTTCTTTCCGCCGGCTTCGCCGCGGGCGACCCGCTGCTGGTCATTGCCACCAAGCCGCACTGCGACGCGTTCGTCTCGGCGCTCCGCGCCGAAGGATTCAACGTCGAAGGCGCGCGCCGGACAGGTCAACTGCAGCTGCTCGATGCGCGCGAAACGCTCGACGGCTTCATGGACGGGAACTCGCCGCACGCGGGGCGCTTCGATACCGTCGTCGGCAGCGTCGTCGACGCCACGGTGCGTTCCGCGGGCTCGGGCAGGAAGCTGCGCGCCTACGGCGAGATGGTCAACCTGCTGTGGCAGGACGGCAATTCGACGGGGGCGCTGCGCCTCGAGGAGCTGTGGAACGATCTGTCGGTGAAGTATCCGTTCGAGCTTCTGTGCGCCTACTCGATGGCCAACTTCTACCGCGCATCGCAGTCTGCCGGCTTCAAGGAGGTTTGCGCGCGTCACGGTCGCGTGCTGCCGCTGCCGGGCGCGTCGGCCCGCGCGGCGAGCGCCGACACCTCGCTCCAGGTCGCCCTGCTCCAGCAGAAGGCACGCGCCCTCGAGGCCGAGGTGCTGCAACGCCAGGACCTCGAGGCGGCGCTGCGCCAGGCGCTCGCCGAGCGCCGCCATGCGGAGCGCGAGCTCGCCGACTTCGTCGAGAACGCGGTCGAAGGCCTGCACCGCGTCGGTCCGGACGGCAGGATCCTCTGGGCGAACCAGGCCGAGCTCGACCTGCTCGGGTACACGCGCGAGGAGTACGTCGGGCGCCACATCTCCGAATTCCACGTCGACCGCGCCAAGATCGACGACATGCTTGCGCGCCTCGCGCGCGGCGAGACGCTGCGCGATTTCCCGACCCAGCTGCGCCGCAAGGACGGCTCGGTCTGCGACGTGCTCATCCATTCCAACGTGCTGTGGGAGGACGGCAAGTTCGTCCACACCCGCTGCTACACGCGCGACATTACGGCGCGCAAGGCCGGCGACGACGCGGCGGCGCGGCTCGCCGCCATCATCGAGTCCTCCGACGACGCGATCGTCAGCAAGGACCTGAACGGCGTCGTGCGCACCTGGAACAAGGGCGCCGAGCGCATCTTCGGCTACACCGCGGCCGAGATGGTGGGCCAGTCGATCCGCCGCATCATTCCCGCCGATCGCCAGGGCGAAGAGGACGAGGTCCTGTCGAAGGTCAGCCGCGGCGAGATGGTCGACCACTTCCAGACCATCCGGCTGCGCAAGGACGGCACGCCGATCCACATCTCGCTCACCGTATCGCCGATCCGCTCGCCGTCGGGCGAGCTCATCGGGGCGTCGAAGATCGCCCGTGACATCACCGAGCACAAGGGCTTCGAGTCGGAACGCGAGCGCCTGCTTGCGAGCGAGCGAGAGGCACGGCAGGTTGCCGAGCGCGCCAACCGCGTCAAGGACGAGTTCATGGCGATGCTCTCGCACGAGCTGCGCTCGCCGCTCAACGCGATCTCCGGCTGGACGCAGGTCGCCAAGGCGCACCTGCGCGACGGCAAGCCGCCGCTGGACGTGATGCAGCGCGCCCTCGACGTGATCGAGCGCAACGTCGGCCTCCAGGCGCGTCTGATCGACGACCTGCTCGACATCTCGCGCATCGTCAGCGGCAAGCTGCAGCTCGAAAGCCGCCCCGTCAACCTGACCGCCATCGCGACGAACGCGATCGAGAGCGTGCGCCCGAGCGCCGACTCGAAGGGGATCACGCTGTCGCTCGACGCATCGACGCCGGACCCCTGGGTCCTCGCCGACCCGGCGCGCCTCGAGCAGGTCCTCTGGAACCTGCTGGTGAACGCGGTCAAGTTCACACCGGACGGCGGGCGCATCGACATGACGATCGCGCCGGCGGAAAAGGGCATCGCCGTCAGCGTGCGCGACACCGGCCAGGGCATCGACACCGAATCGCTGCCGCACGTGTTCGACCGCTTCTGGCAGGCGCGCGACACCATGAAGCGAATGCAGGGCGGCCTCGGCCTGGGGCTCGCGCTGGTGCGCTACCTCGCCGAGCTGCACGGCGGTTCCGTCGAGGCGCGCAGCGACGGTCGCGGCTGCGGCTCCACCTTCACGGTCACCCTGCCGTTTTTCATGGAAGCGTCGAACACGAATGCCCAGGGCGAGAACGCGCTGCGCGGCGTGCGGGCGCTGGTGGTCGACGACTTTGCCGATGCGCGCGAGATGCTCGGGCACCTGCTCGAATACCGGGGCGCCGAGGTGCACACGGCCGCGTCGGTGCGCGAAGCGCTCGCCTTGCTCGAAAAGCGCGCGTTCGACGTCGTGCTCACGGACCTCGGCATGCCCGAGCAGGACGGCTACGCCATGGTGCGCGGCATCCGCGCGCACCCGGCGCCCCGCGTGCGCAGCCTCCCGGTGATCGCGGTGACCGCGTACTCCGGAGACGGGGAGCGCGACCGTGCGCTCTCGCAGGGCTTCGACGACTACGTCGTGAAACCGGTGCTCGCCGACCAGATGGCCGCCAGCATCGCCAGGCAGCTGATGCCCTCCCGCGCCCAGGGGAGCGAGGCCGCAAGCTAGCTCGTTCCCGCCGCGGCGCCGCAACAGCCGGCCGAACAGGTCGTCGGCTGCCTCCGGACGATTCCTTCCTTAAACTACGATCTTTCGACCGCCGGCCATGCACGCAACGTGCGCTGGCCGGCTTGCGTTCCCCGGGAGGGAACGCCACATGAAACGCGATCGTCCGCACGCCGCGTGGTCGTTGTTCGCCGGCACATTGCCGAAGCAGGAGCTGCGCATCCGGCGCTACCTGCTCGCGATGGGCACGTCGCTGCTCGTGCTCGCGCTCCTGTACGGCCTGACCGTGGGCGGCTATCTGGCGCCGACGGGGTTCACCTACTCGGCGATCGGCATGCTGGTGTTCTTCGTCCTGTACTACGGACTGCTGCGCTCGGGACTGAACCTGCGCCTTGCCGACCCGAGCATGACGTGGATGCAGATGGCGAGCGCCATCCTCGTGCTGCACATCGCGATGTACTACGCGAGCGCCGGCGGACGCAGCGTGATCCTGCTCGTCATCCCGACCGTGTTTTTCTTCGGCATCTACCGCCTCTCGACGCGCTCGCTGCTCTGGGTCGCCGCCTTCACCGCCGTCAGCTACTTCGTGATGAACGGGGCGGTCTATGTCTACCGTCCATCGACCATGGACCCGCAGCTCGCCGTGGTGCGCGGGCTCGTGTTGCTGGTCGTGCTGACGTGGCTGTCGTTCATGGGTGGCGACATCTACCGCCAGCGGCGCGAGCTCACGCGCCGGCACGCCGACCTGCAATCAGCGCTCGGGCGCAGCGAAGAGCTCGCCACGCGCGACGAGCTGACCGGACTGTACAACCGGCGCTACATCATGGAGCTGCTCGCGCAGGAGCAGCAGCGCTTTCGCCGCACCGGACTGCCGTTCTCCATCTGCATCCTCGACCTGGATCATTTCAAGCGAATCAACGACACGCTCGGCCATCAGGCGGGCGACCACGTGCTGCGCGGCTACGGCAACTGGCTGATGGCGCAGATGCGCGACACCGACCGGGTCGGGCGCTACGGCGGCGAGGAATTCATCGTCGTGCTCGCGCACACGGGCCTGGAAGGCGCGCTCATCACCGCCACCCGGCTGTGCCGCAGCACCGACATGTTCCGCATGCGCCCGCCGGCGCCGCAGATCACCATCACCGTGTCGGTCGGCATCGCCCAATACCGGCGCGACGAGCCGATCGAGTCGACCATCGCGCGGGCCGACCGCGCGCTGTACGCGGCGAAAGAGCTCGGCCGCAACCGTGTGGAAGTCGAGGCGCGGGAAGCGGCGGAGGGGCGGCCGGCCCGGCCGTAATTCATGAGATTTGAATTACGTTCTCCGCATGGAACGCCGCTTTCCGTCGCAATTTGATATATGTTTATGTAACATTTCGCTCGCGGCTCCGCTCTGCTAGAGTGTCGCGCTTTCGACTCGCGGACGTCCGACCATGCGCGGCCTCACCCTCAACGAAGCCAACGCCGTCATCGAAGGCACCTTCGCCTCGGCGCGCAAGCGCAAGGCCTACGCGCTCGCCGCGATCGTGCTCGACGCGGGCGGGCGGGTGAAGGCGTTCCAGAAGCAGGACGGCGCATCGCTGATGCGCTTCGAGATCGCGTACGGCAAGGCGTTCGCGAGCCTGTCGCTCAACCGGTCGTCGCGCCAGGTGCTGCAGAAATTCCGCGAGAAGCCACAGTTCATGGAGAACCTCGTGACGCTCGCCGACGGGCCGATCTTCCTCGAGGGGGGCGGGCAGCTGATCCGCGACCCGGATGGCGAGATCGTCGGCGCGGTCGGTGTCACCGGCGACGTGAACGAGGTGGACGACCTCTGCGCCATCGACGGCGTGCACGCGGCCGGCTTCAAGTGCGACTGCGATTTCGACGCCAAAGCGGCGAAGCGCCTCAACATCAAGGTCGATCCACCGGTCAGGGATCCGCGCCGCAAATAGGGGTACCGCCCGTGTAAGCGTTGCCGGCAGCGCCTGCAACGCTTACCGCCCTGGACATCCCCGCCGTGCGCCGGAGCGCGCGCGCCACGGCACGCATGTTGCTCGCGGAGCACCTCGCAACCCTCGAGGTGACGCATGACATTCCCGAAATCTCTCCTGTGCGGCGTATTGGCTCTGCTTGCGGCGGGCTGCACCGGCGTGCGCGACGAGCCGGCGCCGAGCTGGTCGCGCGCCGACCAGGAGTTCGTCCAGGAGGCGGCGCGCGCGAATCTCGCCGACATCGAGACGGCCGACCTCGCGCGGCAGAACGGCGGCGCGGTCGCGGTGCGCGACTACGGCCGGCAGGCGATGCGCGATTCGCTCGAGGCCAACGAGGAGTTGCGGCTCATCGCGCGGCGCAACGGCGTGTCGGTGCCCGAGCGGCTCG
>JADMIO010928687.1_pt1 | contig 14359 bp, 13 predicted proteins | sample 8958161 | NCBI WGS metagenome assembly JADMIO01 (sample SAMN16585339, study PRJNA669376) | soil metagenome | isolation source: Crop rotation soil | place: USA: Cullars Rotation, Alabama | collected 2011 | reverse complement strand
CCTCAAAGCGCATCACCAGCTCGACCGTGTCGAGCGAGTCCGCGCCCAGGTCGTCGATAAATCTGGCATTCGGCGTAACTTCGTTTTCGTCCACGCCGAGCTCATCTACGATGATTTGTTTTACTTTAGCTTCGATCTCTTGATCGGGCATTCGTTTGCTCCTCTACAAATTTTTTCCAAAACTTCTTCCAGCCGGTCCTTAAGCCACCGCCTCACGCGTCGCGCGCAGGCTCGCCTCGTCCTCCACGTTAAGACAGCGGAGTTCGCGGTTTATTTGCCGCACGAGACCGCTCAAAACTTTTCCGGGACCGATTTCAATCAAGGTTTGTACACCTTGCTTCGCTAAAAATTCAACTGACTCGAGCCATCGAACGGGTTGCGAGACCTGCCGAACCAGCGCTTCGCGAGCTTCGTCGCCCGTTTTTATCGGCCTTGCATCGACGTTGGTAATCAAGGGCGTAGCCAGGTCGGCGAACGAAATCTCTTTCAAGTCAGCCGCCAGGCGATCCTGAGCCGGCTTCATCAACGCGCAATGAAAAGGAGCGCTGACGTTGAGTTTCACCGCTCGTTTGGCGCCGCGAGTTTTCACAATTTCGATCGCGCGATCAATGGCAGCGGCGTCGCCCGCGATAACAACCTGGCCGGGCGAGTTTACGTTGGCCGCGCTGCAAACCTGGCCTTGCGCTGCGTCCGCACACGCGGCATTGACGGTTTCAAGATCAGAGCCAAGGATCGCCGCCATCGCGCCTGCACCGACCGGCACAGCCTCTTGCATGTAGCGGCCGCGCGCCCGGACGGTGCGGACAGCGTCGCTCAAGGACAGAGAACCTGCGGCGACCAGCGCCGAGTATTCGCCCAGGCTGTGGCCGGCGACGTAGTCAGGCTGTGGAAACCCTGCCGATTCCATCGCGGCCAGCGCGGCAACGGACATTGTCAAAATCGCCGGCTGCGTGTTCTCGGTTAACTGCAACTGCTCAGCCGGCCCGTTGAAACACAACTCGGACAGCGCGAACCCTAACGCTTCGTCTGCTTCTTCAAAGACCTCTCTGGCCGCGGGAAACTTTTCGGCCAGCTCCTTTCCCATACCCGGATGTTGAGATCCTTGTCCGGGAAAAATGAACGCCATGCTCATCGTAAATCGTAAACGGTAAATCGTGAATAGACGACGCCTTCCTTTCTATTCCCGATTAACGATTTACCATTCTCTCTTACCATCGCATGACGACGCCGCCCCAGGTGAAGCCGCCGCCGAACGAAGCCAGCAACACAATGTCGTCGCGATTCACTCTGCCGGCCTCGACGCATTCGTTTAGGCAGATAGGGATGGATGCTGAGGAGGTATTTCCAGTTTGAGAAATATTCGAATACACGAGGGACGAATCCACGTTCAGCATGTTCGCGACAGCATCGGTTATTCGCTGATTAGCCTGGTGCGGAATAAACAGGTTGACGTCTTCCGTTTTCAAGCCGGCTTCGCACAGCACTTGTTTCGAGATGTCCGACATCGATCTCACGGCAACCTTGAATACTTCGTTGCCTTTCATCTTGAAGAAGTGATCGCCGCGGGCAATCGTCTCGGCGCTGAAGCCGCCTTTGGTCCCGCCGCCCGGCGCGTAGAGTTGCTCTTCATAGCGGCCGTCTGAGCGAATGCGCGAGGCCAGGATGCCTCGATCGCTTTCGACCGGTCCCAGGATCGCGGCGCCCGCGCCGTCGCCAAACAAGACGCAGGTCGCTCGATCGGTGTAATCAACGTAACGCGTCAGCAGTTCCGCGCCGATGACGAGAGCGTATTTGATCTGGCCACTGCGAATCATCGGCTCGGCAATCGTCAGCCCGTAGAGAAAGCCTGAGCATGCCGCGACGATGTCCATGGCTGCGGCCTTGTGCGCGCCGAGCTGTGCCTGAATCAAACAAGCCGTCGACGGCAGGATCTGATCCGGCGTCACCGTGGCGCACAGAATCAGATCGATCTCACCAGGATCAATTCCGGCGCGTTCGATGGCTTCCTGCGAGGCCCGCGTGGCAAATTGCGATGTGTACTCGCCGGGAGCAGCCTTGCGACGCTGCTTGATTCCGGTCCGCGTGGTAATCCAATCGTCCGTGGTCTCGACAATCTTTTCCAGATCGGCATTAGTGAGAATGCCTTCCGGATACGAATGACCGGTCCCGAGAATTCCTGCGCGCGAGTTGGGCATCATTTACTTTGAAGATCGAACAGAACTTGTCCGTTTGATTACCTGGACAAACCGCAGCTCAAAACGATAACCGGCGAAGCCTCAGGCGGTCTGATCCACTTGAATGACTTCCCTGCCTTTGTAATAACCACACTTCGGGCAGACGCGATGTTGCATGCGCGGCTCCTGGCAGTTGGGACAGACGACAGTTTGCGGCGCGCGCAGCGCATCGTGAGCGCGGCGCTTGCCGCGACGAGATTTTGAGTGACGACGTTTTGGATTTGGCATAACTTCTCCGATTACAGTCTGGATTCTATATTTTGGATTTTCGAAACCGCGAAGGCGCAAATCGAAAATTCAAAATTTAAAATCGCAGGTCTTTAAGCTTCTCCCAGCGCGAATCGACTTGCTGCGTGCCGCACTCACAGGACGCAAGGTTTAGATCGATCCCGCAACCTGGACAGAGCCCTTTACAATCTTCGCGGCAAAGCACCTGAGTCGGAATTGCCAGCACGATCTCTTCCCGCACCAGCTGATCCAGATCGATGCCCTCGCCATCGAACAAAGCCAAATCGAGATCTTCGCGATTCAGCTCGTGCTGTTCTTCTGAGCCCCAACTAACCGCGGTAACGAATCGCTCAGAAAACTGCGGCGCAATCGGAAGCCCGACCGGCTTCAAGCAACGCGCGCACGGCGTCTCGACTTTCGTCACTAAACTTCCCGAAACCTCGACCGCGTCACTCCTGCGTCGCACTCGGCCGTTGACCTTTGCCGGCTCTGCCAATCGCGCGTCCGGCACTTCCAGCGGAAGCTCTTCGAGAGCGTAAACGTGCGCAAACGCCCCGTTCTTCTCCAGATTTTCAAGCTCCAGCCGCATCGAAAGCGCTCCTGAACCGCACAGGCCGCGTTAAGGGGTCGGGCACAAAGTCGCTAATTATAACGGCGAATTCAACGCTGTCAAAGCCGCGTTAACGGCGGCCGGCTGCTTTTCGGCTAGCTTTACGCGCTCGCTTCTCTGCGGACTTTGGTTTGGGGGGCTCACTTTTTTCGTCGTGAAGCTTGTCACACTCGCTGCGCCACATTTTTTCCAGACGATTGTTATCGACTACGCCGCATTCGTTCAGCATCTCGACCAGGCTCTTCACCAAAGCATGATTGGCATAAGCGGTTTCCGATTGCCGCAACAGCAACTTCAGACCTTGTTCAAGTCGTTCAGCAAGTCGCGCCAGAGTATTTTCGAGAATCGTCAGTCGCTCAAGCAGGTGCTCTTCGTTGGGCGTGGTGTCGGGACAATCGACACGCATCGATGGCGGATGCACGACCAGCATCAGACGAGTGCCGCAACGTTGACAGAACTCCTGGCCCAGCGGATTCGCCGCCCGGCAGTTCTGACAAAAATGAGAGATGGCGCGTTGCTGCATTCGTCGTTCTAAGTTTTGACCGTCTAAGTTTTGTCCTTCTACGTTTTGTTGTTCTACGTTTTGTCGTTGTACGTTTTGTCGTTCTAAGTTTTTATTCGTCGTTCTGAGTTTTTGAATCTTGAATTTGTTCTAAGTTTTTGAATCTTGACTTTTAATCTTGAATTTTGAATTTGGAATTTTGAATCTGACCTTCGCTCTCAGTACTTTTTACTTAGGACCGCATGCTTCGAAATACAAACAACGCACAATGCACAACAGGCATTAGTATTCATAAAATCCTCGGCCACTCTTGCGGCCCAGCCACCCGGCATCAACATAACGCTTCAGCAAAGGGCAAGGGCGATATTTCGGATCGCCGAACCCTTCGTGTAGCACATTCATAATCGCGAGACAAACATCCAGCCCAATAAAGTCCGCCAGCGTCAACGGGCCCATCGGATGATTCATTCCCATCTTCATGATGCCGTCGATGCTCTCACGCGTCCCGACGCCTTCGTGCAAAGCGAAGATCGCTTCATTTATCATCGGCATCAGCACGCGATTAGAAATGAAGCCCGGATAATCCTGACACTCCAGCGGTGTCTTGCCAAGTTTTTCGCTGAGAGCGCGCACGGCTTCGTAAGTCGCGTCCGAAGTCGCTGCGCCGCGAATTACTTCGACGAGTTTCATCACCGGAACCGGATTCATGAAGTGCATTCCGATGACTTTGTCCGGGTGATTCGTGAGCGCGCCCAGCTTTGTGATCGAAATCGAGGAAGTATTCGACGCCAGAATTGCGTCAGACCTCGTGATTGTATCAAGCGCGCGAAAGACTCCAGCTTTGACTTCAAAATTCTCCGGCACTGCTTCGACAACAATGAAAGCTTCACTGAAAGAACGAAGGTCAGTGGTTGTCGTGATGCGTTGAAGAATTGTCTGCTTCTCTTCGCCGCTGAGCCGTTCTTTGTCGACATCGCGCTGCAAACTTTTGTCGATGGCGTTTAAGCCGCGAGCGAGAAAGTGCTCCGTCACGTCTCGCATCACGACGTCGAAGCCCGCGCGCGCGGCAACCTGGGCAATGCCGTTGCCCATTGTGCCCGCGCCGATCACGCCGAAAACTTCGCCCATCTATTGCTCTCCTCGCTTCAGACGGTCTGCCCAATTCATCAGCGGCTGCGTGCTGCGCATCGCGTCATTCAGCGCGCCTGAATTTGTCGAAGTTGAATCCGAACTGCCACCGTAAATCGCGCGGCCTTCAGCGCTGCGAAAAAACTTGATGGTATAGATTCCCAAAGCCGTACCGATTGGAATGTTCAGCAGTGAAAATACCGCTACGACGTTGCCCAAAGGCTTCACCCATCCAGCGCGCCGGCGCAATCCATACCCGACCAGCAGCGGCAGCAGAGCGACGTCGAGAAACAGAAGTAGAAAAAGCACGCTTCCGATCACCAGAGCCGCCGGCGAAATTATTTCGGCTACGGGGGTCGCGAACTTCACGACCAGAACGAGCAACAGCAGACCAATCATCGTGAGCCCGTGTATTCCGCTGTAGATGAAATACAGCGTAGCCAGCGTCTTGTTGTGTTCAGCAGCCGTCATCAACGTTCGACAGCCATCGCCACCGCATTCCCGCCGCCGAGACATAGCGCGGCGATGCCGCGATGCCCGTTGCGTCGCTTCAATTCGTAAAGCATCGTCGTCAGGATGCGTGAGCCTGATTGCCCGATTGCATGGCCCAACGCTACGGCCCCGCCGTTGACGTTCACCTTTTCAGGATCGAGATTGAGTTCGCGCGTGATGGCGACAGCCTGGACCGCGAAGGCCTCGTTCAATTCGATTAAGTCGACGTCGTTGAGCGACCAGCCGGTCTTTGCCAGCAACTTCTTGATCGCTTCCACCGGCGCCATCATCACCATCTTTGGTTCAACGCCCGAGGTTGCCTGGGCAACGATGCGCGCCAGCGGCTCGATGCCTAAAGCCCTCGCGCGCTCTTCTGACGTCACGACGACTGCGGACGCGCCATCGTTCACTCCGGGCGCATTGCCGGCCGTGACTGTGCCGCCTTCTTTGAACGCCGGCTTCAATTTGCCGAGTGACTCGATCGAGGTGTCTTCGCGAACCGGCTCATCCGTGTCCACAATTACCGGCGAGCCTTTCTTCTGTGGAATCTCGACCGCAACGATTTCATCTTTGAATTTTCCCGCCTTGATAGCGGCGGCTGCTTTGCGATGCGAATTCAACGCGTACTCATCCTGCTCGGCGCGCGATACATGAAATCGCTCGCTGACAACTTCGCCGGTGCAGCCCATGTGCTGATCGTCGAAGGCGCACCACAGTCCGTCCTGAATTACTGAATCGAGGATTTTCCCGTGACCTAATCGATAACCTTCGCGCGCTTTGGCCAGCAGGTAGGGCGCATTCGACATGGATTCCATGCCGCCCGCGACAACGACTTCGGTGTCGCCGAGCTGAATGCCTTGCGCCGCCATCATGATCGCTTTCAACCCCGATCCGCAGACTTTGTTCACAGTGACCGCTGAAACCGTGTTCGGCAAGCCGCCGTTGAGCGCGGCTTGGCGCGCGGGATTCTGTCCGAGGCCGGCCTGAATCACGCAGCCCATGATGACTTCGTCGACGTCTTCGGGTTTGACGCTTGCGCGCTTGACTGCTTCGCGCACAACAATCGCACCGAGCTCAGTGGCCTTGAAATTCTTCAGAGCACCGAGCAGCTTCCCGACCGGAGTGCGAACGGCGCCGATGATTACTGGTTGTTTGATTGACATGGTTTGGAGAATTTACTGAATTAGCATTACTGCTTCGATAAATGAGTGTCAAGCAAGCGAACGATGTGAGAAGCCTCTGACTCTCGACAGCGATCGTGCTGCTTCGTCAGATCAATTCGGAGCACTGAATTGTAAACGCGCGCGCGTGGGTGCTAGACTCGGCCCTTGCAATTCCACCTCGAAAATATTCACGCGTCTTAGATCGAGTTAAGTATGCAGGCTCTTATCCTGGCCGGCGGCAAAGGCACACGGCTGCGTCCACTGACAGTTTTCACTCCGAAGCCGATCGTTTCGATCTGCAATCGACCTTTTCTGCTCTATCAGATCGACACCTTGAAGCGCGCCGGCGTCACCGACATCACGCTCTCGCTTTCTTATCAGCCGGAAAAAATTGAGCAGCAGCTCGGGGATGGATCAAATTTCGGCGTGAACCTGAAGTACACGGTCGAACCGCAGCCGATGGGCACCGCCGGCGCTTATAAATTCGCCGAAGATTTGATCCGCGAGCCCACGGTCGTCTTCAACGGCGACGTGCTTACTGACCTGGATCTGAAAGCGATGATCCGGCAACACAAAGAGCGGAACGCCACCGCGTCGATATTTCTGATTCCGGTCGACGATGCCAGCATGTACGGCGTGGTTGAGACTGAGGCAGACGGCCGTGTCAGGCGTTTCGTCGAAAAGCCAAAGCCCGGCGAAACTGATTGCCGAAATATCAATGCCGGCGCTTACGTCCTGGAACCAAAAGTTCTGGATCTGATTCCGAAGAACGAAAACTACTCCTTCGAATACGGATTGTTTCCCAAACTGCTCGAGCAGGGCGAAGCTTTCTTCGCGCACGTGCCGCCGCGAACTTACTGGATGGACATCGGGACGCCGGCGCGCTACCTGCAAGCTCATCACGATCTGCTGGCGAATCGCGTCACACGCTTTCACATGAAGGACCGGCGCGGTAACTTTGATTCCGCAACTCACTCTGAGATTGACGAGCTCTCGATCATCGCGGACGACTGCACCATCAAGCCGGGCGTGCAGATCATCAATTCGGTTTTGGGCAAAGGGTGCTACATCGAAGAGCGCGCGCGCATCGAGAACTCAGTTATCTGGAGCCATACTCGGGTGGGCACCGCTGCGGAATTGAGCAACGCGATCGTCGGACGAGGCTGCCACATTGGCCGCTCTGCGATTGTTGGGCCAGGTTGCGTCCTCGGAGACAAAACATCTTTGACTGATTACACGCGCACCTGCGCGTGACGAACGGCGTAAGAGCACCAACTTCAGTTGGGCTGTTTGGTCGCTTAAAGGCCCTTATTCCTTGGCACTGCCCGGCTAAAGTCGGTACTCTGACTGAGTTATTATGAACTTCGACAGTTTTCGCGCTTACGACATTCGCGGCGTTTATCCGAACGATCTTGACGAAGAGGCGTTTTACCGGATCGCCAAAGCTTACACGTATCTCTTCCATCCGAAGACAATGGTTGTCGGCATGGATGCGCGTGAATCCGGGCCGATCCTGAAGGAAGCCCTGACGAAAGGGTTCGTGGATGCAGGCGTGGACGTCGTCGACATCGGCGGCATAACGACCGACATGATCTATTTTGCGGTTGGTGCTGCGGAAGAATATTCAGGCGGCATCGTCGTCTCAGCTTCGCACAATCCGAAAGAATACAACGGCGCAAAGATGGTCAAAGAGAAAGCCGCAGCGATCTCTTCGGACACCGGCCTGTTCGAGATTCGAGACATCATCAAAGCCGGTAAGGACAAATCGGTAACGTCCGACAGCAAAGGCAGCGTCAGCCAGAAGAATGTCCTGAACGATTATGTCGAGCACGTTCTCACCTTCATCGATCGCGATGCCATCCAGCCGTTTCATATCGTCGCCAACGCAAACTTTGGATATGTCGGTGGCGGCGTTCAGATCGTCGCCGACAAGTTGGGACTTAATTTGACGAGGCTGAACTGGGAACCCGATGGAACATTTCCCAAGGGCACTCCCGATCCAATGCAGCCGGCTAATCGTGCCGAATCGGAAGAGCTGATGCGAAACGGCAAGTTTCATTTCGCGGCAATCTGGGACGCTGATGCAGACCGCTGCATGTTTCTCGACGAGAAAGGCACATTTATCTCGGGCGCGTATGTCACGGCGCTGCTCGCCGATGTGCTTTTGACGAAGCATGGCGGCGACAACAAGATCATTTTCGATCCGCGGGTGATTTGGCCGACGACCAAAGTTTGTGAACAGCACCGCGCCGAAGCAATCATCTCAAAGAGCGGCCACGCATTCATCAAGGACCGCATGCGCAAAGAAAACGCCATCTTCGCCGGCGAGATGAGCGCGCACTACTACTTCCGTGAAAACTTTTATGCCGACAATGGCGTGATCCCTTTCCTGCTCGTACTCGAGCAACTTTCGCGCACCGGCAAGTCATTCTCAGAGACGATGCGGCCGTACATGGAAGGCCACTACATGTCGGGCGAGTTGAACTATCGCATCAAAGACGCGCAGAAAACGATTGCCGAAGTGAAAGATCATTTCACCGGCCGCGGCTCTGAAGATTTCACGGATGGTTTCTCGCTTACGGGCGATGACTGGCGCTTCAATATTCGCACGTCGAATACCGAACCGCTTTTGCGCCTCAATGTAGAAGCGCGCAAACCGGGCCTCGTCGAAAAGATTCACGCCGAGATCGAAAAGATCATCGGGGCCAAGCCGCACTAATCTCCTTTCTAATCCCCGGCACAAGCCTTGCGCAGTACCCCCTCGAGTCAACACGAATCGCGAACCGACACGCGTCCACCAAACGAAAAAGGGGAAACTGCGAAATGGGACTGATTCTACTCATAATTCTGATAATCCTACTGCTCGGAGCCGTTCCGGCGTGGCCGTACAGCCGAAACTGGGGGTATGGACCAACGGGTGGATTGGGCCTGCTGGTCGTCGTCGTAATAATTCTTCTGCTGCTGAAGGTGTTCTAACTCAAGACGCCCGGACGCGATCCTGTATTTCAAATCGTGCAGCGCGGTTGAGCTGCGCCCGTTTGACTGTGCGCCGCTGCTGACTTCAGACTCGGCGGCATGCCAGAGTTGCCGGAGGTCGAACATGTCGTGCGCGCTCTCCGCCGTGTTCTGGTGCGCCGCCGCATCCTGGCTGCGGAAATATCGCTTCCTAAACTAGTCCTGCCTGACTCGCCAAAAGTTTTTGCTCGCAAGATAAGAGGCTCTCGGATAACCGGCGTGCGCCGGCGCGGAAAATTCATTCTCGTCGATCTGGATAAAGCCAAACCTTTGTCACATGGTCGAGCCGTCAGCACTCGCCGCGGTTCGGGAAATGTTTTGATTGTGCACCTGCGCATGACCGGCAGCTTTCGTTACTTAACTACGGACGAACAGCTGCCGCGCCACGCTCATGCAGTTTTTTATCTGGACAACGAGCGCCGCCTCGTCTTCTGCGATCAGCGGCAGTTCGGAATCATGAAGCTGGTTCCCTACCGGCGCGTGGCGCGGACCAAAGGCATTCGCGAACTTGCGCCCGAACCTTTCTCGGATGACTTCAATGTAGCTTATCTAAAAGAGACTCTGGCGCGCTCACAGCGGAGCTTAAAAACGCTGCTGTTGGATCAAACCAGAGTCCTCGGTCTCGGAAATATTTATGCAGCCGAAGCTCTCTATCGAGCGCGCATTAATCCATTCAAGGTCTCGCGCTCGATTTCAGGCAAGCGAGTCGAACGATTGCATCGCGCGATCAGAGAAGTGCTGACCGATGCACTAACTGACAGTTCCACTTCGCGTGTGAATTTAGAAAATCCTGAAGGCACGTCTTACGGCGAAGCGTTTGAGCGATTCTGGGAGGTCTACGATCGTGAAGGCGAGCCGTGCGTCAATTGCGGCGCGAAGATCCGGAGAGAAGCGCACGGCGGTCGATCAACTTACTGGTGTCCCCGGTGTCAAAGAAGATAATCACGCACAGAATGTTCAGATTCCCTGAGGAATTACAAATCTCCCGCGCTCGCCAGGATTAGCAGCGGTATTGATCTTCTCCCTTTCACGGTTAGGGTGTAGACTGCCGGCGTTACTCGCCAACTGGAGTATTTCGACCATTCTCAACCTTACGTTCAGAACGGCTGTTCTGAAAAGGAGAAGACTAAAATGAAAAAGATGATTCGTCTTGGATTAGTGATGACTATTGCGATCGTTATGCACGTTACCACCAGCGGCAACGCGGCGCCCAAGCCCGCGGAGCCTTTGAGAAGAACGCACCAGTTTCGCTGCACCGACCGCAACACTTCTCTCTATTTCCTGGTTTATGAAACTGACGGTGCTCTCGAGGCCGGGCAATTCTACGTCGAGAACATGCAGTCAGGTCAGATGTCGGTTGAGTGGGCAGGGAAGAATTTCATCAAGGCACATATGGAGGGTAATCCCGCGAACGTCGCGTTTCTGCTGGGGAGAGACGGCAACGTCATGGTTGCTAACTATGCGACGTCGACACGAACCCGGGTATGCCGTGCCAGTTACGTATATCGCTAGTAGTACGACGCGACGGGAGCTTTGATCGCTTCCGACATTGAGTCAATTTCGAACCGCTCTGCGCGCATCCTCGCGCAACGCGCAGGCCACCTTGATGCCTAGACTTCATTGGAACCGCTGTTAGCGGCGGCAGGGCTCAGGTTTGCTTATGCCACACGCTCTAATTGCTGGAGGTGAATGGGAGTGATGCGCTTCACCTACAAATTCCCCAGCACAAAGTCCGTCATCATTTGATACCAATGCTTCACCAGCACGGGATCGACGACGCCGTGGCGCGACTTGGGATAAACCATTAACTGCACTTGCTTGCCCGACTTTTGTAATTCATAGAGAAACTGGATCGTGTTGGCCATGTGCACGTTGTCATCGATGGCTCCGTGAATCAATAGCAGCTTGCCGTGCAAGTCCTTCGCGTAATGAACCGGCGAACTCTTCCAGTAGCCGTCCGGATTGTTCTGCGGCGTTCCCATGTAACGCTCAGTGTAAATCGAGTCGTAGTTGCGCCAGTCGGAAACAGTGCCGCCCGCGATTCCAATCTTGAAGGTCTGACTGTGCGTCAGCGCGTAACTCGTCATGAAGCCACCGTAACTCCATCCCCACAAGCCGATTCGTGAATCATCGACGTAGGGCTGCGACTTCAACCACGAGAATCCATCTTCCAAATCGCGCAGCTCCAATTCGCCGAAGTTTTTGTAAAGCGGCCAGGCCGAGTTGACTCCTTTGTTGCTGGCCGTGCGGTTATCGCAAATCCAAATGATGTAGCCCTTCTCGGCCAGCATCTGATGCCAAAGGTAACGCGTCGTGCCCCACTGGTTTCGCACCTGCGCTGCCTGCGGGCCGCTGTACGTGTAAGACAAAACCGGATACTTCTTGGAGGGATCAAAGTCGGGAGGTCTAATCATCATCGCTTCCATCGTAAAGCCGTCGCGGGTCTTCACATTGACGAATTCGACTTTGCCCAATTTGTGCTGCGACAGCGCGTCGACTTTGTTCTCATCGATGACGCGGACAAGTTTTCCTGCCCAGTCGTAAAGCCGAACTTGCGCCGGCGTGTTCACATCGCTCCAGGTGTCGACAAAGTGCGAACCGTTTGAGTTGAACGACGCACGATGATTCCCTTCTGCCGTAGTCAGACGATCCATTCCCGATCCATCCAACTTGATCGAGTACTCATGGTTCGCGATGAAGCTGTGCTCGCTGGCGCTGAAGTAAATCGTTCCTTTCCCTTCATCCAGTCCATCGATCGAGCGCACGTCCCAATCGCCGTTCGTGACTTCTTTGATCAGGTGGCCGTCCGCGGCGTAGTGATAGATGTGCTCCCAACCGCTGCGGCTGCTGAGCCAGAGAAACGATCCATCTTTCAGCCAGCGCAAGCCTTCATCGACAGCTTCAACCCAGGCTTTGCTCGTTTCGCGAAAAAGATTTGCAGACTTGCCGCTATCGGGATCCGCGGAATTCAGATCGAGAAACGTCTGTTCGCGGTTCTGTGCCTGAAACCAGACTTTCTTGCCATCCGGAAACCAACCGACTCGGACGATCAGCAAATCGTCCGGCATGTATTTCGACGTATCGACCCAGGCAATGTCGCCGCCGGCAGAATCCACGACGCCTAATTTCACCAGGGGATTCGGATCGCCCGCTTTCGGATAAGGCGTCAATTCGAGCTTCTGTTCCGTCGGAACCTGATCGACGACTGGAAAGTCCGGCACCGGATGTTCGTCCAGTCGCAGGAAAGTAATCTGCGACGAATCGGGACTCCACCAATACGCGCCGAAGTTTCCGCGGCCGTAAAGCTCTTCCTGATAAACCCAATCGAGGCGTCCATTCAGAATCTTGTCGCTGCCGTCGCGCGTTAATGCGCGCTCGCGTCGCTGCTGGCTTAAATCTTCAACATACAAGTTTCCGCCGCGGATGAAGCTCACCATCCGGCCGTCAGGACTAAAGTCTTCGCCGACTTCTTCTTCAGGATTGCTGGTGAGACGAACTGCGCGGTCGCTCCCGAACTCGTAATAAAAAAGATCGTTGGCCGAATTGATGAGCACAGCAGTCTCGGCGGGATTCAACTGGTAGCTGCTCTGATTTGCCAGGCGATGCGCGGCTTCTTTGCTGAAACCGGGCAGTGCTAAAAAGGCGGCCTCCATCTTTGCCGCGTTGTAGAACGGTTCGGACTTTCCTGACACCGCGTCTACTTTCAACAGGCGCGGAAAAGCATTTCGATCCTTGCTGGCGACGATGTAATGAACGCCGTCTTTCAGCCAGCGAGGGTTCGAAGCGTTCCCACTGAAATTAATCTTTTTCTGCGGGTCGAAAATATCGTCGATGGTGAGAAGTTTATTTTGGGCAAATAAAGAAGGAGCAAAGACGCCCAGGACGACGGCAACTATGACGCGAACTGTTTTTCCCACTGACTGTTCTCCTGAATGGTTAACTTGATTGCGCGCGAGGCGTCATCTTCCTAATCAACGGCGTGAGGATGGCTAACAACAAGGCCGCCGCGAGAGTGATTCCAGAAAAGATGCCGAACGCGCGGGTAAGAATTTCGGGTGTTCCCTTTTCGAATAACTGCGTCGTGCGGCCGGCGATGTAACTCCCAATCGAAATCGAAAGGAACCAGACACCCATCATCAAACCAACCATGCGCACTGGCGACAGGCGGCTGATCGTACTCAAACCCACCGGGCTCAAACACATTTCGCCCATGGTTTGGATGAAGTAAACAACGACCAGCCACCAGGGCGAGACACGTCCCGCGCCGGTAAGGCTGGCCGCAAAAGTAATGACGCCAAATGCGATGCCGGCAAAGAGTAAACCGAACGCGAACTTTGCCGGACTCGACGGCTGGCGATCGCCCATCTTCTGCCAGATGAAAGCAAAGATAGGCGCGAGGATGATGACGAAGATCGCGGGCACTGACTGCCACCAGCTCGAGGGAAACGTCCAGCCAAAAACCGCGTTGCGAGTGAGCCGATCAGCGAACAAGGTCATGCTCGAGCCCGCCTGCTCGTAGGTCATCCAAAAGATGATCGAGAAAACTACGAGAATAAAAATCACCAGCACGCGCTTTAATTCATCACCCTTTAGCAAGCGCGTGGTGCCGCCGAGATAGCCGATGAAATAGCCGCACACGGTCCAGAACGGGACCGATACCCAACCGGCGTCATAGCGATAGCCAAATCCCGCGCCCAGCAAAGCGCCAACCACCGAAAGCCCAATCGTCACAAAGTCCAGACCCTTGGACCTCTCCGTCGCGGCGGTTACGTGTTTCTCAGGTCGCATGCCCGCGCCCTTCAGCCGGCCCGCTCCCAGAACGTATTGAATAACGCCGAGCGTCATGCCAACTCCGGCCGCTGCAAATCCCCAGTGCCAGCTGTGCGCGGGATTCAGACCCAACTTAACGATGACGCCTTTGAATGAAGCGCTCTGTGCAAGGTATCCCGTCACGAACGGCGAAATGAACGCGCCTAAATTGATTCCC
>JADMIO011478736.1_pt1 | contig 14360 bp, 7 predicted proteins | sample 8958161 | NCBI WGS metagenome assembly JADMIO01 (sample SAMN16585339, study PRJNA669376) | soil metagenome | isolation source: Crop rotation soil | place: USA: Cullars Rotation, Alabama | collected 2011 | reverse complement strand
GAAATGGACTGCCGTGCGACGACGTTCAGTGGATGGTGGAGGACAACGATCACTTCTTCTGGCTGTACATGGCGTGCGGCCTGGTGCGGGTGGCGCGCACGGAGTTGGAGGCCTGGTCGGCGGCGGCGGAACGCGATGTGAAGCGACAGGTGCGCGTCACGGTGTTCGACAGTTCGGATGGCGTGCGAACTCACTCGACCACCACGGGCTTCAGCCCCAGCGTGGCCAAATCCGCGGATGGAAAAATCTGGTTTCTGCCGTGGGATGGAGCGAGCGTGGTGGATCCGCGGGTGTTGCCGTTCAACCGGCTGAGTCCGCCGGTGTACATCACCAGGATCACGGCCGATCACAATACGTACAACGCGCCGCGGGCGGGGAGCGCGCCGGTGCGTCTGCCGGCGCTGGTGCGCGACCTGGAGATCGACTATACGGCGCTGAGCATGGTGGCGCAGGAGAAGGTGTTCTTTCGTTACCGGCTGGAAGGGCGGGATCCGGATTGGAAGGATGTGGGCACGCGGCGGTCGGCGTATTACGACAGCCTTTCGCCGGGCACGTACCGATTTCGGGTGATGGCCTGCAACAACAGCGGCGTGTGGGCCGAGGCGGGCACGTTCCCGGAACTCTCCGTTCCCCCGGCTTACTACCAGGCCACCTGGTTCCGGGTTTCCGCGGTGGCGGTGATGGTGGCCTTGCTGGTGGCGCTGTACCAGATGCGGCTGCGGCAGGTGGCGCGGCAATTCAACATTCGCATGGAGGAACGGCTGGCGGAGCGGACGCGCATCGCACAGGAGCTTCACGATACTTTGCTGCAGGGCTTCTTGAGCGCGTCGATGCAACTGGACGTGGCGACCGACAGCCTGCCGGCCGATTCCAAGGTGAAGGCCACGCTCACCAGGGTGCTGCAACTGATGCGCCAGGTGGTGGACGAGGGGCGCAACGCGGTCCGCGGGTTGCGGTCGTATGGGAGCGAGTCGCTGGACCTGGAGCATGCATTTTCGCTGGTGCAGCAGGAGGTCGGCGCCTGTGCGGGCAACGGCCAGCCGATCGGGTTTCGCGTGATCGTGGAAGGGCAGCGGCGGCCTTTGCATCCGCTGCTGCGCGACGAGGCGTATCGCATTGGGCGCGAGGCGCTGCTCAACGCCTTCCGGCACGCGCGGGCGCGGCACGTGGAGGTGGAGCTGAACTATTCGCAGAGTCACCTGCGGATCCTGGTGCGCGACGATGGGTGCGGCATCGATCCGCAGATCCTGGTGTCCGGCCGGGACGGACATTGGGGGCTCTCCGGCATGCGTGAGCGCGCGGAGCAGATCGGTGGGCGGCTGCAACTATCCAGCAGTCCGATGGCCGGCACCGAGGTAGAGCTATCGGTGCCGGGAGCATCGGCATTCGTGGGGCAGCCGAACGGACGTCTGGCATGGCTTCTCGACCCCGGGCCGCTGCTCCACAGGGTCCGGAAGGCCAAACGAATGCGCGGCGAAGATGATTGAGATGGCCGTGGGAACTGACGGCGGGAGGGTTACTCCACTCCGGCGGAGAGCTTGAAATCGGTGAGATCGACGGTGCCGGTGAACATGGCGAGAAAGGTGGCTCCGGTATCCGTGGTGTGTGGCCCGTGGTGGGTGTTGGGTTTGACGCTGAGTTCGGAGCCGGCCGGGTAAGCAGTCCCTTCGTCGATGAAGGACCCTTCGAGGATGTAGAGCGTTTCGGCCTGTCCGGCATGGAAGTGACGGGCAATCACGTCGCCCGGTTGCATGACGATGCGTAAGAGTCCGGGTCCGACGGCCGGGTCCGCGTTGAGGATTTGCACCGAAGGCGTGCCTTTGGTGTCCGGAAACGGAGCCGGAATCGATTTGATTTCTCCGGCATGATAGATCTGATTCCACATGTTCGTAATTCCTCTCGTAATGGGCTGAGGTTTGGTCAGGGAGCCAACAAAGACGATGGTAGGCGCTTGGGCTAATCCGCGCGACCCGATAAATGGGAATCTTGGGGTCACCAAAAAGCGCTTGATGGCGCTCCCCAAGATCGAGGTAGATGAATCGGGTCTGGGATGCCGCGTGTCACTTGAACCCGCGGGCGTAACCACGGACGATGATGTCTGGGTCCTGCCGCAGGCGATCGAGGGCATCGGCAGGCCTTCCCCACCTGGCCAAGACCCGAGCGACGGTGGCGCGGACCTGCCAGCGTTCGTCGTTGGACAATCGCGCGATGTCGGCCGCCGCGTCTTCGGCCCCCAGTTGGCCCAGGCAATCCACAGCGACGCGACGCTTGGCGCACGAGGGATGCTGCAGTAAGGCAGTCAGGTCGCGAACCGGATTGTCGACCGGTTCTTTCGTGTCTCCCGTCACTACGAACGCAATCCTTTTCTGAAGAAAGGTTCGTGCGCGGCATTGACGAAGCGTTTCCGCGAGGGTGGAAGCCTCTTCCTGAAACGCGCCCGGACATTCAGCCAGGGCCTTGGCTGCCGTCTCACGAAGACGGGACGACTGCGTCTCGTCGATGGCGATATGGAAGAGGTGGGTCCGAGCAGCATCACCCATGCGGGACAGAAGATCTGCGACCTGATCGAAGTGTTCGGGCATTTGTGCGATCAAAATCCGGACCGCCCGCTCTGAACGGCTATGACCCAGGGCTGAGAGGACCCGGTTCTGCAATTCGGGCGACTTGCGCGCCAGCTTCTCTAATCGTGTGACCGCCTTGTCCCCGTATTGCACGACAGCTCGTTCCACGGCCTCGAAGAATTTCGGCTCTGGAAACGAGCGCCACCCGCGCCACCACTCGAAGATATTGAGAAGCGGCCCTAACGCGCGAGAATCGCGAATACTCCCGAGCGCCTCCGCGGCCGCGACATCCTGGTGCCCGAATAGTGCTCCCAGTAAAGCCGGCACAGCTTCCGTCGCTCTTCGCTGCCCCAAAGCTCTCGCCGCCGCGAATCTAACAGCGGGACACCATCTTCGCAATAGTTCCGTCAGAAGGGGCGTGGAATCAGGCCGGCGGCCCAATTCGGTTGCCGCCGCGAGCCGCGTGAGGACTGAACGATCCATCAAGCGGCTCTCCAACTGCTTTTCTGTAAGCGATTCGAAGGGGCGAAGTTCCGGGGCGGCCGGGCGATTGCGACGTGGTGACAGGGCAGGGGCGGGGGGCGGCTCGAACGGAACGAGGAACCAATCGGATGGGAATCGAGGACCTTGTGTTGGTTCTCCCTCGCGCTTCGCGCGATAGCGAACCTGATAGCCTACAGGTTCCTCGTGCCAGTCCACAGGCTTCCAGGGACGCACCTCTTTCCACCCCACTAATTTGCGCACATTTCCTTGGCGAAGTTCGCGCTCGAACAGGAACTCGGCAAATTCGCGGTCGGCCGTAGTGATTGAGCCGACGTTGGTGCTGAGCCAATTATCGTGCTCCCATCGATTCCAATCGAGACCTGCGATTCGCCCCCATCGCTCGCCGCCTTTAGGCGTCAACCGATAAGTCATGCGAAGAGCACCGGTAATGCCGGCGTCAATTTCGGTCCCATTTGGTTGAAATGTTAGGCGCCGCTCGCGAGGTTGTTTGAGAATGGCCTCGATGTCGCCTGCTTCGTGGAGTTCTACGAGTGCAGCTATGAGTTCAGGCCGTGTGAAAGGGGGAATGCGGCAGTTCAGGCATTCGCCTAAATTGGCGATGTCGATGTCAAAGACCGCCAAGCCGTGACAGTGGTTCGATACGATGTCCAACAGGAAGAAATCAAGATCATCGGTAGGCACTTCCTCCGTCTGGCTTTGGGTCGGGATGGCAGACGATCACCCGCTGAAGTACGACTATTTCAGGATGCACGATCGCACTGTTTGAGTCAACTCGTGTTTGAGATTGATTTCCCGGCAGCGCAGGTGCGCGCAGGTCGGAGACCTGCGCCCGGGGGGCTGCAGGATTCTGCCTATGACGTCCACATCTTGACAATCATGAGGAGCGAGCGTAACCTCTGTCTATGTACAGGCTGCTGAATGCGAGGGAATAGGTGAAGTTCTGGCGCACATTCTGGCGCGGCCTCGGGACGCTTCTCCATCGCGGGGATGCGGACCGTAACCAGAGCGACGAGGCCGAGCACTTTCTGGAGGAGGCAGCCGGAGAGCTGATGGATAGAGGTATCGGGCCCGAGGAGGCACGCCGCAGGGTGCGGCTGGAACTCGGAACTTTGATGCACCTCCGCGAAGACCTGCGATCGTACGGTTGGGAGAGCGCGCTTGCCGGAGTCCTCCTGGACGTGCGGCACGCCGGCCGCCGTCTGCGCTCCCGGCCGGGATTCACGGCGATTGCGATACTCACGCTGGCGCTCGGAATCGGTGTTACTACGGCGATCTTCAGTGTGGTGGAAGGCATTCTACTCAAGCCTTTGCCGTACCCGCACGCGGAGCAACTGGTGGCCCTGTGGCACACGGCGCCGGGGCTTCATCTGGACGAACTGAATCTGTCGGCGTCGCTGTATTTCACGTACAAGGAAGAGAATCGCGTCTTCCAGGACGTGGGCATGTGGCAAACGGGCGCCTGGACCATTACGGGCACGCGCGAGCCGGAGGAGGTCGCCGGGCTGCAAGTAACTCACCGCTTCCTGGCCGTGCTGGGCGTGGAGCCGTCGCTGGGACGGGGCTTCAGCACGAGTGACGACGATCCGCGCGGCGAGCACACGGTGCTGCTCTCCTACGGCTACTGGCAATCGCGCTTCGGCGGCGACCCTGCGGCTTTGGGGCGCAGGCTTTTGGTGGATGGAGTGGCATACACCGTCATCGGCGTATTGCCAGCCTCCTTCCAATTCATGGACCACCCGGTGTCTCTGTTGCTCCCGATGCAGACCAATCGCGCCGACGTGCGGCTGATCGGCTTTTGCTGCCAGGGGATAGCGCGGCTGAAGGAAGGCGCTACGCTGGCGATGGCCAACGCGGATGTGGCGCGGATGGTCCCGCTGGCGCCGCAGAAGTTCGCTATCAACCCGGGGATACCGAGCGACACGTTCCAGGCGGCGCGGATCGGGCCCAAGGTCCGGCCGCTCAAAGATGTGCTGGTGGGGGACATCGGCAATACGCTGTGGGTGCTGATGGGTTCGGTGGGTATCTTATTGTTGATCGCCTGTGCGAACGTCGCGAACCTGCTGCTGGTGCGAGTGGACGGGCGTCAGCAGGAACTGGCAGTGCGGGCGTCACTGGGCGCGGGCTGGGAACGCCTGATGCGGGAGCTTCTGGGGGAGAGCCTGCTGCTGGCGGCGATGGGAGGAGCGTGTGGAGTGGTGCTGGCCTACGGAGGCCTGCGCGTGTTGACCGCGTCTGAACTGGCCCGCCTGCCGCGCATTCACGAGATTGGGCTCGATCCAGTGGCGCTGCTCTTCACGACGGGTATTTCGCTCGCGGCCGGTGTGCTGTTCGGAGCCTTGCCCGCTTTGCGGTATGCGCGACCCCGGGTGGCGCAGGCGCTGCGGAGTGGCGGGCGCTCGCTGAGCACCAGCAGGGAACGGCATCGAACGCGAAGTGTGCTGGTAATAGTGCAGGTGGCGCTGGCCATGGTCCTACTGGTTGGATCGGCACTGATGATCCGAACGTTTCAGGCGCTGCGGAACGTGGACCCGGGCTTCTCCGATGGGGCGCACCTGGATACGATGCGTATCTTCATTCCCGGCACACAGGTGAAGGGTGCCGACGCCACGGTGCGGCTGGAAGAAGAGATTCTGCGGAAGGTGGAGGGGATTGCGGGCGTTTCGGGCGCGGGGATTACGAACGGGGTGCCGCTCGAGAGTAAGGGCTCGAATAATCCCACGTACGCCGACGATCGTGAGGGACGGGAGATTCCGGCGCCGGTGATCCGCCGGCTGAAATTCATCTCGCCTGGATATGTGCCGGTAATGGGAGCCCGCCTGGTGGCCGGCCGTGACCTGACCTGGAACGAGTTGTACCGCCAGATGCCGGTGGCGATGGTATCGGAGAATATGTCGCGGGAGCTGTGGGGAGATCCCCAGCGGGCAATCGGAAGGCGAGTCCGCACTCCCAACGACGGCTGGCGGGAGGTCATCGGCGTCATCTCGGATTTGCGCGACAGCGGCATCGACCAGAGGGCTCCGTCGATTGTGTACCGGCCGCTGCTCTACCGCAATGGCGAGAGCGCTGCAGTGCGAAGCGTGGTGTACTTGCTGCGGACCCGGCGTGCCGGCACGACGGCGTTTCGAGAGGAAGTACGGCGGTCGGTTGCGGCCGTCAATCCGAATCTGGCGGTTGCGGATGTGCGGACATTGCAGGCCGCTTTCGAACGATCGCTGGCGCGCACCTCATTTACGCTGGTGCTGCTGGCGATTGCGGGCGGCATGTCGCTGGTGCTGGGCGTGATCGGAATTTACGGCGTGATCTCGTACCTGGTGACGCAGAGGAGCCGGGAGATTGGGATCCGGATCGCGTTGGGAGCGCCGCTGCGGGACGTGACGGGGCTGTTTGTCCGGCATGGGTTGGCGATGTCGGGAGTGGGGGTGATGTTGGGATTGGCCGGTGCGTTGGTTTTGACGAGGCTGATGAAGTCGCTGCTGTTCGAAGTCGGTCCGGCCGATCCGCTTGCCTTCGCGGGAGCGACGGTCGCGCTGACCGGCGCGGCTTTGCTGGCCAGCTATCTTCCGGCGCGGAGGGCTGCGGGCATCGATCCAGCGGAGTCTCTGCGCGGCGAATAGGCACCGTGGCGAAGGGCAGCAGTCACCGTCTGGTTCCTCACGTTACGGGAAAATCGCGTGCGCCGGATGCCTGTATAGTAGCGATATGGAAATTGCGTTACGGAGTCCTGAGGCAGCGGGGCGGGGGTGGTGAGCGGGCCGCCGGAGGCCGCTGAAGTCACTCAGTTGCTGCAGGAGTGGCGGCAGGGCAGCCGATCCTCGTTCGACCGGCTCTTCGTAATTCTGTATCAGGATCTGCGCCGGCTGGCGCGGCGCGTGGGCGCGGAACAGCCCGGCGACACGCTGCAGGCCACCGTCATTGTGAACGAGTTGTACCTGCGCCTGCTGGGACAGCCGGAGCCAAGGTACGAGAATCGCGCGCATTTCTTTGCCCTGGCCGCGCGCGCGATGCGGCAGATTCAGATCGACGCTTCGCGGCAGGCGGCGGCGCAGAAGCGTGGAGGGTCGATGGTGCCGGTGCCGCTGGAGACGGTCGCCATTGCCGCACCCACTCCGGGCAACGACATTCTGGCGCTCGATGCGGCGCTGACCGAACTGGAAAAGTTCGATGCGCGCAAGGCCACCCTCCTGGACCTGCGCTATTTCGTGGGGCTGGAGGTGCAGGAGATCGCTGCCGTGTTCGAACTTTCCACGGAGACGGTGCGGCGCGATCTGCGCATGGGCGAGGCGTGGCTCATGAGTCACTTGCGCGCCGAGGGCAGTTGCCGGGCATAGCCGCGAGCCAGCTCCGCACGCCATCCCTTGGCGCCGTCGGAATCGTAGCGCGCCACCACGGGCAGCAGGAGGGCCTTCCCTTCGTCCGTCTTGCCATTCTGGATCATCGCTCCGCCCAGCACGCTCTGGCAGTAGAGCAGCATCCAATGGTCCGGTTTGACCAGCACTTTGAGAGTGGGATAGGCCGCCTGGGCGAGCGCTTCGGCGCGGTCGCGGTGGCCGGTGTCCAACAGACCTTGCGCGAGGAGCGTCTGGTTGTAAGCGACTGCCATTTTGGGCTGCGGATCGAGGCGTAGCAGGGCTGCGAGAGAGTCTTCCAGGATGGGAATGGCGGCTTCGCGCTTCTTGCGTTCGATCAGCAGAGCGCCGTATTTCAACTGGCTGTTGAGGTACGGCAGCTTGCCGGGCCCGGAGGTCTTCAACTGCATGCGCATGGCCTCGTCCAATAGCTTCTCCGCCTCGTCCAATTGATTGGCCAGGGAGTGGGCGATCGCCAGGTTCGAGAGGGAGACCGCCAGTTCGGTGCTCTCATTGCCGAGGAATTTGCGGTACAACTGATGGGCCTCGGCGAAGACCGGCATGGCTTCGGTGACTTGCCGGAGGCTGGTCATGCAGTTGGCGAGATTGTTGAGGCTGCGGGCCAGTTCGATATGACCTTCGGGATAGAGGCGGCGCTTGTAGGCGATATCTTCGCGGAAGGCCTTCTCCGCATCGACGAAATGCCCCTGCCGAAAGTACAAACTGCCGAGGCTGGCGAGCGCCAGAGAGGCGGCGGGGTTCAAGGACTGATTGGGCGCGGCATGGGCCAGGCGCAGTGCCTCGCGGAAGCTGGCTTCGGCCTCCGCGAATTTGGAGTCCTCCATCAGTGCATTGCCAAAGCTGATCTGAATCTCCGCGGCCACCCGATTTTCCAATGTGGAACCGGATGCTTCCTGGCTTGCTTGACGGCAGGCGGCAATCGCGGCGGAGTAGCGATCGGCGTGATACAGGTGGTTGCACTGATGAAAGAACACAATGGCTCGCAAGTCGCGCGGAGCATGGGCGGCCAGGGCGATGGCCGTTTCCGATTCGCGGTCGGCTTCCGCTCCACGTCCGCGATAGGACTCGGATTCGGAGAGAGTGGCGTGGGCACGGATGAGCCGCGCCTGGTCCGGTGCGGAACGGGAGCGCTCCGCCTGGATCAGCTCGGTATAAATCGCGCTGACCTTTTCATAGAGACCCAGATTCAAGTAGGCCTCACCAATTGTCTCCATTAGCGCGGCGCGCGTGCCCGGGTCAGCGACGGAACGAACCTGAGCAGCGCCCACGTCGAGCATCTCGCGGGTGGAGAGACGATCGCCCTGGTTTCTCTCCGGGTCGGCGGCCGAGAAGAGGTCGCGCAGGAAGCGGGCGATGTTTTCGGCACGATCGCGCTCGAGCGCGATGTTGCGGCGCTGCACGGTGATGTAGCCCAGGATGCCGATGGCCGCCGCCAGCAGGACGAAGACGCCAATGGTGGCGACCGCGTGGCGGCCGAAGAACTTGGAGACCTGGTACGTGAAGGCTCCCGAGCGGGCCTCGACGGGCTGACCCTTGAGATATCGCCCGACGTCCTCCGCCAGGCGTTCGGCTGTGGAGTAGCGGTGGTGCGGCTCGTGGCGTGTGGCTTTGGCGATGATGGCTCGCAGATCGCGGGATGCCGGGGCGCCGCAGAGATCGCCCAGCATCAGGCCGAGCGAGTAGATATCGCTGGCGGTGGTGAGCGGCTGGCCTTCGCGCTGTTCTGGGCTGGCGTAGGCAGGAGTCAGCACCTGTTGGGCGGTCATGGTCTCGCCGGGATCGCTCTCCATCAGCTTGGCGATGCCGAAATCGAGAAGCTTGACGTCGCCCTGTTCGCGGATGATCACATTGCGCGGTTTGAGATCGCGGTGGATCACCAGGTGGTTGTGGGCATGCTGTACCGCGGCGCAGATGGTCTGGAAGATTTCGAGACGGCGGTCTTGTCCGAGCTGGTGCCGGTCGCAGTATTCGAGCAGCGGCAGGCCTTCGATGTACTCCATCACCAGGTAGGGCCGTCCATCGTGGGTAGCGCCGCCATCGAGCAGGCGCGCGATGTGAGGATGGTCGAGGATGGAGAGGATCTGCCGCTCCTGGGTGAAGCGGCGAATCACTTCGCGGGTATCCATGCCGCGTTTGATGAGCTTGATGGCGACGGTCTGGCGGAAGCCGCCCTCTGCACGAGAGGCGCGCCACACCGTGCCCATGCCGCCGCGGCCCACTTCCTCTTCCAGGCAGTAGGGGCCCACCAGTTGGCCCTGCGCCGGCTCCGCTTCGTTCGGCATCCCGGCGGCGATGGGGGGCAGGGCCACGATGCCGGCGATCCGGCTGGCGGCTTCGGGTGAGGCCGCCAGCATCTCTTCGAGTTCCAGGCGCAGTTCGGAATCGCTGGGACAGGCTTGATCGAGGTAGCGGGTGCGCTCTTCGGAGGGCAGATCGATGGCGAGTTCAAAGAGCCGGCTCAACTCCCGCCAACGATCGAGGGTCATGGTCTTCCGAAACCCATCCCATTTTACGCGACTAAGCGCCGAGCGCTGCCCAGGCTTTGTTGAGCGCGGCGCGGGTCATGCGGTCGCGCGCCAGATACTCATTATTGTTGGCGGCGGCCACTACGTAACGGCGGTAGGTCAAGATCGCCTGTTTCGCACCCCACCAGAAGTTGGGACTGTCTTCCCGGTAAGGAACGGGGTTGAGCGGAGGGACATCGATCAACTGGGCGCGCATGTCGGCGATCAGATCCTGGCCGGCCAGTTCGATCATCTTCCGTCCGATGCCGTTATCCGAGAAGTACGGCGGCAGCTTGGTGTAGGTGAGGTCGAAGACCGCGTCGCTGTAGTGGCGGGCGTACCAACTGGCGGCAGCCATGCGGTCGCCGACTTCGTGGGCATGGTCGATAGCCCACGCGAAAAGGCAGGTAACCGTAACCGTGGCCCCGGCGGCGAGGATTACGAAGCCGCTCCAGTAGGCGATGGTGGCCGCCACTTCGGGAGCGATGGTCTCGATGAAGGCGCGCTCCGCCGGGACCCCGATCTGCTTGGCAATCCATCTCCATGCTTGCACCGAAGGTCCAATCTTCAGGGCCTGCTTCACCATCACGGAATACCGGTAGGGGGAGCCTTGGAAGATCAGGTCGTCTTCATGGCCGAAGGAGATTTCCAGCGCGACCGGTGTGGTAGACACGTCGAACGACACCGCCGGTTTGACGACCACACCCTTGAATTCCGCCTTGGTGGAGAGTTTGAGTTGCACCAGTTTGGCGAATTCCTCAATGAATTTCCCTTGATCGCCGTACTTGATGGCATCGACGATGGTGGCGAGGTCGTCGAGGGTCATTCCTACTTTGAAGGCGCCGGTAATGCCGGCCCAGATTTCCTGGGCAACCTCCATACTCATTTTGCCCGTGTCGGGAGTGAAGCCTCCGGTCAGAGGGGTGCCGGATTTGGGCTTGATGGTGCCGTCGATGCCCAGCACCGCCATGAGGCGAACCCAACCGAAGTCTTCCGCGGGCGACTTCATTTCGTAGTTGAGTTTGAACGCGACGGGAAGGGTTCCGACGTCGCCTCCTCCGCCGCCTCCCGGGTAAGGGGACGGCGGCTGGGTCCCGCCTCCGCCTCCATTGGGGGGCCGTGGGTTCGAGGTGCCGTTGGACGGAATGTAGATGAGGCCGGGATTGGCGGAACTGGAGAAGCACCAGTTCTTGCCATCGGTAGTGGCTTTGACGCAGCCGACATTTTCCCTGAGGTACCAGTTGATCTCGGCCGGGTCGGAAGTCGCAAAGTTGTGTTGGATCAGAGTGCCGACTGGAATGGAATACTTCCTGGCAACGGTTTCCAGTGAATCCTGGTCGGTGACTTTATAGGCCGGCGTGCGACTTCCCGGGCGTGGTCCCTTGGGTAGGGGTTTGGCCGGCCTGCTTTCGATGGGCATTTCGATTTCCTCCTTGTGTGAGGCAGTCGCGGGCCTGGTTGGGGCTCCATTCGCCGCCTCTACAGGGGAGTACGAATTGGCGGGTTGCAATCGCAGATGGGAGTTGGGGGATGGGTTTGGGGGGCTGGGAAGAGGTTCTCGCAAAGACGCAGGGACGCAAAGGGAAAACCTTCAAGGCCTTTGGGAAGTATGGGTTTTTCCTGGCGGCTCGGCGTCTCCTCGAGAAATGCCTCTATATGGGTCGGTAGTGCAGGTCGGGGACCTGCACTACAGGGGGGGATGTCTATTTCAGTTGTACGATGCGGGAACCTTCTACCTTTACGGGGCCCAACAGGCCTGAGGGTAGTAAGGGAGTATCGGCGTGGAATTTGGTGATGTTGGTGTGGGTCAGGCGCTGGTCGGGGGGCAGGGACTGGTCGCCGATCAGGCGATTGGGCCAGAGATTCGTGACGGCCACTTTGAGTTCATTCGATCCCGGGTGCGCGGTTGATCCTAAGGCGACGCGGAAGGGCTTCTTCCAGAGAGTCCCGAGGGACTGGCCGTTCACCCAGACTTCGGCGATCTCGCGCACTTCGCCCAAGTCGAGGTAGAGCGGCTCGGAGGGGTCGAGGCGGACGGGCAGTTGAAAGCGGGTGGTGTAGGTGGCGGTGCCGGAATAGTAGTGGATTCCGGGGTCCTGGTGTTCGGTCCAGGAGACCAGGCGATCGAAGAGGGCCGTCGGGGGCGCGTTCCAGCCGGGCGTGAATGCGATGGTCCATGGACCGGAGATGGACGGCATTTCCGGAGGAGCTTCGACCGCGGCGGTCAGCGTACCGCCACCCGGTAACGTGGCTCGATAGGTCGCGGGCGTTCGGGTCTCCACCTGGAAGGCGCCATCGGCGGTGAGGCGCACGTCAGCTTCGGGCGAGAGACTCAGCAGGTGGTTGCCGGCGGGCTGTCGCAACACCACGATGGCGCTGCCATTGGCGGGCAGGCGCAGATGGGTGCGCGTGCGGTGGTCCGCGGTGGCATCGAAGATGGCGATCGGTTTGACGGTGCCGGTCTCCGCTTGCCAATGCTCGGGCGCCTTGCCATCGGCACGCAGCACCACGTCGGCGGAGATCGCCTCGGGGCGAGGGTTGCGGATGAAGTAGATGTCGGCGGCCTCGGTGCGGCGATGGGCATAGTCCAGCGACGGGCCTTCGAGATCGGGCGGCACCTTCATGGCTGCCAGGACGTCGAGCGTGGACTCGCCGCAATACACGGTGCCTTTGCCGAAGGGGTGCTGCCGGGCGCCGTTTTCTCCGCAGTCGCCCCAGACTTCGGCGGCGATGGTACGGACCACGTCATCGTCCTTCAGTCCGGTCGCCCGCACGGGCCGGTTGCCGAGCACGGCGCCGCCGTCCGACACCAGTTGGCGGATGGCGCGAATCGCCGCGGGCGAGATCGAGGGACGGTCGGGCAGAACCAGCAGGCGGTAGGTCATGCCGTCGGGGAGGGCGAGTTGGCCGTTCTTGACGGAGAGGCGATGAGTGAGGACGTTCTCGTCTGTGACGTCGTAGTCGTAGCCGGGCAGAACCTTGGCGGGGTCGGAGGCTTTGAGCTGGACGAAATTGGGGACCATGTCGCCGTAGTAATAGAGGACGTCGGCCACGGGGTGTCCCTGCTGCATGAGGAACTGCACGCGGTTGATGTAGCCGACGAAGGGGCCTGCCTGATTCCACCAGGTGACGTTGGGGTTGAGGTGCGTGCCGGCAAAGTACTCCTGGCCGGGCAGTCCCATTTCCTTGGGAGACGACGTGAAGGTATGCCAGAAGAGCCGGTTCAGGCCCTCGCACACGGCCTGGTCGAAGGCCGGCTGCAGGCTGGCGGGAGTCTCCTCCCAGTGCGGGCCGATGGATGTCATGCCCTCGGCGGCGACGAAGGTGGAACCGTAGGTGTGGGCCGCGCTGGAGCCTTCTTTGAGGAAGAAGCGTTCGGCATCGGTGGTTCGGTGGGTGGCGGAGGGCGCCCAGTACTCGGTTTGCGGAAAGGTGCTGACGCCGAGCGTCTCGAGGGCATCGATGGGCGCGCCATGCGGGCCGCCCGACTCGGGATGAATGCCGAGGGAGTAACGGTGCGCCATTTCGGCGAAGGGGCGGTAGTGCTCACTGATGATCAGGTCGCCGACGGTGCGACGCAGATCGTTCAGGAAGCGGTTGCTGGTTTCGCGGCTATTGACGATGCGGCCGGCGACGACGGGCAGGTATGGCAGCAGGTCATAGCCGCGACGCTGACGGAATTGTTCGCGGAAGCCGGCGGTCCAATTGATGCCGCCCAACTCCCAACTGTCGGTCACGAGGTAGCGGAGCGACTTCCCGATGTAGGGGCGTGATTCTTCGAGAATGGGAGCGACGTTCTGCCGCCAGTAGGCTTCGAAGATGGAGCGGTCCATGTAGTCGATGGCCAGCCCCTGCCAGGTGTTGCTGGAAGTGGAGACCTTGGCTCCGCTGGCGGTGTAGCCGATGCGCAGGATCTCCCAGTCGCCGGCCGGGATGTTCCAGGTGAACTGGCCTGCGGCAGTCATGTGAGAGCTGACGTCGAGGACGTCGCGGATATCGGCATCCTGCTCGCCTGGGACGGCGGGGTCATCGTCGAGCAGAGGGGCGGTCTTGGGCATCGACATGCCGAATTCGGCGGACGCGATCTTCACTGGCAGTTGGCGAACGGGGCGGCGGTCGCCGGGCAGAGACGCGCCGTGCCGCAAGGGGTAGGCGAGGACGGCGATATCGCGGTAGAAGCCGGTCGGTGCGGCAGGCTGCGGCAGGTCCTGCTGCACGCCGGCGGGACCGTGGAGCGTGGTGCGCGTCCAGGCCAGCAGTTTGGCGCCCTGCTCGGGTGTGACGGTGGGGCCGCCGAGGTTCCAGCCGCTCTCGATGTTGAGACTGATTTCGAGTTCGAGCCGGGCCGCTTCGCGCAGTGCATGGAGATAGAGTTTGCGCCAGGCGGGGGTGCCGAACATGGGGCCGGCCGGCGCTTCGTGGTT
>JADMIO011153662.1_pt1 | contig 14360 bp, 20 predicted proteins | sample 8958161 | NCBI WGS metagenome assembly JADMIO01 (sample SAMN16585339, study PRJNA669376) | soil metagenome | isolation source: Crop rotation soil | place: USA: Cullars Rotation, Alabama | collected 2011 | reverse complement strand
CGCGACAACTTGTCCACGTGGAATTCTAAGCTTAGGATCCCAATGTGCTGGAAAGATAAGCTCATGTATCTTCAAAATCCGGTATCTCACCGGAGTTTTTCTTTATACTCGACGTCGCAAATAACCAGCTAATTCAGGTATAGCAATTGCCTCTTGGGAATTGGTTGCAACCTCGCGCACCAAGACGGTGCCTTCCATAGCTTCTTTGTGGCCCATGATGAGAAGGTGCGAGACTTTCATTCCTTTTGCTTTTTCCATTTGTTCCTGCAGGCGTTCATACATTAATGATTGTTCCACAGGAATACCTTCTCGGCGCAATTGCTCCAATACTGGCAATACGCGGCGGCGTGCTTCGGAACCAAGATGCGCAAAATAGAGTGCTGGAGAAGGACGGCGAATAGGTGGAAGCGAGCTTTTGCCACGCACTTCGCAGGTAATGCTCGCAACTGCAGCCGTCATCGGGCGTCCCATAAGGCGTGTAGCGAGAGGATCGTAGCGACCACCGCTTGCAAAGACGATACGGGTTCCGGTTTCAGTATCGGGCATTGCCATTTCAAAGAGTGTGTGCGACCAAATATCACGACTTCCCAAAACGCCTGCATGCAATTCATACGGAATGTCTGACATTTCGAGATATTCGAGAATGTCCCAGAAGCGACGACGCTCTTCTTCGGTGAGATACTCAACGCTTTGTGGCGCACGCGGCATTGCCGGGTGACCTTTTTCAAATAATTGAATGAGCGTGCCGAGAGGATCTTGTGCGGCTCGCGGTCGCAATGCCGGTGCTATCGAGTCAATATGCTTGCGGAGAAAATGTCCGACATCACGAATGAATCTATTCGATGATTCTGTTGAACCAATAGAATTAATGGTGAGTGTATGTTTTTGAATACCCATTTCGTCCGCGATTGCATGAGTGACAAGTACGAGTAGCGCTTCAGCGATTGCAGATGATGCACCGACGACATGCAATTCGAGAGTAAGAGACGGTATAGGACCACGCACGCCTGCCGCATTTTTGCTTACGCGCCACAAAAGCGGCACCTCTGCGCCCTGTCGAGACACCGCAAGACAGAGACGCGCACTTTGCATGAGAGATTTCTCATCTTTGCGCGCGAGAAGAAGTTCCATTTTTTGTTGCGGGAGTGGTGTACGGCCGCGCTCTATCGCCGCGTCGAGCGATGAGAAGCCATAGTACTCAGCGATGCGAATAGCGCGTTCGATAAGCGCCGTAGTCGATTGATGACGCGTGTCTTTAAGTTGAATCATGCAAAATTACTTGCCCGAATCTTGTGTGTACTTTGCATCTCCGGGCAAGATGCCGAGTTTCGAAAGGGGAAAGAGACGCACTACCACATGCCCGATAAGATCTTGCTTCGGAAGAACACCCCAAATGCGCGAATCAGATGAGACACGTCGATTATCTCCCAGCACGAAATACTCATTGTCGTTCAACGTAACTGTCATACCACTCGGACCGCCCAAATTGCTGGGTGAGAGATATGGTTCGTCGAGGATAAATCCATCAGGATGTTCGTCGTTGGTGATTTTGACGCCTTCGTCATTCACACTTACCGTTTCTCCCGGCAGTCCGATAACACGCTTGATTAGAGTACGAGGAGAAGTCAGGTTGTGATGAAGAAGACGCTCCCAAAATGAGCATTCACCGCTATCCGGAAGACAAAATACTATGACATCTCCTCGCTCAGGTGGCTCAAAGCGGTAGGAAAGCCTATCAGTAATGAGATAGTCCCAGTTGTCGAACGTCGGTTCCATCGAAGAACCTTGAACGACATAAGGCGCCGCAACAAAAAAGCGGATAATGAGCGCGATCGCGAGTGCGAACATCACATACGATGCAAATGCTTGTGGTTGTTCACGCCGCGTCGACTCCGGTGATGTGGTTTCCGTCATCACTGGATTAGTCATCGACGAAAGTATACTGCAGGTATTACGTTGACACAAAGTAATCCACATGTTGCATGCGAGAAAAAATAAAAAAATCGGATGCGCGCGAGAAAAAATAGATAACGCACGCGCATTCGTTGTTTTTTATTTTCAGTGTATGATTTTTGGATGACGTGGGTCATCATTGGGCTCGGAAATCCCGACGAAGAGTACGCACGCACGCGTCACAACGCAGGACGCATGGCGGTGCAAAAATTTGTCGATACGCATGCTTTTTCCGATTGGAAAGAAGACAAAAAATCGCGATCACATATCTCACGGGGACTAGTAGAGAAAGCGGTGGTGCTCGCAGCGGTACCGAATACCTATATGAATAAAAGCGGCACTGCTGCTGCTTACTATATAAAGAATGTAAAAGCAGCTGAAAAAATGATCGCCGTCTATGATGATCTCGATCTCCCTTTAGGGAGCATCAAAATTTCGTTTGATCGAGGTTCAGGAGGGCATAAAGGTATTGATTCCATTATTCGTACTCTCAAAACGCGACGATTTATTCGCATTCGCATAGGCATTTCAAAAAAGATTGCAAGCGGCATAAAAAAACCGCAGGGAGAAGCCGACGTTGAGAAATTTATTTTGGGAGAATTCAAAGTAGATGAAATGGCAGAGCTGAAAACCATTTTCAAGCGCGTGAGTGGCGCGCTCGAATCTATCATCCGCGATGGACGCGAAGTGGCGATGAATCAGTTCAATCAATAGTCAATATTTTGTGTGGGGAAAACTGACTCTCCAGTCATTTCGATTGAATCGGCTAACAATCTTATGCACAGATCTGATAGTACATGTCTATCTGCATTCGTGGGATGCGCGATAGTGAGCATACATATTATTCATGCGCGGGGGCGCGTAATCAAAAACCTGTATGGCACATCGTGCGAATTCGTGGGTATTACTCGTAAGCATGTTGATTCTTTTATTTTTCGGCATGCCGCATGCAACGCATGCTTCGACGCTTACAAAGCGCACCTGTGATCGGCAGCGAGCATTAGGGAATCGTTTAGCCTCATGGTTTATTAATCCGGCAAAATGTACTGACACGACACCCCCAACGCCGACGCTGAACTTTACCGCTGATCCAAACACGGTGACGAAGGGCACGACATCGACACTCACCTGGCTCGCGCTCAATGCAGACGATTGCAAAGCATCTGATGCATGGCATGGATGGAAACCGACCGACGGAAGCGCGATAGTAAAACTGAAAAAAACAAAAACGTTTACACTTACGTGTACTGGTGATGGAGGAAAAATATCAAAAAGCGTAACCGTGACGGTCGGCTCATCGACGCCACCAGTTCCTGATGCGCCGACGCTCAGTTTTACTGCGACGCCATCAACGATCACCACTGGCGCAACTTCTACGCTCACCTGGAGCACGACGAATGCGACAGCATGTACCGCAACAAACGCTTGGGGCGGTTCGAAAGCAACGTCATCGAGCGAAATGGTCTCTCCAAATGCCACAAGTACATATTCTCTTTCTTGTAGCGGAGCAGGTGGCACTGTCGTGAAAAGCGTGACCGTAAACGTAACGGTGCCACAGCAGCCTCCGGCACCGGTTGCACCTACACTTTCCCTGCAAGCGAATCCAACCCACGTAGAAGAGGGAAGTCCATCAAACGCAACATCAACACTGACATGGAGTACGACGAACGCAACAACATGTTCGGCCTCAGGCGGATGGTCTGGAGGAAAAGCAGTAAATGGTACTGAAGTAGTGGCGCCACTTGCGACAACATCGTACTCACTTATCTGTTCTGGCGCGGGAGGATCGGTGAGCGCGACGACTACAATTGCCTTTACCGCTGCAGCTCCTCAACCGGCGCAAGGCAAACTTCTTATTTCTGAAGTTATGTATGACACGGATGCGACACAAGGAACCGAGCCAGCAAATGAATGGGTGGAACTTTACAACGGAACGGGAAGTGCGATTAATCTTGCGGGCTATTACATCCACGATGCATCAAGTACCGATGCGTTGCCGGCCGTTTTATTGCCCGCAGGCGCTTATGGATTTATTACCGGGTCTTCAACTACTGCCGCACTGTGGCCAAGCATGCCAGTTGGAACGGTGATTCTCTTACTGAGCAATACAACCATCGGAAATGGGTTGGGAAATGCGGGCGACATGGTGTGGCTCGAAAGTAACGCATCATCAACGGTTGATGTCGTGAGTTGGGGAACTAACAATACACCGCTCTTTGCGCCATCAGTTGCTGATGTAGTAGAAGGTCATACGATCGCACGTTCAAGTGTTACGGTTGATACCGATAATGCGTCGGATTGGGTTGATAACGCAACACCAAATCCAGGACAGTAATGTATACAAAACACCCCCGCGAATGCGGGGGTGTTTTAGGCACGTTGTACTTTCGAGGCGATACGTGAAGTAATTCGTTGGATATAGGGAAGAGCACGTGCGCGAAATGCAGTAGCATAGGTGAGTGGTGGCCACGAAAAGCGGTTCGCAAGCGCTTCGTACCCAATGACCAACAGGGCGTGCATGGCGATGCCTACGGCGATGCCGACAGGAAGCTTTTCGGTAATGATCCATGCGTACGACGCGACGATCATACTCACGAGAGAGAGTGCGGTCTCGCGATCTGAAGCTTCTATGAATGATGTAATAAATGCCTTCATATACATACTGACGCTTATCAATAAAAATCCTTTCAACCGATGGGTATTTCAGGAATTGCCTTGTAACACAGGCATATACATATGTCAAATGCGCCCCGTCTGGGGCGCATTTGAGTGTATGTTCTAGGTTTACTTTCCTGCGTATGAGAGTGTCATACGACGTTCCTTTGGCTCAAACAATTTGATCACAAACGGATACACTTTGCCGAGTTCGAGCGTCGTGCGAAGTGCATCTTCGTTAGCGAACTCGCTAATGTGGACGAGACCCGCCACACCTTCTTCGATGGATGCGAGAGCACCATGCTTGTTGTATTTGATGACGACTGCTTCCACTTTCTGATCTTTCTTGTATTTTGCTGCGGCCGATTTCCACGGATCTTCTTTAAGAGCTTTGATGGAGAGCGAAACTTTGTCTTCCTTAATTTCGATGACTTTCACCTTAATTGTTTCGCCCACCTTGTAGCGACTCTTTGGATTTTCAACGAGTGCCCAGTCCATTTCGGAAATGTGTACCAAACCTTCAAGACCTTCTTCAAGCTTCACAAAGACACCGAATTCAGTTGCGCCGGTGACAACGCCTTCAACGGCGTCGCCAACGTGATACTTCTCAACAAGTGTTGAGCGTTCCGACGAGCCCGCGCCTTTTTCAGAGAAGATGAGTTTTTGTTCTTTCGGATTCGCGGTGATGACTTGCACTTCGAGCTTTTCACCAATGAGTTTTTTGAGTTCAACAAAGATTTTTTCTTTGTCACCATCTGGAACACGCGGATAGTGCGCAGGGGCAAGTTGGGATGCCGGAAGGAAGCCCATGATGCCTTGCCAGTTGATGATGAGACCACCCTTGTTGGCATCGGCGATAGGGAGTTCGAAGATAGTCTTCTTCTGTACCGCTTGTTCTGCTTCGCTCCAAATGAGGGCCTGGCGAGCTTCGCGAAGCGAGAGTTCGATATAACCTTCTTTCTTTTCAATACCGACTACCTTTGCGGTAATGGTGTCACCAACGTTGGTGTTCTTAAGTGCTTCGCGAGCCGAGAGATATTCGCGGCCGTAAATAATACCCGTACCAAACGGATGCAAATCGACGAATACGCGAGCGCGGCCGATCGCAATGACCGGACCTTCAACCACGTCATCATTCATCGGACGCTTTGGCGTCAACTCCATTAATTCCGCCATTGGGCCCGTATGGGCTGGCGCTGATTCTTCTTTTTCGCTGTCGATGGTTTCCACCTCGACAGCCTTAGTAGCTGTAGCCATGTGTATATACAGTCGGGTTCTCCCTCCTTTGCATCCGTTCCGTTGAGAGGAGGCGAGGATTAGCCCTTCCGTAGAGACTTATAAGGCGTGGGGAGACTATATAGAGGAATGGGCAAAAAGTCAAAAATAAGAGGCCCGATCTAACGATCAGGCCTCGATCCACCGCTTATGCGATTGTATTCGGCGGTTTCATTGATTACCTCACCTTGGAATGTGGACAATGTCGGCTAAATGACGGTGCCTCCATCACCGTCCTGAAGACGAATTCGCCTTTTGATTTCTCTTGGAGAAACAACAGTTCCTTCGTCTCGGTTGCCTGCAAGAATTCCGCGGGTTTTGAAGCCACCGGTTCCTTCAGGGCTATCCCGTACCTTCATCATGTCCTTACTCCGTTAACGAACATGCGCACGAGCAAGCCGTGCGTCATTGCATACTACGGATACTGCGGCAGCAGTCAACGGGACCGTGTGGATGCAAAAAACGTCTATGTGCGTATAATGCGCGCATGATTCTTACGTATCACGACGGCTTCTGCGTCCGCGCGAGCGCGGGGGACACCACGGTTGTCTTCGGCCCTGTCTCTAAACAGAGCAAAAATTTTAAAGCGACCAATTTTGGTGCTGATGTCGCCTTTGTTTCTCTTAACCATGCCGACATGAACGGTTCCGAAGAAGCGTCGCGCGGCGAGAAGCAGCCGTTCGTTATTCACGGTCCCGGTGAATACGAAATAAAAGACATCGCCGCATTTGGCTTTCCGTCTGAATCTGAATACGGCGGTGAGAAGCGCATCAACACGCTCTACTCGATAACGTTTGATGGGCTCTCTGTTCTCTATGCTGGTGCGGTTGGTACCACCGCGCTTCCCAAAGACCTGGAAGAAATGGATTCGCCTGACATTCTGATTGTGCCAATCGGAGATTCTGGCGCCCTTACACCAGCGGAAGCGCAAAAGCTCGCCGTAAACCTTGAAGCAAAAATTGTGATTCCAGTGGGATACGACGAAAAGACACTTAAGCAATTTTTGAAAGAGGCAGGGGCAGAGGGAACAAAGCCTGAAGATAAACTCACGCTCAAAAAGAAAGACGTGGCGGGAAAAGAAAACGAAGTAGTTGTACTCAGTTCGTAGGGTATACACAGGAGTTAGCCGCAAAATTGTGGCAAAATTGACTACGTACTCGTATGGTAGTCCAACAAAAGATTGATCAACTCAAGGGCGCATCGCATGAAGAAAAACGTGCGGTCGCAAGCGGTGTCGCGGTTTCTGTCGTTATTGTTTTGATCATTGCGTGGGGATTCCTTTTCATGCGTAAAATTCGCAATACACCGGTCCCGTCGCTTGAAAACGGTACGGTACCTATCGATCAATTCGATATGCGTCTCATTCAAAACGGCGGACAGGACACCAGCGCTTCGCCAGATGATGACATCCGTGCTCTGCGTGATAGTGCCGCACAAAGCCAGAGCGCAAGTTATGCGCCGCCAAGTACTTCAGTGGATACGAGTGGTCAATTTGGCGGTTCAAACCAAGGCTTTTAGGCTTTATCTTCAGGCTCTTTTTTAGTATACTTATTGTATTATGGCGCGCGCAAAAAAGGCTGAAGAACCTGAGAATTCTGGCGCTGAAACGACGCTGCGCATTGTGCCTCGGTCAATTACGACCGAGATGCGCGAGTCGTATCTCGACTATGCGATGTCGGTTATTACCGCACGCGCCCTTCCTGATGTGCGTGATGGATTAAAACCGGTGCACCGCCGCATTTTGTTTGCCATGAATGAGCTGGGACTTTCGGCAAGTGCGAAAACGCGTAAATCAGCAACGGTGGTCGGTGAAGTATTGGGTAAATACCATCCGCACGGCGATGTTGCCGTCTATGACGCGATGGTTAAACTCGCTCAGGATTTCTCGATGCGCTACCCCCTTATTGTAGGACAAGGAAATTTTGGGTCCATCGACGGTGATGCAGCTGCAGCGATGCGCTATACGGAAGCAAAAATGTCGCGTCTTGCGGGAGAGATGCTTCGCGATATCGACAAAGAGACGGTAAATTTCCGCCCGAACTACGACAACACGAAGATGGAACCAGTGGTTCTTCCTGCTGCAATTCCAAATCTGCTTCTCAACGGCACACTCGGTATTGCTGTCGGTATGGCATCGAATATTCCACCGCACAATTTGCGCGAAGTAACCGCCGCGACCGTCCATCTTATTGATAATCCAGAAGCGACGACCGACGATCTCTTGCAATTCGTTCAAGGACCTGATTTTCCAACAGGATGCATCGCGTTTAATCAGACCGACATTCGTCATGCGTATACATCTGGTCGCGGCGGCGTTGTGGTGCGCGGCGAAGCTGAAATTACCGAGAACAAAAAAGGAGATTATCAAATCATCGTCACGTCGATTCCGTATCGCGTCAATAAATCAGACTTGCTTTCCAAAATTGCCGACCTCGTTCACGAGAAAAAGCTTGAAGGCATTAAAGACATTCGCGATGAATCCACGAAAGATATCCGCATCGCGATCGATCTCAAAAACAACGCCAATCCACAAACCGTACTCAACTATTTGTATAAGCACACGCAGCTTGAGGAGACCTTCCACTACAACATGGTGGCACTCGTCGACGGTGTTCCGCAGACGCTTTCCATCAAGGTCGTCATCGACGAATTCGTTAAGCATCGCAAGGAAGTCGTAACGCGCCGCACCAAGTACGATTTGGCACGCGCGAAAGAACGTGAACACATCCTTCTCGGCCTTTCAAAAGCGCTCGATCACATCGACGCGATCATTCAGCTCATCAAAAAGTCGAAAGATACCGATGATGCCCGCATCGGTCTCATGACAAAGTTTAAATTCACCGAAATTCAAGCGAATGCGATCCTCGATATGCGTCTCCAGCGCCTTTCCGGCCTCGAGCGAAAGAAAATCGAAGACGAGCTTGCCGAAGTACAAAAAAATATTCAATACCTCGAATCGCTCCTCAAGAGCGAAAAGAAAATGATGGATGTCATTAAGAAGGAGCTTACTGAAATTGCCGAAAAGTACGGCGATGATCGTAAGACAAAGATTGTGAAGCGCGCGGCAAAACTTCTCAATCCGGAAGATCTCGTCGCCGATGAAGATTTTGCACTTGTCCTCACGCAGGGAGGCTACATCAAGCGCACGAATCCCGCAGAATATCGTCGCCAGAAACGCGGCGGCGTTGGTGTCGTGGATTTGGATACGAAAGAAGAAGATTTCGTGACGCATCTCCTTACCGCAAGCGCCCACTCAGATCTTCTCTTCTTCTCAGATCGGGGAAAGGCATATCAAATTAAGATGTACGAATTGCCAGAAGGACGTCGTGCGACAAAAGGAAAATCCATCATGAACTTCATCTCGCTCGAACAGGGTGAGCAAATTACCTCAATTCTCCCGATGCCTAAAGAGACGAAGGCAATTGAAGGACTCTCATTGGTCATGGCGACACGCAATGGCACGGTAAAGAAGACATCGGCCGAGAGTTTTAAAGAAGTACGTCGCTCGGGACTCATCGCTATAGGGCTCGACAAGGGTGACGCGTTAATTTCCGCACGCTTTGCACGAAAAGGCGACACGGTATTTCTCGTTACAGCTAAGGGGCAATCGATACGCTTTGCGGAAAGTGATGTCCGAGAAATGGGCCGCCAAGCGAGCGGTGTACGCGGTATTAAGATTCCATCATCGGACGCAGTCATCGGCGCAGATGTCGTTGAGAAAGGTTCAGCAAAAGAATTACTTGTTCTCTCATCTCTCGGATTTGGCAAGAAAACGCCGCTGAAAGAATACAAAGTACAAGGACGCGGTGGATCCGGTATTAAGACGAGTGCGGTAACGGCAAAGACGGGACCGGTTATTGCTGGCATGATCGTCGACGATCAAGGAGAACTCATTGCGATGTCACAAAAGAGCCAAGTAATCCGCACCGATTTGAGCGAGATCCGTTCAAGCGGACGCCAGACGCAAGGGGTTCGCGTTATGCGCTTGCGCGAGGGAGACAAAATTGCAGCATGCGTCGTATTAAACACGGAGGACGCATAGTTTTACACGCAGATACATCGACGTCGTAGGGATCGCGGTATACTACTTTTAATGCACCCTCATCAGGGAGTTTCTTCGCATGAGAAACGATTTGCGCATCCAGAGCGCAATATCGCCTTTTTTGGTATTGAGCCGGGAATGAAGGTTGCGGATTTTGGCGCCGGTTCCGGCGTATACATCCACCTCATTTCTGATGCGTTGCTCAAAAGTGGCACGGTATACGCGATCGATATTCAAAAAGATTTACTCCGCCGCATCAAGAACGAAGCGGATAAGCGCGGTGCATCCAATGTTGAAATTATTTGGGGCGATCTCGAAGAAGAGGAGGGTTCAAAACTTTCGCAGCATATCGACCTCGTGTTGATATCGAATCTTCTCTTTCAATTGAATGATCCACGGGCAGTGATGCGGGAGGCAGAGCGAGTTTTAAAGCCTGGCGGCCGCGTCATCATAATTGATTGGAGTGATTCGTTTTCGCATATGGGGCCACATCCGGATGCGGTAGTGACGAAAGACGCAGCATATGCGTTAGCGCGCGGCACACAGCTGACATTTGTTAAGGAATTTAACGCAGGCGCGCATCACTATGGCCTTATATTCCGGAAAAGTCCGGAACATGGCCATAGGGCGTAGTACCATATCATCATGCGACCGGGCACCTCATCATTTCAAATGATACTCCTCGCGATTTTCGGCACCGCCGCGGTCGCGGGTGTTCTCATTTTCGCATTTTTGGTCGGCAGCAATACAGGGACTTCCACTGGAGCAGTTACAATCTGGGGCACCTTTGATGAGGCGACATTTCAGAGCATTTTACGACAACTTGTTGAGAGCGATGATCGGTTGCGCCTGGTCTCATATGTTCAGAAAGACGAAGACACGTTTGATGCCGAGCTCACCAATGCACTTGCGTCTGGTACTGGACCTGATCTTTTTATATTGAGGAGCGATCAAACCATAGCGGATGCTTCCAAAGTACAAATGATTCCATATTCGCAATTGTCACGCGATACTTTTCGTAATTTATGGGCGGAAGCAGCAGATAGTTTTCTAGCGCCCGAGGGTGTTGTGGGATTACCGTTTGCCGTCGATCCATTTGTTCTCTATTGGAATCGCAACATGCTCTCGTCTGCAGGAATTGCCCAGCCACCAACCTATTGGGAAAATCTCTACGATCTGACACGTGCGGTGAGCAAAAAAGATGATGCCGGGTCAATTACCAAAAGTGCTATCGCGCTCGGTGAATATGCGAACGTCAATTATGCAAAATCGATTCTCAGCATGCTCATGCTTCAAGCAGGTGGCCGTATCACATACCGAGACGGATCGGATTCGCTTGTTTCAGGAATGACAACGCGCGTAGGAGATACCGGTCAACCAGGTGACAGTGCGCTTCAGTTTTATACGCAGTTTTCAAATCCCTCGAGCCCCGACTACAGTTGGAATCGATCACTCCCGGAAGCACGTGTAGCGTTCTCCCAGGGTGATCTCGCGCTCTATCTTGGGCCGGCGAGCGAAGAGGCTTTAATACGACGCCTCAACCCGAATTTGAATTTTTCAATCGCAACGACGGTGCCGCAAGTAAAAAATGCGTCGCCTGATCAAGTGGTGGATGCAGGGTATGCATACGCCTTTGCAATTCCCAAAACAGCTAAGAATCCAAGTGGCGCTCTCACAGCCGCCTATCTCCTCGCGGCGCCAGAAAGTTCACGACTGATCGCGCTTGGATATGGTTTCGCGTCAGCGCGTCGCGATATTTTGACGGGAACAGCGCAAGGAAATGAGGCCACTTTCAATAGAATGGCCCTTCTTGTGCGCACCTGGGAAGACCCGGATCCAAAAGAGACAGACCGTATTTTTAAAGATATGATTGAAAGCGTGACCTCTGGTGCTGCACGCACCATTGAAGCAATACAGAGAGCTGATCAATCATTCCGGCAAATTAAATCAAATTAATATGCGCCCGTTCCATAAATTCCTCAGTTTTATACTCTGGTGTATTGCGACTCCAGCATTTGCTCAAAATAATTCGACTGGTCTCCAAAATCCACTTAAATTTCCTGATCTTTCGCATTTTATCGAGGGCTTTCTGAAAGCGATTGTGATGATAGCGCTGCCGCTTATAACTGTATTCATAGTGTATGCGGGATTCAAATTTATTGCCGCTCGAGGTAATCCGGGGAAATTGAGCGAAGCAAATAAAAATTTTCAATATGTTATTCTGGGAGCAATACTCATTTTGAGTGCGTGGGTACTCGCGACACTTATCGGTGGCACGGTGACGCAACTTCTCGGTTGATATGCAATCATTCTTATCAGTAGCGCGAATATGTCTTCTCCTCGCGTTGCCGTCTGTCGTGTTGGCGGCACCACGGAGCTTTTCCGAACTTGCTGGGACACTTGTGGGTTTTTTAAATTACGCAGTCGGCACGGCGATCATTCTTGGCATTGTCATTTATTTTTACGGCATTTCTTCGGGACTTCTGAGTCTTCAAAAGGGAGAATCGAGCGATTTGCGAAAGCGTGTTCTCTGGGGTCTTCTTGCGGTATTTGTGATGGTATCGGTATGGGGAATTGTTGGGCTGTTGCGCAACTCACTTTTTGGTGGCGGCGCTAGTGGTGGCTTCGGCGGCGGTTCTGACGAAGGTCGCTGCGTTGACGTTGACTGTCTCTAAGTATGCAGATGTTGTATCGAATACTGTTGGTTCTCCTTCCGCTTCCTACTCTCGCGCAGGATACGTCAGATGCTGGCAGTTCACTCACACTCGCGCTGCGCGCAGGAATCGGCTTTTTTGGCGCAATCTCGATCATTGTTTTTATCGTGGGTTTAGGCACGTATCTCACACGACTTGGTACCGAACGTCGCGAAGAGGGAATCACGACGATGGAGCAATCACTTACTATTTTGATTATCGTTGTCATTGTGACAGGTATCCTTCGGTGGATTGAATCCTAGACACAGATATCCACATGCAGGAAGAATCAGTGCATTGCGAGCGTGTGAGAGCGCGGTACCATTAGGCTACTTATCTAATACACTATTTTTATGCGTACGCAGCGAGCACTTATTTCCGGACTTTCGATCGCCTCAGTTCTTCTCCCAGCGGTCGCGTCTGCGCAGACGCTTCTTAATACGCTTGCGCTCGTGTCACAGTTTTTGAACGCGCTTGTCTACCTATTCATTACGCTGGCTATCGTCGTCTTCTTTTACGGGCTCATCAAATATCTCCTAGGTGGCGGTCAGGAAGGTAAATCAGATGGTCTCAGAATCATGATGATGGGCGTCATCACCATTTTCGTCATGGTTTCAATCTGGGGCATCATCCGACTCCTGCAATCAACATTCCGCGTTACGTCGACTGAACCGATCATTCCAAAGACCATTCAAATCGATACGCGAATGATGCAGTAGTGCATCAGGCGTATGGCGGGTGAAGAACTACTCCAACGAATCATCGATTACATCATCGACCCTGCGCTCCGCGTGGTCTTTACCCTCGGGCTCTTCCTTTTTATTTGGGGGATTGTCGAATTTTTGTGGGGTGTAAAAGATGGTAAAAATACCGAACAGGGAAAAAACCATATTATTTACGGTCTTCTCGGCATGCTTATTATGGTTTCCGTCTACGGCATCATCGCGCTTATCGTCAATTCGTTTGGTTTGAATACCGCTTCCACAGATGTCGGACGCATCAACAATGTGACAGTTGGGAGTCCGTTTGAGAACTAATTAATTGTGGGCAGGAGAGGACTCGAACCTCCATGCCTTGCGGCGCCGCGTCCTAAGCGCGGTACGTCTACCAATTTCGCCACCTGCCCAATGGAGGGAATATACCACAATACGCTAGGGTATTGCAATTTAAAATATATGTGATATAATGACGCCGTACCACATAGAACGGTACGTGCACATTTGGAGAAAACGATGTCAGAGCTTCATCGTCACGGCGAACGCAACCATCGTGAGCCTCAGAAAATCGAGGATCTCACATTTGAAGACCGCATCAAGACTGCCGAGAGCATTGCGCGCGCCGCCAAAAGCCTGCAAGACCAATTTCTCAGCATGGGCATGACGACGCCCGCCGCCGGAGCTCTTGCGTTCGAGTTGTTACTCGGACCTCGGAGTGTCGAACCTCAAGCGTTCCAGGATTATAACGAGGGACGAGATTATCGTGGCGGACACTAACTAACGCGCATCGCGCGAACCAGGATCGAAAGGTCCTGGTTTTTTGTTTGTCCCCAGAGATAATTTCCTCGCCGTCGCTCGTAAATTTCTCCGGGCCTGGCTCGCGGTTTTGTGTGTTCACAAAACATCGCTCCGCCCTGATGAATCCCCTAATGATTTTTATCAAAATCATTAAGTTAAGGTAGATACACATCTTGTCATATGATCAAATGGTTTCGCCAAAAATCAATAATCAGACAACAAAATGTG
>JADMIO011418071.1_pt1 | contig 14361 bp, 10 predicted proteins | sample 8958161 | NCBI WGS metagenome assembly JADMIO01 (sample SAMN16585339, study PRJNA669376) | soil metagenome | isolation source: Crop rotation soil | place: USA: Cullars Rotation, Alabama | collected 2011 | reverse complement strand
GCTCCGCACAGCTCGACGCGTCCCGCGCCCGCGGCCGCAGCAGCCGCCACATCGGCCGCCGACCCGACGCAGGCCTCGACGAGAACACTAGTGGCGTGAGACATCATCAGCGCGCTGCCCTGCGGTCGTCTCGGTCGTCGAGTCCTTCAAGCCAGGCGGCCCAAAGATGATCTGTGATTCAGCGGGGCGGCTAGGGGCGCGACCGAGGGCGGAAGAGCAACCACCACGCCACCCCCACCACGAGCATCGCTATGGCAACGAAGACCGGCATGCCGCCAAGTATAGCCAGCGGAGCCCGGCGCGAAAAAGCCGCCCCTCAATTCAAGCGGTGGGCGGAATGAGTTGCTTATCTTGGCGGAAGCTTTTGTGAAGGCCGCTCCGGTCACGGCTCAAGTAGGCGCCAGGATTTCTCGCTTTGTCGCCGGCCAAAAATTCTCGTAGCAATTGGCCGCGCACTGCTCTAGGGTGAACGGATGTTACCACTCGGCTCGAATCGCGAGCCGGGGCGCGTCTGCGCGACGATGCCGCGGAACGCTGACAGACAGGGCTGGTCCTAGCGCCAGCGCGATAGCGCAAGCGCCTACCGTGTCACAGGGATCCAGGTCGAGCCCGCAACGACTTGTGGAAGCCCGTAACCCGCGGCGAAACGTTTTGCGCCGCCTGCGGGGAGCCGCCGCCGAATTTTGATTTTTTCATACTGCGAACTGCAACCAACTGCCGCCACGGCACTTAAACGTCCATGAATCGCCGATTTCGCACTCCCGAAAAAGAAAACTCGCTAAGTTTTGCCCCGTCAAAACTCATGCGCGGCCACAAGTTGCCGAAGCTTTACCGTAGCGTCACGGGCAAGACTCGCCGAATAAAGAGACGGTCAACCGGGGCCCCCCTTGCAATGCGCGCAAAACTCGCCCCCCAAACCCGGCGAATCCCGGCAAACGCTGCTGAGTTTTGAACATTCTGCACCGCTCGACCCTTTTCAAAAACTCCATGTCCGAAGCTCGAAACTCGAAACAACTACCTAAATACAACTTCTCAAACCCCAACGAGGCAACCAGTTAGCTCGCATTCGGCCGGGCGATCCGCCCGTGTTTCGTGCTTCGACGTTCGCATTTCAATTTTCGCGTCCTCGCGCATGCTGGCATACCGATTGCTCCAGTTGCGCCGCACGCACCCATAAACCGCCCTGGGTAAGCTCTGCACGGCTCCGCTAGCAGGGCCAACAAATCCGTTGTTCCCGCACCGATAAACGTTTAGAGTTGCACCCGCGCCCCAATCCGGGTCGCTCGCGCCCTTCGCTCTCCCCCGACAATCCCCACGCGCTCCGCCGCCGGCGCCCTCCTTAGGAACGATCCCCTTGGTCAAACGCTGTCAACCTTGTGCCTTGCTTTTGGCCCAGACTCTGGCGGCTCTCGTGTCCGCCGTCGCCCAGGCCGCCGTGCCCAGCGAGCAGCTCATGTCGTCCGCCACGCGCGGCTACGCCTCGGTCCCCGATTTCGAGACCTTGCGCGAACACTGGAACCAATCGCAGCTCGGCCAGCTCACCAAGGACGAGGCGATGCAGCCGTTCGTCCAAGATATGCGCGCCCAGATCGAGCGCAAGCTGTCGAGCGCCCGGCAAAAGCTCGGGCTGCAAGCCGACGACCTCCGCAGCGTCGCCGCCGGCGAGATCGCCTTCGGCCTGATCGAACGCGAGAACGATCGCGCCGCGATGGCGGTGATCGTCGACGTCGCCGGCCGCGGCGAGCAAGTCAAAGCGCTGCTCGCCAAGATCGACGCCGACCTGACAAAGCGCGGCGCCAAGCGCTCGGCCGCGAAGGCAGGCAACGTCGACCTGACCGTCTATGCCATCCCCCCGCAAGGCGCCAAGGACATCGCCCGCACGGCTGTGTTCTTCCAGAACCAGGACATGCTCTGTGCGAGCGACAACCTGCAGGAAGCGCAAGAGATGGTGGCCCGCTTCAACGGCGCGCCGGGCAACCGCCTGGCCGACGTGAAACCCTATCAGGAAATCATGAAGCAGGTCGCCGCCGAAGCTGGCGACCTCAAGCCCGAGATTCGCTGGTTTATCAATCCGTTCGGCTACGCTCGCGCCAGCCGCTCGCTGCTGCGGGCCGACTCGGCGCTGCGCCGCGGCACGGACTACGTTGAAATCTTCCAGAGCCAGGGCTTCGACGCGATCCAAGGCATCGGCGGCTACGTGAATCTGGCGGTCTACGGCTCGTTTGAGATGCTGCACCGCACGGCCGTGTACGCGCCGCCAATCCCCGGCCAAGAGGGCGGGTACCGCCTCGCGATGCGGATGCTTAAGTTCCCCAACGGGGGTGATTTGAATGTCCAACCCTGGATTCCGCGCAAGCTGGCGAGCTATCGCACGTTCAATATGGACATCCAGAATGCGTTCGACCACTTCGGCACGTTGTTCGATGCGGTCGTCGGCTACGAGGATGCATTTAAGGAAGCGATCACCGGCTTGGAAACGGACCCCTATGGCCCGCACGTCAAAATTCGCGACGAAGTCATCGCGCACCTTGGCAGCCGCGTGACCTTGGTGACCGACTACGACGTGCCAATCACGACCAAGAGCGAGCGATTCCTGGTGGCGATCGACGTCAAGGACGAGCAGGCGGTCGCCGCCGCGATCGAGAAAATTCTGTCGTCCGACCCGAACGCTCACGCGCGAGAAATCGCAGGCATGAAGGTATGGGAAATCCAGCCCGCCGCCGACGACGTGCCCGAGCTTGATATCCCGCTTGAGCCGCTCACCCCAGCCGAGGGCGCAGACGGCGGCGGCGCCAAGAAGGAGGGCGTCATCAGCTCGTCGGCCGTGTGCGTGACCGACGGCCGTCTGCACGTCGCCTCGCACCTGGAGTTCTTGCAAACCTTCTTATTCCACAAGGAAGCGGGCGAGGCGCTTGCCGACGCTGGAGATTTCCAAGAGGTTGACGCCGCCCTTGCGCAGCTGATGCGCGATCCGGCCGCGGTGCGCTGCTTTGTGCGAACCGACGAGGCCTATCGGCCCACGTACGAGTTGCTCCGCCAGGGCAAGATGCCCGAGAGCGAGACGCTGCTGGGCCGCGTACTGAACCGCGTCCTCACGACTCCGGAGGACGAAGACGAGGGCGTGCTTCGCAAGCAGCAGATCGACGGCCGGCAACTGCCGAGCTTCGAGATGGTCCGCCGGTACTTCAGCCCGTTGGGGACGGCGGTGCGCTCGACGGATACGGGATGGTTTGTCGTCGGCGCCACGCTGGCGAAGCGTCCCATTCAGGTGCAGGACGACCTGGCGCCGCCGGCGGTGACCGCCGCCGGACGGGCGGCCGTACGCTAACGAAAGCGCCGGCTTTGAAGTTCGAATCCGCCGCAAGCGAGTCGTTCTGCAATGGCCGTAAGACCGTTGAGCGCACGTTCCGTCGGCGCGTCGCATTGACGGGCCCCATCAGCGGTTTACCCGCAGACCGCAATAGCGTACCTTTTTGCGCATGAGCGGCAGTCGCGATGCACATCACCCTGTGCCGGTCTCGCGTCGCCATTTTATGACCGTCGTGACGAAAGATCGCCAGTCATGCCCACGTCGCCTCTACGCCGAGTCGCCCCGCCCGGAAAAGGCGGCAGGGAATGATCAATCGCCTCGTCGGCAAACTGCGCATGGCGTGGCGGCTGTCGGCGTTCGTCGCCGCGACCGTCGCGATGTGGATCGGGATGGAATTGGACTTCCTGGTACGTCGCAGAACGCCGCGCATCGATCTGATTAACAAATGGGTGCCCCGTTGGGCGGGGGCCCTGCTCTGGATCTTCGGCGTTCGCGTCGACTCGCGGGGGCCGCACATCGAACGTGGGCGGCTCTACCCCGGCCGCGGCGCGGGCGGCGTTGGTCGCATCTTTGTGATGAACCACCGCTCTGGAGTCGACATCCCCGTCGTGCTCACGCAAGTGGCAGCTCATGTCATCAGCCGCCACGATTTGGCGAACTGGCCGCTCATTGGCCCCGGCGCGCGGCGGATCGGCACGCTGTTCGTCGACCGCGCGTCGCGACGGAGCGGCGCCGAGGTGCTCAAGCAGGTCGACGACTCGTTGGAACGCGGCGAAGGCGTCGCAATGTTTCCCGAGGGCACCGCGTTCGCCGGCGACGAGGTTCGCGAGTTCCGCCCCGGCGCATTCAAGGCCGCCGTGCGAGCCGGCGCCGAGATCGTGCCGATGGGCATCGCGTACGAAAATCCCGAGGCGTACTACCGCGATGAGACGTTCATGGAACACATGTCGAGGGGCGCTAGCTTTCGCTGCCTGCGCGTCGCCGTCGAGGTCGGCGAGCCGATCGTGCCCGACGGGCTGACGGCGATCGAGCTCAAGGATCGGGCTCGGCAGCGCCTTGTGGAACTTGTGGCCAAAGCGCGCGATCGGATCGAAGGGAAAACGTCGCCGCTACTCTTCCCGACGCTGGTCGGCAAAGCTTAAATCGATCTCCTGCCCACGCGCCAGCAGAGCTTGCCGGCGCCAGCATGCAAGCGATCTTGACGCCCGGGCGCGGCCGCCCCTACGATGCTGGCGCGGCAGCCCGACTGGCCGCGACTTATTCCGTTTGCAGCGGTCGAACTACTCGCCGGCCGACGCCGTATCGGAACTGACGCGATCGCTATGGCCGAACGCCGTCTGCATAACCGGACGGTCATGGTCGCTTCAAAGTGCAGCGATCGGCCGCGCACCGCAATCAACCGTTGCTCAGGGCTCAAGCGATACAATACTTGCCGACGCGGCGATCCGACGTTCGGCGAAATCCATGCATGCAACCTGGCGGCCGCGTCGATAGCGTGATTGCCGCCGCAGCTCTTCAGGAGGATTGCCAGTCGCGCAACGATGCGCACCTGCGGCACGGCAAAGGCAAGCGAAACACCTCCCCTTTTCCCAGCCGTTTCGGCGCATCGACTTCAAGCCACTGCCAGAGCGCTGGCGCTGAGCAAGCGCGGCCGACGGCTTGACGGCGATTCAACGCAAGGACACACACTCATGAACGTCTCCGGCAATTATCGAATTCACTCTCCGCAGACTCTGCAAGGTCCGCACATGCCGCGCGGCGCAGCGCCATCGTCGCCTAGCCCATTAGCGCGGGGAGCTGACCAGGTCGATATCTCGCCCGCGGCCGAGGCTGCCGTTCAAGCCACTGAGTCGGGCGACATTCGGGCTGATTTGGTTGCCCGCGTCCGAGGCGACATCGCCAACGGGACCTATGAGACGCCAACCAAGCTCGACGCCGCACTCAATCGGCTGCTCGACGAAATTGGCTAACAGGCTAGCCGCCATTGGCCAGTGGCCCAGCCGCCGCCGGCTCTTGAGACACGGCGCCATTCGTCGTAGAATCAATAAGGCGTCGCAAGGCCACTACGAGCAACGAATTTCTCGGGATTAGACGGCCGTTGGCGGCGCATTGAAGTCTCAATAAGGCGATGCCCACCTTGGGTTAATGAGACCCATTTCGGTTTGTCGCCTCCGTCGTAAGGCCTCGTCATGTCCACCGATTACGCCCTGGGGGCCGTTCAGGTCGCCAGCTCGCCGCAGGAACGATTCTCCGAGTACCTGCAAAGCCGCGGCAAGCGAATCACGCAGCAGCGGCGAGCCCTGATCGATCACGTCTTCGAGCGTCACGACCATTTCGACGCCGACGAGTTGATCGCCAACCTCGCCCGCCTGGAAGGCGAGAATAAGGTGAGTCGGCCCACGGTCTATCGCACGCTCAATGAGCTGGTCGAGGCGGGCCTGCTGCGACGCATGAATCTCGGAGGCCGAGCCGTTTACGAGCACGACTACGGCTATCCGCAGCACGACCACCTGCACTGCACGATTTGCGATCAGCTCATCGAGTTCCAGTGCGACGAGCTGGAGCAGCTTCGCGAAGCAGTCGCCCGCGAGCACCGCTTTCGCGTGACCGGGCACCGGCTCATCGTGACGGGCGTATGCTGGGAATGCAGCACCAAGCGCCACCGGCGGCAGAGCCCGCTGGATTTGGTGTGAGCGACTAGACGCGAATCTCATCGTCGCGCTTGCTGGCGGCCCCGTATCGCTTGCAGATTGGCTCGACAACCTCTGCAATAAACTCGTCGACCTGCTCGACGCTTCGGCCGACGAGCGACAAGGCGTCGACTGCTGCATTCAAGTCCAGTCCTGCAAATGCTGGATCCGCGGCAAGCCGAAGGAGCAGATCATTCGGCCGGCCGCGCTGCTTCACCTCGGCGGCGGCCGCCTGGCTGTGCTGGCGGATGCGTTCGTGCAGGTCCTGGCGGTCGCCGCCGGCGGCGACCGCGGCCATCAGAATGTTTTCGGTCGCCATGAATGGCAGCTCTTCGCGCAGATTCTTGGCGATGACCTCCGGATAGAGGACTAACCCGTTGGCCACGTTTTCATAGAGCAGCAAAATCGCATCGATCGCGAGAAACGCTTGCGGGATGACCAATCGGCGATTGGCGCTGTCGTCCAGCGTGCGTTCCATCCACTGCGCGTCGAGCGTCATTTGCGGCGACGACTGCAGGCTCTGCACGAATCGGGCCAATCCGCATATCCGCTCGCAGCGCATGGGATTGCGCTTGTACGCCATCGCTGAGGAGCCAATCTGGTCTTTCTCGAACGGCTCTTCGATTTCCTTGCGATGGGCGAGGATGCGCAGATCGGTTGCGGCCTTATGGGCGCTGCCGGCAACGCCTGCCAGCACGTCCAGCACTTGGGCGTCGATCTTTCGCGGATAGGTCTGACCGGTAACAACATAGGTTTGGTCGAAGCCCATCTTGCGGGCGACGAGCTCTTCTAGGCGACGCACTTTGCCGTGATCGCCGTCGAACAGCGCGAGAAAGCTAGCCTGAGTGCCGGTGGTTCCTTTGGCGCTGCGGGCGCGAAGCGTGGCGAGGCGGTGTTCGACCTCCGCAAGATCGAGGGCCAAATCATAGCACCACAGAGTCGCTCGTTTGCCGACGGTCGTGGGTTGGGCGGGCTGCAGGTGCGTGAAGCCGAGCGTGGGAAGCGCCCGGTGCTCGGCCGCGAACCGTGCCAGCGCGTCGATCGTCGCGGCGAGCCGTCGCCCCACAAGCTCCAACGACGCGCGAATGAGCATCAGCTCGGAGTTGCAGTTGACGTACTGGCTCGTGGCGCCCAGGTGGATGATCGGCCGGGCCGTGGGGCATTGATCCCCGTAGGCGTGGACGTGGGCCATCACGTCGTGCCGCAATTGGCGCTCGTACTTGCCGGCGACGGCGAAGTCGATGTCGTCCACATGAGCCCGCAGCTCGGCGATCTGGGCGGGCGTGATCGGCAGGCCGAGATCCGCCTCCGCCTCGGCCAGCCAAACCCACAATTGCCGCCACAAACTGTGCCGCCGCTGGGCGCTCCACAGGCGGCTCATCTCCTGCGAGGCGTAGCGCGTGATCAACGGGTTTTCGTAGTGGTCGTGCGACACAAGTCAGACTTACCTCACGCATGGGGCGCCAAGGCGCACAGGAAAACTGCTAGCGACGGCAGACTTCCATTGTAGTTGACACATGGAATCGTAAAGCCGTTCGGCAATGTCGCGGCGGCCCCGGTTCTGGCTGGCCCATGAGAATCTTGTGGCTTTGCGCCTCGGCGCGAGTCATTCCAAAATTCCCGCTCACCATTACATATTCGTGAGATCATCCTCGCCGCCGGCGCCGACAAGCTGGTCGAGTGCGGCGCTCACCGCCGCGACATGCTCCGCAGGCGGACGATTGTGCAGGTACACTCGGCACATGCGATGGGCCACCGGCAATTGGCGGAAGAGCTGGTCGTCGGTCAAAGGTCGGATTTCGCCTGTCGCCCCCCGCAGCAGAAAATTCTGGCCCGCCGACGCCTTACCGGAATGCGGCCGGTAAATATGCCGCGGCAGGTCAATCTGCATGTCGACGTCGCGCAGCGCCGCCGGCAATTGCTTACGAATCATCTTCTCGACGACATCGGCGTCGCTAAAAATGCTCGACTGCTCGGCGTCGTCAGCGCTGAACGTGAGATTGCGTTCGTAGACCGCTTCCCAATCGAGCTGCCGGCGGAGCAACTGTCGCCAGCGCTCGCCAAGCGCCCGCTTGGCGCCGTCGTGGCTCTCATGCCAACGGGCGACGTCGACCAGCAGCGACCATTCGGTGAACTGCTGATAATCGGCCAAGTGTTCGAGCGGATTGCCCGGGAACAGAAGGCGCTTGCTATCTCGGAATAGTTCCTCGAGAGTCTTGTCGATCGCCCGCACGGTGCGATGAAAGTAAACGGCGCGAAACAACTCGCTCTTGGTCTGCATGAACCGGATGAGCGCGTTGAGCCCGCGATGATGGATCGTGAGCCCTCGCTCGCTGAAAAAACTGTATCGCAGGAGCCGGTCGAGATCGTACGCTCGTTCGCTGTACCCCGACATGTAGGCGTCGCGAAGTACGAAGTCCATATTGTCGACGGTGTACAGCCCGCAGAACAAGCTGCGGAGCATGGCTAGCCAACGCGGGCGGTCGCCGTCGCCGTCGGCGGGCCGCTGGATAAGCCAGGCTATCTCGGCGGGATCAAGCCGTTCACTGGATGCGAGTTCGCTGTTGGGGCACCGCCGCACGCCGTGCAGCAGCATCGCCAGCTCGTGTTCGATGATGTGGGCGCCGAGTTTTTCGTGGTTCAGCCGCGAGCCGTCGGCGGCCCGATGGTCTCCCAAAAAATGGGCGTCGAAAAAATGGCCAAACGGCCCGTGCCCAACGTCGTGCAGCAGCGCCGCCAGCCGCATCGTGCACTCAACGTACCCTCGGCTGGGAACCTCTGGGCACACCTCTTTGAGGCTCTTATGCAGCGCCTCGACCGCTCGGCTCGCCATATGCATGGCGCCGACGACGTGCTGGAACCGCGTGTGCTCGGCTGATGGGTAGACCCACCACGCGGTCTGCAGTTGATGAATTTGCCGCAACCGCTGGAGCCAGGGATGATCCAGCAACGACCGCTCAGACGTTTCGCCGGCGTCGACGATCGACACGAACGGGATGTACCCATGGATCGGGTCGTGGCATAGGCTTTCGCGTTGTACGTCGGTCATAGGGCAATTGTGTCGGCGAATTGTCGCGTGAGCAATGGCTGGCGACCCGACGGGTTGGGAAGGCGAAGCTACCCGACGCTGATTGCCGGCAATATATTCAAGATGTCGCTCCGCTTCGCGCAGGCGCCGTGTGCGCAACTGTCAATCAAATCGCTCCCGTGAACGTATTCGCATCTCTCATGCTTCGCCAACCCGTCTCGTGCGCAATAGTCAGGGCTGCGGTTATCGCGGTCTCCTGGGCGGCGCACGCGGCTCTCGGCGCTTTTTACCCCGTGTGCGGCGCGGAGCTGGCCTTGGCCGCCAATGCCAAAAAATCGCCAAATTCCGATGTGCGGCTCACGTCGACTCCGCAGGCCGCCGACGAGGCTGATTGGCCTGCATTCCGGGGACCTCAACGCGACGGCGCCGTCCGCGCCGCGACCATCGACGGCAACTGGAACGAAGCGCCGCCCAAGCAAGTGTGGAAACGGCCCGTTGGCCTTGGCTGGTCCTCGATCGTCGTCGTCGGCGAGCGTCTGTTCACGCACGAGCAACGCGGAGACCAAGAGGCTGTCGTTTGCTACAGCGCTGAAACCGGCGATGAGATTTGGGCCCACTTAGATGATGCCCGATTCGAAGAGGCCATGGGCGGCGCTGGTCCGCGCGCAACGCCGACATTTGCAAACGGACGACTCTTCGCCCTCGGCGCCACCGGCATCCTCAATTGCCTCGACGCGGCCACCGGCGACGTCAAATGGTCGCGCGATATCAAGGACGACGGCCAGCACGCCATCCCCACGTGGGGTTTCTGCAGTTCGCCGCTGGTGGTCGACGGCCGCGTGATCGTCTTTTCGGGCGGCGGCGGCGCTGACCCGGGGTCAGGCGCCGATCGTCAACGGAAAGCAGGAACCGCAGCGGATACGGCTTCAGCAACGAATGAGCAGGCGGCGGAATCCCCGCCGGCAACGAACCACGACACGCTCCTGGCCTATCGTATCGACTCGGGCGAATTGAGCTGGCGTGCGGCCGCAGGGAGCCACAGCTACTCGTCGCCGCAACTTGTCGAATTTGACGGCGTGCCGCAGGTGTTGTTCCTGGACGAGGTCGCGCTCGGATCATTTGAGATCTCCACGGGAAAGCGCCTGTGGAACCTGCCGACCAATGCGCGCCGCCAAGGGCCGCCGGCCATACAACCGCACGTTATCAACGATTCAGAGTTACTTGTGTCCTTCACGTCCGATGCTGGGCTCATGCGCGTCAAAGTGACTCATGAGCGAGACGGCTGGCAGGCGGCCGTCGAATGGTCGAGCCGCGACCTTAAGCCGCTTTTCAGCGATTTCGTCCGCGCGGGCGACGTACTTTACGGTTTCGACGGAAACATCTTTTGCTCAGTCGACGCGAGCACCGGCAAACGTAACTGGAAGAAGGGCCGCTACGGTAGCGGCCAGGTGCTGTTGGTGGCCGACCAGCCTGTTTTGGCGGTCATCTCCGAGTCGGGCGAAGCTGTGCTCGTCGCTGCCGATCCCGAGAAGCACGAAGAGTTAGGTCGGTTCCAAGCCATCGAAGGCAAGACGTGGAACCACCCCACGATCGCTCGCGGCAGGTTGTACGTGCGCAACGGCCAGGAGATGGCGTGCTACGAGCTTTAAGCTGCGGGCGCGAGAATTGCAGCATTCCACATCGTCGAACCTCTTTGAACCTCCGCCGACGCGGGAGACCTAACTGATGACGCCTCTGGAGTTCCTCGTGCTGCTGGTGATTGCGGGGATCTGCGGCAGTATCGCCCAAGCAATTGCAGGCGTTTCGCGCGGCGGGTGCCTGGTCTCCATTGCCTTGGGCTTTATTGGGGCCCTCTTGGGGGCCGCCATTGCCCGCAAGGCGGGCTTTCCGGGCCTGCTTGTGGTTCAAATTGGAGACAAGCCCTTTCCCATCCTGTGGTCGATCATCGGGGCGGCGCTGTTTGCCGCCGTGTTGAGCTTGATCAGCCGCGGCGGGCGCCGAGATTAGCCGGAGCCAGCCGCGGCGCTGGCGGCCTCAGCCTCATTCGTCCGGCGGCCGCTCCAGCGATTGAATCGCCAGCGTCACCACCATGGCCACCATGGCAGCAAGCCAAAGCACGCCTGCGGCGATATTGAGATGGCCGATCACCACGGCGGCCGCCTCGTCGCCCATGGCCTGCAGCAGGCCAGCGACCCACAGGAACATCGCCTGCAACAGCGGCAGTCCGAGTACGACGCCCAACAGCACTTTCACGGCCCAGCGGAGCGTCATAATTGTCAAACTCCTCCCAATCGGCCCAATCTTTGTCGCACGGCCGCTCTGAAGTCAAGTGCGTGAGCACGGCCACGCCGGACAAACCACCGCAGTTTGACCCGGTGCCTCGGCCGGTCACAATGAAAGCATGGTCTTCACGCGTTTGCGATTGTCACTCTTGGTTGCCGCCGCCATTGCGAGCCTGGGCGCGCCGGCTTTAGCGCAGACGGTGCGGCTCAAGGATGGTCGGAATCTTACGGGCAAAGTCGCCCGGACGACCGGCGTGGCCGAGAACCCCGATCAGCCGACGCTGCAAGCCGGCGAGGTGGCGACGCGGCCGATCCTGGTGATCGACGATGAGCTGCGCCGCGTGTTCGTCCCCAAGATGCAGGTCGTCGACGTTCCCGAGATGGGCGGTATTCCACCCGTGCGCATCGCCCCCTGGCAGAATCCTTGCCATGGAGCCGCCAAGATTGTGAGCGTCGGACCGGCCCTGAGCATCGCGCCGTTCGATGAGTTCGGCCGCCGCATTTACGAAATGCAATTCGAGGGAGGCCGGTTGGCGGTTGTCCAGGGCATCACCGAGTTGACCCCCTACTACGCCAAGGTCGAAGCCCTGATGGGCCCCGAGCGCGTCGTCACCTGGGACTCTCGCATTTCGACGGGCTCGATCCCTCGCGAGACGCTGGCCAAGATTCTCGCCCATGCCATTCCGCAAAACGACGGCAACGCCCGGCTGCAAGCCGTGCGATTCTACGCGCAGGCGAAGCGATTTCACGAAGCGCGCGCGGAACTCGACCGAATCATCGAAGAATTTCCTGCGCTCAAGGAGCTGCAAGCCGAGGCGACGCAGTTGAAACGACTCGCCGCCGAGTCGTTGCTAGATGAACTGGAGCTGCGACGAGCCGCAGGACAGCACAAACTCGTCCAGGCGCTGCTCCAAAACTTTCCCGTCGATCAGGTTTCCGGCGAAACGCTGGTGAAGGTGCGGGATTTGATCAGCAAGTACGAGGCGGAAGATGCGCGCATCGTGCGGATCGGCCAGACTCTCCAGGAGCAAGTGGCCGCCATGGAAAACGTCGATCACCGCGGGATGACGGCTCCGATTGCGGCGGAAATCGTCAAGGAGCTCACCCACAACAACGTCGACCGCCTGGCGCCGTTCGTCCAGTTCCTCGACGATCCGGCGCTCAAGCCCGATGACAAGGTCGCGCTGGCGGTGAGCGGGTGGCTCCTCGGATCGGCGGACGCGGATCGCAATCTTCCGATCTCGCTGTCGCTGGTCAAAGTGCGCGACGCAGTCGTTCGCTATCTGCGCGAGCCGCTGGCCGCTGAGCGAGCGAAGCTGCTCGAAGCGATTTCCCACGAGGAAGGCGCCTCGGTCGAGCGACTCGCCAAGATCATTGCCCATATGAAGCCGCCGTGGCACGACCCCATCCAAGCCGCGGATGCGGATGGCTTTCTCGAGCTCTCGGCGCCGGGGCAGACCGAGGACGGAGACTTTCGCTACCAGGTTCAATTGCCCGCGGAATACGACCCCTATCGCCGATATGCCACGCTTGTTGTGCTCAACGGGGCGTACAATACGCCAGATCAAGAGCTCAACTTTTGGGCGGGCGAGCCTCCCGAGCCCGCCGCCGACGGCAAACCGGCCGCCCGCCGCGGTCATGCCATGCGATATGGATACATTACGCTCGCCGTCGATTGGCAGAAGCCGCATCAATATGAATACGAGTACTCCGGCCGCGAGCACATCGCCGTACTGACGGCGCTGCGCGACGCCACGAGACGGTTCAGCGTCGATGCGGATCGCGTCTTCGTCACGGGGCACGACATTGGCGGCGAGGCGGCGTGGGACTTGGCTCAGGCGCATCCCGATCTGTGGGCGGGGGCGATCCCGTTTGTGGCGCTGGCCGAAAAATACTCCGTGCATTACTGGAAGAACGGGCGATACGTGCCCCTGTACTTCGTGGCCGGCGAACTCGACGGCGGACGCACCGCCGAGAATGCTCCGGTCTGGGATCGTTACCTCCGCACGCCGCCGCAAACGTTTGGTCCGGGCCCCGAAGACGATGAGGCATTCGACGTGACGGTCGTCGAATACAAGGGCCGCGGGCACGAGCCGTTCCACGACGAGATTCTCAATCTGTTCGATTGGATGGGCCGGCGTTCGCGTGGTGCGCCGCCGAAGGAATTCGAGTGCGATACCCTACGACCGTGGGACAATTTCTTTTGGTGGTTGGAGTGCGACCAATTCCCGCCGCAATTCATGATTCACCCCACGGAGTGGTCCGGGCAGCGGGCGAAGCCGGCTGCGGTGCAGGGCAAGATCCAGGCTGACAATCGACTCTTTGCCAAAAGCGCCGCGACGCACACGACGCTGTGGCTGACGCCCGACACTGTCGATTTCAGCAAGCCGATCCGCGTCACATTCAATAACAACAAGCTCGTCGGCCCCGAGGCGGGCATTAAGCCCGATCCGGCCGTACTTCTGGAAGACGTGCGCACGCGCGGCGACCGGCAACGGCCGTTTTGGGCGAAAGTCGAGTCGCCGTAAGAGTGCTTTGTCAGCCCCCGGCGATCGCGGAAAGCTCAGGCAAATCGTTTCTGTCGGTAAGCTTCTCGCGCCGCGATTTCTTTCAGGCGAACTGCTTCACGTCGGCTGACTCCGAACGCCTGGAGCGCGAAGTACCGATCAAGTCTCACTCGTGTCGCAGCGCTTCGATGGGGTCGAGCGCCGCCGCCCGCACGGCAGGATACACGCCGAACACGACGCCAACAAAGACCGAGATCGCAAACGCCAGCGGCACGGACCACGAGACCAGCAGCGGCTCAACGGTGCGGACGACCTCCGGCAGCGTCGCCATCTGGTCGGGGAACCAGTCGAGCAGCTTGCCCCGCACAAAGATTGACGCCGGCCGGCAGAGAAGCCCCCCGGCGATGCCAAGTAGACCGCCGACGACTGAGAGCACGACGCTTTCGGCCAGGAACTGTTGCGTGATGTCGCGGCGCTTGGCCCCGAGCGCGCGGCGGATGCCGATCTCGCGGGTTCGCTCGGTGACGGTGGCCAGCATGATAGA
>JADMIO011121744.1_pt1 | contig 14361 bp, 16 predicted proteins | sample 8958161 | NCBI WGS metagenome assembly JADMIO01 (sample SAMN16585339, study PRJNA669376) | soil metagenome | isolation source: Crop rotation soil | place: USA: Cullars Rotation, Alabama | collected 2011 | reverse complement strand
CGCCGGTCCGGCACGCCCGCCAGCCCTGGGAGTATCAGACGATGACCGTGCCCCCGGCACAGGACCTGGTCACGATGTTGATGACTGTTGGACGGGACGGCTGGGAGATGACTGGTATGCAGACGACGTCGGCCGCAGGGACCACCATTGTGCTGAAGCGCCCACGCTAGCGACAGAGACCGGCAGGACCTTCTCAGTCATGCAGTACGACGCTGAGCAGTGAGCTGTTGACCGTGATTGAGCCGTTGTATTCGATGAAGCCCAGCTTGCGGAACTTGTTCAGGAAGAAGTTGACCCGCGGCCGCGTCGTACCGACCATCTCGGCCAGCGTCTCTTGCGACAGCCGCGGCAACACATTGATCGTCGACTTCTCGCTCCCATATCGCGCCAGCAGGAGCAGCGTCCGGGCCAGCCGCTTTTCGCTCGAATTGAACAGGTGATCGACCAGGTCCTCTTCGATGCGAATGTTGCGGGCCAGCATGTGCGCCAAGAAGCGACCGGCCAGCTCGGGTTGCTCGTGGAGGGTACGGATCATCTCCGCCTTGGCAATACGCAGCACTGACGTGGGCATCACGGCCGTTGCGGTACCGACGCGGTGGGATTGTGCCGACAGACATCCCTCACCGAAAAAATCCCCCGAACCGAGCATGCCGACGATCGCCTCTTTGCCCGTCGACGACACCACCGACAGCTGTACGCCGCCTTCACGGATGTAGTAGACCGCATTGGCCACCGCTCCCTGGGCGAAGACGACTGCCTGTCGCGGAAAGCGGATGACGCGGCGCGACGCACCAGTCGACTGGAGAAACGCGTCGAGATTGAAAGCTGGTAGCGCCGCCGCCGTGCGTGCCGCAGGTTTGGACGCCACCGTTCTAGAACATGCCGTTGCCGATGCCGCTCGCCGCCAACGCGCCGTTCTCCTGTCCTTCAGGAATCAATGAGATCACAGCCTCCGTTGTCAGCAGCAGTGAGGCAATCGAGGCGGCGTTCTGCAGCGCAGACCGCACCACTTTGGTCGGATCGATCACGCCCGCAGCGACCAGATCCTCGTAACGCTCGGTTTGGGCGTTGAAGCCTTCGCCGTCGTTCATTTCCCTGACCCGCTGAACGACAATCGAGCCTTCGTGACCGGCATTTGCGGCGATCCAGCGCATCGGTTCCTCGACGGCACGAGCAATGATTCTCACGCCGACCTGCTCATCTCCGCCTGGTTTGAGAAGCTGCAGCGTCTTCGACGCCCGTAGCAGTGCGACACCGCCGCCGGGTACGATCCCTTCTTCGACAGCGGCCTTGGTCGCATGCATCGCGTCCTCGACCCGCGCCTTCTTTTCCTTCAACTCGGTCTCGGTCGCCGCGCCGACCTTGATGATGGCGACGCCGCCGACCAGCTTGGCAAGTCGTTCCTGCAGTTTTTCGCGGTCGTAATCAGAGGCGGTATCGTCGACCTGCGTCCGCAATTGCTTGACTCGGCCGGCGATCGACTCCGCGCTGCCCGCGCCCTCGACGATCGTCGTCTTGTCCTTGTCGATGGTGACCTTTCTCGCCTGACCGAGATCTTCGAGCTTCACGCTCTCGAGCTTGACGCCCAGATCCTCGGTCACGGCCTTGCCGCCGGTCAGGACGGCGAGATCTTCGAGGATCGCCTTACGGCGATCGCCGTAGCCGGGTGCTTTTACTGCGGCTACCTGCAGCGTCCCGCGCAGCTTGTTGACCACGAGCGTCGCCAGTGCCTCGCCGTCGATATCGTCGGCGACGATCAGCAGGGGGCGGCCGGCACGGGCCACCAGCTCCAGCACCGGCAGGAGATCCTTCATCGCGCTGATCCGCTTTTCGTGGATGAGGAAATACGGATTCTCCAGCGTCACTTCCATCCGTTCGGGATCGGTGACGAAGTACGCCGACAGGTAGCCGCGGTCGAACTGCATCCCTTCGACAACCTCGAGGGAGGTCTCCATGCCTTTGGAATCTTCGACGGTGATCACACCGTCCTTGCCGACCCTGGCCATGGCTTCAGCGATGATGCTTCCGATGGTCTCGTCGTGGTTGGCGGAGATGGTACCTACCTGGGCGATCATCGCGCCGGTGACCGGCTTCGACATCTTCTCGAGCTCGGCGGTGATCATTTCCACCGCTTTGTCGATGCCCCGCTTCACCGCCATCGGACTGGCGCCGGCGGCGACATTCCTGGTCCCTTCGCGATAAATTGCCTGCGCCAGCACCGTCGCCGTGGTGGTGCCATCACCGGCAACGTCCGACGTCTTGCTCGCCACTTCCTTGACCATCTGGGCGCCCATGTTCTCGAGCGCGTCCTTCAGCTCGATTTCCCTGGCGACCGTGACGCCGTCCTTGGTGATGGTCGGCGCGCCGAATTTCCGGTCGAGAATGACGTTACGCCCCCGAGGTCCAAGGGTAACCTTGACCGCGTTCGCGAGGCTGTTGACGCCGCGAAGGATTCCCCGCCGCGACGCATCGCCGTACACAATTTGTTTTGCCATTGGATCGTCTCGTCTGCCTCAACCTTTTTCGATGACCGCCAGGACTTCGTTCTCGCGCATGATCAAGTACTCCTCACCATCGAGCTTGATCTCCTGGCTCGTGTACTTGCCGAACAGGATCACGTCGCCTGTCCTGACATCGAGCGGCACGCGGCTACCATCGTCTTTGACGGTGCCGCTGCCGGCAGCGATGACCGTACCTCGCTGTGGCTTCTCTTTCGCCGTGTCGGGAATGATGATCCCGCCGCTGGTCTGCTCACCCTCATCGAGACGACGAACGATGAGGCGATCGTGAAGTGGTCTGGCATTCATGATTGACTTCAATCTCCAGCGTTACTGATCCGAGTTGGACCGCTTACCGCATCACCAGGTCGAGCCGGCGACGGGAACGTTCCGGACGATCGAGTGGCGGCACGTCGAGCTCCGGCATCAGGCGGCCGGCGAACAGGCGGCGGCACGGAATCGCCATCAGCCGCGCCCACCGCACGGAGCGGTTGATCCGTGCGCTGTCGGTAGCAATCCCGGTATTCGCATACATCTGCCGGTAAATCTTCGAGATCAGCATGAAGGCGAGTCGCGCCTTGAGCGACTTCGCTGCCCCACGTGAGCGCTTCCAGCTGTTCGACAACGAATAGAAGCGATCCCACACGGCCTGTGTACGTCCGCGGATCTCGTCCGCGGTCATTCGCGGGTGCTCGATGTAAATCTTGGGCCTGACCGCGGGCGGCATGAGCCAGTACCGCGTCAGCGGGATGCCGTTCACCTGCGGCGCTTCCGGGCCGAGAGACTTTTCCCATGCGGCGAAGTCGAGCGTGCCGGGCAGCGGTTGCAGCATGACGAATTGCGCGAACGCGACGTTGGATTGCTCGGCAACCGATACGCAGGCATCGAAGGTCTCCGCACGATCGCTGGGTAAGCCGAAGATGAAGGAGCCGAGGACGTGCACGCCGTGGCGGCGGAAGGTCTGCAGACGCTCGACCAGCGCGTCGCCGCTCTGGTTGAAGTCCTTGTAGACGTCCTTGAGACCCTCCGGCGTCACCGACTCGACCCCCACCAGTGCTCCTTTGATGTGCGCTCGCCGCATCGCGTCGAGAAACTCCGGGTCTTCGGCCGCTTCCATGGTGATTTGCGTCAGAAACACCGTGTCGGCGGGCAGGCGCTCCAGCGCCGCCATCAGCGCGAAGCGCTCCGCACGCATTTCCATCAACTGCTCGAGATGTGTCTTGTCATGCCGGCGCTCGGCCATTTTCAGGTCGGCAAGCGCGACGGGATAGAAGTTGTCGTCCGCCAGGACAATGAACCGGAAGCCGCGGCGGCGCAGGTCCACGATCTCCTCGACGACGCGGTCCACGTGGCGGAGTCGCGGTTGCTGGCCATCGGTGCGCCAGACCGAGCAGAAGGAACAGTGCTTGGGACAGCCGCGCACGGTCTGCACTGACGCCCACATGTAACGGCCCGGGGGCACGAGGTCCCATCGGCCGGGCAGAAAGGTGTCGCCGTCAACGCGCCCGCCGTCGTACTGCGCACCCGGAGTTCCCAGCGCGCAATCGCGCAGTGCGCTCGGCCATGCGCGCTCGCCGTCTCCAGTCACCACGGAGTGGGCCCGTCCGAGCTCGCGGGCCTCGTCAGGAAAGAGGGTCGCATGGATACCGCCGAATACGACGAATGCCCCGCGGGCGCGTGCCGCCGTTCCGAGCTCGTAGCCGCGCAGCGCATTGCCGGTATGAATGCCGATGCCGACGATGTCTCCGGCGTTGATGATGGCGGGATCGAATGGTTCAAGCGTTTCATCCACCAGCCGGGGATCGCCGAACTCTGGCGGGGTTGCCGACGCCAGCACGAACAGCCAACGTGGCGTGATCACGCCGATACCAAACGAGACCTGGCTGGGATTGATCAGGAAAACACTCATCGTGGCACCACCATGTCGAGCATCACGGCGAGTCTACCGCCTGGTCGTGTCGCATTCTGTTCGCTTGTGAACAGGCCCCACCATGACGTCCACTTTGTGCAGAAGTAGACAGCCATGGACGGGGTCCAAACGCTACTTTCATCCCCTGTGACGCAGAATCCTCGCTCCCTCAAGTCCCAGTTCATACCCGAGCTTGTTCACACACTCGAATGGCACAGCGTCTGTACCAGAAGGCACAACGCAATGTTCCACGGACCAGCACACGCCACGGACAGTCTGCTGATGCTCCTGCAGCCATATTTCCGCGCGCCCACCATCTGGACACGCGCCGGGACGCCACTCGAACTTCCACACGAGACATGCGGCACCATCGTGGTGCGGGATGCGTCGACATTAAGCCGAGATCAGCAGGCAGTCCTATCGAGATGGCTCGACACTGATCGGAGACAGGTAGTCTCGACCACAGAACGCTCACTGCTGCCGTTGATCGCCGAGGGGCTGTTCGACCAGGCGTTGTATTACCGGATGAATGTGGTGTTTCTTCGCATCGATGGCAGCGGCGCGCTCGTCTGAGGCGCGGCGCCAAGCGCAGACTGTGCGCTTATGAACAGCGTCGCGCGCGCGTCAGCTGTTTGATGTAGACACGTGACAACGCAACTCGAGATGCCATTCACCGACGATCTGCACCGGCTGGATGACGATGGCGGTCCTACGGTGCCGGCGGGCGAGAATCCACTGCCGCCACCGGGTCCAGTCAACCTGCCGCCACATGGTCCGACGCCGGTCGATAGGCCGTACGGTCCTGAATCTGCTGGGAAGACAGGCGTCTACAAGACAACGGCATTCAGAATGTAGTCGACGATGAGGTCCGAGGACATGTCGAGCAACAGCAGATGCTGTCCGACCACTCGGTATTCGAGCGGGGCCTTGAGCGCCGGCAACGCCTTTAGCACCTGCGCCGGCACACTCGGCAGCGGCTGGCTGTCGGGATACTGCGCGTTGACCTTGAACGACACGCTTCCAGGCGCCGGTGCATCGTCGCGAAACACCGCTTTCGAATCCACGCCGTCCTGCCCGGTTAACGCCGCGGCGAGGAGCCGTCGGAAAACCTCCCTGACCTCCGGAGTGAAGATGTCGCCCTGTCTGGCACCGGCGCGCGCCGCCTGAATCTTTGCTGCCAGCGTGATTTTTACGGCATTGATGTCCGCCGACTCGGTCGTCTGTCTTTGCGCCGCAGCACCGGTCGCGAGTCGAGCGTGGAGCGCGATGTATTTACCCGCCCGGGTCTCGAAATCGCGTATAACGGCCGCATCGCCTGCTTTGACGGCCTTTGCCGATGATTGCGGCGGTGACACAACACCGCCTGTCCGCACGCCGACGTGACGAGGACTGCAACGAGGAATCGGGCACCGGTCATAAATGCCTCTCGCAAGGTGAACCGCAGCGTGGTGCTTCACGATTCGTGCCCGCGGCGCCTCAGACATCCCAGACGCCTGTCGCGGCCTGTTCCCAATACGTCACCCCGTCATCGTGCCAGCGGATGAATCGCAACGTGCCGTCCTGAGAGACGACGAGTCCCAACGCTTCGTGGACCGCCTGGCATAACCGGTAGGCCGAGCGGTGCCGGGTGCCTACGCGGTCGGTGCGTACCCATTCCCGCATGTGTCCTTCGAGGTCAGAGGCCCGGGCAACCTGCTCGACCTCGGGTAACTCACCGGCAATTTCAACCCCGAATCCCAGAATGTCGAGTGAATCCGTCATGACCACGGTCCCGTCGATCCTGGTCAGGTCAGCCACCAGGTGCGCCACCTCGAAAAGGGCTTCATCGAGTTCGCTGAAGCGAGATGAATGACTGGTTTCGTACGTATCCCACTCGACCAGGTCGAGCGGCGATGCGCCCGCGGCGACGGGAGGCAGCTCCGCCATAATGTCCGACATCAGCGTCAGAATCCGCCGTCGCGGCTCTTCGTCGATGAAGGCGTACTTTGCTCGCAGGTAGTGCCTCGAGAACAACCCCGGGGCGTCGACGGCGGGCACGATGATCAATGTGCCGCCGTGCTGCGCAGCGCGAACGGTCGCCAGGATGCGCCGCAGTACGTGCGTGGCGAGTACCGCGCCAAACTTGCGTGCCATCCACGCGGATTGAAACACGTCCATCTCGGTCGTCGACAACGTTCCGTTACGCAGGACGGCAAGCGTCGTCGACCCGGCGCTCACCAGCAACTGACCGGGTCCGGTGGCCGCCACAATCAGGACATGCGGGACGCTCTGGTCCGTGGCGCGGCCACCCCGCACCGACTGCAACCAGTGCGGTCCGGAATGAATCAGTCCCCAGATTTGTTCACCGCTGTCGTCGCCGAGTGTGACGCCAATCAACGACCGCGCGAACACCGCCGCCGGGGCCAGCCGGCGCAGTTCGTGCTGATCGAGCGGCAATGGGCGGTTGAAAATCAGCCTGTGAAGGCCGGCAGGCGGGCCGGCCGCCGACGCGAACACGTGCGGTGCACTCAGTGCCAGTCGAAAGGTGACCGGTCGCGATTCCTCGCGAAGCAGGGTCGCCTGATACGCCACCGACAGGACCTCCGTGAGTCGGTCCAGCGTGGGAGCAGCCAGGGCGCCGTGTCCGACGCTTTGTGCCCGGTCCCAGCGTGCGAGCACCAGCCGCGCGAGATCGATCGGATACGCGGAGCGATCGGCACGAGCGCCACCCGCATCGGCGGCCAGGGGATGAATCAGCGTCATACCGGCATCATCCCATGTGCGACCGCGTCGCGCGCCCGGTGGCCGTGGCGGGTTGCGACCCATAATTGAAGGAATGGTCCGCCTCGTCCTTGCGGAAGGTCACGTCCTCGAACAGGTTCTCGAGACGGAGTCGTCGACGGCGACCGACGGGCTCAGTATCGGCGCGCGGTCGACGCTGGCTTCGGCGCTGGCGAGGACCACGTGGGGACGAAGCCATCAGCGTCAGATGGCGCTCGTCGACGGCGACAACGTGCTTGCCAGCGCAGTTCAGTACGACCTGACTGCCGTCCTCGATGAGGAGCCGGTGCGGGTCTGTGGCATTGGCCGTCTTTGCCTGCACCAGGCCGCCGGCACCGGGATCGGCAGCGGCAGCGGCAGTGCGGCGGCCACGCTCGTCGAGCAGTTGTGCGTCAGAGGCCGCGACGACGGCGCCGCTCTCGCGATGCTGTTTTCGAACAGCGGTGAACCAGATCACTTCGCCGCCTTCGACTCCGTACATCTGACCGACGCGGAGCTTCACGTCACCGAGTCGTCACGGCACGGCGCTCCGATGACATTGATCCGTGGCGGCGAACCACGCGATCTCGACGCCATCGTGGCGATGGGACGGACCCGTGCCACGCCGTTCCGGTTCCATCTCGATCGCGACACTGACTTCGTTCAGCACGCGATCATCAGAAAGCGGCTGCTCGCCGGCCTCGCTGCGGCCGGAGCGCGCGAGCTGCACTTCTTCATCGCCGAAGAAGGCATTACCGCTGCCGCCTATGTCGTCATCAGCGTCATCTCTGGCAGCTGGACACTCGAAGAGTGCGGCGACCGCGATCCGACCGGCGCGCGAGTGGGCGCCATCCTGCAGGCGCTCATCGCGCGTGCGCCGGGCGAACGACGGCCGACGATTCGCGGCTGGCTGCCACCGGGCTTTCTACCGCCACAGGTCACTGTGACTGAAGCCGCGGTTGCGACTGAAACGCTGAGGGTGCGATGGCTCGAATCGAACCAGAGGCGCACCGGGCTGTCGACAGAGGGCGTGATGTACTGGCGCGGCGACGTTCTTTAACCGTCCGCTGCGTATTCAACGGCTCAGTCGTGCAGCAGCACGCTGAGCAGCGAAGGATTGATTTTCAACCCGCCGTTGTATTCGATGAAGCCCAGTTTCCGGAACTTGTTCATGAAAAAATTGACGCGAGACCGGGTCGTGCCGACCATTTCGGCAAGTGTCTCCTGCGACAGCTTGGGCAACGTCCGCAAGGTCTTTTCCTCTCGGCCATAGCGCGCCAGCAGCAGCAGGGTACGGGCAAGGCGCTTCTCGCTCGAGTTGAACAACTGGTCGATGAGATCCTCTTCGATGCGAATATTCCGTTCCAGCATGTGGCCGATGAACCTGTCGGAAAAGGCCGGCTCGTCATGCAGTGCGCGCACCATGTCGTCCTTTTGAATACGTACCACATCGGAAGAAATCATCGCGGTCGCCGAACACATTCGTGCTGGTTGTCCGGCGAGACATCCTTCGCCGAAAAAATCCCCCGGCGCGAGCATTGCCACCACCGCTTCCTTCCCGGTGGATGACACGACCGACAGCTTGACGCCGCCCTGCTGCACGAAATACACGGTGGTCGCGGGTGTGCCCTGGCCGAAGATCACCGTGCCGCGACGCACGCGGACGACCTGGCGTGGCACGGTGGTCATGTCCAAAAGGCTTGGCGGAGGCGACGGTGACGTCGCGGCGGTGGCTCGTACTCGCTTCGCTGGCATAGGCGACGATCATCGCACGTGCGAACTCAGCGGTGCGCGCTCTTCTCAACGGCGCACTTTGGCGCTGAACGTCAGGTGGCGATGGGCAGCTGCGGAACCGTCGGACCCGGTGTGAGCCGCACATTCAGCCGTTGGCGGCGCAGCGCGGCCAAGCGAGCCATATGCCGTGTTCAATAGCGCACATCGGTTTTGGCGCCGGCGAGCCACGATAGCAGGCATGAGACCGATTAGCAGTCCGCGGCACCGCCGCACCCTCGCCGGCGCATTATGCCTGGCATTTTTCGCTACAGGCGTCGCAGCCGAGCCCGCGGCGACTGAAGCGCTTTCCCGGTACCGAAGCTTCACCGTCGGCAGCACCGTCGCGGCCGTGCTCGCGGAGACAAAACTCGCCCCCGCCTCAATCAAGACGATTCACCAGCGGCCGGCGCTGCTGCAGGAACTGGAGTGGCGGCCGAGCATGTGGTCGCCGGGCATGCCGTTGACATCGACTGATTCGGTCAAGCAGGTGATCTTCAGTTTCAGCAATGATGTGCTGTACCGGATTGACGTCGACTACGACTCCGAGCGCACCGAAGGCATGACGGACGCGGATATGGTCGAAGCGCTGTCGGCAATCTACGGGCGGCCGACCACGAGCTCGAAGAAGTCGAGCACGCTTCCGCCATCACGGCTGGACGTGCCGTCGCAGGTGAGCGTCGCGCGCTGGGAAGACGCCACGTACGCCGTTGCGCTATATCGGACCTCCTCATATGGCAAAGCGATGCGGTTGACCGTGACGCAACCGGCGCTCGAGACGCAGGCGCGGGCTGCCGAGGCGCGAGGGCAGGTTCTGGATCGCATCGAAGCCCCGCAGCGCGAGCGCGATCGCGATGAGAAGGCACGGTCGGATCAGCGCGACGCCGATGAGAAGGCGCGGACGATCAACAAACCGGTGTTCCGGCCGTGAGTGGTTGGGCGACGGCGCGCGAAACCGCGTCGGATGTCATCATCGCGACTGCCCTGCTGTGGATTCCGATTATTCTGCTCGGCGTCCTCGCGGCGCTCGTGCGGCTCGTGATCGACGTGCCGTAATCGGTTCGGCCACCAGAGAGAACGCGCCGCGGCGATGGCACCGAATTCAGGTGCCCGGTGACGGGGCCGATTCAATATGTGAGATCTCGCTGACTGGAATCGAGACCACATGACCCCCATGCATCGCCGCGACGGCTTTACACTGATTGAACTGCTGATCGTCGTGGCGATCATCGGCATCATCGCCGCCATCGCCGTGCCCGGCCTGCTTCGCGCCAGGCAATCCGGTAACGAGGCGTCGGCCATCGGCTCGGTTCGCACGCTGATCAGTGCCCAGGCAACCTTCGCTTCGAGCTGCGGCGGCGGTGGTTACGCCACGACCCTGCCGGCGCTCGCGACGGCGCCACCGATGGGCGTGCCGTTCATCAGTCCGGACCTGGTCGGTGCCGATGCCATACCGGGCAAGAGTGGTTATCTGGTGAACACGGTCGCGGGCGGCAGCCAGGTGCGGGCGGCTGCCGTCACCTGCAATGCCGTGGCCGACTCGAACACCAACTATCTGGTAACTGCGACGCCGATTAGCGTCGGTACCACCGGTCAACGCTCCTTCGGCAGCGAAGCGGCCGGCGCAATCTACCAGAATAGTGTCGGCGCGCTGCTGACCGCTCCGCTGGCGGTTGCGGGAACCGTCGGAATCCTCCAGTAATTCGCCCTCCCGGGCGGTTCGTTCACGTTCCGCGGCCGGTGGCCGATTAGACTAATCGTAGTTCCCTCGTTCACCCTGTCCTGACAGACGCGACATCGCAGTCAACAGGCATGCAGGCCCGTGGCGTTCACACGCGGGCAGGCGGCCAGCGAGTGGGTCGCCACTCTATTCGAGATTGGAGATGTCGTGAGAAAGCTGCAAAACAGCGGCGGGTTTACCCTTATCGAACTGTTGATCGTGGTCGCGATCATCGGCATCATCGCCGCCATTGCCGTCCCCGGCCTGCTCCGCGCCCGTCAATCGGGCAACGAGGCGTCGGCCATTGGCTCGGTTCGCGCCATCAACAGTGCGCAGGCGATCTTCTCCGCCAGCTGCGGTGGCGGCGGCTACGCGACGACTCTGGCAGCGCTCGGTACGGCGCCGCCCATGGGTGTGCCGTTTATCGGGCCCGATCTGATCGGCGCCAACGTGGCACCGGGCAAGAGCGGTTATCTGGTGAACAACGTCGCGGGAGGGCTGGCGGTGCTGGCCGCTGCCGCTACCTGCAACACAGTCGCTGCGTCGAACACCGACTACCTGGCGACGGCGACCCCGGTCACGGTCGGCACGACCGGTCAGCGATCGTTCGGCAGCGACGGCCGCGGCACGATCTATCAGAACAGCGTCGGTGCGATCCTCACGGCGCCGCTCGCAGTAGCCGGCACGGTCAGCGTCCTGCAGTAACGTCGCCCCTGTTCGAGCGGAAGATCGTGTGCAACGAGCCCGCATGACGGGCTCGTACTCGCGCTGTCAGCTCGCGCGGCGCGCGCCCCGCGTCCCCGACGCGAGCATCGCGCGCACATCCGCGCTCGGGAGCGGCTTGGCGAAGTAGAATCCCTGACCCGATTGACAGGACAACTCCTGCAGGCCCGCGAGCTGCTCGGGCGTTTCCACGCCTTCGGCCGTAACGTTCATCTCCAGGCCTGCGGCGAGCGCAATGATCGCCCGGACGATCTCTGCGTTCGCCGGATCCTCCATCCGGCTGACGAACGAACGATCGATCTTCAGCGTCTGGAACGGGAACTTCTGCAGATAGCTCAGCGATGAATAGCCGATGCCGAAGTCGTCGAGCCCCAGCTGCACGCCCATCGCCCGGAGACGATCCAGGACCTCGCGCACCTGATTGGAATGTTCGAGCAGGACCGTCTCGGTGATCTCCAGCTTCAGACGCGACGCCGGAAAACCGGTGTCCTTCAGAATGCGCGACACGTCCGCGACCAGGTCGGGATGCATGCACTGCTTCGCCGACAGGTTGACGTTGATGATCAGCGACTCGCCGGCGCCGAACTCGTCGTCCCACCCGCGCATCTGCCGGCATGCCTCGCTCAGCACCCAGTTCCCGATCGGTACGATCAGGCCGGTCTCCTCCGCCGTGGGAATGAACTCACCCGGTGAGATGAGGCCGCGCTCCGGATGCTGCCAGCGGAGCAGCGCTTCGAAGCCGGTAAGCGTACCGGTCTTCAGTGCGACGATCGGCTGATAGTGCAGACGGAATTCGTCGTGCTCGATCCCGCGTCGCAGCTCCGACTCGAGCTGCAGGCGTCGTTCCGCTGCCGCGAGCATCGACTCGTTGAAGACTTCGCAGCGCGCCTTGCCGAGCGCCTTGGCCTGATACATCGCCGTGTCGGCGTCGCGAACCATCTCGCCGGCCAGCTGATAGCGCGGCGCGCTCATGACGATCCCGATGCTGACCGATGTGAACACGTCGCGGCCCTGCAGACGAAACGGTTCGGCCGCTGCTCCGAGAAGTCGCGAGGCGATGCCCTGCGCCTCGGCGCCGCCAACGCCGTCCAGCAGGATGGTGAACTCGTCGCCGCCCAGGCGGGCGAGCGTATGCTCCCGATTCGAGCGCACGACGACGTCATCGACACGCAGCGCATTTTCGAGCCGCCTGGCCAGCGCCAGCAGCAGCTCGTCGCCGACGACGTGGCCGAGACTGTCGTTGATGATCTTGAAGCGATCGACATCCAGAAAGAAGACGGCGAAGTCGCGGTGGCTGTGCGTCCGGCTGCGGGCGACCAGTCGATCGAGGCGATCCATGAACAGCACCCGATTGGCGAGCCCGGTCAGCGGGTCCGCGCGCCGCGTTGCCACCTGCGCCCGGATCCGGGCCAGCGCCGTGGCAAAGTTGACCGGCTTGGTGACGTAATCGTTGGCGCCCAGATCGAGCGCCTCGACCACATCGTCGCTCGCATCCTTGGCGGTGACCATGATCACCGGCAGCTCCGAGAGCGGACGAACGTCGCGGATTCGCCGCAGCGTCTCGATGCCGCTCATGCCCGGCATCATGATGTCGAGCAGCACCGCGTCGACGCGATGCGCACTCAGCAGCTCGAGCCCACGCTCACCGCCCTCGGCGGTCAGCACCGTGTAACCGGCGCGCTCGAGGCGGCGAGAGAGCGCGTCCCGGTTCATCTCGTCATCGTCTATCAGCAGGAGCGTGGCGCCGACGCGCTGCTCATTCGCGCTCACTGTCGTTTCTCGCAGAGCGGGAGGTTCATATCCGCCCGTTCCAGCAGACGTGCCATCTTGCCGAGCAGTCCTTGAAACTCGATTGGCTTGGTGTCGAACTCGTCGCAGCCGGCGTCGAGCGCCTTCTGGCGGTCGCCGACCATGGCGTGCGCGGTCAGCGCGATGATCGGAATGTGGCTGGTGGCAGGGTCGTCCTTGAGGATGCGGGCGCACTGCCAGCCGTCCACTTCCGGCATGCCGAGATCCATCAGGATCAGGTCCGGGTCGTGCTGCTGCGCCATGGCGATGCCCTGCGGCCCGTCGACGGCGATCAGCACCTCGTAGCCTTTGCGCGACAGCAGACGTGACAGCACGTCCCGGTTCATCTCGTTGTCTTCGACGATCAGGATCTGGGTCATTCCTTAAAGACATCGGCATCGGCGCCGATTTTTCCACTGGGGTTCAGCATTGACGCGCGTGAAGATCACGGCAGAAACCGGCAAGCGTGCTCTGTGGACGGCGTTCGCCGTGCTGTGGCTGAGCGCGGCCGTGGCGGGGCTGGGCTACGTCGCGTCCTACGACAACAGTCCCGGCGTCCCGGCCAAAGCGCCGGCGCGCTGGCCGGCGGCAAGTCACATCGAACCGGCAGGCAATGGGCCGACGCTGGTGATGATGGCCCACCCGCAGTGTGACTGCACGCGTGCCAGCCTGGTCGAGCTCGCCGAGCTGATGGCCAGGGCCACGAAGAAGCCGCGCGCGTATGTGGTGTTCGTCGAGCCGGCCGGGGTCGGGCGCGACTGGATGCACACGGATTTATGGAAATCGGCTGAGCGCATTCCCGGTGTGACCGTGCTTCGCGATCGCGGCGGCGTGGAGGCGGATCTCTTCGGGGTCGAGACGTCGGGGCAAACGCTGCTGTACGGCGCCGATGGGCGATTGCTCTTCACCGGCGGGACGACCGGCGCTCGCGGACACACGGGGGACAACGAAGGACGCGCGTCGATGCTGGCGCTGCTCAACGGCACGACGCCACGCCGCTCGCTCGCCTCGGTCTTTGGCTGCGGCCTGTTCACTCGAGGCCGTACGTAGGACGGATCTTTAGATCCGTCGTTGTAGGACGGATCTTTAGATCCGTCGTGTAGGACGGATCTTTAGATCCGTCGTGTGGGACGGATCTTCAGCTCCGTCTCGAGAGTTCGACATGGCACTCACCAAAGCAGCGGAGATTGCGGGCGGCGGAGCGGCGGTGACCG
>JADMIO011054811.1_pt1 | contig 14361 bp, 15 predicted proteins | sample 8958161 | NCBI WGS metagenome assembly JADMIO01 (sample SAMN16585339, study PRJNA669376) | soil metagenome | isolation source: Crop rotation soil | place: USA: Cullars Rotation, Alabama | collected 2011 | reverse complement strand
CCGCGACTTCAAGTCACGTGAATTCCAAGCTTCGGATCCCACTGTGCTGGAAAGGGCGCCCGCGCTACTTGGTCTGACCCTGGACGAGGCGCGATACGCCATTCGACGCGCGCTCGCCGCCGGCGGCCGGCTCGGTGCGGCTTCGCTGCCTGCGCTGCTCGAGGAGAAGCGGCTGCTGATCAATCGTACTGGCGTGGTCGAGTTCATCGCGGATGGCGGCGAGATGGACGACGTCGGCGGGTTGGACGGCCTGAAGCACTGGCTGCTGGAGCGCCGCAAGCTTTTCGATCTGCGCGATGACGTGCACAACGAGATTGTCCCCAAAGGCCTGTTGATGATGGGCATTCCGGGCTGCGGCAAGAGTCTGGCCGTGAAGGCGATTGCGAAGTATTTTCAATTGCCGCTGTACCGCGTGGACATGGTCGAGATCTTCTCGGGCAGGCGCGGCAAGCCAGAGGCGGCGTTCGTCGAAGCCTGCAAGCTAGTGGAGGAGCTGGTGCCCGCCGTGCTGTGGTTCGACGAAATCGAGATGGGGATCAATTCGGCGGGCGAGGCCGGCGAACAGGGGCGTTTATTCGCGTTCTTCCTCACCTGGATGCAGGAGAAGGCGCGGGGGCTGTTCGTGGCCGCGACGGCGAATCGCATCGACCTGCTACCGGCCGAGATGATCCGCAAGGGCCGTTTCGACGAAGTCTTTTTCGTGGACCTGCCGCAGGACGAAGAGCGGCTGGAAATTTTTAAGATTCACTTGGCGAGGCGCGGCGTGGATATCACCGGCATGGACCTGTCGCAACTGCCGGAGTTCACCAAAGGGTTTAGCGGCGCCGAAGTGGAGCAGGCGGTTGTGTCTGCATTGACCAAGTCGCGGCTGACCGGCGCGCCGGTGACGGCACAGGATGTGATTCAGTCGGCGGTAAAGATTGTGCCGCTCTCACGCACCATGGAGGAGCAGATCAATCACATACGCGGCTGGGCGTTCGAGCGCGCGGTCCGCGCCTCAAAGCGGGAGCGGTAGGGCGGGCCCCCCGGCCCGCGCGCGGGCCCCTGGCCCGCAAACTTGCTCTCCGAGCTCCGCTCGGATGAGCCGGCTGGAAAGCCGGCTTGCGGCCAGGATTGGCGGCCCCACAGGCGGCGTTCTTCGTCACTCTTGGTGGCGCTCACACCGCAGATGTCTTAAACCGCAGGCACTCGCGAATGCTGCTTCATTCTCGCGGTTGGCATAGGGCATCCACGCAGTGCATCGCCGTAGTCACTTCATCAACCCCAGCACTAAGCCATGCAGCCGCGTCGTCAACTCCAGCCGGTCCGAGGCATGCATCGCCGACGTATCGATCGGGTCGCCCACTCGTATCGTCACGTCGCCGCTGCGCAAGTGTCCCGACCCCATTGGCAATAAATCGCGCATCCCGACGATGCCCACCGGGACAATCGGCACGCCCGCCTTAATCGCAATATACGCGGGACCCTCCTTGAACTCGCGCAACACTTCATGCGGCCACGAACGCCCGCCTTCCGGAAAATTCAAAACGCTGATCCCACGCTCGCGAATGATCTTCGACGCCTCCTGCATACTCTTCAGCGATGCACGCGGACTGCTGCGATCGACAGGCAGATGGCCGGCACGCTTCAAGTGCGTGCCCAGGAACGGAATGCTGAAGAGCCCCTTTTTGGCGAAAAAGCGAAACTGCTGCGGCAATACAGCGAGCAGCGCGGGAATGTCCATATAGCTGCCATGGTTCGCCACGAAAACATACGTCCCACGCGGATCGAGTTTCTCCAGCCCCTCAGACCGCACACGCATGAAGCACACCGCGAGCAGCATGCGAGCCCAAACACGCGCCAGCGCGTGCTGCGAACGTCCCGTGCGGTCGAAGAACGACGCGATGAGGGAGAGCGTGCCCATGAAGATGGTGCAGATGGCGATCAGTGGTGTGGAGAACAGCGCGGAACGCAGCAAACTCATCAGATCGCTCACTATAACATTCGCGCTTGCGGGCTCCTTCACGCTAACCCGAGCAGGGTGCGCGCCTCGGCCACCAGGAACAGCGATCCGGTAATGAAAATGACGTCATCGGAGGCGGCGTCGCGCGCCATATCGAGCGCGTCCGGCAACGCCGGCGCGACATCCAGGTTGGGATGGCCGGCCACCATGCGAATGGCATCGGGCGCCAGCGCGCGAGCCTGCCGGGGCGCAGTGACAATCACCCTCCACGCAAGCGGGAAGAGAATGCCCGCGATCTCGTCGATCGCCTTGTCGCGCATCGTGCCGTAAATCAGAGTCACTCGGCGGCCGGCATAAAACTGCGCGATGTAGGCGGCGAGAGCGCGCGCCCCTGCGGGATTATGCGCGCCGTCGAGGAGGATTTCGGGCGATTCCGAAGCGCGCTCCAAACGCCCGGGCCACTGGGCGTGCGCGATCCCCCCGGTGATAGCGGATGTAGGCGCGCCGAGGCGCGTCAGCGCGACCGCCGCCGTACGCGCGTTCTCCACCTGATGCGCGCCGGCAAGAGGGCATTCGATATCCAGTTCGAGTTCGCCGCTGAGGTGGAATCGGCTGCCACGAGCATCCAGCGCGAGATCCTGTATGCGCCACGCCTCGGTGCGCGCGACGGGGATCGCGAGTTGATGTGCGCGCGCATCCAGCACGGCTGCGGCTTCGGGGCGCTGGGCCGCGAAAACGGCCGGCGTCCCATTCTTCAAGATGCCCGCCTTTTCGGAGGCAATGGCTTCGAGACTTCGGCCCAGGTACGCCTCGTGATCGAAATCGACCGGCGTGATCACGCTCAGCTCCGGGGTGACCACGTTGGTGGCATCCAAGCGGCCGCCGAGCCCCACCTCGAGCACCGCGATATCGACGGCGGCGCCCACATCGCCGGCGAAGATCACCAGCGCCATCGCGGTCACGGTTTCGAAATAGGTGGTGTGCAGATCGATTCGGCCGGCAGCCAGCAGCCGTTCAACGGCGGCGTGAACCCGATCGAATGCCGCTGCGAAGAGTTCGTGCGAGACCGGCACGCCATCGATGCGGATGCGCTCGGTAGGCTCGGACAGGTGAGGCGAGGTGAAAAGCCCGGTACGCAGACCGGCTGCTTGCAGCGCGCTTGCGATCATCGCGCACGTCGAACCCTTGCCGTTCGTGCCGGCAACGTGCACGATGCGCAGGCGCTGTTCTGGGGACCCGAGTTCCTCCAGCACCTCGGAAATACGTTCCAGCCCGAGTTTGGCCGTCTGGATCTCGTTGCCCAGTGCGTAGAGGAATTGGACGGAGTCCGGGTAATTCACGTTTGCCGCTAGTCCATGAAGAAACGCAGGGCTGTGGAAACGTACTGCTTCATTTCCAGCCGCGGCACGACCGCGTCGAGCATGCCGTGCTTGAGCAGGAATTCGCTGCGCTGGAAGCCCTCGGGCAGCTTCTGGCGGATGGTCTGCTCGATCACGCGCGGGCCGGCGAAGCCGATGAGGGCGCCGGGTTCGGCAATGTTGAGATCGCCCAGCATCGCGTAGCTCGCCGTAACGCCGCCCGTGGTCGGGTCAGTCAGAATGCTGATGAAGGGCAGCTTGCCTTCATCGAGGCGCATCAGTCCGGCGGAAATCTTGGCCATCTGCATGAGGCTGACCGCGCCTTCCTGCATGCGCGCCCCGCCCGAGGCCGAGACGATCAGCAGCGCCTGGCGCCGCTCGATGCAGCGCTCGATGGCGCGCATAATCATTTCGCCGACCACAGAGCCCATACTGCCGCCGATGAACTTTGGCTCCATCGCGCAGATCTGGACCGCGCGGCCATTGAGCCGGCCTTCGGCGGCGATCATCGCGTCGCTCAAATTGGTGGCCGCCTGCATAGCGGCCAGACGTTCATTGTAGGGCTTGCTGTCGACGAACCCGAGCGGATCGCTGCTGCGCAGATCGGTATCGTATTGCGTGTATTCTCCGTCGTCCAGCAGGAGCTTCAGGCGAGTGACGGCATCGATGCGGCTGTGCGTCGCGCACTTGGGGCATACGTTCCAGTTGGTCTCGAGGTCTTTCTTCCAGATGATCTGGCGGCAGCCTTCGCATTTCTGCCATAGTCCCTCGGTCCGAACCTTGCGGTCCTTGTCATTGAGTTTGGGGAGTTTTTCGTCGTCCCGCTTGTCCCGCTTGAACCAAGACATTCAAGCCTTACGTTAACGCGAGAAGGGACTTCGGAGCAAATGGCTGGAAGTTCTCAGTTCTCAGTTCTCAGTGATCAGTCGCGCCTTCGGCGGACGATTGCGCTGCTGCAAGCGCAGCCCGGACTGACAACTGATGACTGAGAACTGAAAACTTCTATCTCACATACGGATGATTCCGCAAAATCGCGAAACCGCGATAAATCTGCTCCGCCAGCATGGCGCGGGCGAGTTCGTGCGGGAACGTCATCGCCGAGAGCGAAACCAGTTGATCGGCGCGGCCGGTCCAGGCGGGCGGATGGCCGTCGTGCCCGCCAATCAGGAACACCAGATCGCGGCCCTCCCTTTCGGCATTGGCGATGATCTTCGAAAATGCTAAAGAATCGAGCGCCTTGCCGGCGGGATCGAGCAGAATCTTGCGCGCTCCCGGATGTCGCTCCCAGGGGTCGAACCGGTCGGGCCGGATTTCACGCATTTCGCATGGCGTATACCGATCCGCGCGCGCCACGAAATCCGCGGCGAGGGCATTGGCGTGCGCGTCCTTAGGCTTGCCGATGAAGTAAAGGTAGATCTTCACGCAGCGGGAATTTCGACGGTCTTGGCGGTACGCCAAAGGCGTTCCAGATCGTAGTATTCGCGCGACTTGGGCGAGAAGATGTGGACCAGAAGGTCGCCATAGTCGGCCAGCACCCACTCCGCCTGGTTGTAGCCCTCCAGGCTGTTCGGCAGTTCGCGAGCCTGTTGTTTGAGCTGAATACCGACCTCGTCGCTGATCGCCTGGATCTGCTTGGCATTCGACCCCGTGCAGATGACAAAGAAATCGGCAAAGGCGGTGATACCGGTGAGGTCAAGGACCTTGATGTCGGTGGCCTGTTTGGCCTCGGCGGCGCGTACGGCAATCAGCCAGGTAGGGGTGTCGGATAGAGACTCGGCGGGCCGATTCGATACAGTGGTCAATTCGCTCTTGGTCAGACTTGAAGCTCCTAATCCGTATCGTATCAGAATGATTGCGGGCGGCCGGTTGGGGGTGGGTGGGCGTGGGCGATAGAACACCACGACAACTGTAGTGTTTGCTGCCGCGCAATTCGCAACTCCTTATTCCGCACGAGCGTAACCTCACACGGGCGAGGAGCGCCCAAGTATCAGGTATAATAAAAATTCATGCGTTTTTCTTTGGGCCCGGTCTTTGTCCTGACGTGTTTGTGTGCATTCGCTCAGACGGAGGATTCGCCTGAGGTGCTGCGCGCCAAGGCCGGCATCGATCACCTGCGAGCCCTGGTAGAGGCTGGAGTCGCACCCCGCGTCCAACTCGAGAAGGCCGAGGCCGCCGTGGCCGACGCCGAAGATGCCGCCCTCTTGCGCCGAACCCTCTACGGCAACGACCTGACCGAAGAGCAAACCGACGAGATGCTGGCCGCTGCCACGCGCCGCCTGGAACGGCGCCAGAAGGCGGTGGACGACGGGCACAAGCTTGTGGACAGCGGAGTGGCGTCCATGCTGTCGCTGACGCCGTTGATCGAGGAACTTGACTCGGCCCGCAAGGAACAGGATCTGGCCGAATCGCGGGCGCATTTCGCGCGCGAGTTGGCGCAGCAGGCACAGGCGGAAGAGATGGTCCTCAGCAAGCTGAACGACGCGCCCAAGGAAGTGCAGGAATTCGCCGATAAGTACGAGGGCGACGGCGTGTTCAACATGGGCACCTTCTCGCGAGTGGAATCGGAATTTGAAAAGAAGTTCGGAAAACCGATGCCGGTCAGCGCAATGGGCGAAACCAACACCCACAAATCGCTCGGCTTCGATCATCGCGGGCGGGTAGACGTAGCGCTTCACCCCGATCAGCCGGAAGGGCGTTGGCTGCTCGAGTATCTGGTGGACAATCACATCCCCTACTTCGCCTTCCGCCACGCAGTACCTGGAAAAGCCACGGGAGCTCACATTCATCTGGGACCGGGTAGCACGCGCTACAAACTCGGCGGATAATGTAAGCTCCATGACAGATCCAAAACTCCGGGTGCTGATCTCCGCTGAACAGATCAGAAGTCGCATCAAGGAACTGGGCGAAAAAATATCCGCGGATTACCCCACGGGCAATCTGCACATGATCTGTATCCTGAAAGGCGCAGTCTTTTTCATGACAGATCTGGCGCGCGCGATGAAACGCGATGTCCAGCTCGATTTCATGGGCATCTCGACATACGGCAAAGGTAAGACCAGTTCCGGCGAAGTCAAAGTCACGAAGGACTTGGACATTTCGCTCGAAGGCGCCGACGTGCTGATTGTGGAAGACATCGTGGACAGCGGCGTCACGTTGAACTACCTCATGCACTTGCTGGATCAGCGCAAGCCGCACTCCATCCGCATTGCCGCCCTGATGGACAAGCCGGAGCGGCGTTTGCGCCCGGTACATGTGAGCTACGTAGGCTTTCAGATTCCCGACGAGTTCGTGGTGGGTTACGGCCTGGATTACGCGGAAAAGTACCGCAATCTGGACGACATTTGCGTGCTGGACCCGGAGAGCTAGCGGTGCCAATCGTAGGGCGGACCCCCTGGTCCGCGCAGGGCCCCCTGGCCCCGCAAACTTGCATTCAAATCGTTTCCACCATGCGTCTTCGTCACCCTTGGTGTGCGGTACGGTTGTATGCCAACGCTCCGTTGAAGACGCAGTTGTAGGGCAGACTTTAGTCTGCGGCCGGGCTTCAGCCCGGCCACGCGGCAGCGGGACTGAAGTCCCGCGCAGGCTAAAGCCTGCCCCACTCGAGTCTTCATCACCTTTGGTGGCCCGCAGCGCCATGGGGCACCCCCTTACGGTCGCGTCTCCGTTGAAAGCTGAATTCCGCGCATGCTAACCGCGTTCTTCGTGGCGGCGCGCATCGTGTCGAACCCCATTTCGAACGCGCTCCAGAAGCAGCTGGCGCAGCGTCAGGCAAATCCAATCTTCATCATCGCGGTGACGCACGCCCTGCTCACGCTCGCCGTACTGCCCGTCGCATGGCGTAGCGGCGCGGAGCACCTCGGCGGCGCTTTCTGGTGCAATATCGCCTTCTGCGCAATGCTCGCCGTGGCCAGCAATGTCCTGCTCGTGTTTGCGCTGCGCACGTCGGACCTTTCGGTGCTCGGGCCGCTCAATGCGTACAAGTCGATAGTCAGCCTCGCGCTGGGCGTCTTTCTGATCGGCGAATTGCCCGCCGCCATGGGATTGGCGGGTGTGCTGCTGATTGTCGCCGGAAGCTACTTCGTGGTCGATCGCGATGCGGGGAAACCGCGGCGCATGGCCGTCGCGGAGTTCTTCGGCGAGCGCGGCGTGCAGTTGAGGCTCGCGGCGCTGTGCCTGTCGGCCACCGAAGCCGTGTTCCTGAAGAAAGCGATTCTGGCGGCCGATCCGGTGACCGCCTTTGTATTCTGGTCGATTATCGGATTCCCTGTAGCGGCGATGGCCGTAGCGCTGGCGCAGCGCCGCACGCTGGCGGAGGAAGTCGCGCTGCTGCGGCGTAATTGGCGCACCTATCTTTTCCTCGGTGCAGCGACTGGCACCATGCAACTCACCACGCTGCTCGCCTTCGGCAAGATGCAGGTGGGCTATTCGCTGGCGCTCTTCCAGTTATCGACGATGATCGGCGTGTTCCTGGGCTACCGGTATTTCCAGGAAGGTCAGATCGGCAAGCGCCTGACGGGCGCCGCGATCATGTCGATCGGCGCAACGCTGATCGTGCTGCAAGGCCGGCGGAGTTAAACCGCTCTTTACGGCCACCGTGTATGGCGCTCGCCCGTCCGACGGCACCCGTGACAGTTGAGTATCGAGTAGACTGAAGAAAGAACCTCGTGAGCACTCAAATATCCAGTCCGGGCGATGAAGCGCGTATCTGGGCACGGCTCATGGAATCGCAATCGTCGCACCCACCGAAAGAAGCCGCTCGATATCTGCTCTCGATCGGATTCAGTCAGCAGGATCGTGACCGGATGGAAGATCTCGCGCGACAGTCGGAGGCTGGTGCCCTGACTCTCGAGGAGCAGTCGGAATTTGATGGCTATCTGCGGGTGGGGAATCTACTGGCGGTGATCCAGTCAAAAGCGAGGCTCGCTTTGAGACAAAGCGCCTTCGATTCTCAGTAAACATGCACCCAGAACTGGTGCGCTTGGTCTGGCAAAGGGCGCAGCGCCGGTGCGAATATTGCCACTTACCCTGCGATAAATACCCGCTTCCGTTTCACATAGATCACGTCATTTCCCGACAGCACGGGGGACAGACGGTGCCAGAGAACCTTGCATTGTCTTGCCTGCACTGCAACCGGCACCAGGGTCCGAATATAGCAGGGCTCGATACCGAGACCGGGTGTCTGAGCCCGCTATTCAATCCCCGCCGCGATTCATGGCTTGAGCACTTCGAGTGGAACGGCGCCCGACTTGTCGGTAGGACCCCTGTAGGCCGGATCACCGCTCACGTATTGGCCGTGAATGCTGCCGATTTCCTCGCTGTTCGCGAAGCGCTTTTCGAGGAGGGCGCCTTCGACCTCGGGTGAAAACAACGCATGAGGCGGACAATCTCCGTCGTTTCTAACTTCTCCAACCGATTTGCTGTATATCATCAGTCCACCTCACGTTTGGCTCCGTATTCTTAACATATTCCGGTCTGCAATGGGATGATTCCTGAGGCAATTAGCGAACTCGCGCCGCCTGCGCAGAATGAGTTTCGCTGGGCCATCGCTACAATGAAACTGTATGCCTCGCAGCCACATCGCCATCATCGGCGCGCCGCTCGATCTCGGGCAGGATCGCCGCGGTGTCGATATGGGGCCTTCCGCGGTGCGCGTGGCCAATCTGCACGCTCGCATCGCCTCCCTCGGATATGAAGTAGAGGATTGGGGCAACATCCCCGTCGAACAAAAAGAAGCCTCGTCCGAAGGCGAGCCGCACGCCAAGTACCTGGCGCAGATCGCTTCCGCCTGCGAGAAACTCGCCGCACGCGTGAGCGATGCACTCGAGCGCGGCTTCCTGCCGCTCGTGCTGGGCGGCGATCATTCTGTCGCAGTGGGTACCGTAAGCGGCCTCTCCAGCCACTACCGCGCCCGCCGGCGCAAAGCCGGATTGATCTGGCTGGACGCGCACGCCGACATGAACACGCCCGACAGCAGCCCGAGCGGCAATGTGCACGGAATGCCACTCGCGTGTCTGCTGGGACACGGACCCGCGCCATTGGTCGATCTGCTCGGCTATCATCCGAAAATCGAGCCGCGCAATACCGTGATCGTCGGCCTGCGCGATGTCGACGCCACCGAGAAGCCGCAGGTGCGCGACAGCGGCGTGCGCGCCTTCACGATGCGCGATATCGACGAACGCGGCCTGCGGGCCGTCATGAACGAAGCCATCGCCATCGCCTGCGACGGCACGGAAGGGCTGCACCTCTCGCTCGACATGGATTTCTGCGACCCGGCGGAAGCGCCGGGCGTCGGCACACCCGTCCGCGGTGGCGCCACCTATCGCGAAGCGCATTTGGCCCTCGAATTGATCTGCGATTCGCGGCGCATGATTTCCATGGAAGTTGTCGAAGTGAATCCTGTAATCGACGAGCGCAATCGCACGGCCGAATTCGCCGTCGAACTGATCATGTCCGGATTGGGAAAACGCATCCTATGAAAACACGAGTAGCCGTAATTTACGGCGGGCGGACCGGCGAGCATGAAGTTTCCGTGCGGTCGGCCAAGGCCATTCTGGCCGGATTGAACCGCGACAAATACGAAACCCTGGAATACTTCATCGATAAACAGGGCAAGTGGAGCCCCAAGCCGATCGTGCCCGAACCCGGCGCGCACTCCGATATCGACGTGGTCTTTCCCGTGCTACACGGCACCTTCGGCGAGGACGGCACCGTCCAGGGACTCCTCGAACTGGCCGACCTGCCGTATGTCGGCGCTGGTGTCATGGCATCGGCCATCTCCATGGACAAGGAGATGATGAAGCGGGTCTGCAAAGAACGCCTGCTGCCGGTCGTTGAATATGTGACGGTCACGCGCGACACACCCTCGGTCGGCGACGCATGCCGCAAGCTGCCGTTTCCCATGTTTGTCAAACCGGCCAACCTCGGATCGAGTGTGGGCATTTCGAAGGCCCACGACGAGCAGGAACTGGAAAAAGCGTTCGAATTGGCGAAGCAATACGATCGCAAGGTGATTGTGGAAAGAGGCATCATCGGTCGCGAGCTCGAGTGTTCCGTGCTCGGCAATCAGGACCCGATCGCTTCCCTGCCCTGCGAAATTCTGCCCTCACGCGAATTTTACGACTACGAAGACAAGTACCTCCTCGACCGGGCGAAGACGCAGGTGCCCGCCGAGTTATCGGAGGTCGATACCGAAGAATTGCGGCGGCTCGCTGTGGAATGCTATCGCGCTGTCGAATGCGAAGGCATGGCGCGCGTGGACTTCTTTCAAGAAGCGGAAACCCATCGTTTTTACATTAACGAGATCAACACCATTCCCGGCTTCACGTCGATCAGCATGTATCCCAAAATGTGGGAGCACAGCGGAGTGCCCTTCACCGACCTGCTGGACCGGCTGATCGACCTCGCGCTCGATCGTCACAAAGCTAAGCAGGCCACACGCTTCACGCGTTAGCCGCGAAACCCGGCGGGGTACACTGGAAACATCAGGGATGTTTCGTCTCGCCACAGCGCTATTCTGCACCACGGCCTTGCTCCACGCGCAGGATCCGGCGCCCGACGAATTCGACCAGCAACTGCGCAGCATCATCGGCGCCTACGCGGCGGCAGCGGCCAATGCGGCGGACCCCGTCAGCTCCGAGCAGGCGCTGTATGCGGGCGCGATTCCCGGCATGTTGCGCAAACTCGACCCGCACTCCGTATTTTTCGACCCCGAGCAATTCGAACAGCTCCGGCGCATGGAGACGTCCACATCCAAGGGTTTTGGCAGCGTAGTGTCGATCCTGCCCGGACGCGTGATTGTGCTGCAGACCCTGCCTGGTACACCGTCTCAGAAGGCCGGCCTGTCGCCGGGAGACGAGATACTCGCCATTAACGGCTATGTGATCGGCCAGTTGGATGTGGAGCAGTTGCCTCAACTCCTGGAGCAATCGCGCCAGCATCAGGCGCGGCTAGACGTGCGCCGGCCGGGCATTCCCACCTTGATGCACTTCACCATGACGCCCGAAGAAATGCAGTCGCCCAGCGTGGATCGCATGTTCTTCATTGGCCCGGGTGTCGGCTATATCCGCGTGACGAGTTTCGATGAGAAGACAGGGCAGCAGATCAAGGCTGCGATCGAGAAATTGGGCGGCGACCGCCTTGCCGGCCTGGTGCTCGATCTGCGCAACAATCCGGGAGGCGTAATGGCGGCCGCGGTGGAGACGTGCGCACTGTTTCTGCGGCCCGGACAGAAGATCGTCACGGTGCGCGGCCGTCACGTTCCGGAAACCACCGAAAAAGTCCCGGACAACGCCACGCCCTACGGCTTCAAGCTCGCAATTCTCGTGAACGAGAAGTCGGCGAGCGCCTCCGAAATTGTTTCGGGAGCGATGCAGGATCACGATCGCGCCACTATTCTCGGCGTGCCATCTTTCGGCAAAGGGCTCGTGCAGAGCGTCTTCCCCATGTCGGAGAATACGGGCCTTGCACTGACGACGGCGCTGTACTACACGCCGAGTGGACGGTCGATTCAGAAGCCGCTCGATGCCGCGCGCTTCGGGCTCGGCGCCACCACGGCGCACCCTAATAAGGAATCGGAATTCCATACCGACAAGGGTCGGTTGGTGACAAGCGGCGGCGGGATTCAACCCGACATCGTGGTTTATCCGCTGCCCGGCAATCGACTGCGCAACGTGCTGGATGCCAGTGGTTCGTTTCCAAATTACGCCACGCAATACCTGCGTGACCACAAGGTGGATGCGGACTTTGAAGTCAGCCCGGCGATGCTCGACGAGTTCCGCGTCTTCCTTTCCGACCGCGAAATCCGCCCGAATCTGGCCGAATGGCTCGGCGAGCGCGAGTTCATCTCGAACCGTTTGAAGAACGAGATTTTCAATCAGGCTTTCGGAGTGGAGAAGGGCGACGAAGTAGAAGCCCAGCGCGACCCCGTGATCCTGAAGGCCCTCGAAGTCTTAGCTGGGTAGTTCCAACGGAGACGCGACCGTGAGGGAGCGTTCACTAGCTCCATCTCTCCCGTCCGCCCGCTAGCTCCAACGGAGACGCGACCGTGAGGGAGCGTTCCCTAAGTCCATCCTGCCTGTCTTCTTTTAAGGCGTGCCGCCTATCGCTATCGATGTTCGCAAACGCTCCCTCACGGTGCCCTCACGGTCGCGTCCCCGCGTTGAGCTACTGTAGCGGCGTCAAGCTATAAACCGCCGCCAAACCATTCAAATCGGCACGCAACAATGCCCACTCGCGCTGTACCTTGTCGGTAAATCGCATTTCGCTCATCACGTGATTCACGTCCGCGGCGGCGGCGAGAACCTTGTCTACCTGTTCCCGTACTTTGGGGTCGTTCTTATCCTTCTTGTCGTCGAATACGTCATGAAGTTTCTTGGCGGAATCGTGCAAATCGTCCGCACGATGTTTCGCGCGATCCTCGAGCTTCGAGCCGTCCACCAGACTGTGTTCAATCGCATTATCGAAGTCGTTCTTGAACTCTTCCGTACGGGCGGAAAGCTTGCGCACAATCGTGCGTGCGTCAGTAACCGTAGTAACTGCGTCGCGGTTAGCGTCCTGGCCAAACGAGAGCGTGGCGGCGGCCGCCAGCACCAGGCCGGTTACACAAAGGAATTTGGAATACATAGGCTCTTCTCCGCCGTGAAGAAAGCACCCGGTATACCCTTGTTCGCCTGCGAACAAAGCGAGGCTACGCCGAGTGCAGAGACGCCATATCGATACTGAAGCGGTACTTCACATCACTCTTCAGCATCCGCTCGTACGCCTCATTGCATTTCTGAATGGGAATCACCTCGACATCCGCGGTGATCTGGTGCTGGCCGCAGAAGTCCAGCATCTCTTGCGTCTCCGCGAGACCGCCGATCAGCGATCCCGATAGGCTCTTACGTCCAAAAATCAATGTGTGAGCCGACACGGGCAGCGGTTGCGGCGGCGCGCCTACCAGGGTCAGATTGCCGTCGACTGCCAGCAATTCGATGTACTCGTTGATGTCGTGCTGAGCGGACACGCAATCGATAATGAAGTCGAAACTGCCGGAGTGTTGCGCCATCTGGTTGGCGTCGCGCGATACGATCACTTCGTCGGCGCCCAGGCGCATCGCGTCTTCCCGCTTCCCGGGAGACGTCGTGAACACCGCCACATGCGCGCCCAGCGCGTGCGCGATCTTTACCGCCACGTGCCCCAGCCCGCCCAGTCCCACCACGCCGGCCTTCTTGCCGCGCCCGACCTTCCAGTGACGCAGCGGCGAGTAGGTCGTAATCCCGGCACAGAGCAGCGGGGCCGCCGCCGCGAGGTCGAGATTGTGTGGCATCCGCAAGACGAAGTGCTCATCCGCTACGATGCTCTCTGAGTAGCCCCCGTATGTGGCGCGCCCGGTGTGCGGGTCGGGCGAGTTGTAGGTCATCACCATGTGGGGGCAGAAGTTCTCCATCCCCGCACGGCAGTTCGGACAGGTGCGGTCGCTCCCCACGAGGCAGCCAATCGCCGCGATATCGCCCACCTTAAACTTGGTGACTGCGGAACCTACCTTCGTCACGCGTCCGACGATTTCGTGGCCCGGCACGATCGGATAGATGGTGGGCGAATTGTCCTCCCACTCGTTGCGCACGGCATGCAGATCTGAGTGGCAGATGCCGCAAAACAGAATCTCGAGCTGCACGTCGCACTCGCGCGGCTCCCGGCGGGGAATGGTGGCGAAGGCGAGCGGCGATTCCGCGCTGGCGGCGGCGTAGGCTTTGGCGTAGTACATGACAGTTGGCTCCGATACAACCTGTCGAAGCTGCATGTCTCTGCCCAGAGTATGTTCGCGCCGTGCCTATGCGGCGCACCAATTCTCGCTCTTTCAGCCTCGCGAAGTTGCACCGCATACAGAGGCGATTGCCACCGGAGGCGCGACCGTGAGGGACCGCGCGATCGCGACGTTTGTATTCCTGCGCCTCCCATACTTGGCAGCCCAAATCCGAGCCGCGACCGTAACGGAGTGCCCTATGGCGCTGCGGGCCACCAAGGTAATGAAGACTCGAGTGGGGCAGGCTTTAGCCTGCGCGGGACTTCAGTCCCGCTGCC
>JADMIO010833582.1_pt1 | contig 14361 bp, 13 predicted proteins | sample 8958161 | NCBI WGS metagenome assembly JADMIO01 (sample SAMN16585339, study PRJNA669376) | soil metagenome | isolation source: Crop rotation soil | place: USA: Cullars Rotation, Alabama | collected 2011 | reverse complement strand
GGGCGGCCGCCGTGGTCGCCGCGGGCGGCGCGCTCGGCGGTGGCGCGGGCGGCGTGTCGACCTTCGTCCCCCCCATGGTGAGCCAGATGAAGCTGCCGAGGCCCGCAGAGAGGCCCACCGCGAGCGCGATCAGCGGGATCGTCCGCGTCCGCCGCTCGGGCCGCGTCAGCACGGCGCTGAGCGTCCCCTGCGCGTTCGTGGACTCGTACACCCGCGGCGGCGCGAGCGATGGCGGCAGCTCTGCCGATATCGGCGACGAGAACGGTGATGACAGCGGCGACGACAGCGATGATGACAGCGGTGACGGCTGCGTCGACGACAGCGGAGACGGGAGCGGCGACGAGAGCGGTGACGGGTGCGGCGGCGGCGGCGGCGGCAGCGGCGACCGGAGGGGCTTCAAGCGCACCAGCTCCCGCGTCTTTTCGCCGTCATCGTCCCCCTGCGGAGGGACGGAATCGAGCACGATCCGGGGCAGCGCCGGCTGGGCCTGCGCGGGCCTCGGGATCGTGTCCGGCGGCTCGTCCTCGAGCAGCGCGAGCTGCCGATCGATGAGCACCTGGAGCTCGGCCCGGGTCTCCTTGAAGAGCGCGCTCACGAAGGCGCCGATCTCCTCGCCCCCCACCTTGTGGCCGCCGAGCCGCTCGATGAGCGGCTCCAGATCCGCGCGGAACGCGGCGGCCGTCGGGTAGCGATCCTTCGGCTCGCGCGCGAGCGACCGATCGCAGGCGCGCGCGAGCTCCGGCAGGACCGAGGGCGTCACCTTGCGGATGTTCGGCACGTCCTGGAGCATCCGCGCGATGATCTCCGGATCGCCCATCCCCGCCCACATCCGCCGCTCCGCGATGGCCTCCCAGAGCATCACGCCCACCGCGTAAAGATCCGCGCGGCGATCGACCTGTTGCGCCGCGAACGCCTGCTCCGCCGCCATGTACGCGACCTTGCCCTTGACCACCCCCGTCTGCGTCTCCACCACCCGGCGCGCCGCCTTGGCGATGCCGAAATCGACGATCTTCACCTGCCCGTCGTACGTGATGAAGATGTTCTGCGGGCTGATGTCGCGGTGGACGATGTCGAGCCTGGTTCCATCGTAGTCGGTGAGCTCATGCGCGTAGTGCAGGCCGGTGAGCACCTCGCAGAGGATCCGGATCGTGAGCCAGAGTGGGATCTGGAAGTCGAGCTTGTGGGCCTGGGCGATGACCCGGTGGTACGGCTGGCCGTCGAGGTACTCCATCGCGATGAAGTACTGGCCGTCGGCGAGGCCGACCTCGTTCGTCTGGACGACGTTGCGGTGGTTGAGGCGCGCGGCGAGGCGCGCCTCGTCGAGGAACATGGTCCGGATCGCAGGCTCGTCGGCGAGGGCGGGGCGCAGCCGCTTGATGACCAGGAGCTTGCTGAAGCCCGCCGGCCCCATCGAGACCGCGAGGTACACGTCCGCCATGCCGCCCTGGCCGAGCGCGGCGATGAAGCGGTACTTGCCGAATGAATGATCGCCCGAGGCCTCGGCCATCGGCGAATGCTAGCCTACCGCTTCTTGCCCTTCCAGAGGCGCCTCACCCACGCCTCGACCTCGTCGATCTGGCTCGGGATGTCCGCGGACAGGTTCTCGTAGCCCTCCGCGGTCACGACCACATCGTCCTCGATGCGGACGCCGATCCCCCGGTATTTCTCGGGGACGGTCAGGTCGCCCTGCTGGAAGTACAGGCCGGGCTCCACGGTCAACACCATCCCCGCCTGGAGCTTGCCGTATTTGTAGACCTCCTTGCGCGCCTCGGCGCAGTCGTGGACGTCGAGGCCCAGCATGTGGCTGATGTTGTGGAGCGAGTAGCGCTTGTAGAACTGGTGCTCCTCCTTGAGCGCCTCCTCGGCGCTCCCCTTGAGGATCCCGAGCTCGCAGAGCCCCTCGGCGATGACGCGCATCGCGGCCCGGTTCGGCTCCATGAAATCGTTGCCCGGCCGCACTTTGTCGAACGCGGCCTTCTGCGCCTTGTACACCAGCTTGTAAATCGTCCGCTGCTCCTTCGTGAACCGGCCGGAGATCGGGATCGTGCGCGTGATGTCGGCCGTGTAGAGCGAGGTCGCCTCGACGCCCGCGTCGAGCAGGAGCAGCGCGCCCGGGCTGAGCGCGCCGTCGTTGCGCGTCCAGTGCAGAATGCACGCGTGCGGCCCGGACGCGGCGATCGTCCGGTAGCCCACGTCGTTGCCCTCGACCCTCGCGCGCAGGTTGAAGATGCCCTCCACCTCGCGCTCGCTCTTCGCCTTGCGCAGCGCCCGGATCACGTCGTCGAAGCCGCGGTGGGTAGAGGCGACCGCCGCTCTGAGCTCGGCGGTCTCGATCGCGTCCTTGATGAGCCTCATCTCCCCGAGCCAGGTGGCGAGCTGCTTGTCGCGCTCGCTCTGCTCGGGCAGCGCCGCGTCGACCTTGCCCGAGAAGCCGCGGAGCGCGCGGAAAGGAGCGTCTTTCCCCTCCTTGAGCGAGGTGAGCAGCGCCGGGAGCTCGGCGAGCGGCTGGCACTCGTCGACGGCGAAGCGCGCCTGGCTCCCCGGGACGCCGAGGCGCGGGCCCACCCAGAGCTCGCCCTTCACCCGGTCGGTGAAGAAGGTCGCGTCGGCGCGGCCCGGGTTCGGCTCCACGAAGAGCAGGTCCTGATGACCCCCGCCCTCCTTCGGCTTCATGACCAGCACGCAGTCGGGCTCGAGACAGCCCGTGAGATAATAGAAATCGCTCCCGGGTCGGAACGCATAATAGGTGTCGTTCGCGCGCACCTTCTCGTGCCCCGTGGGGATCACCAGCGTCTCGCCCGGGAAGAGCTTCGACAGGGCGCGGCGCCGCGCGCAGAACGCCTCATGATGCGCGATCGGCAGAGGGAGCTCGGCGGGCGGAGGGCTCCAGTCCCGGGTCATGAAGTCGAGGAGCGCCTTCGGCGGAGCGTCCTTGTCCACGGGCTTTTCGGCTTGGGCGTCGGCGGGGGCGGGCTCGGGCGGAGGCGAGGGGGCGCTGTCGAACGAGTTGTTCATGGGGTGGCCGGCAGTGTCGACCAACGGCCGGCCGAAGGAAAGCGCTAGAAATCTTCGCTGTACTTCCGCGGCACCACGGCGCGGTTGAAGCCGCTGATGTGGGCCGGGTGCTCGGGGCAGTGTCGCCGCGACGTCGGCTTGTCCTGGAAGGAGACCCGGCCGCACGTCTCGCACACGCACAGGTGATGGTCGTACTCCTCGCGGTGCGTGAGGATATCGACCGCCAGCAGGCTGAGGATGATGCCGCTGAGCGGCGCGGTCGGCTCCGGGTGCGCGACCCACCGGCTCGCGTCGGCGACCCGCCGCCGCCGCACGCGGCCAGCGAAGATCGCGCCGGCGAGGAAGCGATCGTCGACCGGCTGCGCGATGAGGCCTCGCAGCGTGCCCACGATCCGGCCGCGCGCGATGAGCACGAGCCGCTGGATGCTCTGCTCGGCCAGCCCCATCAGCGCGCCGCTCGGGTTGAGCGGGATGCTGCCGACCGAGGGCTCGTTGATCATCACGGGCCGGGCCATCACGCCGCGGGAGACCACGTGCTGGTCGAACCACGCGCGGAGCTCGCGGATCGTCATGCTCCCCGAGGCCGAGTCCTCGATGAAGGTGACCGCAGCGAGGAGGCCGTTGCGCTCGGCGGTGGCGGGGAACTGGGGGAGGGTGGGGAGGGCAGAAGCAGGAGTAACCATCGCACCCACGCTTATCGCAAGGACCAGACCAGCCCGGGAGAGGGCTCCCGCGCCTGGAAACCGCTGGGTTTTTGCAGCATTTGTGCAGCGAATCCAATGCTGGTGGACGGCCGTGCCGGCACTGTGCCCGGCCTGTGCCCGCAGGCGGCCGCGTCTCGGGCGATTTGGCCGCCCCATGGCCAGGCGCTTATCCTTGTCGAACCGACGTGAAGTGGAGGCTCGCCCCCGGAGTTGCTCTCGCCTGCGCGCTCGTGGCGTGCCCGGCGGCGGGCGCGCCGCCCGAGGGCGACGCCGACCGGCTCATGAAGACGGCGGGCGCGTACATCGCGGTCTGGGACCTCGACGGCCGGGCCGCGTGCGAGGCGAGGCGCCCGGCCTGCGAGCACATGGAGGAGATGCTCGATCGGGCCGCGCGCGCGCTCGTGGACGCGCACCGGACCGGCGCGGCGATCCTCGTGTTTCAGACGCTGCTGAACCCCCGCTATCACCTCGACAACACCGATCGCGCCCGGATGGCGCCCTACGAGATCGGCGCGGCGTACCAGGCGATCGGCGCCTACGCCGAGGCGTCGACCCTGTTCGAGCGCTTCGCCGAGGAGCGCGAGGCGCTCGACCAGGCGCCCGCCGCGCTCGAGGAGGCGGCACGGCTCCGGCTCCGCCTGGGCCAGCGAGAGCAGGCCGTCGCCGACGCGGCGCTGTTCCAGCGGCTCTATGCCAGAAAGCAACCGGATCACGCTGGCCGCATCACGCTCGGGATCGCGGCGCGCGACGAAGAGGAGGAGGACTGGGAGGCGGAGAGCGCGACCCTGACCGCCGCGATGCCGTGGCTCGACAGGAGCGCGCCGCTCGAAGTGCGCATTGAGGCGCACGCGAGGATGGCGCGGGCGCAGGCGCACCTGGGCCACGCGCCGACGGCCGCGGTGGAGATGAGCCGGGTGCTGATCATCGCGCACGATCGGGCCATCGCGCTGCGGCGCCGGGGGAAGGACGCAAAGGATATTGCCCCGGACGCCGGCGTGGAGGACCTGATCGCCGAGGCCCGCTTCTCCCAGGCCGAGCAGAAGCGGGAAGAGGCGCTCAAGATCAAGCTTACCCCGTACCGCGGGAGCGGAGATCGGGCGAGCGTGATGGCGTATATCAACACCACGGGGCTCGCCTATATCACCCAGAAGGAGTACGCGATCCGGGAGGTGGAGCGAGCCTATCTGCGGGTGCTCGGCGTCGAGCTGCCAAAGACGCCGCCCCCTCCCCCGCCGGCGCCGCCGGGCGCCTCGGGCACGATCGGGCTGCTCAACAGCGGCGGCGATCCGAACGCGCCCATCGCGACCAAGGAAGATCCCCTCTCGCCGGACTGGACGGGCACGCTGCCGTCGGTCCGATGGGCGATCGCGGCGGCCGCGCGGGTGGGCGGTCTGTGGGGCGATTTCGTGCGAGATTTCCGATCCATGCCGATCCCCCGGGAGTGGCGCACCGAGGCTATCCGCAATACGTATTACCAGAAAGACGCGTACTACCAGATGCTCGACCCCGCCGATGAGGTCTACAAGCAGCGGGCCAAGGCGGCGTTCAAGATGTGCCTTGATCTCTCGGTAAAGAATCAGCGGTTCGACGATTTCTCACGCACCTGCGAGGCGTGGCTCGCGAAGAACTACGGCGCTGAGTACCACACGGTCGAGGAGCTCGTGAGCGGGCCGAGGTGGCTGACTGGGGGGCTCGTGGCCGCGCCGGCGCGCGCGGGGCGTTGAGCGCGCGGATCGTCAGCGCACCATCATTGAACGCTGTATAGGCGACGTCGTCGATCGTCTCCCCCTCGAGCGAGCGCGGCACGAACGCGACGATCTCGAAGCCCGTCTGCTGTCGGATCCCCTCGAGCTTCGTGTCGAGATCGAGGACCTCGTCCACGCTCAGCTTGCCGTATCGACGCTCAGAGATCGTAGGCGCCGACGCAATGGTAGTTGCAGGCGCTCTTGTCGTCGCACAGATACTGTCCGGCGCAGGGCCCCGTGGGGAGGTCCTGCGTGGCGCAGTCCAGGTCGGTCGCGCACCAGGCCGTGGGCGAGCGCACCATCGGCGTCCAGGTGCCGCTCGGGACGAGCTTGCGCAGCTTCAGCGTGTCGCCATTCAGCGCGTACTGAATCCGGTCGATCGCCATACCCGATGCGTCGTAGGTCTGGAAGTAGGTAAGCGTGTGCCGCCGGAACAGGGCATAGTGCCCGTCCTGCTCGACGTCATTGCAGGGGGTCTTCATGCAGGTGACGAATATCATGGCGTGGTAGGTCCCGTCCGTCTTCAGGACGAGCTGGGAGAAATTGCCGGCCTGATGGGAGTCGCCCGTGTAAGTGCCCACGAGATGGACGCCCCTCGGGATCGCCTCCTGCACTGCGAAGGTGGACTCATCCCCCGTGTCCTCTCCAGCGCATGCGGTGACCGTGAGGGCAGGCAAGACCGTGAGGACAGGGAGGAGAAGCAGGGTAGCAGGTCGAAGTCGCGGCATCGGAAGCTCCTTGTGGTTGTCGCGAGGGCGTACAGCACGCGCCGTACCAGCGGCGCTCCCGCGCCCCGCGCGCTCGCTTCGCGCAGGATCTGCCAATCCTGCCTCGTCGGAGCATGGCGCCGCTGGGACGCGCTTGCGCGATGGGGCGGGATGGCGCTCGGTCGGATCTAGAGGAGGGGCCGGCGGTAAGCGTGAGCCCGTATCGATGTGACGGGGCCGCGCCCCGCCGCGCTCAGCGGGTATACGTGCCTTTGAGGCTGCCCGTCAGGATCGTGAGCGTCCCGTTGCTGATCTGATACTCGGCCTCGCCCGGCGGGATCGTGATATCCGAGGTGGACACGGCCGCCAGATCGTCTTCCATGTTGACGCAGCCCGCGCGCTCGATCGTCGCCTCGCCGCTGCCCGTCACGGTGAGGGTCTCGGACGACGTCGCGTGCTCTGTGGACCAGCGCTGACCCGTGACGCGTCGAGTGGTCTTACAGCGCGGGTACATCGCCGTCGCCGGCAGGGATATCCAGTCGGCCTTGAGCTCGACGTGCAGCTCGTTCGAGAACGTCAACGCGACCGCGCACTTCGCGATGTCCGGCGGCGTGACCGACGAGCCGAAGCAGGTGGAGTTGCTCCAGGTGCCTGTCATCGGGTCAGGGTCGCCGCTCCCGCAGCCGACCAGCGAGAGCACGGCTCCGAGCGAGAGAGTAAGGGTCAATTGAGCAAATTTCATGGTAACTTTCATTCATGGTGGCGCCGACCCAGTGGGTTCTTGCGAGATCGAGCTCTGGTGGTTGTCTTTTGGGTCAGCGGCTGGATGCCTTGATCCCCTCGCGGCGATCCTTGACCTTCTGGCCGGCGTCCTTGACCTTCTGGCCGGCGTCCTTGACCTTCTGGCCAGCGTCGTGGGTCACGTGGCCGACCTTCTCGGCGACGTCGTCGGTCGCGTCCTTCGCCTTGTGAGCGGCGTTCGAGGCCATGTCCTTGACCTTGTCGGCGGCCTCCACGGCCGCGTCCTTCACCTTGTTGGCGGCGTGGATCACGTCATTTTCGACGGTATCGATACCAGCTTTCACCTTGCTCTTCATATCGTTCATAGGTCCTCCTGAGTTTCGTGGCATCGTGAAGTGTCACGTACATAAGCAAGCTTCATGCCGCAGAGCGACGCTCGCGCTCGCGGGCGGTGCGTTCCTCGCGCGACCCGTCCCGCCGAAAGACAACCCCGACACGGATCTCCAGCGCCGGGAGCCACGCCTCGATTGTCGCTGGTGAGCTCCTCGGGGCGATCAGCGGCGGCGGCGGCCCGTGCGGGGGGCGATGAAGCAGTAGGCCGTGGAGTTGGGGGGGCTCGTGTTGATGAGGAACGAGGGGTGGTCAAGGTCGTTCGCCGTGGCGCAGTTGGGGGAGCCGACATACTCGACCTGGATCCGGCGGATCACAGACAAAGACGCTGGGGACGCAGCCGCGCAGGACATCTCGATGGTGGGGGCGGACGCGAGGTGCCGTGAATACACGCCGGACGTCGGCGTGTCGTCGTCCGGGGCAGGTACGACCTGGCGGCGAAAAGAGGAGTTCGGCATGACGTGCGTCGGCTTGCACGCCTCGGGCCAGCGCGGAAGGAGCTGGAACTTCGTAGGTGTGTCAGCCTGACTGGGCGCATTTCCCCACGATACGTATACCCGAGCGATATTCGACGGTGGCGCCGAAGTTGCGTCAGGTAACTTGAAGGCCGGTTGCTGATGGCTACTTCCTCTATGCTCTGGTCCGGCCCGGCGTTTTCTGCCCCACAAGCGTGGCGTGTGGCAGAAATGTCTCGCAGGATGGCGAGACCGTTGTCTTCGGGCCATGTTGGAGGATGATTATGAATTCGGCCGCCTCTCCCGCTCGCGCGGTATGGCATATTGAGACGATGCACGACTTGTTTCGCCGCGTTGCCCATCGCACGTCGGTCATCGTGGGTGGCCCCGGCGCATTTCTCATAGCGGCCCTCATCATCGTGGTGTGGCTCGCGTCGGGATCGCTGTTCCACTTCTCGGACACCTGGCAGCTCGTGATCAACACCGGCACGGGAGGATCGAGCTCGCTGGAAAATCGATGTCGACCTGGAGATCGGTCCCAGCGACGACTCGGAGGTTGTCCAGGGTGAGCGTCGTGCTCACCGGCTGGGAGTGCCCGTCGAGCAACGTCGCATCTGCGTTGTAGCCGCCATCCGGCAAGGCGACGGTGAGCTGGAAGTCGTAGCAGGACGCGGTCACGGTGGTATAGAGGCTCGATCCCTCGTAGACGGCGAGCTCGAGATCGGTCGCGCCCACGTAATCGCACTCCGAGGGATGGGTGCTGCCTTCGATCGACGAGAGCACCGAGATCGTCCCGGGAGACAGGGGGGCGGGGGCGGGGGCGGAGCCGGAGCCCGAGCCCGAGCCGGCGCCGACGACGCACCCGGAGAGGGAGAAGGCCGTGAGGGCGAACGCGACGAGCCTGGGGCTCATTTCGAAGAGGTTCATACAATATTCTCGCAAAGGAGGTTTTTCGAGATGCGGAGGCGACAGCGCCGCCGCTATCCGGGACCAGCAATCCTGGGGCCGCCGCGCTGCGACGATCTCCTCACGATACGTATGCCCGAGCGATATTCGACGGTGGCGCCGAAGTTGAATTAGGTAGCCGTGAAAGAGGTCCCTGAATGGCTACTTCCTCTCTTCTCTGGTCCTCACGAACCGCGCTTCTGGGCGTGATTGGCGGCCTCGCGTGCGCCTTCCTCACGGCTGGCTGCACTGCCGAGGTGAGAACCTACCGGCCGGTGGTCTACACCGAGGCCGAGACCGATGTCGTCTATACCGAGAGCGTGCCGGTGAGCGTGGAGACGTACCCTCGCGAGTACTACGGCGGCGTGGCTGTCTACCTGGTCGATGGCCGCTGGTATCGTCGCTCCGGGAACCGCTGGCAGACCTACCGCTCGGAGCCCGTGGAGCTCGGGCGGCGGCGCGCCGTCATCGAGCGCAGGTCCCCGCCCCGAGCGCTCCCGCGCGAGGAGCGCCGTGATGGGCACGGATACCACCACGGAGGTCAAGGGCGCTGAGGGGGCGCTTCTGCCACACAAACGTGGGGTGGGGCGAAATGTCCCGCGGGATCCGGGTCAGCACCGCTATATCCGCTCAGTTCGGTGGGGCTGGTCGATGACAAGGTGGAGACCTCCGCGGCACGACTTGTGCTGATGAGCTGATGAGCGGATGCCCTGACTCTATATCGACGGCATGGCGCCCCCGCTGCCGGTCGTCGGGTTGACTCAGCGTGACAAGGAGAGAACCTCGATGACGACCGAACGATGGGCGATTGATACGGCGCACTCAAGCGTCGATTTCGTGGTACGGCACATGGTGGTCTCGAAGACCCGCGGGACGTTCACTGACTGGAAAGGGGCGATCGAGGTCGACCAGGACGATCCGGCGAAGTCTTCCGTCACGGCGACGATCTTCGTGGCGAGCATCGACACGCGCGACAAGGAGCGCGACGCGCACCTCCTCTCGGCGGACTTCTTCGACGCCCTGCGCTACCCGACGATCACGTTCATAAGCCGGCGCGTCGAGATCCAAGGCCCGAACCTCAAGGTGATAGGGGATCTCACGCTCCACGGGGTGACCCAGGATATCGCGCTCGACGTCGAGTACAACGGGCTGAACCAGGATCCCCTGGGCAACGCGCGCGTGCACTACAGCGCTAAGATGACGCTCCACCGCAAGGCCTTCGGCCTCGGCTGGAACCAGGCGCTCGAGGCCGGCGGCGTGCTCATCGGCGAGCGCGTGGCGATCGAGATCGAGATCGAAGCGCTCAGGGCCGTTGTCCCGGCGAAGCAGCCGCCGGAGGCGAAGCAGGCTGTCGAGAAGGCCGACGCCTCCCTCCACGCTCGGGCGTGACCTCTGGCAGGCTCCGCCACGGGATGATCACAAACTTCCAAACCGTGTCCCCGACTGGCGGAGCATGGAAGGAGCCTCTCGGTGCAGCAGGCAATGCGGGCCGAGTTCGAAACAGCGAGCCCGTCGGACGGGCTCGACAGCGCTCTGATGCGGATGCACCAGGACGAGCGCCGCGTCATGATGGTGGTCGAGAACGAGGAGGTGGTCGGCCTCCTGACCGCAGGGCCGGCCTCCGCACCCGAGTCGGTGGAGCTGCTTGACGGCGGCGAGCAGGCCTATCCTCGAATGCTCCTGGCCATCGCACGGGCGCAAAGGAGTGTGCACCTGGAGGTGTACGCCTTCGCGCCTTCAGGCGTGGGCGCTCGCTTCGTCGACGCGCTGGCACACGCGGCCAGCCGGGGGGTGACGGTGCAGGTGGTGATTGACGGCTGGGGCTCCGCGCGCGGCGGGCGCGCCGTCGCGGCCGCGCTGCTCGAGGCCGGCTGCGCGGTCCGGATCCATAACCGCCTGCTGGCGTTGCTCGTCGGCCGCTTCGGCCGCAACCATCGTAAGGTCCTCGTCGTCGACGACGAAGTGGCCTTCGTCGGCGGGATCAACATCGGCGACGAGAACGTGGGCGATGGCGTGCGGCTGGGCTGGGCTGATCTGGCGCTCGAGATCCGCGGGCCGCAGTGCGCGCGCCTGGGACAGCTGATCCGCCGCGAGCGACACCGCTCGGTCGACAGCTCGCTGCGCATCTACGTCTGCGGCCTCGGAGGTGGGTGGCGCCTGCGTCGGCGGTACCTCAAGGCGTTCGCGCGCGCGCGGCAGCGCATCGACGTCGCCCACGGCTACTTTCTGCCCGACCGTGGCGTCGTCCGCGCCATCACCGCTGCTGCGCGTCGCGGCGTTCAGGTTCGCCTGCTCCTCGCTGGCCGGAGCGACGTCCCGTTTGCGCGCGCGGCCACGAGAAGCCTCTATCGTCGGCTGCTGGCGGCGGGGGTCACCATCCACGAGTGGAGCGGCTCCGTCTTGCACGCGAAGGTGGCCACCGTCGACGGGCGCTGCTTACTCGTGGGCAGCTTCAACCTGGATCCGTTCTCGCTCGCCAACCTGGAAGCGCTGGTGGAGGTCGCTGACACTCTGGTCGTCGAGCAGGGAGAGGCGTGGATCGAGGACCACTTCGCGCGCTCGCGCTCGATGACGTCCGTGGAGGCGAGCTCGTGGGTGCAGAGGTGGCTGCTCGATCCGTTCGGCCGCCTCGTCGCGCGGCTGGCAGACACGATCAGCCGCGTGATCGCAAGCCGGAGGCAGCGCCGAGCGTCGCCGGACCACTCCTCATCGTCGCGGGCGCAGCGGCGTGGGCTGGTCGACGCGGAGGGAAGGAATCGGTCATGCCATACTCGGTAGCCCTTCTCGCGAGCGCCGCGCTGGTTCTGGCCAACGCATTCTTCGTCGCGTCGGAGTTTGCCATCGTGAAGATCCGACTGTCGAGGCTGGAGCAGTTGGCCGCTGGGGGCCATCGGCGGGCCCGGATCGCGCTCGGCATTTCTCGCAGGCTCGACGCGTACCTCTCCGCCAACCAGCTCGGCGTCACGCTCGCATCGCTGGCTCTCGGCTGGATTGGCGAGCCGGCGTTCGCCAGGCTGCTGTCGCCCCTGTTCGCCAGCTTCGGCGCGTGGTCGGTCGCCACGACGCACAGCGTGGCCGTCGTCGCCAGCGTCGCGGCCATCACGTGTCTTCACACCGTGCTCGGCGAGCTGGTTCCCAAGTCGCTGGCCATCCAGCGCACGGAGCCGGTGGCTCTTTGGACGGCCCCACCGCTGCGTGTCTTCTACTGGGTAATGTTCCCTGTCATCTGGACCCTCAACGCCGCTTCCCGCTTGGTGTTGCGTATGTTCGGGCTCCGGCTGGCCTCCACGGTCGAGATGCTGCATTCCCCGGAAGAGGTGCGCCTCATCCTTCAGCGAGTCGCGCTGGAACCGGGCACCCGGCGAGTCATCGATCGGTTGTTCGACTACTCACACCGGGTTGCCCAGCACGTGATGACGCTTCGGCGTGACGTCGTGGTCCTCGACGCCGGAGCCACATGGGACGAGAATCTCTCCGTGGCTCTCGCCCATCAGTACACGCGCTATCCCCTCGTCGAAGACGAGAGGGACGGCGTGCTCGGTTACGTGCACCTCAAGGACATCGTGGCCGCGCTGGACTCGAGTCGACCTCCGGGGAGCATGCGCGATCTCGTACGAGAGCCCATCTACGCCTCCGAGGACACTCCCCTCGAGCAGCTGCGGCGCGACTTCTTGCGCCGACGCGTCCATCTGGCCGTGATCACGAGCGCAGGACAGCCGTTCGCCGGGATCGTCACGCTCGAGGATCTGCTGGAGGAGTTCGTCGGCGAGATCCAAGACGAGCAGGACACGGACGAGACTCCCCCGATCGTGCGCCAGCGAGAGGGTCGGTTCGAAGTGGACGGGCGTCTGACGCTCGACGTTGCCGCCCGAGAGCTGGGGCTTATTCTTTCGGATCCGCCTCCGAACGTGGAGACCCTGGGCGGCTACGTGGCCTCGCAGCTCGGCGAACTCTCCAGACCGCGAGCGTCGATCGTACGAGGAGGGTTCCGCCTTACGGTGCTCGATGTGGGCGATGGACGCGTGCGGCGCCTTCGTGGAGAGCCAGTCCCTGTGGCGAATGCGGATAAGCGGGTTGAGCTTGGGCCGGCACAGCCGCCCTAGACGGCGCAGCCTCCGAACGCGATGGCGCCCGGCCACGCCGGATCTCGACGGAGCCTCCGGCGCTGCCAAAGCCGCGTCCGGTGCGTGGATGAGGCGTCTGCGGCTGTCTTGCGACGTGTGAACATTTGCGACCCCTCCTCCACTCTGGTCGGCCTCGCGTTCCTAGTGGGCGGCGGCACCGTAGTTCGCGAGGGGCCGCGGGGTGATCCGCTCCTCATTCGGCGCGGAGGCCGCCGCTCGGACGTAGCACACCTCGAGCTGCGGGCGGTCGGCGGCGATCTCGGCTTCGCTCGACGAGAAGGTCAAGTTCGAGACACCCTCCGCGAACAGCAGGCCGTAGTTCGGGCGCCCTCCACCGGCCCACTCACGGGCGAGCCGGGTCACGTCAAAGCTCACGAGGCTCGCGCCGTCCGTGGCGCCCTGGAAGATCGCCTCGGGGGAGGGGTCGTAGGCTCCGTCGAAGCTGTTCCACGTGACCGTCCCCTCGTCCCACGGCGCGGTAATCCGGTACACCGCCACCCTTGAGCCGCTGATGTCGAGCTGGCTCAGGGTGACCGTGGCGCGCGTGATGGCCGCGCCCGCCGGGATGACGTCGACATCGAACCTCATGAGGACGCTGCGCCGCTGCTCGCCACCCATGCCGGCGAAGATGATCTTCTCGGAGCCGAAGTTCTTGTTAGGCCGTCGCTCGGAGATCCGGCTGTCCTCCACCGCGCCGTGAGTCGTGCGTCGGACGGTGACGCAATGGGTCGAGCCGTTCGTGGAGTCGGCTGCACGAGACGCCGTCTCGGCGGGCAGCGTGGCGGCGGCACAGCCGGCAGCGGTGAGCGCGAGCATCGTGACTGCGATGACTTCGCACCGGCGGGGCGCCTTGCGCGTCGCCTCGATGAGCCGCTCGATGTTTTCGACCACTGTTCGAATCGAATTGCGCTTGCACATGGCCAGCACCTTTCGAAGTAGCGTCCTCCCCCGCGTGACGCCGAGGGGCTCGACGCGGTCTCCGGAGAGACAGCGAGCGAGCGACGCCGTGTTGAAGGTCACCGGGCCACATCGGCCCGAGGCTCTCTTCACTCCCACCCGTCAAGCACGTCGCGTGCCACCGATGGGCTTGACGTCGAGACTGCTGCCGACTTGCCGAGTTGCTCAAACGAGTCAGCGATGAGGCGCCGGCTTCGCCGGAGGGGGCGGAGCCCCTCTGCGGGTGGGCGCCGGCGCAGCGCCTACCACCTACTTGCTCGCCGGCGTATACACCACCTGAGCGCTCTCCCGCTTGAAAGGCGTCACAGCCACCTTCGCCACAGCCCCCTCCAGACACCGCCGCCCCTCTCTCCCGATCTCGTACTCGCTCCAGATCGACCTCACCTTCCCTGTCGACCCGAACACCACCACCACATCCACGGGCCCCACCGCCCCCACGCACCTCTCGAGCGCCCCCCGCGCCCCCTCCAGCGCCCCCACCATCTCCTCGCGCGAAGGCCCATCGATCGGCGCATACGCCACAGGCGTCACCGGCTGCGCATCCAGCCAAGCCCGCCACCGCGCCGCCACCCCCCGCC
>JADMIO011302027.1_pt1 | contig 14363 bp, 9 predicted proteins | sample 8958161 | NCBI WGS metagenome assembly JADMIO01 (sample SAMN16585339, study PRJNA669376) | soil metagenome | isolation source: Crop rotation soil | place: USA: Cullars Rotation, Alabama | collected 2011 | reverse complement strand
GGGGCGCTGCCCGTCTTTGCGCTCCTGACCGGCCCCTGGTCGTCACCGCGCCCGGCGTGGCGCACGCCGATCCGGGCCGGCGGCGCGCTCGCCACGCTGACGGCGTTGTTCCTGACGATCGTCGGGGCCTTCGGGAGCACGCCCGTCTGGCCGATCCACACCACGCTCGATCGATCGCAGGCGCCGACGGAGGCCACGCGATTCCTGGCCACCGCGCCGGTGAACGGCGGACGGCTGTTCGCCACGTATGACTTCGGCGGCTGGATCGTCCACGCGATGGGCCCGGCCTGGAAGGTGTTCGTGGACGGCCGCTACTTCGTTTACGGGGAACCGGTGATCCGCGAATACCTGGAAACGCGCGACGGCGCCCCCGGCTCGCGCAAGCGCCTCGCGGATCGGGGCGCCGACTGGCTGATGATCCGCTACCCCGCACCCGACGGTTACGCGGCGCTGGCCGCCGAGGTGCGCCGCTGGCCCGAGTGGGCCCTCGTCCACTGGGACGACCGGGCGCTCGTCTACGCGCGCCGCGAACGCGTCGACGGCGGCTGGCTCGCGAAGCACGACTACCGGACGGTCGATCCCACGCTCACCGTCATGCCGGACGAGGAATCATGGTGGCGGGATCACGCGACGGAGATCGTGCGGGAGGCCTGGCGCGCCGTGCGTCAGGCGCCGGAGTCCGCCAAACCCCGGATCCTCCTCGCCCTCGCGTTCGAACGGGCCGGACGCGACGGCGACGCCGCGCGGTGGTATCGCGAGGTGGCCACGCTCTTCCCCGGGCATCGCGTGGCGATCGCCGCCGTGAACCGGATCGGAGGGCGGCACGGCGGCTCGCTCCCGTTGCCGACGCCCGACGACGCTCTCCGAAACGAGTTCGGCCTCGAGCCCTGAGGCCCGAGGCCGAACGTGGAGCGTGCGACGGCGGTGTGAGCTAGGACTTCACGACACGCTTGATGCTGCAACCGATGAAGTACTCCGGCGCCGGATCGGCCACCGGCTTGCCGTCGACGACCGACGCCAGCGACGTCTTGAAGATTTCGTTCTTCACGTTCTTGGCGTCGCCGGCCTTGTCGTTGATGGCGCCCGTGTAGGCCAGCTTCCCCTTGGCGTCGATGATGTACATGTGCGGCGTGCCGATCGCCATGAGCTGGTCGGCCACGGCATTGCCCGGATCGTCGAGGATGGGGAAGCTGATCCCCTCCCCCTTCAGGAAGGTCGTCACCTCGGGCGTCTTCTCGGTGGAGTTGGACATGATGCCGAGGAACTTGACCTTGCCGTCGTACTGCTTCGCGATCGACGCGATTTCCTTGTGCCAGGCGCGCGACACCGGGCACTTGGCCGAGAGGAACGTGAGGACGGTGACGGAGCCCTTGCCGTACTCGGCCAGGTCGATGCTGGTCCCGTCGGCGGTCTTGAGCGTGAAGTTGGGGACGTCGGCGCCGATCGGCAGGTGATCCATCTCGGGCTTCTCGGCCGCGGCCTTGTCGGCGGCGGGCTTCATCGCGGCACCACTCGGGGCCGCAGCCTCGGGCTTGGGCGCCGGGGCGGCCGTCGCGGCGGGGTCCTTGGCGAATGCAGGGGCGGCGGCCAGGACGAGCGCGGCGGCCAGGAAACGGGCGGCAAATCGATGCATGGATGGGTCTCCTCGGGTTGATCGTTGGTTGGCAGGTCGGATGCGGCTCCCACAGGATGCCACGGCCGGGGCCTCTCGGTCCCGGGGGCCTGACGGAAGGACGCCGCGAGGCGTTGAGAACCCCATCCCGGCGGACCGGTTCGGGCCCGTTCTGGGCGGATTGGTGACAAAATAGTGGACATGCCCCCCCTCCCGGAACCACCATATCTAGTGGGTCGTCACTGATCCGTCCACAGAATGTTGCGTTTTCGCTTGACGAGCCCGTTCCGCCGGGAGTAAAAACCGTGCCGCACCACGCTGGCCACGGCTGGCCGGCACCGTGGGCGACCAGGGTAGGGAACAGGGTAGGGAATGCGGTGCGAGGACCGGCAGGGCCGGCCCTCGTTGGTCTGGCAGTCGGACCCGGATTGGGCTGCCAGCGGGCGGTTCACTGGGGGCGCATGGCGCCCCCCCGCTCGGAGGAAAGTCGGGAGGAGGAAGACGATTTCCCATGGCGAAGAAACCGGCCAAGTCGATCGATGCCCGTCTTGTGGGTGCGGCCACTCCGGCCATCCGGAGCGAGGCCGCCGGCCGCCGCCCCGCTCCCCGTCCGGCCCGGAGCCGAGAAGGCTCCCCCGCCGGACATCACGGGCTCCGTTTCGACCGGCGGAACAGCCGCCCGGACTCGAACCCGTTCGAGGAAGTCGAATGGGATCTGCGCACGGCCGCCATCTCCAGCGAGAAGGGCGAGCTGATCTTCGAGCAGAAGGACGTGGAGATCCCGAAAAGCTGGTCGATGATGGCCACGAACGTGGTCGTCTCGAAGTACTTTCGGGGCAACCTCGGCACCCCGGAGCGCGAGCGGAGCGTGCGCCAGCTCATCGGCCGCGTCGTCAACACGATCACCCGCTGGGGCGCCAAGGACGGCTACTTCGCCACCGAAGCCGACCAGTCGGCCTTCCGTGACGAGCTGGCCCACCTGCTCCTGCACCAGAAGATGGCGTTCAACAGCCCCGTCTGGTTCAACTGCGGCGTGGAAGACAAGCCGCAGTGCTCGGCCTGCTTCATCAACTCGGTCGACGACACGATGTCGTCGATCATGGACCTGGCCAAGACCGAGGGGATGCTGTTCAAGTGGGGTTCCGGCACCGGCACCAATCTCTCCCCCATCCGTTCGAGCCGCGAGAAGTTGAAGGGCGGCGGCACCGCCTCCGGGCCGGTGTCGTTCATGAAGGGCTATGACGCCTTCGCCGGCGTCATCAAGTCCGGCGGCAAGACGCGGCGGGCGGCGAAGATGGTCATCCTGAACGCCGACCATCCCGACATCGTCGATTTCATCCGCTGCAAGGAGCTCGAGGAGAAGAAGGCCTGGGCCCTGATCGACGCGGGCTACGAATCCTCCTTCAACGGCGAAGCGTACGCGTCGGTCTTCTTCCAGAACTCCAACAATTCGGTGCGCGTCACCGACGAGTTCATGGACGCGGTGGAGAAGGACAAGGACTGGCGCACCCGGGCCGTCACCTCCGGCGAGGTGATGGACACCTACAAGGCCCGCAACATCATGGGAATGATCACGGAGTCGGCCTGGCTGTGCGGCGATCCCGGCCTGCAGTTCGACACCACGATCAACCGCTGGCACACCTGCCCCAACACCGCGCCGATCAACGCCAGCAATCCCTGCAGCGAGTACATGTTCCTCGACGACTCGGCGTGCAACCTGGCCTCGTTGAACCTCATGAAGTTCCGGCGTGCCGACGGCGAGTTCGATGCCGAGGCGTTCCAGCACGCGGTGGACATCACGATCACGGCCCAGGAAATCATCGTCGACAACGCCAGCTACCCGACGGGAGCCATCGAGAAGAACAGCCACGACTACCGGCCGCTCGGTCTCGGCTACGCCAACCTGGGCGCCCTCCTCATGGCCCGCGGCGTGCCGTACGACTCGGATGCCGGCCGCGCCGTGGCCGGAGCGATCACCTCCCTCATGCACGGCCAGGCTTACGCCACGAGCGCCCGGATTGCCGCCCAGATGGGGCCGTTCGCGGGCTACGAGCGGAACCGCGAGCCGATGCTCGGCGTCATCGACATGCACAAGGGTTCGGTGCAGGGAATCGATCCCACCCTGGTGGCCGGCGACCTGATGGGCGCCGCCCGCGAGACGTGGGCCCGGGCCCGCACCCTGGGCGGCGAGTACGGATACCGGAACAGTCAGGTGACCGTGCTGGCCCCGACCGGCACGATCGGCTTCATGATGGACTGCGACACGACCGGCGTGGAGCCGGAGATCGCCATCGTGAAATACAAGAAGCTGGTCGGCGGCGGCATGCTGAAACTGGTCAACCAGACGGTTCCGGAGGCGCTGTCGCGCCTCGGTTATTCTTCGATCGAGATCAAGAAGATCGTCGAGTACATCGACGAGAACGAGACGATCGAGGGCGCGCCCGCTCTCCGCGACGAGCATCTCGCGGTGTTCGACTGCGCGTTCCGGCCGGCGAAGGGATCGCGCAGCATCCACTACCGGGGCCACATCCGGATGATGGCGGCCGTGCAGCCCTTCCTCTCCGGCGCCATCTCGAAGACGGTCAACATGCCCGGCGAGGCCAGCCGCGAGGAGATCGCCGAGACGTATCTCGAAGCCTGGAAGCTCGGACTCAAGGCCATCGCCATCTACCGCGACGGTTGCAAGCGCTCGCAGCCCGTGAACACGGCGCTGGACAAGGACGTCCTCGCCGGCGGAGAGCTCCTGCCGATGGGGCCGCACCGCCGTCGCCTTCCGGATGAACGCCGCTCGATCACCCACAAGTTCTCGGTGGGCGGACACGAGGGGTACATCACGGTGGGCATGTACGACGACGGCAGCCCGGGCGAGATCTTCCTGAACATGGCCAAGGAAGGTTCGGTCGTTTCCGGCCTCATGGACTCGTTCGCCACCGGTATCAGCCTGGCCCTCCAGTACGGGGTGCCGCTAAGAGACCTGGTGAACAAGTTCAGTCACGTGCGCTACGAGCCGAGCGGCTACACGCGCAACCCGGAAATCCCGTTCGCCAAATCGATCACCGACTACGTCTTCCGCTGGCTGGCGTCGCGCTTCCTCTCACCCGAGGAAGCCATCGACCTGGGGATCCAGAAGGCGATCACCGACAACGGCCTCACCACGCCCGACACCTCCGCCAGCGAGCGCGTGTCGGCCGGCGGCGGCCCGACGATCCAGGTGGCCCCGTCCCTGGCCGCCCGCTCCAGGACCACCGACGACACCGGCCTCACCTTCGACAACCAGTCCGACGCACCACCCTGCTCCGAATGCGGCTCGACGCTGATCCGCAGCGGCGCCTGCTACAAGTGCGTGAATTGCGGTGCGACGGCGGGGTGCTCGTAAGGCGGCGCCCGCGGCGCCATCGCGCATCCCGTTCGTCCGTGTTCGACCTGAATTGGTAATACCCTCGCCGGCCCTGCCCCGGTCCTCGTGACCGGGGTGGGGCTGGTCTGGTTTCGGGCACGTCCAGTTCCTCCGGCGTGGCCGGTTGCCAGCCGGACCGCCGCGCGGCAATATCCCTTCCGATGTCCGCCACCCTCCCGATCCTCCTCGCCTTCTTCCTCGTCTTCCTCAATGGCTTCTTCGTGGCCACGGAGTTCGCGCTGGTCAAGGTGCGGGCGACGCGGCTGGCGGAGCTGGCGAAGAAGGGAAATCGGTCGGCGAAGCTGGCGGAGTCGCTGGTGCAGCGGCTGGATGCGTATCTCTCGGCCACGCAGCTCGGCATCACGCTGGCCAGCCTGGGTCTGGGCTGGGTGGGCGAGCCGGCGTTCGCTCACCTGTTCGAGCCGTTCTTCGACGGATTCCTGCGGGAGGCGGTGGCTCATACCGCGGGGCTCACGACGGCGTTCGTGCTGATCACGTTCCTGCACATCGTGTTCGGCGAGCTGGCGCCGAAGTCGCTGGCGATCCAGCGAGCGGAGGCCACGACACTCGCGGTGGCGCGGCCGATCATGATCTTCTATTTCGTCTTCTATCCGCTGATCTGGTCGCTGAACGGGCTGGCGACCCTGACGTTGAAGCTGCTGCGGCTGGGGCCGGCCTCGGAGCACGACACGACGCACAGCGAAGAGGAACTGCAGATGCTCCTCGCCCACAGCCACGCCGGCGGGCGCATCCCGGTGGTGCGGCAGCGCCTTCTGCAGAACGTCTTCACGTTCGGTCGCCGGACGGCCCGCCAGATGATGATTCCGCGGGGAGACGTGATCTACCTCTCGATCGACAAGCCGTTCGCGGTGATCGTGGAACAGGTGCGCGCCTCCGGCCACACGCGCTACCCGGTGTGCGAGGGAGATCTGGACAAGGTGCTCGGCATCCTGCACATCAAGGATCTGCCGACGACGGATCCAGGCCGGGCCGGCCTCGAAGCGGTGCTGCGCCCGCCCCTGTTCGTCCCGGAGTCGATGGGCGCCGAGCGGCTCCTTCTCAATTTCCAGGAGCAGCGCCAGCACATGGCCATCGTCGTGGACGAGTACGGCGGCGCCTCGGGCATCCTGACGCTCGAGGACGTCATCGAGGAACTCGTCGGCGAAGTGCAGGACGAGTTCGACGAGGAGGCCCCCCAGCTCCTCAAGGTGCGCCAGGGAGGCTACCTGGTGAGCGCCGGCATGCTCCTCGACGCCGTGGCGGCGCAGCTCGGCGTGACGTTGGAGGAGGAAATCGACGCCGACACCATCGGCGGCTACGTCCAGCTCAAGCTCGGCACGCTGGGCCGCGTCGGCGATCAGGTGGCCTTCGGCAAGTACGTCGTCCGGGTGGTCGAGACGCGGGGCCGGCGTTTGATCCGGCTCCTGATCCTGCCGGTCGGGGTGGCGGCGGCGCCGGTGGGACGGTAGGCCGGCCGCCTGCGGTATAATCGTCGCCCGTGATCAATCTCCTCGATATTTCCTCGCGAACCGTCCGTGCCCTGCGCCGGGAGTGGATCCTGAAGCGGGGCGGCATCCTCTCGGCCACCTTCGGGATGACCTACAAGTGCAACCTCCGCTGCACCACCTGCGGGGTGTGGGTGCGGGGCGAGACGGACACGATGACCGAGCTCACCACCGCCGAAATCCTCGAGGCGGCCCGCCAGCTCGCCGAGCTCAAGGTGCCGCAAGTCATCCTGGTGGGATCCGAGCCGCTGCTGCGGCGCGATTCGCTCGACATCATCGACGGGATGCGGAAGCTCGGCCTCGACGTCGACGTCATCACCAACGGCACGCTCTTCACCGAACGAACGTCGGAACGGGTGGTGAAGGCCGGAGTCCGGGCCATCACGGTTTCGGTCGACGGCGTCGGGAAACGGCATGACGAGGTGCGCGGGCAGGAACGCGCCTGGGAGCGGGCGATGTCCGGCCTCGAGCGGCTGTCGGCGGTCAAGAAGCGCCTGAACTCCAGCCGTCCGCGCCTGGCTCTCCACGCGACGATCTCCAGGCTGAATGCCGACCAGCTCGAAGAACTGTCGGCGCTGCAAGACTCCCTGAACATGGATGTGTCGTTCCAACTCGCCAGCGAGACGTCGCCCGAGGAAGTGGCGGCAAGCCGCCTCGACGGCCAGGTGGTGGCGGGCGAGGAATTTGTCAGCCGGGACGGCAGCTTCCTCCCCACCGACGAGGACGTGCGGCGGATCCGCGCGTTCGTGTCCCGGCCGGGGATCGTGCGCAAGCACCCCACGCTCGCCATCCTGGCCACGATGTCCGACGACGACATCCGGCACGGGCGCTTCCCGGTGCACGGTTGCCGCGTGGTGGAGGGAGAGATCCTGATCGATCCGTACGGATTCGTCCGGCCGTGCAGCCACCTCGAGGCGTACGATTACGGGAACGTGCGGGACCAGACCATCGAGGCCATCTGGACGGGCGTGAAACGCCGGAAGCTGGTGGACAAGGTGCGCGCCGACATGTTTCCGATCTGCGACAAGTGCTGCCAGCACGGGCAGAACCTGTCGTTTGCCCAGAAGGCGCGGATGATCCTCACCAAAGGGGCGGGATGAACGGCGAACCCAATCGTGCGGAGAGCGGCGTGACGGCCGAGCGGACGACGACCGGCGGCGGCCGGGTGAAACTCATCGCCGACGTCTGCGTCGTGGCCGGCGACAAGGTGCTGCTCGTGAAATACGGCGACGGCGCGGGACACGACGGCCAGAGCGGGTGGTTCCTCCCGGACGACCTCCTCAACGACTTCGAAGCTCCGGATGTGGCGGCCACGCGTTGCCTGGCGGAGCAGACCGGCGTGAAAGCGGCAGCGCCGTTCCTCTCCCACGTCGAATCGTTCCGCGGGAACGACAAGAGCTGGCACCTGGCCTTCCACTTCGTGGTGCAGCTCCCGAAGGCCCCCAAGCTGACGCCGGGTGCCGGAGTGGTGGAAACGCGCTGGTTCGACCTGACGGGCCTCCCGGCGAACCGGGAAGTGGCGCACGGCGGCTGGGCGCTGGCCACGATCCGGGAGATCCTCCAGAGGGCCACCGGGTAGCACGAACCGGCAGGACCGGCCTCACTATTCCTGCGTCTTTCGTCCGGGTCCCGCGTCAGCCCCGGTGAGCGGCGAACCCCCTCCGGAGAATCCGTGAGACGAGTCCGCCCGACGCCCCGGAGAATTCCGACATGAACCGCCGACAGATGATCGCCCTGTTCACCCTTCCCACGCTCGTGACGAGCCTGGGAATCGCCTCCGTCCAGCTTTCCGGAGCCACTCCCCAGGCGAACGCCGGTGGCAGCTCCTGCTGCGACCCGACCTGCTGCCTGACCGGCGCCGGCACCGCCATGGTGGCCGCCCAGGCCGCACCGACCGCCGATCCCAGGGTGGCCTGCGGGATCGCGACCGGCGAGTCCGTGCCCTCCGTCAATGCCGGCGGTTGCGACGGCGGTTCCTGCTGCGTCGTGAGCTGCGACGCCCCCGCGGAGTCACCGGCCCGATGACACCCGACGCGCCGCCCGCCAGGGACCTGGAGGAGCTGTATCGCTCCATGCGGAGCGGACTCCACGGCTTCATTGCGAGCCAGGTTCGGGATCGGGCGGCCGTCGACGATCTCCTCCACGACGTCTTCCTGAAAATCCATGCCGGCCGGAATCGCCTGCGCGATCCGGCCCGGCTGGAGGCCTGGATCTACCGCATCGCCCGGAACGCGGTGACCGACTGGTACCGGAGGCGACGGCGCGTGGAGCCCCTGGCCGGCCCCGCTGCCGAAGCACTGGCCGTGCCCGAGGTCGAGGAAGACCTGGTCCGGCGGCTCGCGCCCAGCGTGCGCTACTGCATCAGCCGGCTGCCGGCCGACTACCGGCGGGCCCTGATCGAGTCCGATCTCAAGGGGGTGCCGCAAACCGAGCTGGCCGAGCGCCTCGGGATCTCCTATTCGGCGCTCAAATCCCGCGTGCAGCGGGCGCGGCGGCAGGTGCACGACATGCTGCTGGCCTGCTGCCACTTCGACTTCGACCAGCGGGGCGGCGTCATCGACTACCGGCCGAAGGCGGGATGCTGCAAGTGCGGGGCGAACGAGGAATCGTCCTGCTGAGCTAGTCCTCTTCGCCCCGCGCGATCGACGACACCGGCCGCGGGGTCGTTGCCTCACCCGCCGCCGACACCAGATCCTCCCCCGCCACCATGAACGAGTCGATCTTCCGCACGCCGAGGCGGTTCACCACGGCCTCGTCCAGGTGGAGCAGGCCGCGCACGACGTCCCGGGCGCGGGCCGAATCGTTCCCTTCGCGCAGGACGAAGCGGAGCAGGCCGCCGGACGGGCCTTCCGGATAGAAGTTCAGGCTGAGGACCGCGGCGCGGACGTCCTGGGTCTTCGTCCCTTCCTTGAGACGCTTCTCCACGCGAACGCTCTCCGACGCCAGGAAGGCCGCCACCATCGACTCGATCGGGCCCGCCCCGTTCTCCACGCGCGTCCGTTCCAGGTCGACCTCGTAGCCCGAGGCCACGATGAGCTTCGACATGGAGGGACTGCCGATCCGGATCTCGTCGGCCCAGAGGAAGTCGAGGCCGGTCGGCAGGACCGGCACCATGCGGGCCAGGAAGTCCTCGGCCGACAGGCGCTCGATCAGGTCGATCTCCGCGTACTCGCCGTGCGATTCGAGGCCGACCGGCAGCGCCGTCGCGAACGTCAGTTTCACGTGCGGGTTGAACCCCTGGCTGCGCGCCACCGGAATTTCGGCGCGACGGAAAGCGCGGGTCATGGCGCTCTGAAGTTCGAGGTGCGAGAGGAAGCGGATCTCCCCCGCCTTGGTGAAGCGGAAGCGCAGGCGCATGACCGCGTCCGGGTTGGCCGTCCTCAGCTCGCTCATCGGCGGCATCGTCCACGACGCCTCGGTCTTCTTGCCGGCGCGGGCGGTGTAGATCTGGTTCACGCAGAGCTGCTTGTAATCATCGATGACGCCGCAGCGGTGGCACGCCGTCCGGCAGTCGGTCGTGAGCCCCGCGGCCACGGCCTTCAACCACTCCTTCTTCTGGTATTCCTTGGTGACCAGGCAGTCGATGTGGTCCCACGGCAGCGGCTCGTCCAGTTTCCGCCGGCGGTTGATCCGGTCCGGATCGATGCCCGTCGCTTCGAACGCGGCCGTCCACGCCTCCGGCTTGAAGTGCTCAGTCCAGCCGTCGAAGCGCGCGCCGTTCTTCCAGGCCTCGACGATCGTCCGCCCCAGCCGGCGATCGCCGCGCGTGAGCACCCCTTCGAGCCACGACGTGGGTGAATCATGCAAGCTCACCTTGATCGGCTTGATCGGATAGAGCCGCTTCTTCAGGAGATCGTGCTTCTCCTTCACCTCGGCCATCGTCACCTGTCGCTCCCACTGGAACGGCGTGTGCGGCTTCGGCACGAACGTGGATACCGACGTGTGGACGCGGGCCCGCCGGTTTACCTGACGGCCGGCCTTGAGGACTTCCTCGGAGAGGTCGGCGATGGCCTCCACGTCGGCCATCGTTTCGGTCGGCAGGCCGATCATGAAGTAGAGCTTCACCGACTCCCAGCCGCGCCGGTACACCTCGCGGGTGGTGTTGATCAGCTCCTCGCTCGGAATCCACTTGTCGATGACGGCCCGCAGGCGGTCCGAGGCGGCTTCCGGCGCGAAGGTGAGCCCGGTCTTCTTGACGCCCGAAATCATTTCGGCGAGATCCACGCTGAACGAATCGAGCCGGAGCGACGGCAGCCCCACCGACACGTTCTTGGGCCCCGCGATGCGCACCTGCTGCTCGACCAGCGCCTTCACCCGCGAGTAATCGCAGGTGGAAAGCGACGAGAGCGAGATCTCCTCGTAGCCCGACTTCTTGATGGCTTCCTCGGTGAGCTGCGCGATGTTCTCGAGGCTCCGCTCGCGAACCGGCCGGTAGATCATGCCGGCCTGACAGAAGCGGCACCCCTGCGTGCAGCCGCGCAGCACTTCCAGGCTCACCCGGTCGTGCACCTGCTGGACGTACGGCACGATGTAGTCGGTCGGGAACGGCACCTTGTTGAGATCCGGAATCATCGCCTTCTTGATGGGCGCGTGGGCCGGATCGCGGACGATGTCGCCGTTGTCGAGCGTGATGGTCGGGAAGCGGGCCGGGAGATACGCGCCGGGCACCTCGGCCTGGATGACGTCCAGGCGCTCCTGCCGCGGCCGGCCCCGGGTCGCCTTGAGCGCGCGCGCCAAGGCCAGCACGGCCTCTTCGCCGTCGCCCAGGATGATGACGTCGATGAGATCCGCGATCGGCTCGGGATTGAAGGCCACCGGGCCGCCGGCGACGATGATCGGGTCCTGGTCGCCCCGCTCGTTCGAGTAGAACGGGATGCCGGCCATGTCCAGCATGTTGACGATGTTCGTGTAGCAGAGCTCGTACTGGAGCGTGAAGCCGACGCAGTCGAAGTTGCGGAGCGGCGTCGTGGATTCGAGCGTGAAGAGCTTCATGCCACGGGCGCGGATCTCGGCTTCCATGTCGAGCGCCGGCGCGTAGACGCGCTCGCACCAGACATCCGGCACCTCGTTGAGCACCCGGTACAGGATCATGAGGCCGATGTTCGACAGGCCCAGGTCGTACAGGTCCGGAAACGCCAGGGCGATCCGGCAGTTCACGGCCGACAGGTCCTTGTGCACGGCGTTGAGCTCGTTCCCGAGGTACCGGGACGGCTTCTGGACGGACGGGAGGATGTCGTCGATGAGGAGTTGTTTCATGGCCGAATCACCGCTCCGCCGAAGAAGTTACATGAGGGCATGATATCTAACATCCGAAGGGACAAGAGACTACCACTCCAGGTACACCGGGAGAAAGGCGCATTTTTCCAGGGCGGCCACCTCCCCGCGGGCCTATGCTGGCGCCTGTTCGCCTTACTTGTCCCCTACTCCGGAGGTCCCACATGCAACTGGCGATCCGAAACGCACTCGTTCGTCCGCTCCTCACCGCACTTGCCGTGGCCGCACTGGTCGGCATGCCCGACATGTCGCGGGCCGGCTCCATCTTCCTGACCGGACACGATCCCGACTTCCACGCCATCCTGGGTGGCAACACGTCGGGAGCCATCCGGCTCAACCAGGTGGCCATCGGCTTCGTGCAGGATCCGGCCTACAATCCGTTCTTCGCGGGCGGGGCGACCAAGTTCCTCTTCGTCGAATCCGACATCGTGCCCCCTGCCGGTCACACGGTAGGCAAGGCGGGCATCGTGGTCTCGGGATACGTGGAGGGCGTCCACTTCGATCATGTCGACGCGACGACGCTCAACGCCGGATTGAACAACCTCGGCACCGTGTACAGCGCCATCGTGGTCGCCAGCGACTTCGGCGGCATCCTGACGCAGGCCGAGCTCGACATCCTGAATTCGCGCAACGCCGACATCATCGCCTTCCTGAACAACGGCGGCGGCATCTACTGCCTGGCCGAGAGCAACAACGGCGTCGGCCTCACGCCCGCCGGCGGCCGGCTGGCGTTCCTCCCGATCGTCGTCACGGCGCCGAGCCTCGACCAGAGCGAGTCGGGCTTCACCGTGTCGCCGTTCGGCGCCAGCCTCGGCCTCACCAACGCGGATGTGAACGGCAACGCCTCCCACACCATCTTCACCGGGCTCGGCGGCCTCACGCCGGTCGATTACGACGCGTCCGGCAACGTGATGAGCCTGGCGAGCCATGACCGGATCATTCCGGTGGAGCCGTCGACGTGGTCCAAGGTGAAGGGGTTGCTCGGACAATAGTTCCCGGGTCACGCGATATCACGATCGGTAACAAGAATCAGGGCCGGGGGCTTGTGAGCTCCCGGCCCTGACGATGTCGACTCGAAAAGGATGTCGAAGAACGCCTACGGCGTTCTCCGATTAATGCCCGTGCCCGTGATGCCCGCCGCCCGGAGGCGCGGGCTTCTTCTTTTCCTTCTTCTCCACCACCAGCGCTTCGGTCGTCAGAATGAGACCGGAGATCGAGGCGGCGTTCTGGAGGGCGGAGCGGACGACCTTGGTCGGGTCCATGATGCCGTCCTTCAGCATGTCGGCGTACTGGAGGGTGGCGGCGTTGAAGCCCATCGAGCCCTTCTGGCCGCGGACCTTCTCGACGACCACGGATCCCTCGCCACCGGCGTTGCTGACGATCTTGCGGAGCGGCTCCTCGATGGCCTTGAGGATGATGTTCGCTCCGTGCACTTCGTCGCCGACGAGCGTGAGGCCCGCGATGGCCCGGCCGCTGCGCAGCAGAGCCACGCCGCCGCCGGGGACCACGCCTTCCTCGACCGCCGCGCGGGTGGCCGAGAGGGCGTCCTCGACGCGGGCCTTCTTCTCCTTCATCTCCACTTCGGTGGCGGCACCGACCTTGATCACGGCCACGCCGCCCGTCAGGCGCGCCACGCGCTCCTGGAGCTTTTCCTTGTCGTAGTCCGAGGTGGAGTCCTCGATCTGCTTCTTGAGATTCGCGATGCGCCCCTTGATGTCGGCCGGCTTGCCGGCGCCCTCGACGATGGTCGTGTTGTCCTTGTCGATGATGATCCTCTTCGCCTTGCCGAGATCGGCCAGCGTGGCGTTTTCGAGGGTCATCCCGATTTCCTCGGCGATGACCTTGCCGCCGGTCAGGATGGCGAGGTCCTCGAGCATGGCCTTGCGGCGATCGCCGAAGCCGGGCGCCTTGACGGCGGCCACCTGCAGGCTGCCGCGGATCCGGTTGACCACCAGGGTGGCCAGGGCCTCCCCTTCCACTTCCTCGGAAATGATGAGGAGCGGCTTGCCGGTCTGGAGGGTCTTCTCGAGGACCGGCACCAGGTCCTTGATGGCGCCGATCTTCTTGTCGTGGATCAGGATCATGGCGTCCTCGAGGACGACCTGCATCTTGTCCGCGTCATTGATGAAGTATGGCGACTGGTAGCCGCGGTCGAACTTCATCCCCTCGACGTGATCGAAGGTGGTGTGGAGCGTCTTGGCCTCCTCCACCGTGATGACGCCGTCCTTGCCGACCTTGTCCATCGCGTCGGCCAGGAGCTCGCCGATGGCCCGGTCGTTGTTGGCCGAGATCGACGCCACCTGCGCGGTTTCCTCGTGGCTCTTGATCGGCTTGGACTGCTTCTTCAGATCCTCGACGATGGCGGCCACGGCCTTGTCGATGCCGCGCTTCAGGGCCATCGGGTTGGCGCCCGACGTGACCGACTTCAAGCCCAGCGTGCAGATGGCCTGGGCCAGGCACGTTGCGGTCGTGGTGCCGTCTCCGGCCACATCCTGCGTGCGCGCGGACACTTCCTTGACGAGCTGCGCCCCCATGTTCTCGTACGGGTCTTCCAGCTCGATTTCCTTCGCGATGG
>JADMIO010909352.1_pt1 | contig 14363 bp, 17 predicted proteins | sample 8958161 | NCBI WGS metagenome assembly JADMIO01 (sample SAMN16585339, study PRJNA669376) | soil metagenome | isolation source: Crop rotation soil | place: USA: Cullars Rotation, Alabama | collected 2011 | reverse complement strand
CGTGGATCGGGGCGGCTGCTGCGCGGCTGTCGTCACTCGCGCTCGACCGACCCCGAACCGACACGACCTTCTGGGCGTACCTCGCCGCCGAGATCGGGTTCGGGTGCATGGCACTCGGCACCGCGTGCGCACAGTCGCGTCGGCCGCTCGCAGGAGGCACGCGGTGACGACACTCCCCGAGGTCATCGCCCGTTATCAGGACGCACACGATCTCCGCGACACCGACGCCGCCCTCGCCACGTTCACGCCCGCCGCAACCGTCCGAGACGACGGCCACGAGTACCGAGGAACCGCCGCGATCCGCGACTGGCTATCACGAGCATCGGTCGCATTCACCTACACCCGCACGGTGGTCAGCGTGACCAATGTCGACGCGAACAAGTGGGTCGTGACGAACCGGCTCGAGGGCAACTTCCCCGGCGGGCTCGTCGACCTGCAATACCGATACCTGCTCGAAGACCAGCTCATCCACGAACTCGACATCGCACCCTGATCGCGAGTCTGTTCAACGTCCGGTGCGAACGACGCGCGACCGCGCCCGAGCATTCAGCATCGCACCATCGAGTCCGTGGAACTTCCGAGTCGCAGTTGTGCGGCCCGACCCGCCACCTTCGATCGCGCGGTCGGCAGAGAGCCGGTTCGGCAAGCGATCAACTTCGAGTGGCAGGTGAGGTCAGCCGTCCTCGAAGCCGCTCTCGTCGAGCGTCGTCGGCACGCCACCCAACGCGAGAAACACGACGAACAGCCAGAACCACGTCACGGCGAGCAGCACCGACACCGCGGACACGAGGACGATTGGTGCTGGTCGAGTCGCACCGATGGCGAGAATCGCGACGGCTGCCACGAGGAAGGTGGGGGTGATCTGCCCCGCCATTCCCTGAGGAAACTTTTCGTCCGGGAGGGCCCGGGCGGCGAGCGCCACGCAGGCCAGCATCACCGCGACCGAACCGGAGAGGAGCCACGCCGTGCTTGCCGAAGTTCGGCTGTCGGCCGCGTGCTCGACCAGGCTCACCATGGCGGCACCGCTCGCCGCGATGGCCATCGTCAACGGCAGGTGGGCGTAGAGCCATACCGCGAGCCGTCCGCCCCGCTGGCCAGGGATGCGGCGACCGAGGATGTCGAAGTAGTTCCACCACATGCCCATCCCGATGGTGAGTCCGATCATCCCGGTCGCGATCGCCCGGGCGGTTCGGGGCTCGGCATCGCTGATGCCGCCGACAACTCCCACCACGACTTCGCCGAGCACGATGATCGTGAACAGCCCGATCCGTTCGACGAGCGAGCCCGTGACTCCTTCGCCGAACCCGGCCGTGTGGTCCGTGGCCACGAGGAGCAGACCTCCGACCGCCCACCCAACGACGAGCAGGGCCCAGATCCACACGCGCGCCGACTCACCGACCAGCGCGCTGACCGAGATGGCGAGCACAGTGATCACCATGCCCGCGAGATACCGACCGGTGGTCGTGCGGTACTGCGGATCGTCGATGCGGCGAACGAGGTACCACTGCCACGTGAACAGCGCGAAGAGGATCGCGTAGGTGACCGCGAACGCCGAACCGTCCTCCCCCGGTGCGTGACCCGCGAAGACGGCGAGCAGTGCAAGCAGTCCCATCTGCAAGAAGATGTAGATCCGGCTCCGGCCGTCTTCACGCCCGTGCAACTCGTGCCAGAACGATCCGTTGAACCACGCGAGCCAAATCAACCCGAACACGACGATGAAGTCGCGCACACCGGGCCAATCGACGTGCGCGGCGAGATGATGGGCAGCTCGGCCGATGACTACGACGTACACGAGGTCGTAGAACAGCTCGAGAAAGCCGACCTCGCGGGTGTACACGACTTCACCGTGACGCCGCGGTGGTGCTCGAAACCAGACCTTCAGACCCTGTCGGATGCGGTCCCGCGCATCCCTTTCGGTCGACAACTCGGACCTCCCCGAGACTGCGCTTCGACCCGTGTCACCTCAACGAGACGCTCACTCCAGAAATTCTCGAACCCAGGAGCGGCAGCCCTCGGCGGCGTCGCGTGAAGTGCGGTTGTCAGCCCGTGAAGACCGGTCGCACCGGCACTGGTACCGCCGCGGTCGCAACCGCAGGTTCAGAAGCCACCGCACCCGCGGGTTCAGCGACGGGAGCCGTCAGCGGACAATTCGACTCGACGTTCGAACCGCCGGAGTACTCGCCTTCGGGGCCGAGCCGCACCGACACAGTGATCGTCGTCCCGAGCGTCAAGGTGCTGGTGAACGTCAGCGGCGCGGTGTCGTGTTCGACGTTCTCCGCGACCATCGACGAGGTTCCCGACTGGAGGATGAGGTCTGATCCCTCCCGAGTCGATTCGTTGTTCGTCGAGACGAGCACGACTTCGCAGGCTTTGCCGACGTCTGCCGGATCGACGGTTTGCGTCCAGAGCAACCGGATCTCTCCTTCGTTGCCGTCAGCGATCGAGGAGGGCGGAACTGTGAACGCACCCGCGGCCGACGCGCCCACCAACGCCAAGCCGAATACCAAGACAGCAGGGCGAAAAATCCTCATGGCTCCCCCGATTCTGAAGTATGAACAACCAACGGAGCCGTAGCCGCCCTACCACCTGGTGAAACGCCTGGCCGCGAACCTGGTGCGTCGCAGTTTCGACGACGGTGAGTCCGGCAAATGCTTTCGTCGCCGTCGGGTGCCGGGGCGTGGGAGCGGCGATGCCCGGTCGCCGTCACCATGTACCGCCACCTGATATCAGGAGCGCGGCGGAGGCTCGGAGATACCGGGCATCGCGCTGTCGTTGTACCCACCGGGTTTGCATGACGAAGCAGGGTCTCGTTCGCGGACGGGAGCCGCGTCGCGCGGGCTGCTCGCGGGCGCCTACGGGTTCGGGAACTCGTCTACCGGAGCGTGGCCTGTCTGACCCGTGCTGTTGACGTACAGGACTCGGCCGCACGATGGACAGGCCTCGTTGCCAGGCCACTCGAAGAAGGCAACCAGAGCGCCGCAGTCGGGACAGGCTCGCTCGAGACTGTCGACTTCCATGAGCATCACCCTATGCGCGCTCCAGAAGCAAGGGAGTGTGACGACCCAGCGACGCGCGCGTGCTGTTGGGCATGGCGGAATGGGACGCGCTCGGCTTGCTTAGGGTGGGCAGCTCCCGCTGCACGGAGAACAGCTCGTACCAGAACACGAGATGAGGAGCTTGAAACGATCGAAGACCTCGGTCGCGGACGGCGTCCCAGGAAATGCGATCGTGCTGGTTCCCGCGCCACCCGTCGAGCAGACGCAAACGTTTCCCATGTCCTTGCGCGCTTGGGAATCGTTCAGGATGACGCACCCTGCGGGAACCGTGAACGTCCAGTTCGTCGCGTCGCTGCCTGCGATCGTGATGCCGCCCGGGAATTGGGTGCGGTTGTTCCAGCAGGTCGACGGTACGCATCCAGCGCCGTTGTCGGGCGCAACCTCGACGAAGGTCGAGCCGCTGCGCTCGAACTGCGCTCGGAAACACCCCGTGAGCGTGGCGCCGCTCGCGGGCGACGCGAGGCTGTCGATGATGACCGGTGCGGTCCATGCCAGCGCCCCCCCAGCAGCGGCCCGGCGAATCAACGCGCGCCGATCGATGCGGCTTCGTTCAGCACCGCCCGGACCGTCTTGCGCCATAGTTCTCCTCCCGCCCCGGGAAGCACATCTGGCCACTACTGCCTCAACCAGCGCCAGCATCCCCGAGGGACTCGCCGACGAAACGCTGTGCCTCCGGCACACCGCGGCGACGCTGCTGCTCGCAGCCGGCGTCCATCCGAAGGTCGTCTCGGAGATGTTCGGCCACTCGAGCGTCACAATCGCGCTCGATCTCGACAGCCACGTCACACCTACCATGCAGCAACAGGCCGTCAGCGTTCTGGGTTCGCGGTTGTCCGCTCCGGTGGCTGTCACATTGGCTGTCAACGGTGACCCGGACACAGAAGCGCAGGTCAGCCCTCGTAGCTCAGGGGATAGAGCGTCGGTTTCCTAAACCGCAGGCCGCAGGTTCGAATCCTGCCGAGGGCGCTTAAAAGTCCAGGTCAGAGCCCTATTGTTCTGACCAGGTGCACTGAAATCTGCCCATCCCTAGCAAAGTTGCCCATCTTTCGGGCAAAATCCGTGTCGTGGCCGGATCAATGCGCCAGCGCGGAAGGTCCTCTTGGGAGCTGCGTGTCCACGCCGGTAAGGATCCGGACACTGGGCGTAAGCAGTACGTGACACGCACCGTTCAAGGTACGAAGCGTGAGGCGTCTCGCGAACTTGCGCGGCTTGTGGCGCAAGTCGACGACGGTGCGGTCGTCGCGAAGGCGGGGACGGTCGGCGATCTCTGCGAGCGCTGGTACGCGCAGGCCGAGCCGAACCTCTCACCAGTCGTTGCCGAGAATTACCGCCGACTTCTCGATCGACACATCCTCCCCCGCTTCGGGTCAACGTCGCTGCGACGCCTGCGTGCGAGTGAGCTCGACGCGTGGTACGCCGAGCTTCGACGCCACGGAGGAAAGGACGCCCGACCGCTCGCGGCCAATTCGGTGCTGCGGATCCACGCCGTCTTGCACCGCGCACTGTCACAGGCTGTGAAATGGGGCTGGCTCACAACGAACCCCGCGGCCGCCGCATCTCCACCGAGGCCGAACCGGCAGACCATCGACGTTCCTGACGCGATCGACGTCGTGCGTCTCATGGCCGCTGCCGAGGGCGCGAATCCCGACCTGGCGGTCTTCCTACGTCTGGCCGCCGCGACTGGAGCCCGGCGCGGCGAGCTCTGCGCGCTTCAGTGGAAGGACATCGATCTGAAGCACAGCCGGCTGACGATCAGCCGGGGACTGGTTGAAACGCGAGGCGGCGTTGTCGAGAAGGACACCAAGACTCACGCGGCACGGAGGATCACGCTCGATCGAGGGACTTCGGCTGTCCTTGAGGCGTACCGGGTGCGTCGAACCGAGCTCGCCCGAGAATGCGACATTCGACTGACCCCGACCTCCCACGTGTTTTCCCACGACGTCGACGGTTCGCGTCCCTGGAGGCCTGATTACGTTACGCGGGCGTTCATCAGGCTTCGCGACGACCTCGGGCTCGACGGCGTCCGCCTCCACGACCTGCGGCACTTCAATGCAACCAACATGCTCGCCAACGGAGCCGACATTCGAACCGTAAGCGGGCGCCTCGGCCACGCCGACGCGGCCACGACCTTGAACGTCTACGCGCATTTCATGGAACGCGCCGACCAGGAAGCGGCTTCAGCGATCGGAGCGATGCTCGACAGCGCGTAGTCAAGCCACATGTGGGCCCGTGTGTATTCGTGGCCGAACTGTGCGCCCACGCGAAGACGAGGCTGAAGCGACAACAACTGCAGAGCCTGAAGAGCTAACGCGGATACCCGCACGGGACGGTCCGCACCCGTTTCACCCAGCCTCCGCCAACGTCGATCCCCGCGGAATCGTCGCCCAACGCGTCGCTGGCGAGTTGGACGCAGGCGCTGCAGATCGCCACGCCGTCGGGGCCGCCGATGATCCGACGCTGCGCATCTTGTTCAGCGCCGCAGAATGAGCAGACCATGTGCCACCTACCTAGGAGCTTCTTGTCAGCCTCACCAGGCAAGCGTACGTCAGCCTCCTCAGGTCGTGCGCGAACGGCCGACATCATCCAATGTCGTTCGCACTCGATCAAGCAGAACCAGAAACGCCGAACCGGATGAGGCTCGGAGCAGTTCGCTGCGTGTGCTGCTTGCCCCACGCGGTACACACATGTCGGCACACCGGGTGGCACCTGGTCATGTTTCGACGTGCGTCGGCCCTGGGCAGCTGACTCCAATACAGTCTCGCCGGTGAACGGCGAACCCGACTGCATCTTCTGCGGCATCGTCGCCGGCACGGTGTCATCGACGACGATTGCTCAGAACGACAGGGCAATAGCGTTCATGAGCATCGAACCGGTGACCCCTGGCCACGCCCTTGTGGTCCCGCGTGCGCACTCAACCGACTTGCTCGACATCACTCCCGAAGACCTGGCGGCGTGCGTCCATCTCGCGCAGGAGGTCGCCGGCCGGGCCAAGGACCGGCTCGGGGCGGACGGTGTCAACCTTCTGAACTGCAGCGGCACCGCCGCCTGGCAAACCGTGCTCCACTTCCACCTACACGTCATCCCGAGGTTCAAGGACCAACCCGGCAAGGACGCCATAGGGCTGCCGTGGGACTCGGTGCCCGGAAACCTCGACGAAATCGAGCGCATCGGCAGCCGCCTGTCCTGAGCTGCTCGATACCCAAGCGGTGGAACCAGCGACGGCCGCGAGTTGTAGTGCCTCGCGTGGTCAAGCGTTGTGTCGCGACACTCTTCGCCGGGATGCTCTTCGGAACAGTTCTCGCCGCATCGCCGTCGCAAGCCTCGCCCGCTCGCAGTTGCGAGCGTCCACAGGCTGTTCCGCGCTCACAGCTCCCCCGGGACGTAAAAGTCTGGGCAGCGGGGCAGCCAGTGTTCGGTCACGGCAAGATTTGGGCGCTGCGGAACAACATTCCCCCGCGGTCGTATCGGTGGGGAAACGACGGCACCCGGTACGGGTTGAAGTTTCCCTGGTTCCTTTACCCGGCCACTGGCGACGTGCCGACGATCACCGGACGTCGGCTGGACGGACCCGGGACATTCAGTTCTGGCGCAAACCAAGCGATCACGTACACGACATGGGTCGCGTCCGGCTTGAGGTTCTCCGGTCCCGGTTGCTGGCAAGTGACTGGCGAATACGGCGGCGACACGTTGACATTCCGCGTTCACGTGCGCCCGTAGATCAGTCGCCCGCGCAGGGGCGGCGTGTGACCGCGCATCCGATGGCGACGCTTGAAGCAGTCAGGGGTGAGTCGCGTCGCCTCGATGATGAACTGCGCGTCGCTACGGTCCCGTTCCCTCTTCGACCACGACCCAACCGGAGTCTGGCGTCTTCCGGCCGACGCTCACGAAGAGTCCAAGGTTGTCGCTGTGGAACTGTTTCACCTTGTACCAGCCGACGAATGGCGTGCCCGAGGTGCCCTTTTCGTGAGAACTGTCGAGCTGCCCGGGTTGGGTCCAGCAGTTGCGGCAGTACGCGTTGATCGCCTCGTCAACGGTGGCCCGTTCGTGCGCCTCGCGGCAGTTCCAGTAGCGAAGCCGCGGCGTGACTGCAAAGGCGGTGACGGTCCCTACCAGGGATCACGGCGGCGACCGTCGCGAGGATCGCCAGAACGAGGCCCGGCCTGCGGTAACGCAACGCGTCCGAATCGAAAGATCCGCTGGACACGCGCTCAGCTGTCATCCGGCGAGCGAGCCGCACCATCGGCACGTACTCGCGGCGGAAGAGCTCCTCGACCGCCGCATCGCGGTCGCGGCCAACCCCTCCCACGTCACGCAGCATCACATGTTCAGACGCCCCACTAGCCAATCGCGTTGACATGCGCCCGGGCGAAGTCCGAATCGGATGAATGCGGCCCGCCCGTGGGCCCGCGCATCCGACTGCGCCGCTCGATGTCAGAAGTTGGCGACCGACGAGGCGACCCGGTCGAATGGTCGGTCACCGAGGTTGATTGTTCGCCCTACTTTCTGCAATTCGTCGTTCGACCTCTTCGGGGGCGACCGGTATGGACGTGGTGGTGCCTCTCGTGATTCCTCCGCTCTCCGTCCGTTGATACTCGACGTAATTGGGGACGAAGACGCCGTTCGTGAAGAGCCGTAGGACCGCGACTCCCACGGCTTGGAGCTCTTGCGTGGAGTAAGGAAGCAGGGAGCCAACGAACCTGTTGTCAACGTTTTCTCCGATTGCGCGTCTCTACACATGATGATGTCGGCTGTGAATGCGCCGTCAGGCGATGAGCTATCCGAGCCGAGCCCGCGCAGTGGTGGCAACGCGAGCGCTGTGCTCACGGCGGTGTTCGCCGTCCACTACGGCAACTTGGTGTCCGCGGCACGTCTGTTGGTCGATGACCGCGGTCAGGCCGAAGAGCTGGTGCAAGAGGCGTTCGCGCGTACGTACGCCGCGTGGCCGCGGCTCCGAACTCCTGATGACCCGCTGCCGTACCTTCGCCGATCGGTGATCAACCTCGCGCGAGGGACGCTCCGGCGCCGGCTCACGATACGCCGGGCACAGTTGCCAGCACCCGGCGACTCATCGTCGGCCGAAGCATCAGTGATTGATCGCATCGGGCAGAGGGATGTCATCAGGGCGGTGAAATCTTTGCCGATCCGTCAACGCGAGTGTGTCGTGCTTCGCTTCGGATCAGATTGCTCGATTGCGGAGGTCGCGGCCGCGCTGAAGATCTCGGAGGGCTCCGTCAAGCAGCACCTCCATCGAGCCCTCAATTCGCTCCGTCTAGCTCTCGACCCTGAGGACGAGGAATGAGCACAGAGCAACGTGTTCGCGACGCGCTCCGCAGCGTCGAAGACGACGAGCCCTCTGCGCAGGTGTGGAGTCAGATCCTTCAACGCGGCGGTCAACTTCGTCGACGACGGTCGACCAAAGCCCTGGCACTAACCGCAGCAGCAATCATGCTGATCGCCGCGAGTACGTGGGTTGCCATCGACGCGACTTCGTCCTCACAGGAGGCCGACATCCAAGCATCAACCACGGGACACAGCTATCGCCTCCCCTCGAACGGCTGGAAGCCCGGCACAGGATCGATGCTCTCCCGCGGTGGTGGAGAGTTTCACGCGGTGCTGACGCCCACCGGCGCATGCGCATGGCTTGGATCTGGTCCCACCACTTGGCCGGCCGGGTACCGCGTGCGGTTCAACCCCACCGTCTTGATCAATCCTTCAGGGCGCGTGATTGCCCGCGAAGGCGATCTCCTCGAAGTCGGGGGCGGATACGTCGACATGGCGACCAGCACGCGGTGCGTCACAGCTGGCGAGCGGCCGTTCGTCATCCAATCGGAAGTGCGGAGGATGCGATAGGAGGATGCGATAGTGGTGCGTCCCAATGGACTCAAGCCTGAACCCGTCCTTGTAAGGGCGGATCACACGTCATCGTGATCAGGCGCGTTTCGCGAAATCGCAGGTCAGCGCAGGTTTCGCTCGACCGGCATCACCCCTGATTGACCGTAGTTTTCCATCGCTTGGGGCACGTTTGGGGCACGAAATCGAGACCCGACCTGACGTCGAACGCGAGTCACCACGAAGGATGCAACGCTCCGACAGCGTCGGGTCGACTCGGTGTCTACTAGGGCGTCCACCGAACGAGGCTCTTCCCGTCGGTGGCCCACAGCGTGCCGTTCGCGGAGGTGAGGGTGTTGGGGTTGGAGGCGATCTGCACCTGGGCCCATGGAGTTTGCGCGAAGGGTTCGGGGTCAGCGCGGCTGGTGATGTCGGTGGTGTGCCAGCACATGAGTGACCTCGCAGTGCGTCCGCAGACACCGTCGGGTGTTTGTGCGACGGCGAGGATCGGGTCCGGAACGCGGAGGCGAGCGCCAAGAGATACGGAGACGCCTTGGTGGAGCGACGCGGGGTTCAGTTGAACGAGACGTCCTGCGGGTTCGGGTTCGGTAGTCCAGATCGCGTCGTTGCCGGCGGCCGCGAGGAGCGGACCGGTCCACGACACGCGGTCGACGACGCTGCCCGTGTTCGGATCGATCCGTGCGAGCGTGCGGTCGTCCGTTTCTCGGACCCAGAGGGCTCCGCTCGACGTCGCGATGATGTCGGTGGGTTGCGCGCCGACGGGGTATGCGCTGAGGACGAGTCGGTTGTCGTCGAGGTGCAGTTTCACGACTTCGTTTGCCGCGGTCGAGGTCACCCAGGCATCTCCGTTGGCAAACGCGAGGGCCGAAGCGCCGAATTGAGACGGTGGCGTGAGCAGCTTGGCGATGAGGTGTCCGTCGTTGGCGTCGAGGACACTCACGGTGCCGATTGGCTCGGCTCCATCACCCCCGCCAAACACCCAGAGGCGTCCTTGGTCGTAGGCGATGCGACTGGCAACACCGTCGATTGCAATGCGCGGCCCGGGCATTCCCGTGACCGGATCGATGCGGGCGACGTAACGGTTGCCTCCGTCGTCTCCGCTCACCCAGATCCCGGTCGGTGTGGCGACGACGCTGCGTGCACCGATAACTCCGGGGACGTACTCGACATGCATCAGCGCCGGTGTCGGGGCGGGCCCGGTAGGAGTGAAGACACCGACGTCGAATCGGCCCGTCTGTTCGCTGGCATTCACTGACTCTTGGACGAGCACGACGTAGTTGCCGTCATGACGCGTCACGAGCGCGCTCGTGGAGAAGGGCACGAAGACTCCTGGTGTCGTCGCGGACTGCCACGTCGCGCCGTCGTCATTGGACTCGACGGCGATGGTCTTGATATCGGCCCAGTCGGAACCCTCGGCACCGATCGCAAGGATCGACCTTCCCTTCGACGCGATCGAAGAGAACCCTGCGTAGGACATCGCTGAGCCGCGGTAGACGATGGTCCAGGACGCCGGGTCGGTCGCACGCCAGATCACGCTGGACTGATCGCCTCCGTCGAATGCCGATCCGGTCGCGATGAGTGAACGTTGCGTTTCGATGACCTCGGAGATATCGCCTTCGAACCGCGTGACTTGGTCCCAGTGCGAGGCGTCGTCAGATTCCCAGATGATCGTCGTGCCACCACCTGCAGCGACCGCATAGATCTTGGAACCGTGAGTGAAGACCCCGGTGAGTCGGGTGTTGGATCCCCTCGTAACACCGAACGCGTGGGATGACGCGACGCGACGCCACTGCGTGCCGTCTTCGGACGTCCACACTGCGAAATCCCACGGGTTCGGAAGCAGCGTGCCGTCGATGAATTGGCCGTTGAAGACCCGGCCAACTGCGACGAGTCCCAACGGAGTCGAGGTGACGGCGCTAATCGTCCCTCGTGCCGTCGACACACCTGCCGGGATCGGCGGGGTCGCGGGCTCGAGCTCGGCCCGGCTGCTGCGCTCCCATCGCATTCCGTCGGCAGACGTCCACACCGCGGCGACCGGATGACCGTCCTCGTCGGGAGTACTCCCGACGGCGACGAACCCGTCGTTGGTCGCGATCACATCAGAGACACTCGGAAGCACGACCACCGACCCTGGCTCGGGTGCTGCAGGGATTGCTTCACCGCTCCAAATCGCTTGTCGCCACTCGACGCCATCGGTGGAAAACCAGATGCCGTATCCCGCCGCGACGATGCCCTTCTCCGACGACGCGATCGCCGACGGCTGTCCGGGGAACGTTGCGGTGCGTTCCCAACCCGGGGGGGCATCGGTGCGACCCGAGCTGTTCACCAGCGGGAAATCAGAAGGATCTGAGGCCGGACCGACCGACACGCGACGCGACGCCGTGTCGTCGTGCACGAACACAAGCGTCGACCCGACCACAAGCCCGACACCAAGCACCGCCGCTGTACCAACCCAGAACCGACGTAGCCACCGCGACCGCGCCGCGCGTCGTTGCACACCAGGAAAGTCGAGTCGGCCGCGCGGCGCCGGCGCCGCGTCGCGCAACATCGTCGCTACGTCACCCTTCATCACAAACCCCCTCCAGCGCACGCGATGGCTGGTCCGCGAGACCCTTCGTTCGCAACACCGCGAGCGCGTCGCTGGTCTGCGACTTCACGGTTCCCTCCGAACACTCCAAGATCTCTGCGACGTCGCGCACCGGCAGATCGGCGAAGTACCGCAACAGCAACGTCGCCCGCTGCCGTTCCGGAAGCTCCGACACGGCGGCACGCACTGCAAGCACCTCGGCCAAGTCCTGACCATCGACACGTTCCACGAGCAGCGGTCGACGACGCCGAGCCAACGACACACGACGAAAATGCGAATGCGCGAGATTCATCGCAACCCGGTACAGCCACCCTGTCGGCGCCGGCAGCCGCGACACCTTCCGCCAATCCCGACACAGCCGCGTCAGCGCCTCCTGCGCCAGATCCTCAGCAAGGTCGCGGTCCCCCGTGTACAGACCAAGGAACCCGACCAGCCGCGGCCACTCGAGCTCGCATAACTCCGCGAGCCCCGCCTCGTCCATACGACAAAGACGCTAGAGCCGGCCGATCCGTTGGGTAGCCGGAACACAGGTCGCTGTGAGACTTGAGTTCGATGGGCGTCCGACCTTCGCGACCTGCTCGCGGGCTACAGCCGGGCGGCAACAGTGCCGTCCACGTCTTCGAATCAGCCGCCAGGTTCGACGGACGCAGCGCCGGCACCGCCCGCTGCGAAGAGGGACGAACTTCCAGGACTTGCAGTCGGCCTGAGATCGTTCGGTGAGTACCGCGAAATCCGTTGTGCCTGGTCAGGACACGTGCGCTGTCCGCTCGATACTGACACATCCGCACCGTGTCGCCGAGTCTCATTCGCAAATCATTCGTAAACGCGGGAGCTCCGCGCGGTCGAGTCCCGTCGTCGGCATGGCCACACCGGCACACCCACGGATGCCCGCGCGTCGGCGAGCGTTACGTCGCGTTCGCCTGTCCGAGGAACGGCTCGCGGTTGAGTGCGGCGGCAATCGCACGGAGCTGGTCGATGATTGTGGTGTCAAGCGGCGAGAGCAGCCTGATGCGGACGTCGAGACCACCCGCGCTCGTCCTGACGAGCGTCTGATCGTTGCTTGTCTCCGCGAGGTCGTTGGGGTCGGTCTCGCCGGGTGGGATCTCACTCCAGACCCAGATAGTCCCGGCTGCGTCGAGCGCGACCGGCGGCACGAGGCGCAGTTCAGGTACGGCCTTGCTCCCCACGTCTAGGAGATGGACGTCGCCCGGGTCCTCGTGTGTGATCCCGGCGTCGCTGTTGACCGCGAAGCGTCCTGCGGTCGCGGGTAGTCGGCCGCGGTGCGGCTGCTGGTCGGCCGCCGTCGCGATTCGCTTGAGGTTGCGGCGCAGCGTCTGCTGATCGGGCAGGCACGGTGCGCTGGTCAGCCCTGGGAAGTTCCGGGCTTCGTATGCGCCGCGTGCGTGCGTGAGCATCCAGATCCGAACGCCGCCGGCCACGATCGAGTCCACGATCGACGGACGGTAGGGAGCATCGTCGAACGGCCGGGAGGGACTGATCTCGGCGGTGTCGACGCCGTCAACCGTCTGCAGTGTGAGGCCGCCAGTGTCGTCGGGCGGTCCGAACCAGACGTAGACGACGCCGTCGACGCCGTGCAGCGTCACGAACGCGCTCCCGACCGGGTACGGGTCATGGTTGCCCGCGACTGCGAGCCGACCTTGCAACCACTGCCCGGCCGGTGAGGTCGTCCACGAAGGTGTCGGGTTGTCGGCGAGGGGGTCCATGCGCACCACTCCTTGCCGTCCCACGTACGCCGATGTGCAGTCGTGGGGATAGGTAAACGCGACGCGCGACCCGGGGGGTGCGGTGAGCTCGAGCGAGTCGAGGATCTGGAAGGCTTCGTGCTCGCGCGAGGTCGCGTCCGCGCCCACGACGACCGCCGCGTAGTAGTTCGCCCCGCGGTAGCTGAACTGGATCAGGCGCCCACGGACACCGGGCGGCAGAACGCCTGGGCACGGCCAGTCGGCCCCGCTCGTCGCATCGAAGTGCGTCGGTCGGTTCGCCGTCAACGGCACGGCGTCGTCGACACGGACCACCCATATAAACGCATCGGTGGCGCCAAGGTGATCGAGAACGTCCTGTGGCATGCGATTGAGGCATGACATGTCGAATCTGATCGGCGGGTCGAGCGGGAACGTCGCGGCGGCGAGAAGCTCGGTCGTCGCGTTCGACACGGGCGCCGGAGCAAGGTGCCAGTCGCGTGGGATCCGCGCCGAAATGCCGAGGGCGTCGTTCCGGTACGTGACCGCCGCGCCGACGGCAACGCGATCGTCACCCTCGTTCGAGGCCTGCGTCGCAACCACTACCCCGCCGGCAATCACGACAACGGCCGTTGCGATTCCCAGGACACGCATCCAGATCCCGCGACGTCGCAAGCGCTGTCCCGATCGCCACACGAGATCGACGTCGGGCATCGAAGGCGTCGGACCCGCGCCGTGCCGGAGTAGCTCTTGCACGTCATCCGACATCGTTGGGCTCCCTCTCGTCCTCACCGACGTCGCTCAAGCCGGCCGCGCGCAGCGTTTCAAGCCCGGCGCGCGTGAGGGTCTTGACCGTGCTCTCCGGCACTTGCAGTACGTCGGCGACCTCGCGCACAGACAGGTCGGCGAAGTACCGCAGCACGATCACACGCCTCTGCCGATCCGGCAGCTCGGCCACCGCGGCGCGGATCGCGACCGCGCCCGCGACGTCGTCGTCAACGTGCACGCCTGACGAGTGCGGAGCGCGCGCGTTCGCTCGTCGCGCCGACCGCTGTCGTCGGAAATGCGAGACCGCGAGGTTCATCGAGACTCGGTACGCCCATCCGCCTGGAGAGTCGAGGTGGCGAACGCGAGGCCAGTGGCGCGCGACGCGGACGAGCGTCTCCTGGG
>JADMIO011711180.1_pt1 | contig 14370 bp, 17 predicted proteins | sample 8958161 | NCBI WGS metagenome assembly JADMIO01 (sample SAMN16585339, study PRJNA669376) | soil metagenome | isolation source: Crop rotation soil | place: USA: Cullars Rotation, Alabama | collected 2011 | reverse complement strand
GCCGCGACTTCAAGTCACGTGAATTCCAAGCTTCGGATCCCACTGTGCTGGAAAGAAGATTGGATTCAGGCATTCTGTTACGCGCGCAGCTCCGTTAGCGGTTCGGCGACACCGCGAATGAGAGGAATTCCCAATGGCCGTCAGCCTCCTGCCCGACAACCCAGCCGCCTGGACCTACCGCAGCTGGGAGGACCTCATGTCCATTCCGCGCGAGGAGCGCGAGAGGCTTCAGCTGGAAGCCGTGCGGATCAACTTCCACCGCATGCGCGACCGCATCCCGGCTCTGAAAAAGCTCGCCGACCGCCAGGGCGTCGACACCATCGACCGGATCGAGGACATCCTGCCGGTCTGCTTCGACCACCGCGTGCTCAAGAACTATCCGATCCAGATCATCGAGAACCGCGACTTCGCCAAGCTCACCAGCTGGCTCGACAAGCTGACCGCGCACGACCTGACGCGGATCGACCTCACGGGCCTCAGGACGATCGAGGAATGGCTGGGCCGGCTCGAGGCGTTCGGCATGCTCGTCACCTATTCGAGCGGCACCACCGGCAAGCTCTCGTTCGTGCCGCGCAGCTACGACGAGTTCGGCCCGTGGAAATTCCACTTCTACAACGTCAACTATGCGTCAAGTGGCGTCGACTCCTGGACGACCAAGCTGCCGACCTTCTTCCCCGGCTACCGCGGCGGCTACCAGACGATGCTCAAGATGATGAGCATGTTCAACATGGAGATGGCCGGCGGGCCGGAGAACTACCACACGCTCTACGACACGCACATTCCCGCCGATCTCATGGCGCTTTCCGGGCGGTTGCAGGCGGCTGAGGACAAGGGCGAGGTCGCGGCGCTCGGCCTCGATCCAGCCCTTGTCGAGCAGCGCCAGCAGATGCTCGCCCAGGGCCGCGCAAAGGATGGCGACCTCGAAGCCTGGTTCACCAGGATGATCGAACGCTACAAGGGCCAGCGGGTCAAGATCGGTGGCACCTTCGCCGACATGTACCGCGTCGCGCGGGCAGGCATTGAACGGGGCGTGCGCTGCGAGTTCGCGCCCGGCTCGATCATCTCGGGCGGAGGCGGCATGAAGGGCTACAAGGATGCGCCCGACGACTGGGAAGACCAAATCAAGCAGTTCTTCGGCGTCGAGCGCATGGGCAATCAGTACGGCTTCTCCGAATGCACCGGCAACGCGCCGCTGTGCGAGGCGGGCTTCTTCCACCTGCCGCCCTATTCGGTGCCCCTGCTGATGGGCGCCGAAGGCGAGGCGCTGCCGCGCGAGGGCGCGCAGAAGGGCCGCCTGGTGCTCGTCGACGTTATCCCGCTATCCTACTGGGGCGGCTTCACCTCGGGCGACGAGGTCACTGTCCACTACGACGGCAAGTGCGACTGCGGGTGGGACAGTCCCCGCGTCGCCAAGACCATTCGCCGTTTCGGCGAAGCCGAGGGCGGCGAAGATAAGATCACCTGCGCCGGCTCCCAGCAGGCGTATAACGAGTTCATGGAATTTGTGGCGGGAGAAGCCTGATGAGCAACGTTCTCGACATTCCGATCATCGCGCGCGGCCGGATCATCATGCCGGGCGACGATGCCGTGGAGTTCAAGGGGCGCGGTGGCTCCGCCTTCCGCCAGGCCGACCCGCACAAGCACATCCACGATCTTGTGCTGGGCGACACCTCGCGGATGCGCGACCTGCACGACACGCCAATGGCGGAGATCATCGAACTGCTCGCCGAGCTCGGCAAGCGCCTCTCGCTCGACGATAATCCGCTCCTCCAGGAGAGCTTCGAGCTGGCGCTCAAGGCGGGCGGTCTCGCCGAGCCGATCCTTCGCAGCGTCTACGACGCGCTGCCACATATGTTCACCCGCGAAGGCATGACCCAGCTCGTCGACAAGACCATCGGCCTTGCCTACATCGACGGCTGGGTGCCGAGCGGTGGTGATTACGAGTGCGTGAGCATACGGGCCGTTGGCACGCGACAGCTGCACATCACCGCCGGCAACGTGCCCGTCGTGGCTGCCATGACCCTCGCGCGAGCCGGTCTGACGAAGTCCGACATCCTGATCAAGTCGCCGTCCAACGATCCGCTCACGGCCAACGCGATCGCACGAACGCTAATCGGCCTGGCCCCCGACCATCCGGTCACCAAGCACATCGCCGTTGCCTACTGGAAGGGCGGCGATGAGTTCATGGACTCGCAGATCGTCCGCACCAGCCGTATCGACAAGATCACCGCCTGGGGCGGGATGAGCTCGGTCAGGCACATCCAGAAATTCCTGACGCCCGGCATCGACCTGACGGCGCTGAACCCCAAATACTCGATGTCGATGGTCGGACGCGAGACGTTCGAGAGCGAAGCGATGATGGACGAGGCTGCGATTGGCCTTGCCACGATGGCCGGCTTCTACAATCAGACCGCCTGCGCTAACACGCGGATCGTCTACGTCGAGAGCGAGACGGACGACGACAGCATCGCCAAGGTCGTCGCACTCGGGCGTAAGATGGTGGCCGCGTATGCCCAAATTCCGCCGCTGCTTTCGGTCCCCTTCGTCACGCGCAATCGCGAGCTCGAAGCCGAAATGGAAGCCGTCGCGCTCGAAGACGACTTCTATCACGTCGAGGGCGACACACTGAACGGCGGGTTCGTCGTGTCGAAGTTCAACGATCGCGTCGAGTTCTTCGACAAGCTCAACAACCGCGTGGTGAACTTCGTGCCGGTCGACGACCTGACCGACGTGATCAAGTGGTGCGATGATACGACGCAAACGGTCGGCCTGTATCCCGAGTCCCGCCGCGCCGGGCTGCGAGATACGTTTGCTCTCGCAGGCGTTCAGCGGCTCGTTTCCCTCGAAGGCGGCGACGCGATGACGGTCTACGCCAACTCGCACCACATGCCGCCCGGCTCGCCGCACGATGGCATCGAACCGATGCGCCGTAGCGTCCGCTGGGTGGTCGACATGCGCCCCGCAGACCGCGACATGGAGTTGAGCATCGCGGCGGAGTAGCACGTAGAGGGAAGACACACGCGCCGAATGGCAGTCCTTGGGAGCACCCACGGTGGATACCCGCTATCTCAGGAGCTTCTTGCGGACTGCCGATCTGCGCTCGATCAGTCGCGCGGCCGAGTCCCTCGGCATCGCCCAGCCGTCGTTGAGCCAGCAGCTGCTGCGCCTGGAAGATGAAGTCGGTTTCCAACTGTTCAACCGCACCGCGCGCGGGGTTACCGTGACCGAGGCTGGGCGTATCTTCCAGGAGCATGCCCGCCACATCTTGCACAGCATCGACCAGGCGCTCGAGGACGTGCAGGCGGTCAATGCCGCAGCGAGCGGCCAGGCAGTGCTCGCCCTGCCTTATTCGATCAACCGCCTCATCGGAGTCGAACTGGTCGAGGCGGTGATCAACCATGCGCCCAGCACCTCCGTGCGGCTGGTTGAGGCACCAACTGGTCAAATTCGGGGGTGGCTCGACGGTGGCAGGATCGACCTCGGTGTGCTGTACGATCTTGGTCCCATCCGCCACCTTTCGGCGCGGCGGCTGGCGAGCGAGGAAATGTATCTGATCGGTCCGCCCGGCCGTTTCGGTTCGAGCAACGAAGAGGCGCCCGACGTTGCGCTGGCCGAGCTTTCGCAATATCCCCTGATCACGCTGGGACCGCAGCATGGCCTGCGCAAGTTCCTCGACCAGGAAGCGCTGCGGCTCGGCTTCTCCTATCGGGTCGGCCATGAGATCGATGCCGTCGGGACGATCGCAAAACTTGTCGCCAAAGGGCACGGCTACACCGTGCTTACCAAGCCTGCGGTCGACGACGAGCTGTTCGCGGGCAAGTTGAGCTTCGCGCGGATCGGCGGCGGCGCATTGCGCCGAACGCTGAGTCTCGTGCGCAATCCGGCCCAAGTGGTCACGCACGCATCTGCGCGGGTCGAGGACCTGATGATCAAGAGCATGGCTTCTTTGATTGGCAAAGGCGCCTGGGAGGCCGAGCCCGAGGCAGCGCTGCGTTAAAGCAATTCACGATTGGAGTAGTGTAATGACGGACAAGCCTTTGGGGGGCAAGGTCGCCCTTGTGACCGGCGCTGGGCGCGGGATCGGGCGCGAGATCGCGCTGCGCCTCGCACGCGACGGTGCGAGCATCGTCGTACATTATTCCGGCAGCAAGGTTGGCGCGGACCAGACCGTTGCCGAGATCGAGGGGCTGGGTGGAGCGGCCGTTGCCTATCAGGCAGACATCGCCAAGCGGCAGGATGTGGCTGCACTTTTCCAGTCGATCGATCGTGATCCCGGTCGGCTCGACATTGTCGTCAACAATTCCGGTGTGAGCGGCAGCGGCGGGCTTGCGGACCTCAACGATGCGGACGTTGAAGCGATCTTCGGGATCAACGTGTTCGGACCGCTCTACATTGCCAGCGAGGCCGCCAAGCGGCTTCGCGAGGCGCGAGGATCATCAACTTCAGCTCCAGCCTCGCCAAATATCCACTCGCTGGGGCCGGGCTTTATTCGGCGGGTAAATCTGCCATCGAAAGCTTCACCGAAAGCTGGGCTCGCGAACTGGGCGCGCGCGATATTACCGTCAATACGGTCATCCCTGGTGCCACGAGTCCCGGCATGATGGACAACTCGCCTGCCCATCGCAGCATTTTTGAGAACGCCTCGCCGTTCAAGCGCATTGGCCGGGCAGGCGAGATCGCGTCAGTGGTAGCCCTTCTGGCCTCGCCCGAGGCCAGTTGGGTATCGGGCACGCACATTCTCGCCAATGACGCCGCAAACACCTGATCTGAAAGGGCCATCACAATGACCTCAGACCGGTATTCGCGCAGCGTGACCCTCGAGATCGACGTCACGGATGTGGCTGACCTCGGCAGTCAGGTGCAGGCCATGGTGACAGTGGTCTATCCCGAGCAACATGCTCTGCGTGATCAACCCATCGTCGCCTTCGCCTTGCCTGGGGCAGGATATAACCGGCACTACTTCACCTTCGACATGCCGGGCTCGGCGACCGGTGGGCAGGCGGGATGGCACGCGCAGCGGGGCTGGATTGTCTTCGCGATCGATACGCTGGGCGTGGGTGAGGCAAGCTTGCCAGACCCCGCGGAACTCGACCTCAAACGCTTGGCAGCGGTAAACCATGCGGTCGTGAGAGACATCCTGGCGCGATTGGCAGCGGGTACAATCAGTCCAGCATTGCCGCCTGTCAGCGATCCAGTCGTTCTTGGCCTGGGGCAGTCGATGGGCGGCGGACTGACCCTCGTCCAGCAGGCGCATCACGACACCTACGATGCCATCGCGCTTCTCGGTTTCAGCGCGGTCTGGACCAGCACGCGCAAGCTGCCGGGTTCACCTCCAGCGGGCGTTCCTTACCTATCGCGCGACGCTGGCTTGCCCAGGCCCGATCCTAGGTCACACGAGGCCCGCCGCGCCGTCGCGGCCAATCCCTTGCTCCTGCGGCTTCAGGGCAATGCGAGCCTTTATCCAACCAAAGCGGAGACCCGTGTGGGATGGCATTTCCACTTCGATGATGTCCCGGCAGAGGTGCGCGAGCGTGATCTGACATTTGCCGGAGACGCTCCGCCATGGCGCAGCGATACCATCCCTGGCGCAGTCTTCCACATGCTCGCTCCAGGATCGCTCGGGCCAGAGGCCGCCGCGATAGTGGTGCCTGTGCTATCGGCATTCGGAGAGCGCGATGTCGCCGAAGACCCTCGCATGGAGCATAAGGCATTCCGCCACGCGGTAGATTTCAGTTCCTTCATCTGCCCCCGTATGGCTCACATGCACAATTTCGCTTCGACCCGTGAAATCCTCTGGACCCGAATTCATCATTGGGGGGAACATGTGGCGGACCTGAAGCGGAGGCTACCGCAAGATTGGCCTGAAGGACTTTTCTCCGATAGCTACTAAGCGCGACTCTCGATCCAGCGACGCGTTCGAAGACAGAGCGCTCCTGCATGTGCAAAACCGATGGCCGCTGCTCATCGGTGTGATCCTAGTTTCCATCTGCCAGTTCCTCGACGCGACGATAGCAAACGTTGCTCTGCCACACATGCAGGCAGCGCTGGGTGCATCTACCGAGACAATTAGTTGGGTCCTGACGAGCTATATCATTGCGACGGCCATCGCGACGCCAATCACGGGATGGCTGTCCGATCGCGTCGGGTCCCGAAACTTGTTCTTAGGCTCTACGGTGATGTTTCTCGTTGCGTCAGCGGCGTGTGGAACGGCGATCTCGCTGGAGCAAATGGTCTTATTCCGGGCGGTGCAGGGCATTGCTGCTGGCTTCATCGGCCCAATGACCATGACGATCATGTTCGACATCAGCCCACCAAGCAAGCAGCCCATGACGCTCGCCATCTTCAGCATCATTGTCATGGTCGCGCCGATCAGTGGGCCGACAATCGGCGGTTTCCTTGTCGAGAACCTAAATTGGCGGTGGATCTTCTACGTGAACCTTCCGCTCGGTATCCCGGCGCTAGTTCTGCTCTGGTCCTTGCTTCCGTCTCGCGCGATCGATCGGCGCCCGCTCGACCTGTTCGGCTTCGCGATGCTCGCTCTGGCGCTTGCGTCGCTACAGCTGATGTTCGACCGCGGCCAGCACAAGGATTGGTTCAACAGCTGGGAGATCATCGTCGAACTGCTGGTCGCCCTTTGTGCCTTCTTGGTCTTCGTGATGCACAGCAGCGACACGCGAACCCCGCTGTTCCGGCGTCAGCTCTGGACCAACCGCAACTTCGTGATCGCATTGGGGTTCATGGCAGTAATGGGCGTGGCCGTCGTGGGTCTTTCAGCCGTGCTGCCGATGATGTTCCAGACGATCTACGGCTACCCGGTTGTTGATACTGGCTTGATGATGGCGCCTCGCGGTATCGGCGTGATGATCACATCCTTGCTGGCTGGCGAACTGACGAAGCGGATGGATTCGCGCTATGTGATGGCGACCGGCTACCTGATTGCTGCCAGTGGAATGTGGTACATGACAAGCTGGTCCATCGTCATGGGCGCACAGCCTATCCTGCTGGCGGCCTTCATCCAGGGCCTCGGCTTCGGCCTGGTTGTCGCGCCAATGAACTTGATGGCGTTTGCCACTCTACCGCCCAGCCTCCGGCCGGACGGTTCAAGCCTCATGGCACTATTCCGCAGCATTGGGGGTTCCATCGGCATTTCAGTGGTCGTTACCGTGCTCAGTCGAAACCAGCAGGTCAGTTTTTCCGATCTCGCGGCGCATGTCACCGCCACTTCACCGGCAATGGACCTGGCGGGAATAAGTGATGGGCTTGCCGAGAGCGAAACGGGTATGCTGGCCGCGATCAGGGCCGAAGCGAGCCGACAATCACTGATGATCGCATTCCTCGACGACTTCTATATGCTGGGCTGGGTGCTCCTTGCCTTCGTTCCGTTGCCGCTGTTGCTCAAAAAGCCCGGGCGCATAGGCCCCGAGCGGAGCATATCGGCGATCGAATAAGCGGCGGGCCAACTAAGTATCAGGTGATCAGCACAAGACCTTGACCCATTCCCACGTGAGCACATGTTGGTGGATGTCCCCGTCGGACTAAAACCATTGGAGTAGTCCGGTGCCGCCGACATAGCGGTCATAGCGGCCCGTCACGGCGCTCGCCAAAACCGGTCGTTCGTTCACCCGCCGTCGTAACGGCCGCTAGGCGGTGGTATCCGGACAGGCCGCTTCCGGGCGGAACACGGCGATAGCTGCCCCTCGTTCATTCCCCACCGATGTGCAAGTGACCCTATACTGTTGGTCCCGAGCAAGGCGCCGGAACTTTCGACCCGCCTCGCGTGTTGCGTATCGGACGGGGGCTTAATCGATGACGGACGAGATCGTATTGCTTCTCGCGGAGGACGAAGCACTAATACTGCTTGGCATGCAGGACGCTCTTGAGGACGGTGGTTATAGGGTCCTGACCGCCGAGAGCGGTGCCGACGCCATGGTGTTGCTCGAAGGTCACCATGCAGAGCTATGCGTTTGTGTGACCGATATTCGGCTCGGGAACGGCCCCGACGGCTGGAAACTGGCCCGTCGCGCTCGGGAGCTGAATCCCGACGTGGCCATCGTATATGTTACCGGTGACAGTGCTCATAACTGGGCCGCGGAAGGGGTGCCGAAAAGTGTCGTCATCCAAAAGCCATTCGCCGAAGCGCAGCTTGTGACGGCGGTTTCAACCCTGCTAACCGAGGCCGGTCCGAAGACGTAGGCTGGTAGCTTCGTCGCACCAATTTCACCAGTACGTGAAACATGCGCGCAAACCTCGTGAGAAACGCGCAGCAGCGCGATGCGAACCGCGTTGCCTTACGACAGGCTCCCTCGCAACGTGGATGGGCATCTTGGCCGCCGTTTCCCTGTGAATAGTGGATACGACCGTGCCAGGATGGGCATCGCGGGTTTCAACGATGGCGTGTCGCTTCATTGCCATGGCCTCGACGATGCCCGTGCCCAAGCATGGTACGGCTCGCCCCGGCCTGCCCACGTCCACATCGCCAAACGTCTGCGCCCACGCCGACCCGTCGGAGAAATAATTGACAATGAAGTGTCTGCTTCTTCCGCCTTCGGCGTGCTTGAACGGGTGGTGATCAGCTTGGTGCCAATCAAGCCGAGGAAGACCGACACCTCCGATGCAGCAATTTCAGAGCTCTGATTAGCGTCCTAAGCTTTTCGTTCGTGTTCCTTTGCAAGATGGGCAGGGCAAAGGCACCCTGAAGACTAGTCGGCGATCTATGGCTGACACTGCCACAAGCAGGAGATGTTATATGGCTGCTATGCCTTACCGTTCGACGCCGGTCTTCGATGAAGTGACGCTACCCAAGGCCTTGCGCAAAGACCATCGCACCAAACCGGGGACATGGGGCGTCATCCGGGTTCTCGACGGGAGCGTGAAGCTCACTATCGTGGATCCGGCGACGGAGATCATCGTCACGCCGGATCGGCCCGCCACCATCCTGCCCGAGCAAACCCATTTCGTCGAGCCGATCGGCCCGATGAAGATGCAGGTCGACTTTTATGACGAGCCCCCGCCAGCATGAGCGGATTCGGGCTGAAAACTGGTTCGTGACGGCTGCTGACCGCAGCGAACCGCGGTGGATATGTTGGTCGCCATGACCGAGGCTCAAACGGGAACGTCAGGGGCTTTGCTTCTATTGCTCAAGGCCATCCATACGATCATCTGGGCGGTTTTCGTGATGGCAATTGGCGCCATCTGGGTTTTTCCTGGACCGCGAACTTCGGTGCAGCCGGATGGGCCATCGCCTGGTGATGGTCGAGGTCGCGGTGCTCGCGCTGAACCGTGGCCAATGTCCAATCGGGCCGATCGTCGCGCGCCGAACCGAAGACCGTCGGACTGATTTCGACATCTATCTCCCGGAGTGGTTGGCGGCCCGGAAGAAATCGATCTTCGGCACGCTCTACGGCGCCGGGATCCTTTTCGCGATCTTTCGCGGGCTAACCGCAACGTCGTACATGGAACGTGAGATAGTCGATTGACGCCAGCCCGGCATGGGCGCAGCACCACCTCCCCTCAGAAAGAGGCGCCGACTCTCTTGAGCCTGAGTCGCAAACACCCGGCCGCCGCTTCGACGGCGGGGGGGCCTGTCATTGGTTCGCCCGACCGTAATGCACGGCCTTGTCCATGAGGCATGTCCGGGCGTGGAGGCTGCCAACAATGGCGCACGAGCTTGTCCCGTCAACCCGAAGCCATCCCCGGGTGCTGGGAAGGGAACAGAAGGAAATTCTAATGAAGTCCCCGCGTCCGATCGGCTGGACTAAGTCAGCTTTCGAAAGCCACGTCGCAGCCATGAGAATATTCCGTGCCAATGCGCTCTCGCTCGAAGCTGTTGCCGGCGAAACCAAGCTTGCCCCGGCAATGTGTCGCGCGGCCAAATTTGGCGAAATGCTCTCCGACCTGGGGTAAGTCCGCGCTCCGCAACGGGGATGCCTAACCGGGATGGGCGACAAAGCTTACCCAGAACAAAACCTCGGCGAGGTCGAACAGCATTCTCCAGCGGCTCCGCCGCTTCGGCGGAGTTTATTTGGAATATATTTTACGATGAACGGCATCTTATCGTCGATGAAGCGTTTAGTACGTGCCGCCCCCCAGCGATATGCCAACCCCAAATCCACCGCTTCCTGAATTGGAGGCGGGGCACTCGCTCGGCTCGGCTATGCTGAATGGCAATCAGACCTTTGTGTGCATCCCCTCAGCCCCGCTTCGGCGGGGTTTCTTTGGTCAAATGATGTCCAAACAATCGCCTCGAAATTCTTCGCACTTGCAGCATAATACCCAAAGGGCCATACGGCTCCGTACGCAAGGAGCCCTCAACTGGGGTTCCGGGAGTGATGTCTGCGAGGTGGCCAAGGAGGCCATGCGCTGAACCGACGACATTTGTTTCCCAACCTATCAACTTTGGCGAGCGCCATCATGTTCGCAGCCGTGGCGCTAACGTGATTTGCTGACGGCCAGAGGGCAACTTTGCTGGAGCATGGACGCGTTATGACGACTCAGGATCGATTTACCCAATTTCTCCGTGCCGAGCGGTCCAGGAAACTGGACGCCATTGAATTTCTTGAAGCCGGTCACACGTCTGAGGAGATCGGCACGCTCCGGGGCCACATCCGCGAGATCGAGCAGATTTTGCGCGAAGCGGGAGAGGTATTTGATGCCTAGACAGGCCCCCGCCGGCGGAGGACTTTGTTCTGCTCAAGCGGGTCAGCTCGGATCGGAAGGTATGCAAATGGACGCCAACCGCCGCAACCCAGAAGGTCGCAGCTGCCCATAGTGCGCCGCCGCTCCCAGCGAGAACCGGCCAATGTTGTCCTTTCGTCGTGGCATTTTGCTCGGCGGAGCTGGAGCCGAACAAATCAAACCAATGATATATTTATTCCAAATATTGGATACTCACGAAAAAATATATACGGTTTTTTCTCCGAATATTCGTTAGGAGATAAAGCAGATTTGTGCGATGATGAAAAACTGCCCAATTTAATCTGTGGGCATATCTTTGACAGAGACACTTTTGTGCTCTTGCCCGTATGCGGGAATTTGCGTTGAAAACGCTTTCTTTATTTAACCGAAATGCGGTTTCCATCGATCAGGTGGAGGAGCCGCTGCCGACGCGTCGCGATACCCCGCGCCGAATCGCCCTTGCAATCAGCGACCGTCGAGCTCTCGATCGTTGGACGACTGAAGGCGGGGCACTCAAATGAACTGGCATTCCCTTTTCGGCACTCACAATGCGGATGTTCACCTAAATCGCTGGGACAATGGCCTCTTCACCAGCAATTGCCAGATCTGTGGGAGGGTCATGATCAAGCCTCCCGCCGGGAAATGGCAAGTTGCGCAGGGCGGCACCAGTAAATGACCCAGCGCCAAGATAGCGCCGCCGAGAACGCCGAGCTTTTCGGCCATTGGCTGCTCGCGCAGACTGCGCGCGAAGGATGGGTCGGAGATCTGGCGAAGGCGGCCAAGGCGGATCGCAGTTTTCCGCAGGGCGGCGATCCCGATGCCGTTCGCCGCCATCTCAGCGAGAAGCAGGCGGAAAGCGACATGCTCGAGGCGGTGGACGATGCCGAGCGAATTTGGCGGCACCCATGATCCATCCGGCTTCCAATCTCGACGAAGCCAAGCTCCTGACGCAGGCGATCGTCAACACGATCCGTGAACCGTTCCTCCTGCTCGACGCGGAATTACACGTGCTCGCGGCGAGCCGGTCGTTTTACGAGATCTTCGGTCTGGAGCCGGAGCAAATTCAGGGCCTCCTGCTCTTTTCGCTGAACGATGGACAATGGGAATTTCCGGCGCTCCACCAACTGTTGGAGACGATCATTCGCGGCGAAACATCGTCCGATGCCTCCAAGATCGAGCACGAATTTTCTGAGATCGGTCAACGGGTCATGCTGCTCAACGCGCGCAAGGTGAACTTCGAGACTAGCGGCATCGGTGCGATCCTGCTCGCCTTTGAAGATGTGACCGAGCGCCGCATGATCGAGCAGGAGCGCGTAATCGCCATGCAGCGATCGGAGGAGATGTTGCGCGAAAAGCAGGTGCTGCTCGATGAGATGCAGCACCGCGTGGCCAACAGTCTGCAGATCATCGCCAGCATCCTCATGCTCAAGGCGCGCGCCGTGTCGTCGGAGGAGACGCGCCACCATCTGGAGGATGCGCACCAGCGGGTGATGTCGGTCGCCGCGGTCCAGCAACATCTCCATTCTAGCGACGGGATCGATCAGATCGAGGTTAGCAGTTATCTGACCAAGCTTTGCTCAAGACTGGCCGCCTCCATGGTCAGTGAAAGCCAACCGGTGGAGATTCGGGTACTCTCCGACGAGGCCATGATCGCGTCGGCTAAGGCGGTCAGTCTCGGACTGATCGTGACCGAGCTGGTGATAAACGCCCTCAAATATGCCTTCCGCTCGCGAAAGCCGGACGCCCTGATCCTCGTCACCTACGAAGTGAACGCCGAGGATTGGACGCTGATCGTGGCGGACAACGGGGACGGCAAGGACCTCGGCCAGGACGGCGGAGTCGCGAGCGCGGGTAAGGACGGACTCGGCACCACGATCGTAAAGGCGCTTTCCAAGCAGTTGGATGCACGCATGGAATTGATGAGCAGCCCGAACGGCCTGTCCGTTTCGGTGACCCGCGCCACTTTCACATCGCGAAAGCCGCAAACCGCATGAGGACGTCACCCTATCGTATATGGCACGATGCCGGCTGCTGAGCGCGTCGCCATCATTGGCGCAGGCCACGTGGGCGCGACGGCCGCCTATGCACTGATGTTACGTGCTCTGTTTCGCGAGATCGTTCTCGTCGACAGCGATACGGCGCGCGCCGGTGCGGAGGCGCGGGACATCGCCGACGCGAATGCACTGGCCCGGCCGGCGCGGATCTGGGCGGGGGACTACCCCGATGCGGCTGCGGCTGGTATCGCCGTGATCACCGCCGGCGCAGCGACGCATGGCGCCGAGACTCGCCTGTCGGTCGCCGCCCGGAGCGCTGTGATCGTACGGGGCTGTGTTGCCGAACTCGCGGCCGCCGGGTTCGGCGGCGTGGTGCTGGTGGCCGCCAATCCGGTCGATCTCATGACTATGGTGGCGCTCGAAGGCGCTGGCCTGCCCGCCTGTCGCGTAATCGGAACCGGCACACTGCTAGATTCCAGCAGGCTGCGCGCTTCTCTGGCGGCACAGCTCGATGTCGCGTCCGGCACTGTCGAGGCGCTCGTCCTCGGCGAGCATGGCGATAGCGAAGTCGCGCTATTTTCCAGCGCGCGCATCGGCGGGATGCCGCTGGCCGATTTTTCGCCGGCTTCGCGAGGTCTCGATCGACATGCAATAGGCTCGACTGTGCGCGATGCCGGCTATGATATCATCGCGGGCAAGGGGTACACCTCATTCGGGGTTGCAACTGCGATCGTGCGGATTTGCGAGGCCATCGTGCGGGACGAACGGACGATCCTGCCGGTGTCGTCGCGTCAGGATGGCCCACCCGGCCTGCGGGGTGTTTGCATGAGCATGCCCAGCATCATCGGCGCAGCCGGTGTCGAACGTGTGCTGGTTCCCGCAATGAGTGACGAGGAAGCCGCCGGACTTGCCGCTTCGGCCGAAAAATTGTGCGCTGCCTACCTTGACTTGCAGCAGGATGTGTCTGTCAGGGGAGACGAGCGGGGCGAGACCGGATGAGCGAGCCAGAGTCACGTTCAGCCGACAAGATGGTTGCAAGCAAACCAGACGCAAGGGTTGCCGACCTCGCTCAGCGACTGCTCGCCGGCGGCCTGTGCGAGCTTTCGGCGCGCGAGCAACGGGTCATCTCCACAATCGCTGACCGTCATCATGTCACGCGGAGCGTCAACCGCACGGTCGACGACGGCGAGACGGCTGGTGACCAGATCGCGGACCGGGTCGCACGCTTTGGCGGCTCCTGGACCTTCATCATCATCTTCGTTGCGGCGCTCGCTTTCTGGGTTGGGCTCAACACGCTGATGCTGGCGCGTTTGGGTCCCGCATTCGACCCGTATCCCTTTATCTTCCTCAACCTGATCCTGTCGATGGTCGCTGCGCTGCAAGCGCCAGTTATCCTGATGTCACAGAACCGGCAGGCTGCGCGCGATCGCATATCTGCCGGCCTAGATTACGAGGTAAATCTCAAGGCTGAGCTGGAGATCATGGCGTTGCACGAAAAGATCGACGCCATGCGAATCGACCGGCTCGAAACATTGATCGAAAAGCAAGGCGAAGCGCTTCAACAGATTCTCCAACGCTAGTCGCGAAGGCCCGCTGTTCTTCATGCCGAAGGCATCTGTCTTCCAAAGGAAATCCCATGCTTCGTAAAAACCTCTTCGCTCCGCTTATGGCGGCCGGCGCGATGGCGCTCGCCCTCGCCACG
>JADMIO010787670.1_pt1 | contig 14371 bp, 13 predicted proteins | sample 8958161 | NCBI WGS metagenome assembly JADMIO01 (sample SAMN16585339, study PRJNA669376) | soil metagenome | isolation source: Crop rotation soil | place: USA: Cullars Rotation, Alabama | collected 2011 | reverse complement strand
CGACTTCAAGTCACGTGAATTCCAAGCTTCGGATCCCACTGTGCTGGAAAGATCCCTTGACGTGCGCCATGACACTCTTCGGAATCCGATAGAACCGCTTGAAAACGCGCTTGAGTTGTTCGCGGGGCATGCCGATGCCGCGATCGGTGACCCGCACTGCCAGGCGCTTTTCATCGTACGCCGATACCTCGACGGAAACCTCAGGTGCGTCCGCCGAATACTTCACCGCATTGTCTACAAGGTTCGAAACCGCAACGCGCAATTCATAATGGTCGCCGAGGACGAGCGGCCGCGCCTCACCAGGCAGCTTTTCCGTATAACGGATCGTTCCCAGAGGCTGATGCATCTGCGTGCGGGCCGTTTGCAGGCAGTCCTGAATGACGGCGCCAAGGTCGATCACGGAGCGGTCGATTCGCCGGCGCCGGTGCCCGGTGCGTCCAGCCTGAAGCACCTGCTCGACGGTTCGGAGCAACCGGTCGGTATCCGCCAACATCGTGGAGTAGAACTCCTTGCTGCGGGCCGGATCGACGTCGCGGGTCTGCAAGGTCTCGAGGTAGAGGCGGATCGATGCGATGGGAGTCTTCAACTCATGAGTGACGGCATTGATGAATCCGTCGTGCTGTTCGTTCCGGCGTATTTCCCGAACGAGGAAGATCGTATTCAGGACAATCCCGGCCATGAGCGCGACAAAGAAGATGACGCCGAAAACGAGTAGCGCGACCTGCCGCCAGTTGAGGAGAATCCAGCCGATGTTGAGCGCCATCGCGAGCGCGAGCAAACAGGCACCCAGCGCGATGAAAAAGAAGATCGATTTCTGGCGGCTCTTTAAACGCATAGAACTCTGGCCTATGCATTATAGAGCGGCATTATGCAGACGGGATGCCGGGAATCTAGGGGCGCTTGACTCCATGGGCGAGGCCCATCTTCTCGCAGGACCAGATGAAATACCAGCCGACGTCCACCTGCCACCACTTCATGCCAAGTCGCGCCGAATTGGCGAACCGGTGATGATTGGCGTGCCAGTTCTCGCCCCACGCAGAAAACTGCAGCGGGCCAAGCCACCAGAGGTTCTTTGACGACTCGCCGTTCTCGTCGAGTTCGCCCATATGCGTGATGCTGTTGACGAAGCATTGGAGGTGCAGCGAGTACACGAGTCGAATCGCGCCCACCCAGAAGAACGCTTCCCAGCCGAAGGCGAGGGGGCCAAGGATGGCGAGAATGACTAGCGGCGTCTCCACGCGGTCCCAGAAGTTGTATTCCGGCTTGTTGAGATCCGGAGCCCATCGATCCATATCGGCAGGCTTGGTCTGATAGAGCCAGCGCAGGTGAGCCCACCAGAATCCGCCGTGGGTGGGGCTCGAAACGTCTTCTGCGGTGTCTGCCTTCGCATGGTGCAGCCGGTGATTGGCCGCCCAGTGACGGGGCGATCCCGAGCCGTTGGCAACGGTCCAGAAGACCAGGAATTGCTCAACGATCTTGTTGAGTTTCAGTGTGCGATGCGCCAGGTAGCGATGGTTGCAAACGGTGGTCCCGAGACCGCCGAGAAAATTGAACGCCAAAGCCGTCAGAAAAACGGGCAGGCTCGGAATGGGAAAAAGCACAAGGCCAATGATCGCCAGCAGATGGATGGCGATGAGATAGACAAGAACACCTTCTTTGCCTTTTACAGGCTTCCAGACCGGCATTTCCCACGGGCGCGATTGAGCTGTCACGGCGGCGACGTCCTCCTGATAGTTCCCTGTCCGTGTCACTCGTTCACGGCAGACCAACATCCTAAACCGGCGGCGGGGCGGGAATTGTAATAGTTATGTACTAATCCTTAGCATTGCATGCGGTCCGGCGGCGGCTCGGCGGCCTCCGCCACGCCGGCGGGGGCTCCGTAGAACTCCAGGAAAGCCAATGCAATGGAGAAAACCAGTGGGCCGATAAAGATTCCCAGGATTCCGAAATATCCGATGCCGCCCAGGATGCTGAAAAAAACGACGAGGGTGTGCATTTTAACCCGCCCTTCTATCAGAAGCGGCCGGAGCACGTTATCGATGCCGCCGACGAGCACGATCTGCAGGATCATGAACGCAACAGCGCGTCCTGCGAAACCCGTCGCGAACAGGTAGCTCGACCACGGAATCCAGACAAGCGCCGTCCCGACCATGGGTACCAGCGACAACAACGCCGTCAGGGCGCCCCAGAGGATCGGGTTCGGCAGCCCCATGATCCAGAAGATCAAGGCGCTGAGGACTCCCTGGGCGGCGGCGGTCGCCACGCTGCCCAGCACCGTCGCCTGGGTCACAACCCGGAAACGCTCGACGAAAAGCTGCTCTTCGGCATCGGAAAGCGGACTGATTTGCCGGACGCACTGAGCGAAGTACGCAGAGTCGCGCAAGAGAAAGAACAGCACCACGATCATGGTGATGTAGTCCATCAGGAAGTTGAGAACCCCGGCCGCCAGGGTGCCGGTAACGGACAGAGTGCTCGCGAGGATGGATTGAGCCTGGGCGCCAAGCCTCTTACCGATGTCCAATTCCGGTAGTGTCATCGAGGCCGGCAGCCATTCGCGTACTTTTGCCAGAACCGGGTTGGTCGCGGGGTTAAACCACTCCTGAAGCTTCGCGGAAGTTTGCGGATCCTTGAAGTGTTCGTAAGCTTCGTTCGCCTCCCGCGCTATGGAGACCGACAAAAGCAGGATCGGCAAAACAATCGCCAGAGTCAGTCCGATGCAAACAATGAGAGCGGCAAGGCTGGGCCGGTTGCGCAAACGTCGCGCCACGGTATCGTAAAGAGGCGTCAGCAGTGTCGAAAGGACCAGCGCCAGAAACACCGGCATCAGGAAAGGCTGCATGATCCGGAAACAAAAATAGAGGATCAGGGCAAACGATCCGAGCAGCGCCCAGTTTCCCAGAGTCTTTGCGTTGAGTCGCATAGTGCTCGCGCAGAATGTCACGTTTCCGGGTTGCGAACAACGGCCGATCGGAGTGGCTTGAGATCCAAGAGCGCGCCAGAGGCGCATCCTTCGATCACAATTCTCAAGTCATCATTCCCTGATCACAAAGGATTCTCTCTTGCCAACCCCTCAATGTAGGGCTGCTCGGGACTAATCCGAATACACGCCGCAAAATGATTCGGCTTGATCTCCACCAAGTGGGGTTCGCGTTCCTTGCAGGCCGGAATCACCCACGGGCAGCGTGTGTGAAACCTGCAGCCGGACGGCGGATTGATCGGCGAGGGAACGTCTCCTTCCAGGACGATACGCTTGCGGGTGGCTTCCACAACCGGATCCGGAATGGGCACCGCGGAGATCAAGGCCTTCGTGTACGGCATCAGCGGTTCGCTGTAAACCTCCTGAGAATTGCCCAGCTCCACGACCTTCCCCAGATACATCACCGCGACGCGATCGGAGATATGTCGAATCGCGCGCAGGTCGTGCGAAATAAACAGGTAGGTAAGTTTGCGCTGGCGCTGCAGACGCTCCATCAGGTTGAGGATTTGAGCCTGAATAGACACGTCGAGCGCCGAAATGGGCTCATCGGCAACGATGAAATCCGGATCGGCGGCCAGCGCGCGCGCGATGCCGATGCGCTGTTGCTGGCCTCCGGAAAACTCATGAGGGTAGCGCTTGATGAAGCGCGGGCTCAGCCCGACAGTTTCCATGAGCTGGCGGATTCTTTCCCGGCGTTCGCCGCCCGTGTATGTGCGGAAAGTTTCGAGGGGCTCGGAAACAATCTGCTCGACGGTCATTCGCGGATTCAGCGACGCATACGGGTCCTGAAAAATCATCTGCAGATGCTGGCGTTGCTTCCGCAGCTCGCTTCCGGAGAGTGCGGCGAGGTCGCGATCCTTGAAGACGATCTTCCCGGCCGTCGGCTCGATCAAGCGTAGAATGGCCCGCCCCAGCGTCGATTTTCCGCAACCGGATTCGCCGACCAGACCGAGAGTCTCGCCTTCCTCAATATCGAAACTGACGCCATCGACCGCTTTAACGACGCGCCGCACGGAGCTGCCGCCGGAAATCTTGTCCCAGACGGTTCCCCCGCCAAGATCGAAGTGGACTCTCAGATCACGAACGGAGACCAGCGGACTCGGCATAGACCTCCTTCGCGAAATGACAAAGCGATTCCCTTCCCGGCGCCACCTGCACGAACGGCGGAAAATCGCGGTGACAAATATCCTGAACCTTGTCGCAGCGTGGCGCGAACGGGCAGCCGGGAGGAAGGTTCGCCGGATCGGGCGGCAATCCGGGAATCTGGTACAACTCGCCGCGCTTCGATACGGTCGGATCGGGAACCGACTTGAGCAGTCCTTTTGTATAGGGATTCGCCGGCCGCGCGAACAGTTCCAGCGTTGGCGCGTGCTCGAAAACCTTGCCGCCGTACATGACGATGATTTCGTCCGTCATGCCGGCGACGACACCGAGGTCATGAGTGATCAGAATGACACTCGCTCCGGTCTTGGTCTTGAGCGCCTTGATCAGTTCCAGTATCTGCGCCTGAATGGTCACGTCGAGTGCCGTCGTGGGTTCATCGGCGATGAGAAGCTCCGGCTCGCACGACAGCGCCATCGCGATCATAACGCGCTGCCGCATGCCGCCTGAAAACTCATGCGGGTAATCGTCCACCCGGGAACCAGCGCCGGGAATGCCGACCATTTCCAGCATCTTCACAGCGTGGCCATGCGCCTGTGCCTTGGAATAGCCAAGGTGGAGCTGCGTGATTTCCATCAACTGTTTGGAAATGCGCATGAAGGGATTCAGTGAGGTCATCGGGTCCTGAAAGACCATGCCGATCCGCTTGCCGCGGATGCGCCGCATCTCGTCTTCCGAGATTTTGAGCAGGTCCTGGCCATCAAAAACGATCTCGCCCGAAACGATTCGTCCGGGAGGTGATGGAATGAGCCGCATGATCGAGAGATTGGTGACCGACTTCCCCGATCCCGACTCGCCCACGATGCCGAGCGTCTTGCCGCGCGCAAGGTCGAAACTGATCCCATCGACGGCCTTGACGACGCCGTCGTCCATCTGGAAATGCGTGCGCAGGTTGCGTACCGACAACATCATGAGGTCTTCACTGTTTCTTCATTCGAGGATCGAGCGCATCCCGCAAGCCATCGCCGATGAAATTGAGAGAGAACAACGTCACCGCCATGGTGACACCGGGAAAAATCAACTGCCACGGGAAGATGGCAATCGTCTGAATGCCGTCCGCCGCGAGACTGCCCCATGATGCGAGCGGAGCCTGAACGCCCAGGCCCAGGAAGGAGAGAAACGCTTCCAGCAACATCACTGAAGGCACCTGCAACGTCGAATAGACGATGACGGGGCCGACACAATTCGGCACGAGATGCCGGAGCACGATTTTCGCCTGCGAAACGCCGCCGGCGCGCGCGGCCGTCACGAATTCCTGGTTCTTGAGCGAGATCACCTGACCGCGGACGATGCGCGCCATCGTCAGCCACGACACGGCCCCCAGCGCGATGAAAAGCAGGAACAGTTGCCCGAGGGGAGACTGGCCTCCAAACAGGGCGAGCAGGACGATGACAATCATCATGTACGGGATCGCGAAAAGAATGTCCACGAAACGCATCATGATTTCGTCGATCTTGCCGCCGAGATACCCGGCCGTCGCGCCGTAAGCGACGCCGATAAGAAGCGAGACGATTGTCGAGATAATGCCGACGATCAGCGATATCCGCCCTCCGAGCAGGACACGCGCGAGCAGGTCTCTTCCCGTGATATCCGTCCCCATCGGATGACGGAGTGATGGCGGGAAGGATTTGACGAGGTCCGGGTTCGAAGGAATGTAATCGTAGGTGAAACCCGTGGCCCAGTAGATGAGCGCGGGGCCCAGCAGCACTGCCAAAACGACAATTCCCACCATCGCCATTCCCAGCACGGCAAGGCGGTTCTTCAGCAGGCGGCGCCATGCTTCGTGCCACAGGGATCGGCCGGCGATGACTTCCGTCGAGGTCATGCAGCTCAGTACCGAATACGCGGATCGATCAGCCCGTAAGCGACGTCCACGAGGAGATTGAAAATCAGGATGGCGATGGAAAGGAATGCGACTATGCCCAATATCAAGGGTTCGTCCCGATTTAGATTCGCGTTGATGAAGTAGTTTCCGAGGCCGGGCAGCGCGAAGATGCGTTCAACGACCACGGTGCCGGTAATCAGATAGGCCAGCGCGGGACCGCTGTAGGAAAGAACAGGCAACAGTCCGCCGGCAAGAACATGGCGCACCACCACCTGCCGTTCGCTCAGCCCCTTCGCGCGAGCCGTGCGCACGTAATCCGATCGCAGCACCTCCAAAATGCCCGAGCGCGTGAGTCGCGCGATGTAGGCCATGTAGATCCCCGACAGGGTGATCACCGGCAGGACCATGCTCCAACTGGGAAAGCCTTCCCATCGGGACGGTGGCAACCAGAACAACGTCAGCGAAAACACCAATATCAGCAATGGCCCCAGGACAAAATTCGGGATGGAGATTCCGAGCATCGCCGTCGCCATGGAACCGTAATCCCATTTGGAATTGTGTTTCACCGCCGCGATCGCGCCAGAAGTAATCCCGACCAGAAGTGCGAGAAGGTAGGCGAGAAATCCGAGGGTTGCGGAAACCGGCAGGGTGCGCGCAAGAATCTCGTTGACCGACTGGCCAACGTATTTCAGCGACGTTCCGAAGTCGCCACGCGCGGTATTGCCCAGCATTTTTCCGTATTGCACGTACCAGGGTTTATCGAGGCCGTACTTCGCTTTGAGATTGGCGATCACCCCCGGCGGCAACGCCCTTTCCGAGCTGTAGAAGTTTCCCGGCGCCAACCGGATCAAGCCCCACGTTACAGAAACGACGAGGAGCACCAGGGGGAAGGTCGTAATGAGCCGGCGGAGGAAAAAACGCAGCATTAGTCCTTCATGGTGGGAACGCCATAGTCCCACTTCGCGGGGTCGCGCTCGATGTAGACATATTTCCAGGCATGCATCGTTCCTGGATTGGGGTACATGCCCTTTACATAAGGCTTCTTCATCCAATCGGTCGAATTCGCGATAAGGGGAATTACAGCGGCGCTGTCGAGCAGCATCTTCTCCGCCTCCGCCAGCTTATCGAATCGTTTGGCGGGGTCGGTCAACCGATTGGCTTCATTAAGAAGATCGACGTATTTCTGATCCCACCATCCGGTGCCATTGTCCCCGGTCGGAGTCGAAAAGATACTCAGAAAGGAATACGGATCCAAATAATCGGCAATCCACGCCCCGCGGACCAATCCGCGATATTCCAACTTGGCGCGATAGTCGAGGAAGGTTTTCCATTCCATATTCTTGAGTGGAATGGTCAGCCCCAGATTCTGTTTCCATTGGGCCTGAAGAAACTCCGCTATGAGGCGGTTTTTCTCCTGGGTGTTGTACGCGTACTCGATGTCATTCACTGGAAACTTTGACGGATCGAACTTGCCGGCAGCGTCGGCATAGCCCGCTTCCGCGAGGAGCGCCTTGGCGCGTTCGGGATCGAATTCGTTTCCGGGAACGACCGGATAACCGGGGAAAATGCCGGTCGGGACAAACGACGTGATCGGAATCACCGAATGCAGGACGCGCGCCAGAACCTTTCGGTCAACCGCAAGACCAAATGCCCTGCGCACGCGAACATCGGTCATCGGTTTCCTTTTGATGTTCAGCTGAACGTAGGTATTCGCCATCTCCGGCGCGCCCATGTAATCCTTCAGCGGCATGATCGATTCAGCCCAGGGCGCGGGCACGGTATGGTTCAGGAATGCTTCGATGGAACCTGCCTTGTACAGGTTCATGATCGATGTCTGATCTTCCATCGGGTAAAAGCGCAGTTCGTCGAGCTTGACGGTTGCTGCATCCCAATACATGGGATCGCGAACCAGCACAATTCTGTCGTACGGCACCCATTGCTTCAGCTTGAACGGGCCGCTGGTGACGATGTTCTCAGGTTTGGTCCAGTTGATGTCTCCAAAGCGCTCGATGGTTCCGCGGTGCAGCACCCGGAAGTACTGGTGCGCCATCATCCCCACAAAGTACGGAGAGGGCTGCATCAGGGAATACTTGATGGTGTACTCGTCCAGCGCCTCTACTCCCAGGTCTTCAGCCTTTACCGGTACGAGTTCCTTGCCCGCGGGCGCCGTCGTCTTGGGGCCTACAGTCTTGCGGACGATGGCGCCGGGCTCCATCTCGAATTGACCTGTTTTCACGTCGCGCACAAAGGAGTTGAGTTCGTTGTACGCCTGGGCATAACGGATGGGGAAAGCCATGTAGGCAAGACGCGAGGCCAACTCCGGGGCCAACGCTCTCCGCATCGACCAGACGAAATCCGCCGCCTTGATCGGATCTCCGTTCGAGAATCGTGCATTCCTGCGCAGATGAAACGTGAACTCCGAGTTGTCCGCGTTGGGCTCCCAGCTCTCTGCAATAGCGGGAATCGGTTGCGCGGTCTTCGGTGCGTACTCGACCAGGCCTTCATAAATAGCCATGTATAGCCGCGCTTCCGGCTGACCGGAACTCACATGCGGATCGAGCGACTCGGGCTCCGATCCGCTCACATAGCGCATCACCTCGCCTTTGGGAGGTTCAGTCTGTCCAAAAAACTGTGTGTCCGCAGAGACTGGCGCACAGCCGCACATCAGAGCGGTCGCCAGGACTGCGGGCAGCACCCAACACAAGTTTCGTGTCATGCCCGAGAGATTACTTAAATATAGGTGGGACAAGCAACTGAGGTATGGTGCTCGCATTCTAGCGACGTATTGGAAACCGTTGGCGCTTAGCTTCGCCTTGGGAGATCCCCCCTTCCTTTTGACACCTGTCTTCTGCGACGGCACGAATGCTAAGCTTCTGGACATGCTCTGTCCTACTCCATTGCATCGCCTCGTAGACGAGCGCGGACGCCCCTACTTTCTCTGGGATTGCGACGTCACCCTCCGGCAACTCGAAGCGCACTTGACCGCTCCGGACGATGCACAACGCAGCTATTGGCTCGCCAAAATGATGAGACAGGCAAAGCCGGACGACGCGATCACCTTGGCAGGCACAGATGAGATGCGCCGACTGTGGCCGCGCATCGAGCAGTCGCTCGGGAAAGCGCGTAACTTCTGGGCCTGGTACCTCGAGTGGACGCGCGATGCCAGCTAGGCGCTTGAGCGCACTTCAAGAACGAGTCCTCATGGAGTTGGCCGGAATGAACCGAGGTGGACTCTGTTCGATGCGGGCGCTCTCATCGGCTTTCATCTCGGGCACCGAAGTACACGCGATCTTGACCTCGCGTTTCGTCCACTAGTGGAGCTAGGCCAGATCCCCGGCGAAGTCGAAGCACGGCTCCGCCGATCGGGTCTGAGCGTGACCCGCCTCCAGACGGCGGTGTCCTTTGTGCGTTTGCAGGTCTCCGACGTATCCGACACGATCCACGTCGACCTCGTCGCCGATCCTACCCAGCCTGCGGAGCCTCCGGCGCAGCCTCGCCCGGGCGTTCACGTCGACACCGCACGAGAGTTGCTTGCACAGAAGCTGTCGGCTCTGCTCTCGCGCACGGAGTTGCGCAACCTGGAGGACGTGGGAGCGCTCCTCGATGCGGGTGGAGATCTCGGCAAGGGCTCCGCGATGCGGCGGCGCGCGACGGAGGCTTTTCCCCGCCGACCCTTGCCTGGCTCCTGCAAGCGTTTCCAATTGAACGCGCGCCGGAAGAAGGTCGAGACCCTGAGCGGTTGGATGCGATCAGATGGCAGCTCGTTGCAGCCTTAAGAGCCTAAGCTTGAGCTCAACTTTCTCACTATCCCACCGCCATTCCTTTCGCAGATTTCCGGCCTTTTGCGCATCGTCGGATTCGAATACCAACTCCGTCGGACAACCAGGCTACGGTATTGCCGGAGGGATGTAGGCGAGCGTGTAATTGAGCAGCCACACCAGGAGCAGCACGACAGGGACGTGCACCACAAACTGCAACATCGAGTAGCCGACGATGTCTCGCGGCTTCATGCCAAGAATTCCGAGCAGCGGCAGCATCCAGAACGGATGGATCAAATTGGCAAGCGCTTCAGTTGCGTTGTAGGTCTGCACAACCCATCCAAGATGGACCTGAAGGGATTTTGAGGCTTCCAGGAGATAAGGTGCCTCGATCAGCCACTTCCCTCCCGCCGAAGGGATGAACAATCCCAGCACCGCGGAATAGATGCCTACCAGAATCGGAAACGTGTGCCGCGACGAAACGGAAACGAAGGCTTCGGCCAGGGTCTTCGCTAACCCTGACTCCGTCATCATCTTCACGATGCCGGCATAAAGCGGATATTGAATCAACACGCCCGCAACCGAAGGGACCGACTCGCTGACGGCTTGAACGAAGTGACGCGGCCGCCAATGCAGAAGCAGACCGACGATCAGGAACAAAAAAATGTAATGGTTCAGGTCGAGCAGAACCCGGAAACCGGACGTCGCCACTTCGCTGTAGAGATAAGCAAGGCCGAACAACGAAACCAGCACGGTCAACACAGGGCTGTATTCGAGCCACTCTCCCGGAGTTTTGGCTTTTCCGGAACCGGTTTTTGCCGTCTCGTAAATCACGCCCATATCCGTCATCCCCCGAGCTTTCCCTTCGGCGGGATGCGAATAGTACGCGATCGCCATCGACACGACGATCAACACGACAGCGATAAGGGCTCCCTGCCACAAACCCAGCGTCTGGTCGATGGGAATAACGCCGCTTATCGCTCGCAACGATTGTGGCAATGACGCCGCGTTCGCCATCAGCAGCGCCGCCGAGGAAGAGAGTCCAAGAGCCCACACGCTGCCCACACCGAGATACGCTGCGGCCCCTATCGCACGATAGTCCGCGCCTCGAACACGGTGCGCCACCTCGCGTGCCAGCAACGCGCTGAAGATCAGGCTGAAACTCCACGAGATCAGCGACGAAAGCATCGAGAACAACGCGACAAACGCCGTTGCTCCGCGCGGAGTTTTCGGCATTTCAGAGAGCCTGCGAATCACGCCGTAGATGGGCCTGGTGGTGGCGAGCGCGTACCCGGTCACGATGATCATGCTCATCTGCATCGTGAAAGCCACAAGGTCCCAGAAGCCCGCGCCAAACCACTGCGCGGTCTGAACCACCGGGCTTCCGATTCCCACACATGCCACGAATACGATCAGCACGGCGACGAGCGCCAAAGCGAAGGCGTCGGGGAACCAGCGTTCAAACCAGTCCGAAAGCCTCAGCCCGATCGAAGAGAGTCGATTTTCCATCAGCCCGTCAGCCTTTCTTGAGCGGCCAGAATCTGAAAAATTCCGCGAAGAATATCAGGAAAGGAAAGGTGACGCTGAGCAATGCCGTAGCGAGCCAGATTTCGGATTCATACGCCGGAGGGCCGGAGGTAAGGTGGCCGGTGACCGGCATGGCGAGGGCGCGGTAGATCAGAGCCAGAGCAGTACCGGCTACCCCGGCCGCCGCGGTATTGGCCAGCCCTTTCAGAGGCTGCGACAACTTTTCAAACATCGAGTTCTGCAGCATGTTGAGAACAACGATCGTGCCGAAAATGAACGGTATGGGGACGCTCACAAGAAAGGCGACGGGATCCATTTTCAGCACCGCTGTCCCGAACTCGAAGAGGAGTCCGCCGGCGCACAGGGTGATAACCGTCCAGACCAATCCCAGCACCGGCTGTTTCATGAGACGGGGCGACAGCGTCAACGGCCACAAGTCGAATTGCAGCATCAGGAACATCACAGACAGTGCGGTGACAGCCGCGATGAGCGCGCTCCAGGCATTGAAAAGTCCGTGCGGGTCCAGCGACGCGACGTAAACAGGCGCGCCCTTCATGAAGTCGTAATTGAAGAAGATGCGGAACAGGATGAGTGTCACGACATAGCAGGCCGCCAGCGTGATGAGGCCTGAGTTGAACGGCCATCCGCCCCACATGATGGCCAGCCAGAACATGATGACGACCGAAATGATCGTCGCGTGGGCCAGCATGGGGGTTGGCGGAGCAATGCCGCCGCCGGCAATGTAGAAGAATGCGGGCGCAATGACGGCGCCGGCAAGGAGGGTGATAAACAGAAACAGGAAGCCTTTCATCGGTTGCGCCCGTTTCGCGGCTAATGCCGGCTGGTCGCATTTCCAGAGAGCACAAATCATGATCTGCGCCGGAATCAGGCACTGCAGGAGGTAGGAAACCCAGCCGGAAAGTGCCGGATAGGTGAACAAAGAAATGAAAGCGAGAGAGACCGCGATGACGGCAGTGGTTGCGACGATTCCGAGTAGCGGCTGTTTGAGGTTCAGCATGGGAGAGTCCCCTCCTCAAGAAGAGGGGACTCTCCTGCCCCGGCATTTTCAAACTGAGGCACTACCTACTTACAAACAAAGCTAGCCGCTTCGTTCGTGCTGCCCGTTCCCTTGTACTGCGCCGTCTGCGGATAGGGGCACAACGGCCGCGTTTTATCCACCACGCCCGCCGTGCTGTGCGAAGCCACAATCGATGCCGGCGCGGTTCCCTGGTCCCGCCACTGATCGAGCGCACTCAGCGAATCCCACGTGCTGGGCCCGTCGCCGCCCGAACAGTGCCCCACTCCAGGAAGCATGAACAGCCGAATCGAGTTCGTGGCCTTCGAAGACCCGACTTTCTTCACGGCCTTCGAGTAGTACTGCAGGCTGTTCTCCGGCGGTATCCCCGGGTCCGCCCAGCCGTGATACATGAGCAGCTTTCCTCCATGTTCGAAGAAGGGCTTGAGATTCACGTCGTTGGAATTCATAAGCGGCCCGACGGTCTTCTCGAACTGCGCGATATCTTTCTTCAGATCGAAGGTCTTGTAATCCCAGTCCGGATTGTTCAGGGCCAGGTAGCGATACATGTCGTTGGCGATGCCGACAGGTGTTCGCAGGGTGCCGGCCCAACCGCCTTCACTGCCGTATTCATAGCCGCGAAAAACGCCGGGGCCGCTGTAAACGCGCTTCGCGGTTTCGACCTGGGCTGCCGTCAGACAAGTCGCGGAATCGCCGTCCTTGCAAAGCAACACGGCGGGATCGAACCTGCACTGGCGCGGATTCTCGAGCACCCGGTCCGTCACGCCGTCGAGAGCATCGCAAGCCTTCAATACGGCATCGTGAAGCAGGTTGTACTTGTTGACCGGCATGTTGGGAATCGCGCTCGAGGCATCGCGATTCGCCTGTTGTGCTGCCCAGATTTGCGTCGCATGCATCAGCGACGCATTCGTGGCGTTCGCCCCTGCGATGATGCCGTCGAAATCCAGCGGATAGCGCTGAGCGGCGGTGAGCGCCTGCCGGCCGCCGGTGGAACAACCTTGAAAGTAGGACAACTTTGGACCGCCGCCGTAATAGGCCGCGGTGATCGCCTTTCCAGCGACGCTCATTTCGTGAACCGCCCTGTAGGAGAAATCGATCACCTTCTCTTTATTGTTGATGAATCCCGCCGCCTGACCGCCGCTATGGCCCGTATCGGTGCTCGCTGCCGCGTATCCGGCAGCGACGGGCGCGGCCATCGCGCTGTAGCTGATCGAACCGGCCCATGCGCCGTTTCCAACTGAAAGCATCTTGTTGTTCCAGTTCGTCAGCGGCATCCACACTTCGATTTTGATTTCGGAATCCGCAGTGGGTTTCAGCGTGGCGGCAACGCGACAAAATGCCGGAACGGTCGCGTACACATTAACCGGCGCGGCGCCGCCTCGACCACCCCCGCCTCTGGCTCCCCGAGCTCCGGCGCCTGGGACAGTGGGAACACCATCCGCACCACGACCGTCGGCATCGGCGGCGTTTTCACCGCGCGGAGCCCCGCGCGGCGGCGCCGGCGCGACGAACTTTCCCGCTTCAACGACCTGAGCCATGGTGATGGTGGCGTTGGGGAGACTGAGCGTTGACAGGGTTTCACACGGAACAGCAGCTTTGAGAAGCGGACTGAAAACGAGCAGCGTCAGAATGACCGGCAACGTTCGTCGAATCATGGATAGGTTCCCCCCTGAATGGATTACTCCTACTGCCCTCGCCCGCCGGCGGCCGGCGGCGGCACTTTTCCGATAGCCACCAGCAGATCCTGCTTCGAAGCGTCGCGAGTATGACCAGCGACGATGGTGTCGTAGTCCGTGATCTTCAGGCGATCCAATTCCGACGCCAGCAGCTTCTGAAACGCAAGCTGTCCGCCGTTCGTTGTCGAACTCGTGACAGCGCCAGGCTGCGCGGCCGGGTTATAGGCATCGGCCTGATAGATGGCTTTTGCCTTCGGAACGTAAACGATCATCATGTCTTCCGAGTGAAGCACACCCTTGAGGGGATAGATCTCGATCGTGTTCACGCTGTCCTTCAACACCAGCTTATCTTTCACGTACTGAAACTTCACCTTCTTGCCTGATTTCGCGAGCGCGTCCGGCCAGGGAAAG
>JADMIO010842084.1_pt1 | contig 14372 bp, 9 predicted proteins | sample 8958161 | NCBI WGS metagenome assembly JADMIO01 (sample SAMN16585339, study PRJNA669376) | soil metagenome | isolation source: Crop rotation soil | place: USA: Cullars Rotation, Alabama | collected 2011 | reverse complement strand
CGCGACAACTTGTCCACGTGGAATTCTAAGCTTAGGATCCCAATGTGCTGGAAAGAAAACGCAAAGTTTTTCGCGCAAACCGTGCGCTACTTCGATCTTCCTATTTTGCGCGCGCCCGTGTAACCAACCGCCGCCATGAATAGCCCGAAAAGCAGCCCGGCCACCGATGCTGAACTTGATTTGGTCTCGCTCTGCAAAGCCCGCGGCTCAGTTGCAGGCTCGTCCACTACGGTGAAGTAGTCTCCACGCCCTTCGTCGGTGCGCAACATCCGTTGCGTTTCGGCGGCGTTGAACGGACGCGCGCCGCGCCGGCCAAAGACGGCAATTTGGTTTCCAGTCTCGTCCACGGCCCGATCGCGATCCAAACCCTTCGAGACGGCGAGGGCCTCACCTTTTGTTTTGAAAGTGGCAATCAGCTGCGGCTGCGGACGCGGACTAAAGCCTGCATAGGTCGGCATCGTTTCCGGCGAAGTCAGTTGCAGGATGCGTAAGCCATTTTTTCCGTCCGCCACATACGCGAACAAACTCGCATTCGTCATTGCGACCTTCACCTGATGCGCGTCATTGAGACTGCCGCCCGCGTTGTATATCTGATCGAGGTGAGGTTTTTCCGGGTTCTTTACATCGATGATCGCCACGCCGTCCTTACCGTTTGCGACATAGGCATATGTACGCGCGACGTAAACATCTCGGGCGTCCGAAAGGGAGACTTTCACTTTGGGTAACGCGCGCTGCTGGTATGGCAATGTGATATCGATGACGTCCAATCCGTCGGCGTCCGCGACAAAGGCGTAGCGGAACTGGACCGCGACCGCGCGCGGTCCATTCATCATCATGCGATAGATGATCTGAGGATTTAGCGGATCTTCAAGACTCACCGTTACCATCTCGTTATCGGTCGTGATAAACGCATTCGTGCCGGCGATGGTGATGTTATTTGCATTCGTTAACGCGCCGCCTGGATTAAAGGCGCCGTTGGGATATTTCGACTCATCAAGTTGGCGCTTTAAGTAATTGTTCAGAGGATCGCCGTCGAGCAAAGTCGCCGCATTCACCACGATCAGCCCTTCATATTTATCGACAACGTAAAGATATGCGTAGAGCGGATGGATCGGTTGTTCCTCATTTAGGAGTTTTTCCGGCGGCAGCTTTCGGGCGGTTTCGGGATCGAGCATTTGCCCATCAGTGGTCAGACGCCAGCGGGCCGGATCGACGGCGAGTGTCGAAGGCGCGGCTACCGCAGTGGCATATTTCGTTTTTACAAAAAACTTTTGCCCAAAGCGGGACACAGGTGCGGTGGTAATGCGTTCGGAAAATCCTTTCTGATCGATCTGGGCCACATCATAGACGCGCAGTCCGCCTTCACCCGCCGCGACGTAGGCATACTCGCCGCGCAACTGGACCTGCAGCACGCGCGGATTGCCTTTGTGCTCGTGCACTTCGCTTAACTCGCTGCCGCCGTTAACGAACTTTTGATAATTCGCCGGGAAGGCGATCCGCTGAAGACTGCTCCCGAGGACTGCTTGCGGCTCAGCGCGCTCAGTCGCGACCACGACTTCGAGCGCATCGTCCGCCGCGACATAAACAAAACGCCCCATGAAGTTGACGAAGTTGGTGCCCTGCAAAAGCACCTGGGCCATCCACGCGTTGTTGTCATTGTTTCTCGAGACGTGACAATCCGAGCAGCCTTTTGTTTCCGTGGCGCGAACGGTATGCGGCACGTGTGTATTGAAGGTCTGGCCGGAAAAACCTTCCGCCGAAACCGTCTGCTGCTGTGAATAGATCCATTCGCGGTTCTGGTTCTGCGAACTCACCAGCACGGCGCTGGACGATCGCACCGGCGCCACCCGATTGCCGGTGACCGTTCCATCACGCCCCAGCATGAAAATGTCGTCGCGCAATACTTGATAGTTGTACGCGGTGAAGTTGCGGGTGTCGCCGCCTTCGTTGTGACGATTCGGCATTTTTCGATTCGCCTGCATCGACAAATGACAGCCAAAACAACTGGTCACCCAGGACGAGTGACATGTAAAGCAAGTCATGTTCTCGTCCCGGTGAGCGAGCAGCTTGTCGTCCGCCGGCACGTCCCCCCAGGTCGAGTTGTCCGTGCGCATCGTTTTGGCGTAACGCGATTTGACGCTGTAATCCTCAGGATGAGCGGCGTTGGGATCAATCGTGTCGCGCGTTTGTTTGACCCGCCACCAGCGCCCGGGCACGACCATCGAGTTCTGAATGATGTCTCCGGCTTTCAGCTGAATTTCATTCCCGTTTTCATCCTTCTTCTTTGTGTCGGTGCGAAACCGCTGAAACAGCAGGACGCGGCCACCTTCCGGATCGCGAAAACGAATCGTCGCCAGGTTGCGGCCTTTTCCTTCATCGAACTTGCCTTCCTTGATGCCGGCGCCCGCCGCGAATCCAGAGCTCACCAAAGTGGCTCGCTCACGAATCGTGCCGTGACAGTCGATGCATCCGATTTCGATTGCCGCGCGCGGCTCGTTGTACAGAATCCCGTTGCCGTGCGCGTCCTGGCGAAAGTGACAATCAACGCAGTGCATTCCTTTTTCGAGATGGATGTCATTCAAGTGCACCGCCCGCTTGAAACGATCGGGATCGTCCGGCGAAACTTTCTCGTTCTTCGCGTCGAGCAGGTTCCCTTCTCGATCTCGTTTGAAAACCTGGCGAAACATCCAGCCATGCCCGTGAAAATCGGCAAACTGCGTGTGTTTGAGTTGGCTGTTGAATTCGGGCGTACCGGTACGGTTCAGGAAATCCGGCTCAGACCACAGACCGCGCAGACTTGCGGCCTCCGGATTGTTATTGAGCTTGCGCTGCTCGTCAGCCGGCGATGGGTTGATCTGCTGGGCCGGATACATCCTGGTGCCGTCTGATTCGTTGTCCCACCACATCAAACCCATGTACGACGCAACCATGTTTTCGCCGGGATGCATGTGACAAATCATGCACTGCGAGGTGGGAATGCGACTGGTCAGTTGATGCCTGATCGGATGGCCCGATTCATTCTTCGGAATGCTGACGTCCTCTGACTGTGACATGCCGAGATTGCCGGCAATGCTGTAGAAAGCCGAGTGACGTGGATCTCGATCATTTGCGTAGATCACGTGACAGGCCGTGCAACCGGAAGATCGATAGTCCCCCGGGTGATTGTTAGTGCCGAGAAAATTCAGAGTCGGATCAAGCAGCCGCGTTTTCTGCAATCCGAGATAGACTGGATCCGTTCGCTGCGCGGTTCCCAATCCGCGCGGGCTCAATCCCTTGTCCGGTTTTCCGGGCTCTTCATCACGGTCAGGCAGTCCGGTCTCCAACCGTCGTTTGCCGCCGCGCTCAAAAACCCGCAGAACATTTCCAGGTTGCGAGATTTCCCAGCGCGGCAACGGATCGAGAAAAGCGAGAATGCCTTTCAACCTTCTTTGTTCGGCGGTCGGCTGCGGGATCTGAATCAGGCTTTGCGGCGCGCCGTTCGCGCTGTAGCTCTCACCAAAACTAGTGTCCTTGATGGGATAGCCGCCGTTGTTGTAGAGCGCCGCGCCCCAGAGCATCGCGCCATGCGCCATCATGCTCTTGCTTACGGCGTTGGTTTGCGTGCTGTGGCACTCTGCGCTGCCACAGGTTTTCCCCGCGACACGCAGATCACCGGGATTGAGGAAGCGTACAAAGTCGACGCTCTCACGAGCCAGCAACGTTCCGGATTCGTCCGGAATACGAAACTTGCCGTCGCGCATCCATGCGCGTGGATAGCGTGGACGCACGTGCGCATCTTCCTTCGTGGTCGCGGCCGGATTGCCTCCGTGGCAAGCCGTACACGTCAACCCCAAAGCGTCTTTACCGTTATCGAGTTTGTCGAGCGTGGTTGTTGGCCCAAACTTGTGCATCGGCTCGATCTGGGCATGACAGTTGAGACAGCCTTCGAGCGTCGGTTGAGCAGTGGCAGTCGGTGACGTCTGTTGCGCCCGGGTCGAGTTAATAATGATGCCTGCAGCGACACAAATTGCGCCTGCAAAAATGAATGTGAGCCGCGGACGCGCGCTGATCACCGCGGATAGCGATCTCCACCGACTCATCAGCGAAGTTCCGCGTTCATCCGCGGCTAATTTACTTTGCTCTGCGCTCATCTTTTTCAAAACACAAACTTCACCTGCGCGAACAAATTGAAGAGCGGCTTACTGGGATTGATGTTGGTGTTGTCGGGCGTACAAAACTCACCCAGGCCTGGCGGGCAGTCGTTGGTCGCATTTGTGTAGATGTCGCGAAATCCGCGGCCCGGCTTTAGCGTGGCGGCGCCGAAAGTCATCGTGATGTTATTAATCAGCAACGGCCGGTAGGCCACACCCAAACTGTAATCCCAACCGATCTCATGACGAATGCGCGGCTGAAACAAAATGTATTCCAGGGATTCAGTGCGATGGAAGCGCAGATAGTTCACATTGAACACGGCCTTGAGCCGTTGCGTTACTTCGACATCAACGCCTGCGTTGTAAATGAAGATGCCTGGGTTAACAAAGTTCGCCTGGCCCTCGATCTTGCTGCTGCGCAAGCTGGGCAGCAGGCTGTTGGGCTGCACCAAACCTACACCCGTTTGCGTCAGCCGGATGCCGTTACGATTCCAAAAGGAAAACTGGCCGCCAACAAAATTCGGATCATCGAGTATCGCGTCAAAGCCATTGGCCTGGCTGTCGGTCGGGTCCTTGTCACCCTGGGCCCAGAAAAACGATCCACGGAAACGGAGATAATCATGATCAATTGAAGCCTCAACCGCCGCCATATTGGCGCTGACATGCACCGGCCGCCCGGCGATCGGGTTCCGATCATCGCGGCCAAAGACGTAGTAGTACGAGTTGGTGAGATTCAGGCGGCCGAGATGTCCGTCACCATTGACGCCAATGTAGCCCACCTTGATCGCGTGCGATCGCACGTCACCAATCAAAGCCGGACGTACCAGGAATCCATTGCGATCAAATTTGCGACTGCGGCGATCATCGTTGAAAAGCGCCGTCGCCTGAATCGTGTAGCCTTTCCGAATAAAGTCCTGGCGAAAAATATTTCCCACGTAAACATTTTGCTGGCGTCGATCGAACCGGTTGAGCCCGCTGTTCGTGTCTTTTTCCAGTTGCGCAAAATACGCGAAGTTGTATTGGTAACGATTGTTATCAAAGCTGCCGAACAGCCGTGCTCCCAGGTTGTTATCAGAGAAGACAAAGCCGCGGAAGTCGGACAGAAAAGGCTGAATCCCGACGCGGGCCGAGATGAAATCAAAATTGGCATTAACGTCCGCCAGCTTAACTTCCGCAAACGCTTCTTCGAGAGAAAATTGGGTGTCGGTGCGCGTCGTGCCGCGTCGCACATCAATATTCACAACGCCGGTTTCGCGCGCATTCAGATAGTTGGGCAGGCTAAACGTCGGGGAAATCTTGATGGCCCAGTCACGCGGTTTGTAGGTTGAATCGCCATGAAACATTTCAAAGGTAAATTGAAAGATTTGATTGACGGCGAGCGCTTCCGGCTTTCCAAAAAATTCGGCGCTGCCCGGACGCGCGCTGCTGACATCGGAAGGTTTTGGTGTCCGGCTCAGTTCAATGTTCGATGAACTTACCGCCGAAAGTATCATGAACACCTTGTTGCCGATGATCGGATAGTCGCCCTTTAACCAACTCTGGTTGTAAGGGTCATACCAGCGGCCTTTGCGAAAGGGAATGTCACGGCCCCGGGCGCCTTTGTCTCCGTAACGATCGTACTCGGGGAATCCGATGCGCCAGCGATCGCGCACTTCGCGTCGCTCAGATTTCGTCTGCGGTTCTGAATCGACACTGGGCGGGCCCGCGGCGCCCAGGGGCTCACGCGGCGGTACATTTACCTTCGGCTGCTCGTCCCACTTGGTGATCGCAAAATCTACGACCGTCTCTTTACCTTCACCGACGATCACATTCTCCAGTGAATCTTCGCGGATCAGCGCATGCTCTCCATAGTTCTTTTTCCGGTCGAAGATGGCGACGTAAGGCCGTTCGGCTTGAACACGATAAGCACCCGGACGCACGCTCAACGAGTAATGACCGTCCGATCCTGACCGTGTGCGCGTCGCGCGGCCGGTCACCTGGTTGGTGGCAATCACTGACACTCCGGCGGTCGCCGGCGTGATCATGCCCGAAATGCTGCCACGCTTTTGCGCGGCGCCGCTGATCGCTGCGGTCAGCAACAAAGCCGTAACCAAAGCCCATCGCACTCCGCTCAGATCATCACTAAACATAGGATAGTTAGCGGTTTTGATTGTACGGACTTGTAGCACACGAACACGTAGCTATCAATCAAAATCGGCTGGCGCATCTGGCGCCGGAAAAAAGGATTTCGCTGCCTCTAATTTTAGTGATAGATTTCAGGACTTCCCGTCGCTCGATGGATGGCAGAACTGACTTACACATCGTATGGCAGCTAGGTTTTTCCACAAGCGTTGGCGTTTCTCTCTCGCGGTCTTGACCTGTGCCCTGACCGCCATCGCTTCTTCAATCGTTTACAAGCCACAGGCCCAATCGATCACACCTGTCCTCATCAGCCAGGACACATCCACCCGCGCACTTTCGTTCGACGCCGTTACGCGCACGCACGAACCATTCGCCACCACCACCGAAGTGAATTGGGGCAACGACAATCGCACGCGCGTAATGTTGTTTGCGATGGGTTTGAACCTACAGCCCAACGAGACCGCGGCGGACGTCAGCGCCGAAGCTGAGGACGGCGGCCATAACAAGTATTCACTCATAGTTGAATACGTAGGCCCCGTGCCGGACCAGCAATGGGTGACATCGATCATTGTGCGTCTTAATGATCAGTTGAGCGATGTCGGAGACGTGCTCGTCGGGATCACTTATCATGGCGTGCACAGTAACCGGGTGCGCTTGGGCATTGGTCATGTCGGCGATGGCCTGCCTGACGACGCCGGCGCGGTGCCCACGCCGGGATCGATAACGGTACCGCCACCACCAACAAACGCGACAGCCGGCACGCTGACCACCGGCGAAGTGCAAACCATCATTGCCCAGGCTGTGTCAGCGGCAGCATCGCTGGGCCGGGCGGTTACGGTCGCGGTCACCGACCGGGAGGGAAATGTGCTCGGCGTCTTTAAGATGACCGGCGCCCCAACCACCACACAGTTTCGCGGTGGCGGTCCGGGCCCCACTTTGGTTCCCAATCCTATGACCGGATTTGTTCCGGTCGGATTCGATGGAACCGTCGTCCCGGCGAATTTTGCGGCGATATCCAAAGCCGGAACCGCTTCGCTGTTCAGCACACGTGGCAATGCATTCACCTCGCGGACTGCGAGCTTCATTATTCAGGAACACTTTCCGCCGGGCATAGATTTTCGTCCGGGCGGTCCGTTGTACGGCGTCCAGTTCTCTTCTCTGCCGTGCGGAGACATCAAGATTCCGGGCTTGCCGCTGGGGCTTAGCGGGGACGCGGGCAGCGCACCGATTTACAAGAGTGGCGAAGCCGTCGGGGGTGTCGGCATCGAGGGCGATGGTGTTTACACAGTCGATCGCGATCCGGCGGACTTCGATCAACCGTTTGAAGAAGTCATCGCGGTTTCCGCGGTGAGAGGATTCGAAGCCCCGGCCATTATTCGCGGCGACAATATTCTGGTCGATGGAATTCGGCTGACATATCTAAACGTGACCGAGGCGATCAGCCCGCCCACCATCGCGTTTGGAAGTTTGCCCGGCGTAGTGACTTCGCCGATCCTGGGTGCACAGCCATCGCAATTCACAGCAGCGATGCTCGGCGGCATCGCGGGTGAAGTCGACCCGCGCTTCTTTCCTTTCATCGGTAGCCCGACTGTCACTGCTAACTCGCTCACCGCGGCGGATGTGAACACCATCATCACGCACGGCGCGCAGCAAGCGAACATCACGCGCGCGGCGATCCGCCAACCGTTAGGTAGTAACGCGCGTGTGTCCATTGCCGTGGTCGATACAAATGGAGTCGTCCTCGGGCTGTTTCGCACCGCCGACGCGCCGGTGTTCGGGTTTGACGTGTCAGTGCAGAAAGCGCGCACCGCTGCGTTCTATTCGGGCGCCACTGCGGGAGCATCACTGCGGACAGCCGGATTTGGTTCATATGTCGATCGGGCTGCCGCCGATGGCTTACATCTGGACGGTTCGGTCGCATTCACAGATCGCGCCGGAGGATTCTTGCACCGCCCGTTTTTCCCGGACGGCATTAACAACACTGCTGCCGGCCCATTTAGTCGTGAGATCAACGAGTGGAGCGTTTTCAATCTTGGTTTGCAAGTCGATCTAGTCAAAGCGAGTTTGCAAACGATTCTGGCCGGGGGTATGGCTCCCTGCACCACAATTTCCAGCCTGCCCAATGGTATCCAAATATTTCCCGGCAGCACTCCGCTTTATAAGAACGGAGTGCTGGTCGGCGCAATTGGGATCAGTGGCGATGGTGTCGATCAGGACGACCTGATCGCCGCGGCAGGAAGTGCCGGTTACGCTCCGCCGGTGGGCATTAGATCCGATCAGGTGTTTGTGCGCGGCGTACGACTACCGTTTCTCAAGTTCCCGCGCAGTCCGAATCTGTGAGGCACTATCTGCGGCGCTGACTGCATGCGAATCCGGATTAATTCGCTGGAGACTTATTTCGACAAGTACGTGCTTCCCTTCGTTTTCATACCGTGGGCAGGGTTCGGAAGTGTCAAACGAACGGTTGCCGCGACTACGGCTACGAAGTATTCGTTGCTTATCGGTCTTTGGGTAATCGTGGGGACACTCATAGTGTGGCAGGCGCTTAGACTCAAGACCGTAATATTGGAAGACGATGTGCTTTATGTGGGCAGCTATTGGAAACAGGTAAGGGTTCACCTCAGTGAAGTAATGAACATCAAAGGCCAATCATTACTGACTCGGCATTGGACCCTCGAGTTGCGCACCCCAACGGAGTTCGGCGACAAGATCAGGTTCATCCCTAAAGTTCGCATCGTCACTCCGGAAGGTACAAAGCAAACATTTGCGGAGCTGCAAGCACGCATCAAGCATGCTCGCACTTAAAGAATAAATGGCAACCCGAACTGCCACTCTGACGATCGCCCTCGCGCTGCTCGCATGTTTTCCCTTCGCGGCCCGGCGACAAAACGCTGAGGCTCCCGCCCACGGCGTCGTCCGTCTTAAGGTGCGATACAAGTCAGGCACCGCGACAAAGGATTTGCCCCGCCGGCGTTTCTTCCTAATCAAAGGTGGTTTCGCTGAAAACCAGGAGCTGATCGCCCGCATGAAGCAGATGTCCGTAGTCCCGCGCGACTGTTATTACCGGCGCCACGGCGCCAGTGCGGCACTGATCAAATGGCTGGAAGACAATGATTGTGAGTCCGTCTACTGCCGCGCGATTGCGGAAAAATATCTGAACGGACCTGATGCGGTCCCCGAATTTCAGGCCGCTTACGAACAAGCCCGGAACGATTTGAAGAACGACGAACTGGCACGGCGCTGGCTGACCAACTACTTGTCGCCGGAAATCCGCGCGGGGTTCTATGAAGAGAAGCAGAAAGCGGTTGGCGCACTGATGACCTTCGCCGAGTCATCGACGAAAACCGGAGTCGTGTCAGTCATGACTGATCGCAAAGGCACGGCGTACTTCACCAATATTGAGCCCGGCGTTTACACCATTTCCAATCTGGTCGCAAGCGAGACCGAGAAAACAAAGATTCTGTGGATTTGCGAACGCGAGATCAAAGCCGTGGATCTGGGGACCGCTATGAAACGGCCCTTCACCTTGTCTAACGAAAAGGATCCGAAGGTTAAGTGCGAAGTGATCGAAAGCCCGCCGGTTTGCGCACCGTAGATCCCGGCGAATTGAATTCGATGAACAAGCGTCGTGTCATCACCGTTCTACTTCTCACCGCCTGCATGGTGGCGATCGTCGCGGCGCAAAACCGGCGGCGCCGGCCGCGGCCAAAGCCCCAGGCCCAACCACAGGCCCGCGCGGCAGTCGCGAAGTACTCCGCTTTTCTACACTCTTCGGAAAAGCACAAGAGCCTCAGTTGTAACGAATGTCACAAAGTCCCGACGACTTGGACTGCTAAACGAGAATTTCCGGACGTGGCTGACTTTCCGGGCCACGACGCCTGCGTGCGTTGTCACCGGCCACAGTTTTTCGCGCGCCAGGCAATCGTGGACACCGGTCCTGCCATCTGCACCGTCTGTCACGTGCGCGCCGCGCCCCGTGAAGCCGGCCGTTTTGCGTTCGGCAATCCCAATAACGCGAATCAAAAAATGAAGCCGAAGGACGAACGGCAGTTCGTGATCGAGTTTCCGCACGACACACACCAAAACGTAATTGCCATGCTGAATCCGCCGCGATTACGCGAGCGTCAGCTCCGATTTGTGCACGCATCTCTCGCGCGCCCCGACCCGATCGACGATGACAAAACGGATTACAACAACTGCTCGATCTGTCACGTCACGAATGTAAATGGAATCAGGGCGGTTTGGACCGATGGATTTGCGCCGGCCGACGGAACTTTCAAGACACGCCCGCACGCGCATGACGCCTGCTTTGTTTGTCACTGGAAGAACGAGACACCAGTGGCCGGCGACTGCGCCGGCTGTCACAAACCGGCGGAAACCTTTGTGGCGGCCGCGATACCAAAGCGGATCTCTCTAAAATTTGCGCACGAAGGCGGCAAGGGCGAACACGTGATGGAATGCACCACCTGTCACATCAACATCACCCGCGCCGGCACCCTGCGCGGATTAACGCCTGACGTTCCCGTTAACGCTTGTGCAAGTTGTCATCGCGACAGCAAGAAAACCACCTATCCAAAGGCCGTTACCATCGAAGACGAGCTCGCGCAATTTAAGAAGACCGGTAATTGCAACTATTGCCACACGTCAGATGTCGGGAAGAAACAACCACCGGCGAGTCATGATGCCGCGGTGCAATAGGCGAAGGAAAAAGGAAAAGGGCAAAAAACAAGAAATGCGTCTAAAACTTATGCTCCTGGTTTTTTCCTTTTGCCTTTCTCCCTTTGCCTTCGTCTATTCCCAGGGTAACGATTCCGACTATTCAAAATTTCTCCACACCAGTCCCAAGCACGCTGCAATGGCTTGCAAAGATTGTCATCATCGCAACGACAACTCGGCCCGTCCCAGTTTTCCCGGTCATAAAGAATGTACCGGTTGCCACCTGACGCAGTTCACGACGGCCAGCATGCCGATGTGCTCGATTTGCCACACGAGCGTGAACGGTGACGATCCGCCACGCAAAGCTTTTCCGGATCGCTTCAAAGAGCGCTTCAACATGAAATTCGATCATGCGCAACACATGACGGGGGCGGCGCGTCCGGCAAATGGTTGCAACTCATGTCACAGCGCCTCCGTGCGGCGTGGCGTGGCGATGTCAATTCCCGCGGGGCTCTCAGCGCACAACGGCTGCTACAGTTGTCACACGCCGAGTGCGCAGGCGAACGGGCGCGACCTCGCATCGTGTGGCGTGTGTCACGAAGCAAAGGGTTACTCCCGGACCTCAACCGACTCGGTCGCGTTTCGCTATGCCTTCAGTCACGCCCAGCACAGCTCGCGCCAACGTCTGAATTGCGCCGATTGCCATAACTACACCCGGGGTTTGCCACAAAAGCGGCAAGTCCGTTCAACTCGCCCACTTGAACACTTTCCGGTGGGAAATAACACCTGCGCGTCGTGTCACGATGCGCGGCGCTCCTTTGGTGGAGACCTGGATTTCAAGAACTGCGGCCGTTGCCACACCGGGTCTTCCTTCCGAAATTAACAAATAATTTCTCAGGTCGTGGGCTACCGCCGGCCGAGTCTCTCAGCATCAAAGCGACCGGGTAAAGGCCGCTCTTAAAGGGCTGGACAGGCAAAAGCGTTGACAACTTTTGTAAGGCGTCCATAAGATTCGCAGAACGATAGGTGAGAGTTTCGGATTCAGAGGAGAACCAAAATGAAATCGCGAAGTCTGTTGATTGCTTTTTTGGCGTTGATTACGGTGGCGGTGTTCACCACGTCGCGGGGTTTGACCACACTGACGCAGGACGTCCCTAAAGAAAGCAAAGAGCAACCAAAGAAAATTAAGCTCGCCGTCGACAGTCTCGATGACAAGTGGGGCGAGGTGGCCTTTGATCACGAATCGCACTCGACTAAGAATTACAACCCTGACGGCAAGACGGCGACGTTCTGCGTTGAATGCCATCACACCGATCAACCAAAAGAAAATCTCAAAGCGCCGCTGGTCACTTCTGAACGAAACGTAGTGCTGACCGCCGACGTTTTGAAGGATGCTGCATCCGCGCCGGTCAAAGGGTGCCGGTCATGCCATCTGCAAGCCGGCGACGACAGCAAACCACTCCCTCAAATCACCAAAGACACCAAACAGGTGAAGTTGGACAACGAGGTCGCTTATCACACCAATTGCTTTGTCTGTCACGACGCCGCAATTAAAGCCAGGCCTGAGTTAGCAGACAAGATTTCGGGTTCCGATCCGAAGGGCTGTGTGAAGTGTCATGTTGCTAAGTAATGTCAGTTGTCAGTTGTCAGTTGGACTTAGGTTTTAGGTCTTTGTTAATCCTCAACAACTAACCGCTGCTAAAGACCCAAGACCTAAGACCCAAAACCAAAGACCAACTGACAACGCACTACCTGCTGCTGACCATCATCCCAGAACTCCAGTGCCGCTGATCCATCATGTGTTGCACGTGACATGAGGTGCAATTCGGTTTGTCGGCGGCAATCACTTGCTGTCCGGCGCGCGGATCGACCTGGCCATTGTGGCACTTGCTGCAGGTTGTGCGAGGCGTGACAAGATCAATCGGGTCACGAGTATTGTGACAGCTCGAACAACTCAGTTCGCCATCCTTGTTCCCTTTCATGCCGGCCACTGCGCGCACGCGGTACAAGTGAACGGCATGAAACTGTTTACTGCGCCACTGATCTTCTGTGTCAGCCGGCAGCCGTTCAAGTTTCAGATCGGCTTTTCTCAGCGCCACCAGTTCCGGATCGAGGCCGCTCCACTTCCACTGCCCATCAACGACGGGATATCCAAAGGTTCCACCGTGCGGCGTGTGCACTGACTTGCCGTTGTACGTCTGCTTGTTGCTGTCGTTGTGACATTCGGCGCATGACAACAACGCACCGGCCATCGCGCTGAACTGCGCGCCGCGGTGTTCAGCATGACAAGCAACACAACCAATGCCCGCAGTCGCGTGCGGCTTGATCACTGTCGGCGCAAATGCGGTAGTCGTGTGACAACCGGCGCATTTGGATTCGATGCTGGTGGTCAAAGCATGACAGGAAGTACACGAGCCGGCGTTCGCCTCTTTCGCGATCGCCGGCGAAATTTTCAGATTCGCGCGCGTATGCGCATCGGCGATGGGTGCGGGCGCGAATGCCGCCGCATAGAAAATTGCGCACGCCCCGGCGAGCACGGCAACCAGAATTGCGGCTACGATCACCGATGACAAAGGCCAGCGCGCTTGCAAATCAGTTGTCGAAGTCCAAACTGATTGCGCTTTCCCACTTGGTCTACCGGCGACCGGAAACAGCGGGGAAGGCTTAACTGTCTTAGTCGCTGCGGTGATCCGCTTGTCCCAAAAAACATCGAGCGCTTTTGAACCCACTGCTGCGGGTGGCGGCTTGCGCGGCGGCGGTTTCTTGTGCACACCGGGAACGGGTTCGCCCTCGAGCGGCGCGCTGGGCAAACGAATCGTGGCGGGCAGATCCCAAACACCGGCGGCCTCTTTGCGAACGACCGCGTCGGCAGGCGAAGCTCCGATCTGAATCGAAACTTTGATCACCAGTATCCCGTCGACGAGATCTATATTCAGGACAAAAGGCCCGACGCCGAGCACGTCGCCATCCGCCAGCGCTTCGTACGCGTCGAACTTCACGCCGTTTACCAGAATGGGATTGCCTGAGCGGAAGTTGCGAATGTAATAGTCGCCTTCGACATTCGTGATGCCGGCCTGAAGACGAGATACAGACGGGTGATTGAGCAGGAGTTCACACGTCGGCAGACGACCAACCAGAATGCCTTCAGCCACGATCGTTACCGGATCGACCTGAAGGTCTTCGCGGATGATGATGAAGGTTGCGTCCATCAGATGTTGGTCGGTTGTCCGTAGTCAGTGGTCAATTGATCGTCGGTCTTTGGTCTTTGGTTTTTGGTCTTTGGTCTTTGATCCTTGCTTACCGCGTAGCGGTAGCGTCCTCCAGCCCAGGGTTGCGAGCGAAGCGAGCTACCCTGGGCGCCGCACGTAAGAATTCATCAGCCGCAACGCGGTTGCGTCATCGGATTAAGCGAAGCGTTCATAAACCGACGCAACCCGTACCGGGTTGAATAAGATCCCCGACTGA
>JADMIO011096069.1_pt1 | contig 14374 bp, 8 predicted proteins | sample 8958161 | NCBI WGS metagenome assembly JADMIO01 (sample SAMN16585339, study PRJNA669376) | soil metagenome | isolation source: Crop rotation soil | place: USA: Cullars Rotation, Alabama | collected 2011 | reverse complement strand
CTGTCGGTCACGTACAAGTCCGCCGATCCCGCCAAGGTACGGATCTTTGACGGAATCGTGAGCAGCGGAGAAGTCACCGCGCCGCTCGATGAGCCAGTGAGGCTCGAAGGGCTGGCCGATTCCGGCGAAGTGGAGGTGACGACGTCGGCGCAAGGCTTTTCGTCGGCCGTAGTCCGCGTCAGACTGTACCCCGGAGCACTGGTGGCGTCGATTTCGGGCGGGACCCGATTGTATACGTGGTCCCCGCCTGTTTCACTCAGTGCGGCCTGGTCCGCCATCGACCCGGCCACACTTCGGCCTGTACCGGGGACCTTCTACACATCGCGCTCCGGTTTGCCGGCTCCTAGCCTCCGCTGGACCAGTTCGAACCAGGCAGTGCTTCAAGTCGCCTCCCAGCAGGAGTCGATCTTCGAGAGCACGAAACTGGTGGTGGCGGGGCCAGGGGAATCGCGCATCCGGCTGGAGAGCAACTGGCCGCTCTTCGAACCGGAGGGCACGCTTCTCACCGTCGAGCGGCCGGCGATCCGCGCGACGCGCACCCTTCAACTCGGCAAGGATCTGCAGGATCTCCTGCCTTTGGCTATCGAGCCGCAATCCGGTGTCCGGCGAGGCATCCTGACGGCGCGCAGTGAAGACCCGAGCCGGTTGCTGCTGTCGGCCAGCGCGTTAACCCTTGGCGAAGCCTCCGCATCCGTACCGTTTGCCTCGACACCGACTTCGGTGCCTCCCGGGATATGGGCGCAGGCTCTAGCCGACGAGGGAGAAGTGCGCGTAATCGTGAGCTCGCCTGAGCTCGCCCAAGACGTTGTCGTCATCGTCCAGCTTTCACCCCTGCGACTGGAGTGGGGACTACGCAGTTCGACGTCGGCCGACATCCTTCCTTCGAAGACACTGGCGGCGGATTCGAGCGATGCCTTGCAGTTTCAATTTCGAGATCCGTCCGGTCTTGGCAGCCCAACGATTCGACCAGGAGCAGCCTTCCGATTGCGCGTGACCAACAGCGCGGATACCGTCCTCGAATTGAGCCGGTTATCGCTTCAGATTCCCTCATTCGAGCCAAGTCAGGTCTTTGTCCGGGGGCTCGCCCCTGGCGCCGCGACCCTGTCGCTGGCCGTCACACCCGAAGTGCGATTGTCGACGGCTTCGGTGAACGTGGACGTGACGCCGGCCGCCGCTGCCATATTCTCCAATTTCCCGGACTCGCTGACGGTCGGCAAAGACCTCCAGGCAGGGATAACGTTCGGGGCGACCATTTCCAGCGCTGGGCCGATAATCGTGACATCGGAGGATGCGGCCGCGCTTCTTGTTTCTCCTTCGTTGACGGCCGAAGGCCTTTCTACCGTGACGCTGCCGCAGAACCCATTTCGCGACGAGTACACCTTCTATGTGCAGGCGCTACGCAGCGAAGGAGAATGCAATGTCATCGTCAAATACCCGGGCGGAGAACGGCGTGTGCGTGTGGTGCTCGTCCCTTCCGTTTTCAGTTTCACTCCTCAAAGCTTTCCAGACCAGGGTTTTGATCAGCGCTTTACCCTTGCCGCCTACGCCGCGGACGAGGTAACGGGCGCTCTCCTGGCAAGTCAGCTCTTGCGGCCCGGCCTGCGGCTCGAATTTAGTTTGCGATCGGAAGGCGCCGCGGTTCGCCTGTCGCGAACATCGGCTGTTTTGCAGGCCGTCGGCTCGGTAAACGCAATCGATGTCAACCTGCCTCCGCTGGGCGAAGAAGCGACCCTCATTGCCGAAACGGGCTCGAGTAGCGCACGCATCACGCTTCGGCGCGCACCCTCGCAATTCCAGCAGCCGGCATCCGTCATTTTGTTTCAAGATACGGTTGCTTCGTATGCGTTTGCTCTTGTCCGCACCAGCGTAAGCACGCCGATGGCGAACGTACGGTTGACGAGTTCAGACCCGAGCGCGGTGTTGCTCTCAATCAGTCCCGATCAGCCCGGCGCCGCCTCCGTTCAACTCGACGTCAATGAACGGAGCACGGTCTACATGCATGGCCTGGGCGGCTCGGGTTCCGCCGTCCTCCGCCTGGAAGCGGCAGGGTATCAGCCGGTCGAAACGGTGGTGGTGCTGCGGCCGCTCCGGCTGCAATTCGGGCTCGAGAACTTTGCCGCGCCACCGTCCGTCGTAGTTCCGGCGGGTAAGACGGTGACTGGATTGGCGTATCTCTCCGCGATCTCCTCCGGAGCGGCTCTCCGCCCGGGAGTGGCCCCCATACGTGTCCGGCTCCGTAGTTCCGATCCGGCGATCGCCGCCATCGCGCCCGGCGAGATCGAGTTCTCCGGCACCCGCACTTCCGTCTCTATTACGATCACCGCGCGGAGCGCCGGCGAAGCGGGAGTCCTGGTAGAGGGAGACCGCGTCCTATCCAATCCCACTCCTTTTACTATGATCGTGAGAGCGCCAGCGGATGTCTCGCCGGCTTCCTATCTGCTTCCCCTGGGTGGTAATCTTCAGACCGCGATTCCTGTGACCGCCGGCTCCAATCCGAATGGCGCAGCCGTTACTGTCAGCAGTTCGGATCCCGCGCGCCTCGTCGTGTCGCGCTCGGCGGCAGCGCCCGGCGTCGGATCGGTAACCGCGGCAATTCCACCCGGGGAGCAGCAGGTCCCCGTGTATCTCCAGGCACTTTCGGCGGAGGGTGAGGCGATTGTCACGGTCAAGTCCCCCGGTATTCCGGACGTTAGGTGGCGAGTCCAGTTGGAGCCGGGATGGCTGACTCCGCGCGTGGAGAATAGCCCTCTCGGCCTGGGACAGACCACTTCGCTCCGCGCCTTCGCGCAGCAAACGTCGCCCCCCGGCCAGCAGGTCGAGCTCCGGCCTGGACTGGGGGCCCTTCGTCTTCCGATTGTTCAATCCGTGCCCGGAATTGTCGAAGTCGCCCCTGAATTGCCCATCGCCGCGGGAGAAGTGTCGCAAGCGTCAGTCCAGTTGCGCGGTACCGCGGCCGGCGACACATTTGTGAGCTTCATTCAGCCGCCGGGGTTCGGGCCGGTGCCGGCCGGAAGCGGGCGGGCGGCGGTCCGCGTTGCGCCCAACACGATCCGTTTGGGCTGCGGCAACCCGATCTACCTTGGCCGTGACACGCAGGCCACATGTACGGTGTTTGCCCCTGCGGGTACTGTTGTCCAAGCTGTTTCAAGTGATCCCGCCCGGCTGGTCCTAGCCGCCGCTCCTCTGTCGGCCGGCGCCGCGCGCCAGACCTTGACCGCGACCAACGGCGAGGTTCAGTTGACGCTACAGGCCCTGGCTTCGTCCGGGACCGTGGAGCTCATTCTCTCGGCGCCCGGGTGCGAGGAGGTGCGCATCGCGGTGGTGTTGAAACGCACGCAGATCGGGGTAACGACTCCGAGCGTTATCGTGGAGCGGGGCAGTACCGCTCCACTCACTTTCTACTTAGCGGTCACGGGCAGCAGCGGTTCGGCTACGCTGGCCGCCAGGGCAGGATCGGCGATCAAACTCGATTTGAGTGCGGCGCCGTCGGGAATTGTAGCCTTCGAGCCAGCCTCGCGGACCTTTCCGGCGGGCGAGTCTCGCGTGCAGACGAACATCCGGGGCGTCAGCATCGGGAACGCGCAACTCGAACTGACCTTACCCGATGGCGTGACGACGTTGCTGGGTCCGCTCACATTGACCGTGCAATAGCCGGCCGCAAACGGGCTAATCCGCTACGCTCTCCAAGGTAAACAGGAAAGCAGCGCCCTCGCCCTCAACCGATTCCGCCCAAATCCGCCCATTCTGCGCTTCGATAATCCGCCGGCACAGCGTCAATCCGATGCCATTGCCCGGAATATCGAATCCATGCAGCCGCTTGAACGGCAGAAAGATATCCGGCAGGAACTGCTCGGCGATTCCCATGCCGTTGTCCGCCACGCGAATTGTCCACTCGCCGGCATCATCCTGCCGGGCGGAAATTTCAACGCGCAGAGCACGGTCGTGCGAACGGTACTTGATAGAGTTTCCGATCAGATTCTGGAACACCTGCCCCAGCTGTACGCGGTCCCCCCGCACTACCGGCAGTTTGTCGGCCACGATGGTCGCTTCCGCCTCGGAGATCCCCTCCGACAAGTTCTGCATCGCCCAGTCCAGCGATTCCTTCAGGTCGACCGGCTGCGACTCCATCACCTGCTTGCCGAGCCCCGAGTAGGCGAGCACGTCGTGGATCAGCAGGCTCATTCGTTGCGCGCTCTTCACCACCACATCGAACAGATGCCGCTCGGAATCGTCGAACCGGCCGGTGGTGATACGCTCCAGCAGTTGGAGGTGCGTGGTGATGTTGCGGAGCGGCTCCTGCAAGTCGTGGCTGGCGACGTAGGCGAAGTGCTCGAGGTCTTCGTTCGACCGCCGCAGCGCCTTGTTCAGCGTGTTCAGGGCCGCGTTCTTCTCCGAAAGCTCGGTGTTGGCGACCGACAGCGCGCGCTCGGCGGCCCGCAGCCGGAGGAACGCCCGCACCGTCGCCACCAGCACGTCGGGATCGACTGGTTCGATGAGATAGCCATCGGCGCCGATGTTCAAAGCGGCGGTCGCGTGGGGGGCGGAAACGGCGGAAGCCGAGACCTGGAGAATAATCATTCCCGTCCCCTCGTCCCTCGCCCGGATCCGCCGGCAGACTTCAATGCCATTCACGTCCGGCAGATGAACGTCGAGGAGCACCAGATCGGGCCGCACCTCGGCAATCAACTGCATCGCGCTTACGCCGGTGGCGGCTTCATGAACGAGAAAGCCAGCCTGCTGTAGCACCCTGGTACGCGCATAGCGCGCTGCCTCGTGGTCGTCGACGTTGACCAGCACGGCCGTTGACAATGAGATCTTCCCTTCCCGATCACCTCTGCTCCGGAACGGCTTCTCCGGCGAAGAGGGACGATTCACCCAGCAATGTCCTAATGTACCTTATTGTTTCCGCAGGCCAATAATCGCCTTTCGGAAGAATCCCCGCCTGGCGTCCCCCCAGGCGTTGGAGATCACCGGCACTGAGGCGCCGTGAAGTGTGGATAATTACGGGAATTGCGCTGGTGCCGGGGTCGCGCTTCAGGTCATCCAGTACGTCGAACCCGTTCCGGTCCGGCATCACGATGTCGAGCAGGATCAGCACCGGTCGTTCGAACCGCGCCCTCTCGGCGCCCTCTGCTCCGCTCTCCGCTTCAATTAGCCGGTACCTGGTACCGCGGAAGCGCTGCCGTACCAGGTAACGCGACGTCTCTTCGTCGTCGATCACCAGCACGCAATCGGCTTCGGAAGCCTCTCGCGGCTGGCGAACCACATTCGGGATGGTGAGAGTGAACGTCGCGCCTTGCCCGATCTGGCTCGCCACCGTCAATTCGCCGCCCAGGAGCCGGGCGAGCTTGCGCGAGAGCGGCAGGCCGAGGCCGGTGCCCTTGACGCGCTTTTGGATCGGGTTTGTGACCTGCGTGAATTCCTGGAAAATCCGGTCCTGATCCTCCGGCGCGATGCCGATCCCCGTATCTGAAACGGCAATCTTCAGGGCTCCCTGCTCCAGTTGCGAAGCCACGCGCACTTCGCCGTGTTCGGTAAATTTCAGGGCATTCGAAACCAGATTACGGAGAATCTGGGCCATCTTCGATTCGTCGGTCTCAACGATCAGCTGCTCCGGCGGCTCCTCGAATACGAGGCTCACGCCGTCGCCCGGAACCAGTGGTCGCATGAGCCCGCGCAGTACGCCGAAGAGTTGCCCAAGATGAATGCGCGACAGATGTACTTCGGTCTTCCCTGAATCCACTCTTGCCAAGTCGAGCAGGTCATTGACCATTTCGGTCAAGTCGTGCGCAGCTTTACGAATGTAACCGACTTGGCGTTCCTGCTCGGTGGAAAGATCGCCGTCGGTGCGGCGCAGCAGCAGTTGCGAAAGCGCCAGAATCGAATTGAGCGGCGTGCGGAACTCGTGGCTGACATGCCGGAGAAAACGGCCCTTCAACTCATCGGCCCTCAGGAGAGCGGCGGCTTTTTCGTCGAGTTCGGAATAGAGGGCTACGACGCCGCGGTTGGTCTCCTCGAGTTCAGTGTTGATGCGAACCAGCTCTTCGTGGCGCTGCTGGAGTTCGAGATCGCGCTGGCGGAGCGATTCGAGTGTTTCGAGCAGATCGCGATTCTGAAGCTGGGCTTCCTGCGTGGGCTGCGGCCGCTCCTGCGTAAGGCGCGCCACCATATTCCGCACGCCGGCCTGATCCACCTTCGCGGCGTCGCCGGGCAGAAACTTCGAGAAACGAACCGTTGTGCCTTTGCCGGGCTTGGTGTCGATCTCGAAGGTATCCATTAGCCGCTTGCTGCCGATGATCCCGACGCCCATACCGGTCGACGAGCGATGCCGCCCGCTCAGAACGGCATCGAGGTGGGCAATTCCCGGCCCGGTGTCGGCGACGGTCACCCGCAGCGCCTGCGTATTCGCTTCCCGGGCGACCGAAAACTCCACGACGCCGCCGCCGAACTGATACGCATTGCGGGCAATTTCCGATACCGCGGTCGCGATCCGCACCTGGTCCTGATTGCCGAACCCGACGAGCGCCGCCAGTTGACGCGCGCGCTGCCGTGCCGCGACGACGTCCACCTCTTCGCGGACCTGCACGGTTAGAATCGGCATGACCGTCATTCGGTCATCCACCTCCCCACCACGACGCAGCTATCGTCGCGGCCGCGGCTCGCATCGCGGTAGAGCACACCGGCAATTACCGCCGGATGCCGCCGCAGCAGGCCCGGATAGCCGTCGATCGACCAACTGCTCGTCAGCCCGTCGGAATGCATCACGATCGCCCCTTCGGGTGGGATCGCGTATTCGAACTCCTGGAAGCGCCGCGCCGCCAGTCCCGCCGTGCCGTTGTGAGACACCATGAACTGCGCGCGCGGGCCGCCCAGCAGGACCCCGGCGATATTCCCGATTCCCGAATAACGCGCTCGCCCGGTGCCATGCTCGAGCAGCGCGACCGCCACCGCCGCCCCGCGCGACGATCGAAGCGCCAGATGCACGTTCTCGAGCATCACCGTGGGAGGTTCCACCGTACCGGTTTTGAACGAGGCGACCGCCGCTGAAGACGCATCCGCGGCCAGCACGCCGTGTCCGAGCCCATCGGCCACGATCACCGCTGTCCGCGAGCCGTTCCGCCGCACCGTCCAGTTGTCGCCGCACGCGACTTCTCCGGGATAGGGCGCCTTCACGCCCGCGAAATTCCAGTACCCGGCTCCCGGCGCTCTCTTGCCGTTCGGAAACTTACGCGCCACGAGGACCGTGCCCTTGCCCGGCTGCGAGTAGGCGTCGAAGACATCGGACAGGCGGGAAATTGCCCCGAGCCCGTTGCCGGCGGTGCCGCTGGTGGAATACCCGTCGGCGAAGCAGGCGTGAATGTTGGCCATGCCGGGTCCGCGGTCGATCGCCAGGATCTCGACCCCGGCTTCGCTGATGGACGTGAGCCGTGTGATGTGGATCTCGCCCGCTTTGGCGTGCTTGAGAAGATTGGTTGCGATCTCGGTGGTGATGATCGCCACCTCTTCGGCCGCCCGCTCGCTCAGCCCCTCGGCTTCCGCTGCCGCGACCGCCATCCGACGTGCCTCCGCGGCGCGTGTGGCATCACCGATGGGAATCAGCACGGTGCTAACTCTTCCACCGCGTGATGACGATCACGGTTCCCTCGCCGGGCCGGGAGTCGATCTTGAATTCGCTCGAGAGCCGCTTGGCGCCGCCGAGTCCGAGCCCGAGACCTCCGCCGGACGTATAACCGTCGCGCATGGCGCGCTCGATATCGGCGATGCCGGGCCCCTTGTCCTCGAACGTCAGCCGCAAGCCGCTCTTCAAGCCGTCGCGGACGGTCTCGATGCGCGCGACGCCCCCGCCGCCGTACACCACGGTGTTTCGGGCCAGCTCGCTCGCCGCCGTCACGACTTTGGTCTGGTCGATCAGGCTGAGCCCGATCTGAACCGCGGCCGTGCGCACGGCCTGCCGCGTCATCACGACGTCGTCCTGGCTCGCCAGGCGCATCTCAGCGGATTTCTCGACCGTCAAGCCGTGATTCCTCCGCTTCCTGGGAAGCCCGAAGCAACTCCATCCCTCGTTCGACGTTGAGCGCGGTCCGGATACCCGGGAGAGAAAGACCGAGTTCGACGAGCGTAATGGCGACCGACGGCTGCATGCCCACTACGACCGTTTCCGCATCCAGAATCCGCGCCATTCCGGCAATGTTCGCGAGCATTCGACCGATGAACGAATCGACAATATCGAGGGCCGAGATATCGATCAACACTCCGCGCGCCCGGTTGGCGACGATCTGCGCCGTGAGATCGTCCTGGAGCGCCAGCGCGAGACGGTCGTGCATATCGATCTGAATCGTCACCAGCAGGTACCGGCCGAGCTTTAATACCGGAATCTTGTCCATGGGGGCTAAGTCCTCGTCACGGCGAGCCCGGCCTTTCTCAACGCGATTTGAAATGCGTCAGCGAGCGTGGCTTTGGTGATCACATTCCCAAGGTCGACCCCGAGATGGATAATGGTCTGCGCAATCTGAGGCCGGATACCGCTGATGATGCATTCGGCGCCCATCAGACGCGCGGCAGACACGGTCTTGAGCAGATGTTGCGCCACCAGGGTGTCGACAGTCGGGACACCAGTAATGTCGATGATCGCGATACTCGCGGACTTCGCAACGATTGCCTCGAGCAGATTCTGCATGACCACCTGTGTGCGGTTGCTGTCGAGCGTTCCAATGAGCGGCACCGCCAGCACGCCGTTCCACAGCTCCACGACGGGCGTCGAGAGCTCGAGCATCTCCTGCTGCTGCCGCGAGATCAACTCTTCGCGGCTCTTGAGGAAGACTTCGGTGGTGTAGAGCCCGAGCTTGTCGAGGAGCAGCGTGGTCACCCACGTCAAGTCCGCCTGCAGCTTGGCATCACTGTCCGCGCTTCGAGTGATCTGCTGGAATAACGGCTGCTTCAACGAGAACACGAACGTGGCGGTTTCACTGGGCGAAAAGCCCTGCGCGGCCCGGCGGCTCGAGAGATCGCCCAGCAGGTCGCGCGCCTTGGCCCATTCGCTTCCGGTGACATCGTTGCCTGCTCCGAGCGCAAGAGCGTCGCGCATGGCCGACAGCAGATTTCGCGAGTCGGCGCGCAACTCGGCGTCGGAGACCAGGTCGCGCCTCGTAGACAGGCTCTCCTTTTGGCGGGCAAGCCATTCGGTGAGGATATCGTTCTCGTTCTTGTCTAACAGTTCGGCTATCGTATGCTGCTGCGCCACGGTTCTCTCCAAGTTATAGATACTGCCGGAACCACAACGTTACATTCTAATCGAGCGGCGCGCAAGAGTTTCACGAACTCGATATTTTACGTTCACGAGCCGTTAATAAATCGGTATTAGGGTAAGCATTCAAGCATCTCGCCGCTTACCAATTCAACGAACATGTATCAACGAATCTCGCACCTACTCGTTCTCTGCCCGCTCGCACTGCTTGCGCAGCAGCCGCAACTTACCGTGGTCAACGGCGCCAGTTTTCGCCCCGAAGTGACGGGCGGGGCCTGGGCGTCCGTGGTAGGAAACTTCGCCAACGTGGGCAATCAGACTGCGTCCGCTTTGCCGATTCCGAAGACGCTGAACGGAGTCTCGGTGACGGTGGCCGGCCTTGAAGCGCCGGTGTATTTCGTATCTTCGACGCAGATCAATTTCCTCGTCCCGTACGAGACTCAGCCCGGCATTCGCGCGGTGGAAGTGAAGACCCCCACCGCCGCCCTGAGCGGCACGGCGCGCGTGATCGCCACGGCTCCCGGCCTCTTCGTGCAAGATACGGCCAGCACGCCCAAAGGCGCGATTCTCAACCAGAACAGCAGCCTCAACACGTCGAGTAGCCCGGCGCGTCGCGGCGAAGTGATCCAGATCTACGGCACCGGCGCGGGTAAGTTGACGGGCGGCGCGATCGTCGACGGCGCGGCCATCAGCGGTTTGATCTCGAGCACGTCGACGCCGCAAGTCTACATCGGGGGCGTGGAAGCGAAGGTGCAGTTCAGTGGGATGACGCCCGGCTTGGCGGGCTTGTGGCAGGTTAACGTTTTCATTCCGGAGAACGCGTTCGTGACTGGCCGTCTGCCTGTGCGGGTGTATGTGGACGGAGTCGATTCGAACGAGGTATCCGTCTTTGTTCAATAAGCTGCTCTGGCTGCTGCCTCTGGCCGTGTGGCCGGCTCTTGCGCAAACCTCCACGGGCACGGCCAGCGGCTTCGTTCTGGACGGCCAAACCGGGCGGCCCATTCCTGGTGTCGCGATTTCGGTGAATGGCCAAACCGCTTCTGCCTCGGTGACGGATACCGATGGCCGCTTCCGCCTTGTGCTCTCGCCCGGCACGTACACGATCGGACTGACTGCGGCGAACTACGCTCCGCTCGAGATGTCCGACGTGGTCGTGAAAGCCGGAGAAGATACCGAAGCGAGCGGCGTCATGTCGAACAAGGCGAACGTTACGACTGTGGACGTTGTGGAAAAGGTGGATGCCGCCACTTCCACGGCTGAAGCGATGTTGAACGAACGGAAGCTGTCGGCGGTGGTGAGCGACAGCATCAGCAAAGAAGAGCTTTCCAACGGAGCGGCGTCGGATGCCGCGGGCGCGCTGGAGAAGGTAACCGGCGTGAGCGTGGTGGGCGACGGATTCGTGTACGTGCGCGGACTGGGTGAGCGCTACAGCGCGACGCAGCTGAATGGCGCGGTAATTCCCACCACTGAGCCGGAGAAGCGCGTGGTGCCGCTGGATCTGTTTCCCGCCGGCATGATCGACAGCATCAAGATCGCCAAGACGTATTCGCCGGACCTGCCGGCTGAGTTTTCGGGCGGCCTGGTGCAGATGAAGACGATCGACTTTCCCACGCAGAAGATTTTCCAGTTCTCGGTGAAAGGCGGCTTCAACACCGTCACGACTTTCAACCCGTTCCAGACGTACCCGGGAGGCGGAGGGGACTTCTGGGGATTTGGAGCGGGTTCGAAGGGGTTGCCCTCGGCGATCCCTAGCGACGCGCGATTGTTCCAGGGTCAGTTCAGCCAAACGCAACTACAGACGTTCGGCCGGGCTTTTTCGAATAACTGGCAATCGACGGGCAACAACTCGCAGCGGCCGAATTTTGACTGGTCGGCCGTGGCCGGCGGCACGTACGGGCGCGTGGGGATTATCGGCGCCGTGAGCTTTCAAAACAGGTCGCAACTGCAGAGCGAACTGCAGCGGTATCTGCGCGTGGGCGCGGGCGTGCCGATCATCTTTACCGAATACAAAGACTTTCGCGAGTACAGCGAGGGCGGCCGGCTGGGCGCGGTGCTGAATGCCGCCGTGCGGCTGACGGCGAACAACAAGATCGTCTTCCGCAACGCTTTCACGCACGACGGCGAGAAGACCTCGCGCTCCTTCCAAGGCTACGACGGCGGCGTCGACGGCGTGATCTCGTCGGAGCGCATTCGCTACATCCAGCGGCTAATTTTCTCGACCGGCGTGGAAGGCGATCATTCGATGCCGAAGTTCCACAACGCTCTCGTGCACTGGCAGATGAACTATTCACGCTCGCAGCGCGATGAGCCCGACCTTCGGGAAGTGATCCGCAATCAGCTTCCGGACGGACGCTTCGCGTTCTCGGCGTCCGGCAGTTCAGGGCTGCGCTTCTTCTCGAACCTGGGCGATAGCATTTATGAGCCGCAGGGCGATTTCAGCGTGCCCTTCTTCAAGGGCTCGATCTCCGGCCTGTTCAAAGTGGGCGTCCGTGGCACGTTCCGGCGCCGCGATTTCTCCGCCCGCCGGTTCCTGTTCGCGCCGCAGCGGCTCACCACGCTCGACCTGTTCCTGCCGAGCAACCAGCTCTTCGCGCCGGCGAACATCCGGCCCGACGGGTTCCAGATCACCGAGTTCACGCGCGCTACCGACACGTACCAAGCGGAGATGAACATCTTCGCCGGCTACGCCATGGTGGATCTGAACCTGAGCGCACGCTGGCGCGTGGAAGGCGGCGTTCGCGTGGAAGATGCCGACCAGCGTGTGATCACATTCGACAACCGCGTGCCGAATGCGCAGCCGGTGATCGCGGGTCTGGTCAATCGTGATCCCGCGCCGGCGGTCAACGTGATCTACGCGCTCTCGCCCAAGCAGAACCTGCGCTGGTCCGTCAGCCGGACGCTTTCGCGCCCTGATTTTCGCGAGCTCTCGCCCTTCGACTTCAACAATGTACTCGGCGGCTTTGTGGTGACCGGCAACCCCAATCTCGTACGTGCGTCGGTGAAGAACTACGACGCGCGCTGGGAGATGTTTCCCGGCGGCAGTCAACTCGTGGCCGTAAGCTTCTTCGCCAAACAGTTCACCAATCCGATTGAACAGACCATCGTTCCCTCGAACGATCTCCGCCAGACTTTCGTGAACGCGCAGGGAGCACGTAATATCGGGCTCGAACTCGAGTTCCGTCAATCGCTCGCCCGTTTTTCGCCCAAGCTGCGCACGTTCGGCGTCTCATCGAACTTTACCTTCGTCGACTCGAGCATCGCGATCAAGCCGCAGGACGCGACCATCGTGACGTCGCAATCGCGCCCGCTGCTGGGCCAATCGCGCTACATCTTCAATTCCACTTTCCAGTGGGCGAATCCGCGCCTGCGGAGCGACGCCAAGTTTTTCGCCAACTACGTCGCCCGCCGCATCACCGACGTGGGCACGTTCGGCCTGGCGGACATTTACCAGGAGGGCAACACCTTTCTCGACTTCGTGTATCGCCTGAAGCTCGACGAAAAGGGCCGCTGGAACCTGCGGTTCGAAGCCGAGAATCTGGCGAACAATCACTATCGCTGGATGCAGGGCGACATCCTCCAACGCAGTTATCGCCTGGGACGAACCTTCCAGGTGGGAATCAATTTTTCGCTGCAATAGCACAGTAAAGAAACAAGGAGAAACGATGCGAGTTCAGCTTCTAACGTGGAGCGTGTTCGCCAGTCTGGGCGGGATAGCTCTCGCCCAGGTCAACGCGCTGGCCGTGCCCGCCAAGACGGAGGCCGCCGCGCGTGAAGCGGCAGTCTACAACGGTCCCCGCACGCGCGTGGCCATGTGGGTTTGGAGCGACAAGTACACCTATCAGGCCGGTCAGAAATTGACGCTCAAGTGGACGGTCAAGACGAACGGTGATTTGTACCCGTACACGATGTTCGTCTATCGCCAAAACAACCAGACGGGCGTGAAGACCTATCTGCCCGCCGGTGACGCCACCCCCACGGACGCCGACGGCAACGGCTTGACCGCGGGCTTCCGGCCCACGCCCCTCGCCGACGTAACCAAGGCGACGCTCATTGGCGACGGCGGTAAATTTGCGGCCGCCACGATTCCCGATGAACCCGGTATGCACACCATCGTCGTTCAGTTGCGCGACTACGCCGGCACGCGTGTGCTGAAGACGTCTTATATGAAGATCGGCGTGGTGAAGGGCACCACCGTGATCTCGGGCGACATCACTTCGGATCGCAAGCTGACCAACGACACGTTGTGGGAAATCCGCGGCGTGGTCTACGTGAAGAACAACGCGACGCTGACGGTAGAGCCTGGCACGTTCGTCCAGGGCCAGCCCGGCACAACGCCGCCTTCGGCTTTGATCATCACGCAGAACGGCAAGATCAACGCCGACGGCACCAAAGCGCGGCCGATCATTATGACGAGTTCGCAGCCGTTCGGCCAGCGCCAGCGCGGCGATTGGGGCGGCCTGGTGATGCTGGGCAAAGCTCCGATCAACGTGGCCGCCAACACGCAGGGCGGCATCTGCCCCACCACGGGATGCACCAACACGGCCGGCACGTTCTACATCGAAGGACTGGTCGGGAATCCGGACAGCTTGTACGGCGGCAGCGACCCGAACCATAGCTGCGGCGTGCTCCGGTACGTACGCGTCGAGTTCGCGGGCACGATCCTTTCGCCCAACAACGAGCTGAACTCGTTCACCTGGGGCGGCTGCGGCAAGGGCACGGTGGCCGAGCATCTGCAAGCCACCTACGGCAAGGACGATTCCTTCGAGTGGTTCGGCGGAACGATGGATGCCAAGTATCTCGTGGGCGGCCACGGCGCCGACGATTTCCTCGATTACCAGCTCGGCTGGACCGGCCGCGTGCAGTACGGCCTGATGTTCCAGAGCCCCGACAACCCGGGCAATCGCGGCATCGAAGGCGATAACAGCGAATACAACCAGGCGGCCACGCCGTTCTCCGATCCGCAGATCTACAACGTGACCTTCTACGGCAGCGGCAAGGTGGGATTTGACGAGGCCAATGCGCCCGGCATCTTCCTGCGGCGCGGCGCGCGCGGCACGGTGGCCAATACCGTGGTGGCGAACTTCTTCAGCTCCTGCATCGACCTCAACGACGCGGCCACGCAGGCGCAGG
>JADMIO011509813.1_pt1 | contig 14375 bp, 8 predicted proteins | sample 8958161 | NCBI WGS metagenome assembly JADMIO01 (sample SAMN16585339, study PRJNA669376) | soil metagenome | isolation source: Crop rotation soil | place: USA: Cullars Rotation, Alabama | collected 2011 | reverse complement strand
CTGTCTTGGATATCAACCACTCTTGGAACCTTTAGTGCGCCCAATTCATCATCTTGGGACTCGTGTCCTACGAGCAATCTCGCCAGTGTTGAACAGAGGGAATAGAATCAAGCGTCCAAAGAGCCGTCTTCCTGTGAAATTTATTGATGAGGTTTTGTATGTATCAACGCATCCATGCCTGTCTGCGCATGTTGCATGGAGTTGCACTTGCACTTTTGTGCAGGAGTTTGAGAAGTCCAAGAGACAAGAGATACAGAGCTCGTGCTCGAGTCTGATTTTTATCCGAACGAGTCCGATTTTTACCCGAACGAGTCTAATTTTTATCATTCGAGTTCGATTTCTACTCGATTTCAAGTAGATATCGGACTCGAATGATAAAAATTAGACTCGTTCGGGTAAAAATTGGACTCGTTTGAAGCATTATAAAGAGCCAAACAAGTTTCAGAGTATCTTGAACACTAATTTCATCATAACCATATGTTAAGGCACACCCATGATAATGCAAATATAGTCTACTGACTACAATGGTATTGTGTTGGAGTGAGAGAAAAATTCCTTGAAAAGTGTATGGATTCAGAGAACCAGCATTGTATGGTTCTCATGAGGGGGCACCCCTTCCTTTCTATTTGTAAGGGAATTTGCTTTGTTATCCATAATATATCAATCCATAGATTGGGTTTGGTTGACAGGGATCTGTTTCTAATGTGGGTGTTGGCTGTGAGTGTTCAAGTTAAACTGTCTATCAGTCACTATTTATATAACACTTGATTTTTTAGCCCGAGTCCACATATATCTTTAAATGATGTTGTTCTGTGCAGAACTTAATGACATATCAGTATTAATAAATCCTTAGATTTATGGATATTGTGGCAAATCAGAGACTTAGTATCAGCACATGTGTTCTATCATAGTGTGTGAGTGGAACATTTACAAGTGGATTCTGTGAGTAAGTGTTTGGTTTTATGGTCATTTGCAATTTGTTGCCTGGAGAAGGAAAAAATGCAAGGTAGTTAAAATGAGCACAATTCACATTGAGTATAGAGTAGAGAATAGAGTATAGTATCATACTTGTAATCCATCTTTTTAAGTGAAGTTCTTTCTTAGGTGAGTTAATTCCTTATGAATGATTTCTCATCTTTTCTCTGTGAGTTTCTCTTCATACAACACATATCTCACCAAAACATCTTTCACCAGAAAATGGTTACATTGAAATGAAGCACTGCTTGTTCTTGGCTTTATGCCCAAACTATTATGCCCAATGATTTTAACAAATCACATTATCAACAATTTAGAGTATTACATGTTATCTGCTAAACTATTTGACATGTATGTAAAATTTGGTTTATTATGAATATGCTCTATAATGGTCATTTGGTTAACAGGTATGATTCTGGTCATCTAGTCCAAACTTGACATCTTAACCCATTCACTCCTAAGCTCCCTGCCACTGATCAGTGGCAGGCTCACATTTTTTGGTAAAAAATTTTATTGCTGCCACTAATTAGTGGCAGCTCATATTCTAGTTTATAATTTTATTATTGTCACTGATCAGTGGCAGCTCATATTCTGGTCTATAATTTTATTTTCACCACTGATCACAGGCATCCTATCTTTACTCACTGCAGTTCATACAAGGTTTAACCATTCACTCCTAAGCTCCCTGCCACTAATTAGTGGCAGCTCATATCCCATTTACTCCTAAGCCCCCACCACTAATTAGTGGCAGGGAGCTTAGGAGTGAATGGGTTAATTTTAAATGCAGTAGTCAGCAAAATCACATAAGGAATTTGATACACTTTCCCAGAGCTCATATAAAGTGATTAACTTTAAAAGCTAATAACTTTTGAACCAGATATCACATCAACAAAATCTCATTGTAACTTTGAATAGAGAATGGTAAAGAAAATACTTAAAAGAGATCTTTGTAATACCATCTTTGTTATCAGTTTTTATTGTGATTAGATGTCAAGCACTGTATAACCAGATTCACTGTATAACTAGATTGGCAGGTGCCATCAGTCACTGCATAATCACCTTTAAAATAGCCCAGCTGATCATGGCACCTCAATGTGTGCTTTTATAATCACATTAATTTCAATGCTATTTACCAAATTTAGACAATATTCAGTTTACTATGATTATGCTTCTATAAATTTGCAATGAGTCAATGTTGCACATGATGATGCCTTCACGTGATCCCATCATCAGGTGACTGTCACTGATCACAACACCCAAGAAAATCAACATGAGCACATCCCACTCAGTTTCTCCTGCAGACTTAGATTTAGAAGCTGGTTGTATACATTAGATATCTCTAACACCTGACACCAGGATCCAAATCTGGATCTGATGCAACAATATGTAGAGAACTGCTAATCTAAACAATTGTATAAGGGTGGAGATGGAGGAGGGAGAAATGGGGGCAAATAAAAAATGGAATTGCACAATGCTTACTGTTACAAAATCACATTTTTTAAATTCATATCAATTTTGAAACCTTCTATTATTGTAAGGGCCTGATACTAGATCAGCACCCATTTTCTATTTTATCTTGTATTGAATATCTGTAATGGTTGGGTATTGAACCCCTAACCTTTAGTTAGCTTAAGGTTTGCATGAGAAACCTTATTTCTTAGTTTAGCTTTGTGTTTCATGTGACTCAACATCAAGTTGGTCAACTGATCCAGGAGTCAGTCATCTGACTCAGGGGTTAGTCAACTGACTCAGGGGTTAATCATCTGATTCAGGAGTCAATCAGATGACACCCTCGTGTAACTAAGTCTTTTCTGCTTTTAGTTATTTGTCATACTTAGTCACTGTGAGTCATAGGAAAGCCAGTCTAGCCCCAGCCACCCCTGTGGCTATATAAGCAGGGCTTTCCTTACTCTGAACTTGACAGTTCTACCCAGCATTACTTAGTACCAACCTCTCCAATATAACTTTGTGATAAACCCAATCAAAACCTTCAATCCTACCTGGACTATCTTCAAGTCTAGCCTGGAATTATGTTTATACTTCAACACATCACCCTATTGGATAAGACTCTCCCATCCACCTGGGTTCTACTTAAGTTTGGATATACCTACAAGATCATGGTACTATCTTAGTATCCTTACAATTATTACATATCTCTATCAGAAATAATATCATCATATGGAGATAAAGATTACCCCTTGCCATGACATTACCCTTTAACCTGGTATGTCACTGAACCTTTTTTCTTGCAACCAACATGACCAAGAGCTCCAGATTTCTAAAGCAAACTAGACAGAAAAGACAGAATAGTTAATAAACACAGAGATACTCCTGAGAGAGAGGTAACAAGAGTGAGAAGGAAGGGGGGGGGGATATTACCTAGGGGAGGTAACAAGGGTGGAGAAAAGGGGTAGGGATACTCCCAAGGAGGAGGCAACAAGGGTGGAGTAAAGGAGAAAGGGTGATACTCCTGAGTGAGAGGTAACATAGGTTGAAGAGATACTCTCAAAGGGGAGATAACATGGGTCAAAGGGATACTCCTAAGGGGGAGGCAACATGGATCAAAAAGATAATCCCAAGGGGGGAGCAACACAGATCAAAGGGATATTCCCAAGGGGAGGTAACAAAGAGATATTCCTGAGGGGGAGTGTAAGGATACTAAGATAGTACCACAATCTTGTAGGTGTATCCGAACTTGAGTAGAACCCAGGTCAGTGGGAGAGTCTTATCCAATAGGGTGATGTGTTGAAGTATAAACACAATTCCAGGCTAGTCTTGAAGGGATAGTCCGGGTAAGATTGAAGGTCTTGATTGGGTTTATCACAAAGTTATATTGGAGGGGTTGGTACTAAGTAATGCTGGGTAGAACTGGTGAGTTCAGAGTGAGGAAAGCCCTGCTTATATAGCTGCAAGTGCGGCTGAAGCTGGACTGGCTTTCCTATGACTCACAGTGACTAAGTATGACAAATAACTAAAAGCAGAAAAGACTTAGTTACACGAGGGTGTCATCTGATTGACTCCTGAATCAGATGATTAACCCCTGAGTCAGTTGACTAACCCCTGAGTCAGATGACTGACTCCTGGATCAGTTGACCAACTTGATGTTGAGTCACATGAAACACAAAGCTAAACTAAGAAATAAGGTTTCTCATGCAAACCTTAAGCTAACAAAGGGTTGGGGGTTCAATACCCAACCGTTACAGATATTCAATACAAGATAAAATAGAAAATGGGCACTGATCTAGTATCAGGCCCTTACAGGGAGGTAACACAAGTCAAAAGGATACTCCCAAGGGAAGTAACAATGATACTCCTGAGGGAGGCAACAATGATACTCCTGAGGGAGGTAACAATGATACTCTTAAGAGAGGTAACAAGGATACTCTTAAGAGAGGTAACAAGGATACTCTCAAGGGAGATAGCAAGGATACTCCTGAAAGAGATAACAAGGATATTCTCAAGGGAGACAGCAAGGATACTCCTAAGAGAGGTAACAAGGATATTCCTGAGGGAGATAGCAAGGATACTCCTAAGGGAGGTAACAAGGATATTCCCAAGGGAGGTAACAAGGATACTCCCAAGGGAGATAGCAAGGATACTCTTAAGAGAGATAACAAAGATACTCCTGAGAGAGGTAACAAGGATACTATAATGCTATGTCATGAATAGTTACTAATGTTCAACTTCAAAAACCTATGCTTGTTTTCATCTTGGTTTAAAACTATTTCCTTATAGTTTAACCTCAGATTGGAGCTAAAGGATAGATTACACTTGAAGATTACAATGATTTAAAAGTATTATAAAAACTATAGCACACTTGAGTTTGGTTTGAGATCATTGTCTAAACTTTACTGTGATTTATTAAGAGCAACAGCTCTGTTATTTATAAGAAATGAAAAGATCAAGCTTGACAAACTAATTAAATAATTCCTCTAAGCTCTAGTATAAATAGAAATCAAAGATACAAGACTAAAGATTAGAGACTAAAAATAGGAGAACCAACACTTGAGAACAGAGAATAGAGACTAGAGACTAGAGATCAAAGATCAGAGATCAGAGATCAGAGACTCAAGATCAAAGATAAGTATTGGTTACCAAATATAGATAATCTTCTAAATACAGAAAACAAATGTTAAATAAAGGAAATAACCCAGTAATGTAGAAATAGTCATAAAATTTAACAGTCCTAAATAAAGTGATAAGATCATGTTATGTTGCTCTAGGCTTTTGTGTGATTTATTTGTTATTATTATCATTGTCACTTGATCATGACCTTTTACATGATATGATTAGAGATAGTGAGTCTAGTTCACAGGTTATTTCTGAGCTAATATCCCTGAGGAATCTATCTTAGAACTCTGTGGGAATATATAACTCATCTTGCTAAACTTCTTTGGTAGGTGATTGTGGTATGTCTTCCAAATTTCTCACTAAAGTGCTTTACCAGTGTTTACTTAAATACATTCTGTTGAAACCAACTGTTTCACTACAATTCTTCTCAAATGGTTAAGACTTATAATGAGTTACAGTACAAGCCAAGTCACATGCAAAAATGCTAAGATGTTTGCCCAAAATATTTGTGTGGTGCAAATTTTTTACTCTGAAGTGTTATATTCAAGAGCCTACATAATTAAGTAAAAGGTATATTTTTACTGGGGGTTGGAAATATGTGTATTTTGGTTGGAAAAAGGGCAAGTACTTATACCCATACAAAATATCAGACACAAACTAAAAGAAGTAAAGAAATGCTAAGTTAAAAATGAATAATACTTGAGATAAGATAACTATTTTCTGATAATAAGCAACAAGCTAAGCTAACAAAAATCAAAGTAATTTAACAAGCACTAAGATCTCACTTCAAAATTTGTGCTGAGTTAACAGATTTCGTGATGGAATAACAAGGGCACATACACAGCTAAAATGATTACTAAAAACAGAATTACTGAAAGTAATAATATTTTGGGGACTCAGCCTGATCATGGTCACATGCATGACATTGCCTCAGGGTGGCTAAAGTGACTGGATCATATTGGGGGAGCTCAAGCAGCAAGAACATTGGAATAGAAAAAGAGGTAGAGGGAGAACACCTGCATAGATTTTCTTCAAATTCAGCAGGGGACTTGCCATAAATGTAGACTTCATCCTCATGCATTTGCAGGTTGGCAAAATATCATAGGAGCAGCATAGAGGATATGGAATGCCACAGTGATGCTGGTAAGAAATCTCCAACTTGCCACAATACTCCTAAGGGAGATAGCAAGGATATTCCTAAGGGAGATAGCAAGGATATTCCCAAGAGAGATAATAAAAATATTCTCAAGAGAAATAATAATAATATTTCTAAGGGAAGTAATAATAATACTCCCAAAGAAAATAATAATAATATTCCTAAAAAAAGCAGTAAAATACTCCCAAGGGAAATAATAAGGATACTCCTGAGAAAGTAGCAAGGATACTCCCAAGGGAGATAATAAGGATATTCCAAAAGGAGACAACAAAAATATTCCTAAAGAAAGTAACAAGGATATTCCTAAAGATACTTCTAAGAAAGGTAATAAAGATACTCTCAAGGAAAATAGCAAGGATATTCTTAAGGGAGATAGCAAGGATACTCCTAAAGGAGGTAGCAAGGATACTCCCAAGGAAGGTAACACAGGTTGAAGGGATATACTAAAAGGAAGCAGAGAAGATGTGAATAAGAGAATGGATTGGAGAAAAAAAGAAAAATAGTTGAGGAGCCAGCTTTTGACCAAATCTGGACGTCGCGCTTCGTCAACAGTGATATGTAAAGAACAGCAAATTATAATAGTGATACGTAAATAATTGCAAAGTGATAGCAGTGATACGTAAAAAGCAAAATTCCGAGGGAGGTTAGGCCAAATTTTAATGATGTCACCAATTCTACCTGCATTTATGGTAGCAAAATTCTCGTGTAGGTAATGATCGTAATTCTTAGCATCTGCTGCTTGAAAAATCTTTATTTACTTTCTGATATTGTTTATATAGATGTCAGCAGCCGAAACAACAATATAGAAGCGGCTTCGGTTGTCGACAACGTTTGCACGTGTAGCGCAACGCGAGCTTTCACGTGTAGCGTTACACAGTATTTTATAAGCCAAAACGTGTAGAGCAACCTCCCCATTATCAACGCTTCCCTCCTATTAGACTAATTCTAAAGCAATGAAGGTCATCGATAAAATCAACAAGGCCGAAGCGGAAGGTCGGCCATACTGGTCATTCGAATACTTTCCGCCAAAGACCCCGCAGGTGAGAGTGGGTTTACAAATGAAAACAACTGATTTATGACTGGCCACGCGGCGCGCAATCCGCCCTCTCCCATATTCTCGTTTTCTCTTGTTTGAACAACGTGATTTTGTCACTTCGTATAGGGTGTTATTAACCTCTACGATCGTATGGAGCGCATGTACCGTCTCGGTCCCGAGTTCATCGATGTGACTTGGGGCGCCGGTGGTATGAGCAGTAGTGTTACATCCGAAGTCGTTTCCACCGCGCAATCCGTCCTCGGCCTCGAAACAATGATGCATATGACCTGCACGAACATGCCAAAGGAGATGATTGACATTGGTTTGAAGGTGCGTACGTTATTACGATGCTAGTCCCTTCCAAGTAGAATGCGTGCAATTGCAAGGGTGAGGGGAATATCTGAAGATCGAACGGATGATAACAGGAAGCGAAAGAATGCGGCTGCCAAAATATTCTTGCCCTTCGTGGGGACCCACCGCGCGGTCAGGTCAACTGGACGTCAGTCGAAAACGGCTACTCGTACGCAATCGATCTTGTCAAGCACATCCGCGCTGAGTACGGTGATTACTTTGGAATTGCCGTCGCCGGTCACCCCGAAGGTCATGTGGAAAGCAAAGGAATGAATGAAGATCTTGAATACCTCAAGGCCAAGATCGACGCCGGTGCAGACCTTATCGTGACGCAGCTTTTCTTTGACGTCAACCTCTTCCTCGAATACGTTCGCCACTGCCGGGAATACGGTATCAAGGTTCCCATCCTACCCGGCATTGTGCTCATCCAGTCGGTTGCTTCCATGAAGCGCATCGTCGAGTTCAACAAGCACAGCGTACCGCAGAAGCTCTGGGATGACCTCGAGGCCATCAAGGACGACGACGCTGCTGTCAAGGAGTACGGGATTCAGTTCGCTGTTGACATGATCAAGATAATGATTGAAAATGGCATTCACGGGTTCCACTTCTATACGTTCAACCTGGAGAGGAGTACTAGAGTCGTGCTGGAGAAGTTGGGCTGGATCGCTACACAAGAGAAGTCAAAGCCGCTGCCTTGGAATCCTGTAAGCAAAAATGAAAAGCAAAACACGTGCATTTTTTTCTTTCTTGATTTTTTCGCGCCTCCAAGAAAAAATCGAACTCCTCCCCGTATTCACACTCGCTCTTCCTAATTTAATTTTCAGTCCCTCAACAAGAAGCGCGCCAAAGAGAACGTGCGCCCAATATTTTGGAAGAATCGTGCCAAGTCTTACATTCACCGCACGGAGCAATGGGACGAGTTCCCCAACGGTCGCTGGGGTGACGCGTGTTCACCCGCGTTCGGCGAGCTTGACGGTTTCGGTATCTCGCTTAAAGTTTCTACCGGAGAGGGTGTTGATATCTGGGGTGAACCCGAGAGCGTCGATGACATTTCTATGCTGTTTGCACGATTTTGTAAAGGCGAGATCAAGTCAACGCCGTGGTCCAGCCAAAAGCTCGAGTCTGAGACCGAGATTATTAAGCAACGCCTCGCCGGGATAAACATGCTCGGCTACCTCACTATTAACAGTCAACCGGCGGTGAATGGTGTCAAAAGTTCCCACAAGGTCCATGGTTGGGGCCCAAAGAATGGGTATGTCTACCAGAAGGCGTACCTTGAGTTCTTCGTCCGCCCTGAGGATCTGGACGAACTTGTTAGAAAGATTGAGAATGACCCGAATGTCACGTACTATGCCGTCAACAAGCAGGTAAGTGCTCGTTTTCTTCGTTTTGGATGCCTGAAAATCATGCGCAGCCGGATACTTTGTTAATACCTTCTACCCCCTCAGGGCGATTTGAGGACCAACACCAAGAGTGACGAGCCGAATGCTGTTACGTGGGGCGTTTTTCCTGGCAAAGAGATTATTCAACCCACCATCGTCGAGGCCACTAGCTTCATGGCTTGGAAGGTACACGTTTGCATCTGATCTTTTTGTCCTTTCTTACCACCGATTTTTCGAGCGACCGCCACCCTGGCCGAGATCCATGTACGCCTCAACGGCACAGGTTTGAGTGCGCACCTGCCTTTGTCTCAACGCGAATGGCCAATGACGGTGCTTGCGCGCGTGCTCTGGTCATCAAACCTGCTCCACTTCATGTTCCTCCAAGGATTGCTCCTCCTGATCCTTTCCTTTAATTGATTCTCCTTACATGCGCTTGGATGATGCATCCAAGTTCCTTTGGAAACCCGTTCGAGTGATGTACTCACCTTGCTCCTTCGCTTTTCCCTCGTCATCTCTGCTCTGTTCATGTTCAACACATGCTTCTCTTTTCGCCCTCGCCTAACTAACTATCGCTCCTCATCACTATTCCAAACCTTGCTTGTCGTCATGCGTGCGCACTTGCTCATGTTCAACACATGCATGCACAAACTTGCAGGAGGAGGCTTTCGAGCTCTGGAGCGAATGGGCGCAGGTCTATCCCAAATACTCGAGCTCTCGAGCGCTGCTCGAGTACGTCGCGGATACATATTATCTCACCAACATTGTTCACAACGACTTTCAGGACGAAAACGGCATCTGGCGACTCTTTGACCTTGAAGTGGACGGCGAGATGAGCAGGCGCCTTCGTAAAAGCCCCATCATTTAATAGAATAAACTTTTGTTGCTCGCCTTGTTTTTAGAAAAGCTAGAACGGACCCTGTCGGTCTTTTACTTTTACTTTGTCCCTTCCCCTCTTTTTTGGTCATGTAACTTTGCGTGGAAAGGTGGAAGATGGCTTGTTGAGATGTTTAATTTGTTAGAGTGTTGTGGTGAGATGCTCATTTCATGGTCTTCAGTATATTGGATTACAGTTGGATATGTTGCTTTTACATTATATTGAGTTTTAATGAGGGTAGTCATGATGGCTTTGGATGATTTTGGGAGCATCAAGCTTGGTAGCTTTAATTTGATGTCAGAATGATGAAATTTAATCTCTGCACTTTTATTGGATGAGCCAAAATCATCCATACTATCCCCATTGTTTAGTGTGCAACATTTCAGTTGTTCACCATTTACAGTGACCTCCAAAATTATTTCAATGTTTTCTTTATTACAACATTTACCTTGGTATCTTTTGCAAATTTACACCAATTAACCTATAATTTAAAATGAAGGATAAGTATGCTATGCTAATCATTTATTGTAAATTATAGAGCAATCATGCTTCTTAGCAAGAAATTACAGGTACATTTTACAAATTCACAACATTGAAACAATTTTGATGCTATATGCCTAATATTTTGTCAGTCCTCCTTTTGCCTTCAACACAGCTTCTACACAGCATGGCATGCTCTCTATAAGGTTTGAAACCACTCCCTAAGGGATACTTTCCTACTCATCCTTCACCCTCTCCCATAGTTCTAACATTCCTGTTGGTTGTGTCAGCTGTGTGTTGAGACATCATTTGAGATGATCCCAAAGGTGTTTGATAGGATTTAGATCTGGAGATTGCACTGGCCATTGCAATATGTTTAGCCCAAGCTCTTGAAAACAGTCTTTTGCCTTCTGAGAGGTATGTTTTGGATCATTGTCTTGTTGGAAGATAACTTCATTGACATCTAAATTATAGAATTTGAGGGTTGTCATGAGTTCATCTCACAGTATCTGGCAATATAAATCTGCATCCATGTTCCCCTCAATCCTTGTGAAATAACCTATGCCTTGCACAGTCATACAGCCCCATATCATCAGCAAACTGCTACTGTGCTTCACAGTTGCTTGACAGGTTTGGTTAGATAACATCTCATGATAGCATTTCCAACACCATACCTGTCCATCAGAGCCAAGGAGATTAATTTTTGTCTCATCTGACCACACAACCTTGTACCAATCTGCAATTGTCCAGTCTTTATGATGAGTTGCAAAATTCATTCACACCTTGCAATGTCATAGTGATAACAATGGTTTTTTAACCTTTGGTGCTGCATATAATCTACCTTCTTTTAGTACTCTCTGGACAGTGGTAGGGCTAAACAATCATGCCAGCATCATAAGCAAGGTGTGTGGCCACTTCCACAGCTGTATCACACTTGCTGGAAGTGATATCACATAATATTTTCCTCTTGTCAGCATCTGACAGCAGGTATGGTCAATCTGGCATTCTGCCAATGCAGTCTGGTAAATTCTTCCATGCCATTTGACTAATGGTCAGGGCACTAATGCCAACTTTTGCTGCAACCTCATGTATAGGTAGGCCTTGTGATAGAAGATGTACCATGGCATTCTCCTTGTCAACAGAAACAGCCTTCATTGTGAAATCATCAAACACTGAAGTATAAGATATAAACATAATTAACATAGCAAAAGAAAAGATAAATAGCATGTAATTATAAAGCATAATGTCAGCTTGTAATAACAAATAATAATAGCTTGCAATGGTAAGCAATGTCAGTTATAATGGACAATGTCAAAGAGATGATGGGTAGGAGTAGTGAGAGTGTCAAAATTGTTTCAATGACCATCACATGTATTTACATATATTACTTTACAAATAAAATTTTTACAAACTTGATTTTCATGGCCAATACTTAGAAATAACCACTTAATAACTTTTATTAAGACACCATAATATATAATGCATGCCATGGTAAGTAAATGACATGTTAATAATTTTTTCAAAACATTGAAACAATTTTGGTGGTCACTGTAGTATGCTCCTCATTATTTCATAATGTTTGTATGTTTTGTTTCTGGCTGCTTTCTTTCCATGTGTTTGCTTTCAGAGTAAGCCTAAGTCAAGTGGTAACATCAGTATCTCAGTCTTAGGGTGCATTTATAAACATAATTGAGGTCTTGATTTAGATGCTGATTAAAGCAGAAATTAAGTAGTAATTGGGGTTCTCATTGAAGCCTTGATTTTGTTCCCCAGGGTAATTTGAACTCAACTCTAGTCAACTAGCATAATTCAACCAATTGATATCAGCTAGCTGTATATTAGCTATAATCACCTTGCCATCACACTAAGTACTCATTCTTCAATGTTGGACTGCTGGCCTGGACTTTATGAACAGGGTAAAATGTTGAGATTCTTGTTGTACCAATTGTTGAAGTGTTGATTGAAATTCCACTTAATCAAGGCCTCAATTACACTTATAAATGCACCCCAAGTCTGATACTCCCTAATTACAAAAAATAAGATTGCCTTTTTGGGGGAACCACCTGATTTTTTAGCCGTCTGATTTTTAGCCGTCTGATTTTTTCTTAGAACCCAACATTTTGACATCGCATTTGCCTACGCTCATGCCCATCCGACATGGAGTCTATAATGACATTTCCGACATGGTTTATGGCCGCAATCGCCTTCAGCTTTTCAATATCGAACAACTTCTCATTCTTTCCGTCACTGAATTTGTAGTCTAAGCAGGTACCTAGTGGATGTTGGCGAAGGATCGTATGTATATAAAATACATGCAAAAATCGTATTAGTAAAAAAATCAGTCGGCTAAAATCAGGTGGCTAAAAAATCGGGTGGTGCTTTAGACGTTCCCCTTTTTGGGCAAGGAAGAATGCTCCTCCTCCAAGTCTGTATATAACCCGCAATTTTATCTCTACCACACCGTTCGAGAGCTTGGACGCTTGCAAATTCTCTGGATGAAGGAGCAATTCAGGCTTGTCTCCATTCCGGACATTACTGAAAATACCACAACAAATGGAGATCATGTCATCACTCCTTTAATCCTCGCCAAACTTTCCGTCGTCGAAACCAAGCCCGTCAGTATAACCGATCCTCCGCCCAGCACCCTGCTCCTTACCGATGGTAGAGGGGCACAGATTGCCTGCCGCCTGACCATCGGCCCCGCGCTGTTTCATGGACTTTATGCTCTGTTCAGAAACTGGTGCCTCGTCAGCGCCGTCAGAACCACCAAGGACCCTGGCATCTTTGGCAGTGCCTGGATCGAAGTCGACTTTAGCAATGTCGCATGCGTTGCCAGCGACAACCACCACCACGTTCTGGCCCAGCCGCTGGGCAGCCCATTTCGGCTGGACTTTGAGCGGTTGCGCGACGAGTTTAATGCAAAACAATTTTACTCACCGTCGCTCTCGTCAGAAATCAGGGTCGCCACCTTGCCGTCTTTATCATGTAACCTGCGGCTGTTGCAGCAACAGCAGCAGCATCACACAATTTTCGCTCTAATTCATGCAAAGTCGGCGCTGCAGCTTAATTTTGAAGCTATTTTTATCCTTGAAGTGTGCGACGTTGGCGATGGTAGATTGCGATCATTCATCGTGTTCAAGGGTGACCAGCTCGTTCGCTTTTATGGATTCTTTAACGTCGGACAGTGCTACATCTTTGTTAACTGCCGCGTCCAGAATGTCAGGACCAATCAGGGGGGCACGAAGAGCGTCTTCTTATTTGGTAGCTATGTGCCACTGCGAGTATCGGATGAGGAGGCGGAGAAATTGTCAAAGGAAAATTCTGTCTTTCCTGCAGATTATGGTAATAACGCCTCGCTTGTCACACATCACCCGTCAACGGCCGCTCAAACCCTTTCGTCAACAACGCTGAGCTACAAGGGTGTTGTTACTCACCTCATTGATAGCGACGCCGGCCTTTTCCTTGTTGATGACAAATTTGTTCTCTCGCTCCGATACAACTACAGCTATTTCCCTGAGCAACCTTATCGTGTCGGAACAAAGCTTAGACTTGATAATATTCATGTAGTGCGAATACACGGGGATTGGTATACCATCCGATCAAAGTTGGTGTTGCCGAGCACGCATCCACTTGTCGAGAATTTGACATCATCCACTGCATGCTGGACCGTTTTCGTCGCTTGTTCCTTCAGCTCTGTCGAGATCGTCCGGCTACCGGGGAGACCGTCACCTTCTCCGTGCAACCCTAAGTTTGCCAAAACCGTCACTTCGCCCTCAGAGTACAGCTTTGTCGACGCTGTGTGCTTGGAGGAACTTTGCTCCGCGTGGAGACGCAAGTTTCCGGGAGCCGTCAGCGATGCGAATTTATTTGGCGACGGGCAGCGATCGATCCTCGCGGGCCTAATGAGGCGTTTCTACGACTTTCGAGCTACACGACGTGTCCTCCTCGACGAGTTTATATACCACAGCTCGGGCGCGTGTCGCGTCGCCCTCGGGAGCGGGCAGTCCAATGTCAAGTCACGCGTCAATGACGTTGAACTGATCACGACGC